>Ga0302325_10011285_pt1 | contig 19265 bp, 13 predicted proteins | sample Palsa_T0_2_FD_201948 | JGI IMG/M metagenome (GOLD analysis project Ga0302325, IMG submission 201948) | Peat permafrost microbial communities from Stordalen Mire near Abisko, Sweden - Palsa_T0_2 | ecosystem: Environmental > Terrestrial > Soil > Palsa > Peat permafrost | place: Sweden: Abisko...
GCGCTCTTCTACAAGACGGTGAACGGCGCCGGAGTCGGCGACCTGTTCATGAGTCTGATCCACACCTGCGAACTGAACGGAGCCAATCCGTTCCATTATCTGACCGAGTTGCAGCGGCACGCCGCGGCGCTAAAGGGTAATCCAGCGGAATGGATGCCCCGGAATTACCGCGAGACGCTGGCACGGCTCGCCACGCCCGCCGCCGCGTAATATGATATTTCCCTCCTGGCCGAAAAGGATCGTCTGCGGCCAAGGTTAGGTGATGCTTCGAAATGGCCGTAAAACGGGCCTCTGAAAACGCGAAATCGCGCAGGGTTTTTGGCCAGGTACGGAAACCGACGAAAATGTTTCGCGCCAGCCTCTATGCCCGCGTTTCTACCAACGATCAGCAGACTCTTCCGATGCAGAGCCGCGCCATGCGGGAGTATGCCGCCCGACGCGGCTGGACGATCACCGTGCAAGTCCGTGAGGTTGGCTCCGGTGCGCCCAAGCGAGAAGTTCGCGAGAAACTGATCGAGGCCGCCCGACGTCGCGAGATCGATGTCGTGCTCGTATGGCGGTTGGACCGCTGGGGCCGGTCGGTCAGGGACCTGCTGGCAACCCTACAGGAACTAGAGCATCTCGGAGTGGGCTTCGTGTCGCTGACCGAAGCGCTGGACCTGACTACGCCAGCCGGTCGAGCCATGGCAGGCATGCTCGCCATATTCGCCGAGTTTGAAAGGGAGATTCTGCGCGAACGAACTCGGGCTGGGTTGGCCCATGCGCGGGAGAACGGGAAACGGCTGGGAAGACCGGCAACCACGGCCGTACACGCCGCGGAAATCCGCAAACTGCATCGTGTTGGTGTTAGCAAATCCGAGATCGCTCGACGGTTGCAGGTTGGGCGCACCTCGGTACGGCGCATTTTGGAATCGAAGCAGGATCGGGCAATCAGGAGATGATATGGAAAAACCAGAGCTGAAGCAGTTCGGAGATCTCACCCGCGAAGATTTTGATCGACACCCTGTGTGGATCGGTTGTCATACCGCCGATTATGATGAGCCATGGTACGAGGATACCGACGAAGAGACGTTCCGACCATGGACCGGCAAGTTACCCGCCGACGCACCTGAAGGCATGCTGCTTGTCAAGGCGACGTTCGAACTAGCGGATGCGAGTAGGCATCCAGGATTCATAACACCCGCGCCGAATCCGGACGACATAGGAACCCAACAGCCTTACATCTTTGTCGGTGACCAGTGCTTCGGATTCTGGGGAGGTATAGTCGGCGTTTCAATCGGGGAACGACAATCTCTCTACGCCGCGCTTGGAAGGAAACCGGATGAAATCTTTCCGCTGCGGTTCAGCGTTGACACGACGTTGGCCACTGGCGATACCAGCGGTCGGATTAACGGATTCTATCGGTCCCTTGGTGATCAGACAGAAATCGAACTCTGACGTGCCGAACCGATAGACAGGTCAGCCCGTCGGTATCAACGCAGCTTCGCCGAAAACTCACTGTTCATCAGAGTGCAACCAGCCGCCGATCGCCTGCAGCAGGCTTAACGTAAACGCCCCCCCGGTTCTTGACCTCGGTCGATCCTGTCTACGCAGGCTTGCCGAAAGGACACGATGCGATAGGCGTGGTGGGCTTCGTCGTTGAACACCAAGATATTCTGCTTGCCGCCGACCTCGCGGCCTAGCACGCGGTTCACCAGGGCCGTGTCGCTCTCCAGGTACTGAAACGATTCGACGCGGACCTTTCTCAAGTGGCCCAGCTTGTCCCGCTCCTCACCGGTGACCTTCAGCAGTCCGGCCGCCACCTGGCGGTCCAGTTCGCCGGGGGTCAGATACCGCCTGCCGCGCGCCGTGGTAGTCGTGGCGCCGATGGTGATGGTCTGCTCGACACGAACCGGCTTGCCGGCTCTTACAACCTTTGCCGTGGTTCCACCTACCTGCACTGCCTGCGGTTCGAAAACGTGCCAGTTGGCGATCAGCACACGTCCGCCAGTGAGATCCGTCATCAGGCGCGGGGTACGAGGTCGCGGGTACGATAGAGGCTGGCTTCTCCCTCGGCCGGGTCCAACTCCCGAAGGCGGTTACGAATGGTCACGTTCGGGCAGACGACGAGTACGACGTCGGAGAAACGCCCGTCGCTCCGGTCGTGGACCTTGTTCAAAATGCTCCACGCGGCCAGCATGCCCATTACAGTGGTCTTGCCGGACCCCGTTGCCATCTTACAGGCGTAGCGACGGAACGCTTTGTAGCCTTGGGCCTTGCGGTCTTCGCTCGGCTCGTCGGGTGGGACGTAGATACCCTGCAAGAAGTCGGTCCGGGCTTCGGTGAGAAAAACGACGGTTTCGGCGCCCTCCAACTGCGCAAAGAACAGGCGGTGCTGCCGGCCGTCGCGCCGCCAGTAGTTCAGTAGCTCCTGCGTGGTCCTGGTGGCCCCGGACAACCCTGCCCGCGCCACTCCTTCAGCCTTTCGCGAATGCGGTTCACAAGTTTTAGCTCGACGGTGATGCCCAGGCTGCCGTTCGGACCGGACTCACCACCCGTAATGGGCGGCCGATAGTAGTACATTGCAGGCCGCCGCCCCGTCTGGCGGCGTGGCAGCTCTCCCTCCGCAATATGCCAGTGCTCCCGCGGCTCCTCAAAAGGGGAGTTCAGAATGGGTTCCGGGACTTCGTAGCCGCTCATAAGTTGAAGGCCTTCTGAATAAGGTCGAGTTTTTCCTTCACCTCAGGGTGAATTTCCTCGGGTAACATGAGCGCCGCGATCTCGTTGTAGCGGGTGTAGGGGATGGCGGGCAGGCCTGCCGCCGTCAAAGCCGGAGGTAGCAGGTCGGTGCGCGCCTTGGTGTTCGCCAGGTAGGGATAGTCGCCAAACGGGTTTTTCAGGAAAGCCGGGGGATATGATTCTTCGAAATGCTTTCGCAGGTCCTCAAGGTGTGGCTGTGCCGCAGCGCTTCCGACCTGTTGTTCCACGTACCGCGCGATGGCGGCGGGATGCACCAAATAGCTTTCAATTTCGTACCGCTTCCACCGCAGTCTTTGGAATCCTCGACCCGTGATAGGCGTGGATTGGATCTCTAGGCGCGCGTCGCCGTCGATTAGTTGAAGCCCCGGAAGGTCGTCCCGGACCAGTTTCAGCGCGTCATAGTGGTCCTTCGCCGAAACACCCGCGGCGCCGGGTCTTGTCTCCGACACTGCCGGCTTCCAAAACAGGTTCGTGGTCAGAACCTTGTAGAGTGGATGATCGAGGATGCGCGCCCATTCCCGTAGGATATCGAGGTCCGTGTATCCGTCCAGATAAAGCACGCCTGGAGCTTCAGCGGCTAGCATTATGTCGGTGTTAGTCAGGACCCGTAAAGACCGGATCAGGCGCGCTCCCTCGCCCTCGCCGAGCGGCCGGGGCTTGGTCAACATGACCCAGAGCTCGGTCGGGTCGACCGAGTCGATGATTACTTCCGAGTGGGTGGCCAAAATCAACTGCGACTTCTTCTCTGCCGCCACTGCGCGCAACTCGCCGTAGATCGCGTCTTGCAGGATGACGTGCAGGTGCGCATCGGGTTCATCGATCAGCAGCACGGACGCGGGCCGGGTGTGAAGGAAGGTAAGCAGCATCAGCACCTGCTGGAAACCGCTGCCGGCGCTGGCGATATCCAGCCGGGTCTGCCCATCCCAATAATCGGCCAGAATGTGGGCTCCGGTGGCATCCGGCGCGACCAAGCGGTAGCCAAAGAGGCGCTTGACGGAGGCTTCCAGCTTCTCCCAAACCCCTTCCGAGTGGTTGGCCGCGACTAACAGGTTGCGCAATACTTCGCCAGGCTTGGCCTGCCCCAGCAGTTGGTCGATTTTGGGCCTTTGATATATGGGCTCGTCCGAGCTAAGACCGGTCATCGGAGGCACAAAGATGGTATCCAGGTTCGCCGCATGCACCATGCCGGGGTCCAAATTCCAGTGTGGGCGAACATATATCTGTTCCGTGCTATTCGCTTCAAATTCCATAGTGATTGCCCAACCTTCTACACTGTGGATTTCGATCTCAATGTTTAGCCGGCTTCTCCGATCCCGCCAGAGCAGGCCGAAGTCGCGCAAGGGCACGGCAGAGAATGTCTGCCGGGCTATGGGAGCTTTTGCGTAAGCCCCTCCGCGCCGGTGATAGTTGTTGAGCTGCTTCCAGCGCTCCAATGCCAGCCCCCAGGCCGCGACGGCCTGAAGCAGGGTGGTCTTGCCCATGTTGTTGGGCCCAGCGAGAACCACGTGGCCCGGCAGGTCGAAGCTCACTTCGTCGAAGCGTTTGAATCGCCGGATTACGACCTTGCGGATCATGCCTGCGCCTCATCCAGCTTCTTCACCACCAGAAGTTCGTTGCCGCGGTCGTCGCTCACTTTGACGGCGACTTGCCGATGCTCTCCTTCTTCAAACGGCGCGCTTTTGGTGCCTGCCAAGTGATCCCATACGCTCTCCTCATAAGTGGCCTTTAGCGCCTTCTTGAGGTTCTCCCACGCGCTGGTGCGCGGGAAGAACGCTTGAGAGACATGGAAGCACAAACCGTTGTAGTCCGTATTCAGGAACCAGGCCGGCACGTCGTTGCCTGTTCGATGATCCGTTTCCATCGTGATGGGATCGAACACGTCCAGCCCCAAGAGCTCGACCTCGAACGCTGTCGATTCGCCGGCGGCTTTCGGAGAGATCCTGCGCAGTTTGACTTCGGGCAGCCCGCAGACGCTGAATATCTGGCTCGACCGCATGTTTCTTAGCAAGTCGCCCATCATCAGGTCGGGCGTAGCCTGGACGTAGGTAGCCGGAATTCCCACGGTCGCCTCACAGTCTTCGACCAGACTGCGTGCATTGGGTTGAATGGCAAATCCGATAACGTACAGGTGGCTGTAGCTTTTGCCGTATGCCTCTCGTGCCGCTTCGAATACCAGTTTCTCGATGATGGCTCCGTTCTCCGGTCCAAAGACGATGGCGACGGGCTTTTCGTCGCCGTTCGCCGCGACGGCTTCGGCCGAGAGGGAAAGAGTCTTGGCCGGTTGCCGGATGTTCTTGAACGTGACGGTTTTGCCACCGCCGACGTGCAGGATCGGGGACTTTCGTAGCACTTCCAGCATGCGGTCCACGAAGGAGCCGTGCTCCTCCTCGTCTTGCTCGCTGCCTTCCCAACCGATAGGTGTCGGGATGGTCGCTTCGAAGGCGAAGGGGCCGCTGACGCGTATGATCTTGGTGTCGGCTTCGGGCCTGTCGACCAGCAGTTTCTCGACGGGCGGTTCGTCGTTGGCTATCGACTTCAGAGTGACCTGCGGCGCGATGCCGCCGGTTTCTTCGCCTTTATTGTTCTGCTTGCGGATGTACACGAATCCACCTGCGGGGCCGTGCGACTCGTCTTTGAGCTGGTAATAGGGAAATGTTGCAGTGAGTAAGCGCTGCCGCGCTAGCGCCAGCGGCACTCGGCTGGTGTCCATTGTAATCCAGCGTCGGCCCCACTGCTCGGCGACGTAGGCTGTTGTGCCGCTGCCGCAGGTGGGGTCGAGGACGAGGTCGCCGGGATCCGTGGTCATTAGCAGACAACGTTCGAGGACGCTGGTGCCTGTCTGCACAACATAGTACCGTGGATCGCCGAATGCATTGGTTCTTACGTCAGTCCAAATATCCCCGACCCTGCGGAAGGGAAAATCGGAACGGTAGCGTTTGTACCAGATGTTCTCGCCTTGGGCGTGAATTCTTCCCGTTTGCATCAAACGCTTCAATCCTTCCTGATGCGTGGCCCAGTGGCGACGTGCAGATGGAGCCCACCGAACTCTATCGCGTAGCGAAGGCTCTCGACAGGATCTTGCGATGTTAGGTTGTCGAGTTTGAGAATGCGGCCTTCTGGAATCGGCTCCAGGCCGGTCTTCTGCGAATAGCTGAGGTCATTGATTGCACCATCGTTGGTCTCGACGCACACGTAACGTTCCGTGGGATCATCTATGGTCGGGCGTGGTGTGAACATCTGACGATACTTGAGGGCACTAATATCCCTGGCGTACCAGAGAAGATAATCGCACGATGAGGGGAGATGCTTGCTTCCCAGCCCCGTCGTCTTTGAGAATGCTATAAGCGAGACAAGATTGGCTGGTCCAAGTACTTCATCAAGAAGCTCTCTGACGTGGTGAATGTTCTCATCGCTGATCTGCACGAACATGCTGCCACCCGGCGCCAACAATTCCCGTGCCAAGAGCAACCGGTCGCGGAGGTATGTCAGGTACGAGTGCAGCCCCAGTTCCCAAGTGTCCCGATAGGCCTTTACCATCTCCGGCTCGCGCGTCATGTCCGCGTCGTCGTTGGGAGCCACGTCCCGCTTGCGCACGAAGGGCTGGAAATTCGAACCGAATTTCACGCCGTAGGGCGGGTCCATGTAGATCATCTGCACCTGCCCGCCCATTCCTTCGTAGCGCAGCAGTGAATTCATCACGACCAGAGAGTCGCCCAAGACCATCCGGTTCACCCACTCGTCACGGAACTCGTAGGCTCTCAGCACCTGGTCGCGAACGCTGTGCTGAGGGTCGCCAAACAACTCGAACAGGTCCATCTGTTCGGACACTTCGTCTTTGCGGTGCCCTTTCAGAGTCTCGATGATGCCCTTCGTCGAAAGCCGCTCGTGAACGAATAGGGGGAGAGTCGGAACATCAAACGACAGGCGCTCCGCCTTGCCGGCCCAGTCCAGGAAGGGTTTGCCGAGACGCTTCAGTTGGTCCACGGCTTCGCGGAGGCTGCGGACGGCCGCCACCACCCGACCATCCCCCCGCTTCAACTCCTGTGGTGTGTCGAATTCGTGCGGGGGCGGGAGCGCGGCAGCCTGGTCGATGAGCGCGAGGAGCCATTCACCGGTGCCTCGGGCGGGGTTCTGACCGTCCCAGTCCAGAGCGGGCGAGAGCGACGAATCGTAGCGGTAAGTCGCCGGCGGCTTCTTCTTCTTGAACTGCGGTTGCGTTCCCACGTCGGGGCGCAGGAGGACGTCCGCCTTGGGGTGCCGATAGGGTTCCGCTTTCGGAGGAGTTGCCGCTTTCGGGCTTCGTCGTGTGGTTCTGGCCAAGATTCACACCTTCCGGTGACGCTTTCAGACAACACAAGTTTACTAAAGTGCTCGGGATGTCTGGATTCGCGGAACGGATTCCCGCGCGGTAAAGACCGTTCGCGGCCCAGACGTGGCGCAAGTTTTCAGCCTGCCGCGCCGGCAGTTTCTCACAGACGGCATGTTCCCGGTCATGTTCGGGCCCCTGCTGCGAGCAGGCGAATGCGAAATTGGCAGGCTTTAGTTCCGTCTTCCAGGTCTAATCCCACCGCCTTTCACGCGGTCAGCTTCCAACGGGAGTTGCGATGTTATGTCTTATCGCCGGCGTTCGTCTAAGAGCCTGAGCTTTCTCGCGCCCACAGATGTTCCTGATTCGTTTCACCCAGCGCAGAGGCCGGGAACTCTCGCGCTCCAGGAACGTCCGCGCCGCGAGAAGAGCATCCGAGGGCAGCCGCCGATGAGGAAGGGAATCGCATCCGTGGTCCTCAACTGGCCAAAGGCGTCAGCCATGCCAATGTACAGTTCGTATCTGTCCGCGCCAGGTGGTGGCCTTTTGAATCCACGACATGAGTAGGGAGACTTCGTCTCTTTCCGAAGACGGGCTCATCCGGGCAACTGCGATTTGGCGCGTGCGCTCGTTTGCAAGAAGGTGGGCAAGCGCCACGTCACGCGGTTTGTGCGGCGCGAAACTGACGATTGCGGCAATGACCGGAGCTACCAGGCTTATGGCTACCAGGCGCGAGCTACGCCCGCGGCGACCGCAAGAGTGCGGTCGCGGCACGCTGAGAGCGTGCGCCACGTCAGGTCGCAGAATGTCCAAACGCCAGGGTTGATTGCGGGCCCTCCAGTCGAACCATGGCCGGTCATCAGCTAACATGGATTGGAATGCCCGAATCGTTGGCCGAAGGCGCCGTGTTGGCGCATTACCGCATTTCCTCCCGACTGGGCGCGGGTGGGATGGGCCAAGTCTACCTGGCGGAGGACCTGAGCCTGGAGCGTCCGGTGGCGCTGAAGATCCTGCCGCCGGAGGTGGCGCACGATCCGGATCGCATGCGGCGATTCGTGCAGGAGGCCAAGACGGCCTCGGCGCTGAGCCATCCCAACGTGGCGCGCGTTTTCGAGATCGGCGAGGCGGGCGGCGTGAGTTTCCTGGCGATGGAATATATCGAGGGCGAGACCCTGGACGCGCGCATCGCCGGCGCGCCGCTGCCGGTGGCCGCCGGGATCGACATCGGCATGCAGGTGGCGGATGCGCTGGACGCGGCGCACGCGAAGGGCATCGTGCATCGCGACATTAAGCCGGCAAACATTATGATCACGCCGCGCGGGCACGTCTCGGTGCTGGATTTCGGCTTGGCCAAGATGAAGGCCGCCGGGGCGGGTTCGGGCGCCAGCCGCGCGGCCACGCAGTTCCTGACCGACCCTGGCATGGTGATGGGCACGGTGCACTACATGAGTCCGGAACAGGCCTTGGGACGCGAGGCCGACGCGCGTTCCGATCTGTTCAGCCTGGGCGTGGTGCTGTACGAAATGGCCACCGGACGGCTGCCGTTTGCGGGCGCAAACGCGACCGAGTTGTTGATGCAGATTCTGCAAGCGCAGCCGGAGGCCATGGCGCGCTTCAACTACGAGATCCCGGCGGAGCTGGAGCGCATCGTGCGCAAGTGCCTGGAGAAGGACTGCGAGCGGCGCTATCAATCGGCGCGCGACCTGTGGGTGGATCTGAACAATCTGCAGCGCAGCTACCAGCCGGCCGGCGCCAGCGGAAAGACCGCCCAAGCGCGGGGGCGAGCGGCGCAGATCGGCGCGGTGATCGTGGACGATGAAGAGCTGGCGCGCGGGCTGGTGCGGGAGATGCTGAAGGCGCACACGGACGTACGGGTGCTCGCCGAATGCGCCAACGGATTCGAGGCCGTGAAGGCCGTTTCGGAGCTGAAGCCGGACTTGCTTTTCCTGGACATCCAGATGCCGAAGCTGGATGGCTTCGAGGTGCTGGAGCTGGTGGGGCGGGATATCGCGGTGATCTTTACGACCGCGTACGACACGTATGCCATGCGGGCGTTCGACGCGCACGCGGTGGATTATCTGTTGAAGCCGTTCAGCGCGGAGCGGTTCGAAAAAGCGCTGGACCGCGCCAAGCAACGGCTGGGGGAGAAGACGCCCGATCCGGCGGAATTGGCGGCCGCGGCGCGTCCGCCGGAGCAGTACCTGCAGCGCATCGTGGTGAAGGACGGTCCGGCGGTGCACGTGATTCCGGTGGAGAAGCTGGACTATGCGGAAGCGCAGGACGACTACGTGGCGCTGAAGAGCGATAAGAAGAGCTATCTGAAGCAGCAGACGATATCGAGCCTGGAGGCGGTGTTGGATCCGGCGCGGTTCATTCGCATCCATCGTTCGCACATCGTGAACTTGGAGCGGGTGGCCAAGATCGAGGCGTACACCAAGGACAGCAAGATTGCGGTGCTGCGGGATGGTACGCAATTGCCGGTTAGCCGGGCGGGGTATGCGCGGTTGAAGGTGCTGTTGGGTGAAGGGTGAGGGCGAGGGCGAGCCTTGCTCGCCGGGGCCGGGGGTCGGGGGCCGGATTACTGCGTTTCGTAGGGGACCAGGATTTCCACGCGGTAGCGATGCTCCTCGCTTTGGGTCACCATGTCGGCACGGTCGCCGTAACGGGCTTCCAAGCGGCGCTTCACGATCTGCAATCCCAGGCCGTTCTTGCGCGCTGTAGCGCCTTCCGGGTCGAAGGGATTCTCCACGGCGATGTGCAAGGCGTTTTCGACCAGGCGCGCCTCCAGCCGGATGGTCCCGCCTTCGACCAGGCTGGCGATGCCATGCTTCACGGCGTTTTCGACCAGCGGTTGCAGCAGCAGAGGCGGCACCAGGCCGGCATCGCAACCCGGTGCGATGTGCTGCTCCACGCGCAGGCGGCCGCCGAAACGCACCTGTTCCACACCCAGGTAGTTGTGCGCTAACTCGAGTTCTTCGCGCAACGGAACGGTCTCGCGCTCGCCCATGCGCAGACTGCTGCGCAGGAAATCGGAGAGGCGCACGCACATTTCGCGCGCCCGCGCGGCGTCGATGCCGGCCAGCGCGCTGATCGAATTCAGGCTGTTAAACAGGAAGTGCGGGTTGATCTGAGCCTTCAGAGCCTTCAATTCGGAGTCGCGGGCGGCCACCAGGGCCTGCATCTCGCGATTGAGCGATTCCTTGGATTCTTCCGCCGATGCCATGACATAATGCATGCCGGCGGAGAGCAGGTAGAGCAACACTCCCATGCCGAAAAGCAGCGGGGCGTGCGGACGGAAGCGTTGATCGACAGCATGAAAAGTGTCGAAGCGCGAAAGCAAAACCGCCGTGCCGCGGGCGATGGCCAGCAGCAGAATACTGCCGGCGATAGCCGCGCTGAAGTTGGTGGCCAGGATGCGCGTGACGGCGCTGCCGCGCAATGGCGTCATACGCACTACGTACCAGGGTGAAAGGCAGACGAAAGCGTAGACCGCGCAGGCCGGCACCACAATAGCCGCGCTGGCCTGCCAGCCCAGGCTGCCGGAGGCTTCCAGTACGTAAACCAGCAGCGCGGCCAGCGGTATCCAGCCCACCAGGTAGATGGCCAGCGCCGCGCCGGAGACGAGAAGGGGGTGCATCCGGGCGCCTCAGTTCTTGACGCCGAAGCCCCCGAAAATCGTGGCGCCGCGAATCAGCAGCCTTTTGGGATTGGGCACCAGCCGCAGGTCCGGTTGATGGGTCTTGTCTTCATGGCCTCCAAAGATACCGGTCACCTGCACTTGCACCTGCCAAGTCTCGGGCACGCGCACCTCAAAGCCGCCGAAGATGGCGTTGACGTTCACCACGGCTTCATCCGCGGACATGGTGGCGTTGCGCAGATCGAGGCCGCCGCCGCCGAAGATGGCCATCAGGTCGGCGCCTTTGAAATCGCCGCTCACCTTGCGGTTGCTGCCGCCGAAGATGGAAAACATGTTGCATACGCCGGGGGCGGATGGCGCGCCCAAACCCAACCGAATGCCGGCGACGCCACTGACGCCTTTGCCTTCCAACGCACCCCACAGCATCATGAAGCCGAACACAATGACCGCCAGCGGCCACATGCTCCAGAGGCTGACGTTGTTCAAAAAGGGCAGATGGATTTTGTCGGCGATCAGGACCAGACCGACCAGCATGATGATGGCGCCGCCGGTCCGGCCGGAAGTCTCCCGCGAGTCCACCACTTTGGCCAGACCGGTGGCGATCAGGATCACGGGCCAGTACGACCAGAGGAAGCCCACCGGGATGCCGAAGTTATCCAGCAGAAAGAGAACGCCGATGGCGATGATGGCCAAACCGAAGATCAGGCCGGGGCTGATGCTGCCGCTATCCGGTCCGGGTGCGGGTTGGGTTCTGCTGTGGCGGTCTTCCATATCTGCTCTCCCTGATTGCAGATTAGCGTGGGGGAGACGCTAAGTCCTGTGTTTTTCGGCAAATGTACGCGCATGACCGGTAAGTGGCGATTGGCTGAGGCGAGCTTCGCCCGCCAGGCAGGGTGCCCAATGTCACATGCTTTTGAGCCTGCGCGGGTCCCTTGGACCCGCTTCTTGCTCCGAAATCGGGCCCTTGCGAAGATTAGATGGCGGTCTGGGAGGCCGCCGCAGGCTGGGAGCCTGCCCCACTATTTATGCAGAATCTTAGGACGACGCGGCGATGCGGGTTGGGGCGATGTATGCTAATGAAGTAAAAACATATGGCGGACCTTTGTCGAATTGGCGTGGCGATCCCCGACGATCTGCTGGTGAAGTTCGACAAGCTGATCGAACAGCGGGGATACACAAATCGTTCGGAGGCCTTCCGCGACCTGATCCGGAATGAATTAGTGCAGGAAGTATGGAAGTCGTCGGATTCCGAGGTATTCGGGACGGTGACGCTGGTCTACGACCACCACGCCCGGCTGCTCACCGAAAAGCTGACGGAGCTGCAGCACGACTATCACGGCGCGGTGCTTTCCGCGCTGCACGTACATCTGGATCACGACAATTGTCTGGAGGTGGTGCTGGTGAAGGGCAAGGCGGGGCTGGTGCAGAAGCTGTCGAACGCGCTGATTGCGACGAAGGGGGTGAAGCATGGGCGGTTTACGATTACCACGTCGGGGCACCACCTGCCGTAAGCAGCTCGCAATCCTAACATCCAACTAGCATCGCACGAACAAGATAATCGTGCTATCCTGCCCGAGACGATGCACATTCCCGACGGCTACCTCAGTCCCTCGACGTGCGCGGGTTTGGCGGCCGCGGCCGCGCCGTTCTGGTATGTGGCCCTGAAGCGCGTCAAAGCGGCGCTGCATTCGCGGCTGGTGCCGCTGCTGTCGCTGTTCGCCGCGTTTTCGTTCGTCATCATGATGTTCAACCTGCCGCTGCCGGGAGGCACGACCGGCCACGCGGTGGGCATGGGTGTGGCGGCCATCGTGCTGGGGCCGTGGGCCTCCATCCTGGCGATCTCGATCGCGCTCACAATTCAGGCCGTGTTCTTCGGCGACGGCGGCATCACCGCGATCGGCGCCAATTGCTTCAACATGGCCATTGTCGGCTCGCTGGTGGCCTATGCCACTTACCGGCTGGTTGCGTGGCGGGCAGCGCTCGGGTCGACGCGCCGCGTGGTGGCCGCCGGACTCGCCGGTTACACCGCCATCAATGTGGCGGCCCTGTGCGCCGCCATCGAGTTCGGCATTCAGCCGCTGCTGTTTCGGGACGCTTCCGGAGCGCCGCTCTATGCTCCTTATCCGCTGCGCATCGCCATCCCGGCGATGATGATCGGTCATCTGACGCTGGCGGGTCTGGCGGAGTTGGTGATTTCATCCGGCATGGTGGCTTATCTGCAGCGGACCGATCCGGCATTGTTGCGCGGCACCGCGCCCGACGCGCCCATCTCTTCCGAGTCTCCCAGTCCCCGCGTCTCCGCGTCTCCGCGTCTCCCCACCACACGGAAACTCTGGTTGGCGCTGGCGGCGCTTCTGATTCTGACGCCCCTCGGGATTCTGGCGGTGGGCAGCGCTTGGGGAGAATGGCGCGCGGGGGATTTCACGGATCCGGAGGTGCGCCGGCAGATCGCCGCGGCATCCGGGAATCTGGCGCCGCCACCCACCGCGCCGCGCGGCCTCGCACGCCTCTCCTCCGTTTGGACCGCGCCCCTTTCCGGCTACGCGCCCTCGTTCATCCGCAGCGCGGCGTTCGGTTACCTGGTCTCCGCAATGGTGGGCGTCGGGACCATCGTGGTACTGGCGCTGCTGCTGAAATGGATACTGGCCCGGTTGCCCGCCGCAGCGGGCCGGCACCGGAAAAAGGGCTTCGTCGAAAAGACCGCGCGCGGACTGCTGGACGCCACCGGTCACGCTTTATTCGCCGAGGATATGGCGGTGGCGGGAGGATTCCTGCAGCACCTGGACCCGCGCGTGAAGCTGGTGGGCATCGGCGCGCTGATCGTAGCCGCGGTGGCTGTGCATCGCATCTGGGTGCTGGCCTGTATTCTGGGCATCGGCGTCCTGCTGGCGCTGGCGTCCCATATCCCCATCCGGCTGTTGGCGTCGCGCATCTGGATCGCGGTGCTGACGTTTACCGGTGTGATCGCGTTGCCGGCCATCTTCCTGACGCCCGGTGCAATCGTCTATCACTTGCCGTTGCTTGGTTGGCCAGTAACCGCGCCGGGCTTGCGCACCGCCTGTTTCCTGATCCTGCGCGGCGAAACGGCGGCCACGCTGGCATCGCTGCTGGTGCTTTCCACCTTATGGACGCACCTGCTGCACGCGCTGCGCTATTTCCGCGGGCCGGTAGTAATGGTGGCCCTGCTCGGCATGACGTATCGCTACATGTTCCTGTTTCTGGAGACCGCGCGCGCCATGTTCGAATCGCGGGAGAGCCGCATGGTGGGCGTGCTGGAGCCGGCCGACCGGCGCCGCCTGGCCGCCGCCAGCGCGGGCGTGCTGCTGGGCAAGACGCTGCAGGTGAGCGGGGAAGTGCACATGGCTATGCAGGCGCGCGGCTTTCGCGGCGAGATCCGCCTGCTCGATGAATTGCAGATGCGTCCGAACGATTGGCTGCGGCTGGCCGCATTCGCCGGCGCCGCTACTCTGGCAGTATGGTTGGGACGATGAGCGAACTGGCGTTCGACGTGCGTGAGGTGTCGTACCGCTACAACCAGATGGCGGCCCTGAACTGGATGTCGATGCACGTCGACCGCGGGGAACGCGTGGCGCTTCTGGGCGCCAATGGATCGGGCAAGTCCACGCTGCTGCGCCTGTTGGCGGGGCTATGCTTTCCGGAGCACGGCGAGATCTCGTTTCTGGGGGAGCCTCTTACCGAGCAGCGCCTGCAGGATGAGGAGTTCTTCTTCCGATTCCGCCGCCGCGTAGGCCTGGTGTTTCAGAATGCGGACGTGCAGTTGTTCAGCCCCAGCGTGTTTGACGAGCTGGCCTTCGGGCCGCTGCAACTCCGCTGGCCCGCACAGAAGATCCGGGAGCGGGTCGCGGAAGTGCTGCTGGCGATGGATATTTCGCACTTGAAGGATCGCGCGCCGCACCGGTTGTCGGGAGGGGAGAAGAAGCGCGTGGCTCTGGCGTCGGTGCTGGTGCTGGATCCGGAAGTGCTGTTGCTGGATGAGCCGAGCGGCGCGCTGGATCCCAGCAGTCAGGCCCGCATCGTCGATTTTCTGATTTCCTGCGGCAAGGGCGCGAAGACTGTAATCACGTCGACGCACGATTTGGATACGCTGGAGGATATCGCCGACCGCTGCTACGTTTTCGAAAACGGGCGGGTGGCGGGAGAGGGCACGCCGCTCGAGATTCTGCACGATGTGGCGCTGTTGGAGCGTGCCAAGCTGATTCGGCCGCATGCGCATGTGCACGATGCCAACGCGGTGCAACCGCATCCGCATCTGCACCGGCACTGAGGTGGCGCCGGCGCCTATGGCGGGCTACGCCCGCGTAAGCCGGGCTACGCCCGGCGCGACGACAGGAGTGTCGTCGCGGCAGGCAAGAGTGCCTGCGCCACGTCGGCGATCTGCAAATCTGGGCCAAACTCCAGTGGCGGGCTACGCCCGCCAGGGCAGGCGACACCGCCTGCCCCACCAAACCTGCCATCAGATCCAGACACTTCCACCGTGGGGCGGGCAATTCTGCCCGCAGCTTGCTGTCAGCCGGCTTTGGCCGCCTAAAAGGCGGCTGCGGCCATGATTGGCCGCCCCACGGTGCGTTTTCGACGGTGCCCCACTATCTATACAGAATCGGATGTCATCCGCAAAGTAAGTGGCATGGGCATTCCGTGCCCGCGCGCCGGAGCTTGCGATCCCAAAGGCTCCAACGCGGCGGAAGCCGGCCCAAACGATCTTATCAAATTCACTTTAGCCATTCCTCCAGGTGCGCGTGCACGAAGGCATCGTCGTTCAGGTGCGGATAGGCGCGATAGACGCGGTCGATCGCTTCCGCCTGGCCGGGGGAAAGATCCGCGTCCGGATTGACACACCAGCGGCCGGCCAGCAGACCTTGCCTGCGCAGGACTTCGTGAATCCCTGGGATGCAGCCGCGGAAGCCGTTTGCTGCGTCGAAGATCGCGGCATTGGCGTCCGTGATTTCCGCGGCCAGGGTCAGCCAGGATGGCGCGAGCGGCCGTTCGGCGCGCACTTCGGCGTGGATCTGTTCGAGCATCCTGACAGCCCGCAGAGTCCAGACGGCCCAATGTCCGAGCAAGCCGCCCACAATGCGCAGCGTGCTCCCGCCGCAACGAAACGGAGTCAGCAGATCCGTCACGATGCTATCGTCATTGCCGGTGTAGAGCGCGATCTCGTCCGCGCGCCCGGAATCGGCTACCGCGCGCACCACGTCCAGAGTCTGGTAGCGGTTGAAGGGCGCGATCTTGACGGCGGCAACCTGCGGGATTTCCGCAAACTCGCGCCAGAAGGCGTAGGGCAGGGCGCGTCCGCCCACCGCCGGCTGCAGATAAAAGCCGAACAGCGGGATAACTTCGGCGACGGCGCGGGCGTGCGCCAGCAGTTCCGGAATCGACGCATCGGCGAGGGCTCCAAGACTGAGCAGGCCCAGGTGGTAGCCGCAGCGTGCGGCGAACTGCGCCTCGCGCACGGCCTGCGGCGTGCGGCCCACGATGCCCGCGACGCGGATGGCATCGGACGCACGCAACTCTTCCATCGCCAGTTGCAGCACCGGTTCGAAGAGACCGTGGCGCGGATCGCGTATTTCGAACTGCGTGGTGTGGACGCCCACCGCTACACCACCCGCGCCCGCGGCCAGGTAATAGCGCGTGAGGGCGCGCTGGCGGCGCTCATCCAGTTTGCGCCCGGCCGTCAACGCCAGCGGATGCGCGGGGATCGCCACGCCTTCCCGCAATCGCGCGCGCCAGATCACCGCTTGTAGCCGATCGTGCGCAGGAAATCGTGGCGGATATGGGCGTCGGCGTCGGTCTCCACGCCCTTCGGCGGAAAGCCGTCGATAACGCCCAGGATGCCGCGGCTTTGCTCGGTTTGGGCCACCACTACCTCCACGGGATTGGCGGTAGCGCAAAAAATCGAACAGACTTCGGGCACGTCTTTGATGCGGCCAAGCACGTTGATGGGATAACCGTTCAGCATCGCGATCACGAAGATGTGACCGGCGGCGATAGCGGTGGCGTTGCGCGCGGCCAAAGCTTTGAGGGCATCGTCATTGCCATCCACGCGCGTCAAACAGAGGCCGGAAGCCTCGTTGAAGGCGATGCCGAACTTCATTTGCGGCACGGTATTCACCAGTGCCTCGTACAAGTCTTCGACGGACTTGATGAAGTGTGTCTGCCCCAGAATCACGTTGCCGCCGTCGGGAATTTCCAGGCGGACTGTCGTCAGTTCCATGGCCTCAGCATACTACTCCTCACGCAGCGCCACGGCCGGATCGATGCGCGCGGCGCGCCATGCGGGCACGATGCCCGCCAGCAAGGCGATCGCCAGCATCAGGCTGCCGACGCCTAATAGCACCAGAGGACGGCCGGGACCGGTGAGCAGGAAGCTGCGCAGGAAGCGCATGGCAAGAGTGGCCGTCACCGATCCCAACACGATTCCCACAGCCGTCAGAACCAGGCTGCGGCGCACCACCAGCCCGACCACATCGGCGGGCGCGGCGCCCAAGGCCATGCGCACGCCCACTTCATGGCGGCGCTGGACCACAAGCCGCGCCAGCAAGCCGTACAGACCGACGGCGGCCATCAGCAGGGCCAACGCGGCAAACAGGCCCAGCACGGCGGCGCGGAATCCAGGCTTCGAGAAAGCCTGGGCATTCAGGAACTGCCGCATGCTGGTGAGTTCGCCCACCGGCAGGCCGGCATCGACTTCGCCGACCACGCGCCGGATGGCTGCAGCCAGCGTATCGAGCGGCCGATCCTCGGGTCCGAGCCAGCGCCCGCCGGCGCGCATCATCACTACCAACTGGCGTCCGCCCGCCGGCTCGCTTTGCAGAAATGGAACGTAGGCATGCGGCTGCACCTTCCAGTGCATTTCATCGAACGGGTTGGTCTCGCGGATGTCGCCAACCAAGCCTGCCACGGTGCGCCACGGCGTATCGTTTCCCATTTCGGCGAGGCGGATATGCTTGCCCAGCGGGTCCTGGCCGGCGAAGTAGCGGCGCGCGAATTCGCGATCCACGATGGCTACGGGCTCGCTCTGCGCGGTATCCAGAGGCCCGAACTCGCGGCCCGCCAGCAGCGGGATGCCGGCCACCCGGAAGTAATCGGGGAAGATGAGGTCGCGGGCCACAAAGCCGGTCTCGCGCGCGGCGCGGCCTCCGGCGACCTCGGCATGCATCAGCCTGCCCGACCGTATGGTGGCTGCGAGCGCTGGCAGCGCGGCCAGCGATTGCGTGATCCGATCGCAGAACTGCAGGCGCTGCGGCAACGCCGGGTACGAGGCTTTCGGCAGATCGAGGCGCGCGATCATCAGGCCATCCATGCGATAGCCCATGGGCTCGGCGCGCAGCCGGAACAGGCTTTCGATCAGCAGCGCCGCGCCTGCCAGCAGTGTGAGCGACAAGGCCACTTCGAGGACGACGAGAACGTTGCGCGCGCGCTGCTCGGCGCGGCCCGGCGAGGCTCCGCGGCCGCCCTGCTTCAATACATCGTGGATGCCAAACCGCGCGGCCTGCATCGCGGGCAGCCATCCGGACAGGACTGCGGTGAGCGCGGCCAGTGCCGCGGCGAAGGCGAGCACGCGCCAATCGAGCGACACGGTGGCGCCGATAGGCAGCTCCACCGGCTGCACGGCGAGGAAGTAGCGCAGGCCACCGTACGCCAGCAGCATGCCCGCCAGCGCTCCGAGCACCGAGAGCAGCAGGTTCTCGGTGAGGATCTGGCGGATGAGGCGGCCGCGTCCGGCGCCCAGCGCGGCGCGGATGGCGGTTTCACGGCGGCGCTCCAGGGCGCGTCCGGCAAGCAGGTTGGCGACGTTGGCGCAGGCGATCAGGAGTACGAAGGCGACGGCGGCGAACAGTAGCAGCAGCCCGGAGCGCAGCCCGCGGCCGGCCAGCCAGGTAAGTTCATCTTGCAGGCTGCGCACCATCGCGCCCGCGTGCGGGAACTCGTCGGGGTCGGTGCGTTCGAGGGTGGCGCGCAGCGCGGCGATTTCCGCTTCGGCCGCGGCCAGGGAAGCGCCTGCGCGCAACCTTCCCAGCGCGCCCATCGAATGGAATTTGGCGCTCGACTGGCGGGCCGCTTCGGCGGGCGTAAGCAGTATCCAGAAGAGTGCTTGGCGAGGATAAAACTCGAATCCGCGCGGCATGATGCCAAGCACGGTATAAGCCTTCCCATCGAGCGTCAGCGCGCCGCCGACGGCCCCTGGCGCGCCGGCGAAAATGGATTTCCATCCGGCATCGCTCAGCACCACGGCAGGCGCGCCATTGAGATCGGCCGGCCCAAAGGCGCGCCCCTGCGCGGCGGGCACGCCCAGCGTCTCGAAGAAGCGCGCCGTGACGGCCTCTCCCAGGACCCGGCGCGGGTCGCCACGGTTGGTCAGCGTGTACTCGACCCACTGCCATCCGGCGATGCCGTCGAACGAATGGCTCTGGCGGTCGAACGCCTCGACATCGCGATAGCAGGCGAAGATCTTGGGATCCCAGTTGTGGGTGGTTTCCCAGATGGCGGCCAGGCGCTGCGGATCGCGGAAGGGCAGGGGACGGAGCAGGATGCGGTCCACCAGGCTGAAGACCAGCGTGTTGG
>Ga0302325_10011286_pt1 | contig 19265 bp, 14 predicted proteins | sample Palsa_T0_2_FD_201948 | JGI IMG/M metagenome (GOLD analysis project Ga0302325, IMG submission 201948) | Peat permafrost microbial communities from Stordalen Mire near Abisko, Sweden - Palsa_T0_2 | ecosystem: Environmental > Terrestrial > Soil > Palsa > Peat permafrost | place: Sweden: Abisko...
ATCCGCACTTCTCGACCAACTCCCCCAGACTAGGAAGTCCTTGATCTACCTCGTCCGCCCTCTTAACAAGTCCAATATCGTTATGACGATAATACTCCACGGTGGCCTTCCTCTTGTCGATCTCCTTCTTCAAGGTGATATCGGCCATGGCAGCAGTATCAAAAACATCAATAAACACCATGCCTTCGACTCTTGCTGAATCTGAGATGACGTTCTCCCGAACTCGGTCCGTGAGAACATTGACTCTGATTTGTTGGGAATCTTTGGTCTCGAGATGAGGATCTCCAGGGATATTGATATAATTCATCATGGCAGAAGACTCGATTTTCCTCCCCCCGGAATCATTACTGCGTCTCTCAGCAGTGCCAGAAGCACCACTCGCGCCGGGACCCCCACTATTCCCATGATGCGGAGCAACAAACTCCCCATTAACCCTCTCCGCATAAAACTGAATCGCCCGCCTCGAAGCCTCCTCCAAGACCTTCGGATCCTTACTCCCGCGGGCAGCCCACCGCTCATACTCCTCCTCCGTCTCCTTAAACAACCTCTTCAGCCTCTCCTTCTCGCGTTTATCCTGGTCCAAGCCCGGCAACCACTCCGGGCGGGGAATCATGTACGTCTCCCAGTCATGCAGCGGGAGCTGTGAGTCGCGCGTTTTATTCTTCTCGGTGCGGTGGGATTTTAGTTTTGTGCGGGACATGCAGCCCTCGAAGACGAAGGAGGCGACGTTGTCGGTTGCCCGTTGGAGGAGACCTTTTTGTTCCAGGAGGGTGGGGTTGAGTTGGGCCAGGGACCAGCCTAGCCAGCAGCAGTCCCATTCGTAGGCGAAGCGTTTGCCGGTGTAGTCGCGGAAATTGCGTTCGCCGAGGATGATTGCGCCGACCATGGGGTATGCCTGGTAATTAGCTTTGGTCACTGAAAGTTGGGGGGAGGGGTTCAGATGGGACCGGCTGTGGAGGGGGTTGAAGGGGGAGTACCGCTGCTGCGACTGTTTTGATGTCAGGACGCAGAGCACTAGGAGGAACTTTGTCGACATCACATCTGATGGTATGGTTCTTGACTTCCTTATTCTTGGAATAGGGAAAGACGATCCAGACGACGCCGTTCGAGTCCGTCGTCATATTGACAATGTGATTCCTTATAGGGCCCGAATAATTCGGGGCAGCAGTAGTCGAATTCGATGAAACAAAATTCGGACCCGGTGAAGACGATGACGCCGGCGACACAGGAGTAGGGTAAAATTGCGCTTCAATGTCGTTGAACAGACACAGCGATTCAGTGGCCACGTTGGAGAAGTAGTCGGTGTAAATCGAGGGCTTGGAGGAGTGGGTCGGGATCAGTGGTTCGGCGATATAGTTGTTGTGAGATTGTGATAGGGCGGTATATGCTTGTGGAGCGGGAGAGGGATAAGGTGACCCGGAGCGGTTGGACGAGGACGAGGATGCTGAGTAGGCGCCAGTGTCGGACATGGCAGATGGTGATCGAGCGGTGAACGAAGATTGCGAGTGTTGAGACTCCATAAAACCATTCGACAAATTCCGTTTATGGCCTTGAACGGTCTCCTGGGAACTCGTCACAGGAGTCCCATCGACACTCGGGATCCTGACTCCCAGACCCCCGGGCCTCTCAGGGGCGACATAACTCGCCCCCGGATCAGTCCAGCCAGGCTCTCCGGCATGTCTAGTCTTCCTCCGAGCCCCTCCGGACTCGATTTCAGACTGCAAAGACATCCCTGACGACGCGTCAAGGGATATCCCAGCCACATAGGCCCCCCGATAGTTCGTGCGCGCGACATGGGGGAAGGAGGGCGAGAGATCAGGGGTGGCGCCGATCGCAGTGAAATCAGTCAGATTGGAGGGCCAGACTGGGTAGGCCATGATGAGAGGGAGGAGGGAATGTTGAGGATGGAAAAGGATGGGACTAGGATGTTGCGATGTTTGTCCCTTTAGTGTTTTGATGGTATGCGTTAGAGTGGGAAGTGACTGGGATATCCTGGGTGACGGGAAAAAGTTTGGACACGGGGGGATGGCAATGACCCCGAAAAAACGCACAGATCGTTGCCTTTAGCTTGCTTGTGGGCAGACAGCTTAGAAGGATACGAGTGAAAAAAGAAGGAGGGTCCCGCTGATTGGGTTTTCATTCTTGCGTCTGTGTCTGTTGCGATGTGAGTTGATTGGAGATCATTAAGTAAGCGCCAGGGCAGGTTCAACCCTCGAAATCTGGGGACAAATTTATTTACAGTATTTTAAATTAATTATCTGAATTCATTATATAAGATCTCTTGTTCCTCAGAAAATAGTAAGTCGGAAAAGCTTCTAACAATCTCATTGTCAGATGTACTTTCAGAATGGTGCAGTTGCCGTGTGGCATTGGGAATACCATCCGCTTGCCCGTCGAAGTCCATGGTATCTGTTTCGTAGGTTGCCAGTAGAGGTAATAATTCCAGCGAAATATTACTAGGAAAGCCAATATCTGTTATCTTAGAACACATCAAGAATGATTTACCTTGATTTCTACGATCGCGAAATCTCGCATTAGAAAACCATGTTGTGACCGATTTATAGTTCAGTCCGCTCAGGCGCATCAGTTCCAATTTTTCAGATTTCGTAGGGTACGGACAGCTAGAGTGCTCCGCGAACCACTTCTGCAGAACCGCTTGTTGGTCAAACTCAGCAATGCGGTGCCGCCTCTGTTGCGACCAGCGTGGAAGACACTTTCGGGATCGGGATGCTCCTGTTTGACTCAGAATACCTTGCCGACAAGAACACAATCGCGAAAGTTGTCTGGCGTAGAGAACTAATTGCCGGATTTCCGAGTCTCCTACCTTCCCCGTGAACGGTCCAGACAAGATTTCTTGAGCCGCTGATTCAATTATGCGAAGTTTGGTAAGAACCTCTGTCAATATATCGTTGGAAAATTGGAAAACAATTAGACGTCTCATCTCGGCCAGATCCGCCATATGCAAGTGATAGAAACAGCGCAGCCTTGCCGAGAAAAACGATGCTTTATGAGCTTCATCATATTCCCGTAAGGCTTTATGGCAGTAGATACGGTAATTGAGTTTTTCTTGGTGAATTCGGGACTGCTCTTTTGCATTCGAGATAATTGACTCCAGTTCCTTCTTCCGAGCCTCATACCTGCCGTTTGGTTGAGATATATTAGACATTGAGCTGGGAGAATGGTTAGGAGCTGAAGCAACAGCCATCGACCGGAGATTTTGCTGGCACCTCGTAGGTAAATTTGATACCCCGCCGCTGACGCTCAAGGGGTCCCGCTGGACGGAAAGTCTGCTGAATCGCTCAGAAATACCGCTTGAGGCACAGAGCGTGCTTGGGATTGAAGCGACGGAAGGTGAAGAAATCGGTATGAACAATGGAGAAAGCCCATTCCGAGGGAGCTCCAAAACATCGTCGAAGACGAAATTGTTTCCTTGTCGATGCAAATAAGATTTCTCGGAAGATATATGGTGAAACAAGGTTTCATTACCATTCGAACTCGCTGCTGTCAATTCCCGGTGTTCCTTGGGCTTCGATGCATGGTCTTCCGCGACTGCGTTTACTTCGCTTACGTGTGGCTTCGTAGATTCACAAGAAACTACGGGGGGAGATCCAGAGCCGCGCTTTCGTTTGCGGGAGATGATTTGACCACCGCTGTCCAGTTGCAAATGAGCCGGAGTGTTTTGGTCGTCATTTGGCGTTTGTGGATCCATATTGACAGAATCGACGTTCAATCTTTCAAACTGCTCGGATAGCAGGGGGCTTCTTTGCTCTCTCATGAAATTACTGAATCGACCTGACTTTGGTATGGGAATAGGTATGGGGGCTCCGCCGATTTTAGGAAGATGAAAAGTGAACGGACGCTCGTCATTTGCTTCATTATCCGGCATGTCAATGGAAAATTCCTCATTTGGAGCTAGTATCGGCTTCGGTGGGAAGCCGAATTGGTGAACCTTGGCCTCCAGGCGCGAATCGGTGCGGGGGTCAGCTTTTGGGATATAAAGCCCTCCAGGTGCGCCTGAGCTACCGCTCCTGGGAAACTGAAGTAGGAGAGAAGTGTCGTGCTCAGAGTTTGAAGAGGCTGCGGGAATGGAAGTAGGCGACAATAAATCTGATTGCGGTTTCCGAGGGAAACCGAACGAAAATGCCTTCGTACTGAAGTCGGGAGCATCTTCAGAAGTCGCACGAGATGAGGAATTCGATGTGCTGAACCTGAAATCGCTTGATGATTCGAGCGATGCATCACATGGGGATTCCGACAAGTTATACGATCCGGAATCAAGGCCCAGCCGCTCGAAATTCGGCTGTCCGTTCGTAGCGAGCGACGACGTCCCGTTTGAGGCCTGCTCGTTGACCGGTTCGGCTAGGGAGGATATTTCCGACAACGATAGAGGAGAGCCGGGTACCGAGTCCGAAAGAGGGTTGAGGAGGGCGACATTAGCAGTTTTGGAAAGCGGGACCAACGGTTCAAGGTCTTCTGAGAAAGTGACAGAGGGTTGCAAGATATCTCCCGTAGCCATGATGTCTGGATAGAGCGGCGATAGCGTGTCGTAAAGCTGGTAGAAATAGTGACATAGATGTGTGAGTTCCTTTGCCGGCCGCATCGGGGACTTCCCATCGTTGTAGAATTCGAACTCAAGTTCCGGGATGATTTCAATGTCCTCACTTGAGGATTTCGGTGGTTGTAGTTCAATGTCATGTTTCCGGGCATGCATCAAGGCTTTCTCGAAACTCCTTTCCTGACATCGAAGAAAGTCGACCACCGGTTTCGGTCTTAAAGGAACACTGTGAAACTGTTCACTTTCCCTCAACTCTTGAATCCATGTCCGCGCCACCTGTGTCTTCTTCCCGGCAGCCCAGACCGCATGATCCCGTATGTAGAGCGCAACAACCTACAATCAGCTGTCTTCCTCGTTATCACCATTTACCGCTTTTCCCAGCCGATTGTTCTTCCACCGATTATAAGAGAGGATCGTGTCGTTTTTGGCTTTCGTTAGATCGAACATGGATCGCTAGGGTCGAATATGCATCTTCGCCATTTCGCGCTGGGAGTGCGGCACAAAGCAATCAGTATAAAGTGCAAGGTCGCCGACTTTACCAAAGGTCCAAAAATTCGACCAAAACTGGCCATCAACCCGATTGTTCTGAGTATTCGTATTTGTACCTTTGTTGTACATATTTCCCAAATTTTAATTTTACTTTCACAGCAGCGCCACCTCTCCGTTTCCCCTCGTGCCTTTAATTTGCCGCCGCCGCCAGAGCCACATGGAATCGGCAAATGACGAGCTTCTCTGGAAATGTCTCAACCTACCGCTGTCATCCTTGATTATTTCCGAAAGAGCTGTGGTATCTGGAAAGTGCAGGGGCTCTCATAGCCTAAAAGGTCAACCGTCGAGTGTATGATTAGTTCACGAAGGCCTGTGATACCTTGAGCTTCCTTTTATCTCAGAACTAATTCCCGTCTTGATGATGGGCTGCTGCCAATGCAAAATGAGTCCTGAATAGGCCTTTGCAAAAGTTCGGGTAGATCTTGAAAATGGCCTTTCCAAATGTTGCTCGCAACTAACTCTCTTCGGCTGATCAATCCTATGACCCTACGTGATATCTGACGCTGTTGGAGACTTTGGGGGTGCGATCAAGGCGCTTCCATACTTCTGCTCTCGTATTGGTGCACTTTTTCCTTCGTGTATCTTCCTGCTTGGAGCTTTGTCTTTAATAAAAACATTTGGCCCCGTTCGAGCCTTAACCGCCATGTGCTAGAGCAGTCGCACTGTGTAGGTGTGCAGGCAAGATTAGTGGATTCAGATGGCATAATTCGAGAGCAAATATGACGGGTTGTGGTGGAGACCACGGACAGACAAGGCGGAAAGGGACAAATTGGTCGGCGATCAGAATTGTGATTTCATCACCCATGTAAAGATTGGATAAGAAAACCTCGAGTTTTGGATTACAGTAAACATTAAAGACAACAATGCTACAACATAACCTAATACATGCACAGTGCAAAAAACATCCCATGACCGTCTAACCATTCCTACGACCCATCCATCCCACGCACTACCAAATTGCAATTGGGTCAGAAAACCCATAATCCATAACCTCTTCCCCGTCAAAAAGAGGGCTCAAACTCTCAAAACTTCCAGGGGGAGTATCCCAGTCGAGTCCCAGATCTTCACAGTCCGCGAGCTCTGAAGACAATTCGCCGGCGACAGCAGAGCTACTCTCAGATGGCAAGAATTTGTTGTTGACGAAAAGTCCACCTTCTGAGGAAACGAATTTGATCAGATCTGTTTCCGGGATCTCTTGAGATTCGCAGAAGTTGTACTCCTGGAATGAGGAATCGTGGTCGGTAGGCTGATAATTGTCTGGCGATGCAGGCGGCGATGTAGGCTCTTTCTCCTTCTGGACTGGAGATTCGGCTGTTGTGTCGATATCGCCGTCAAACTCTACACCTGGAGATTCGACATCAGAGACAGGGTCTGATGGAGTATATTCGCTACGACCCAACTGACGCGACAGACGCGCCGCCTGCTTTTTTAACTTTCGTTGCTTGGTGGAGGCTGATTCTTCGGGGACAACTGTCGCCAATGCGCGGACTTGTGCATGAGCCGAATAGCTGCAGTCGATAGGAGGGGTACAAATGTTCGTTTTTAAAACTATTGTCAGCTGTATCCCCCGTTGGGATTACCGGATTCGATCTCTGCGGCCCTCTCGCAAAAGAATCTCATCTCCGGGCTTTCGGTTGACCAGAGAGGTTCGACACTTTTCGAGACCTCGGTCTGCTGACCACGGGGAAAGAGATCCTTCGCGATCATACGGTATTGCATGAAGGAGTTGCAGCCTCGGTCTTGGCTTGTCGGACGGGTTTTGGGCAACCTGAAAGTAGGATCTTTCTGTCCACGTTCCTCGATGAGATCGGTGACCCAGAGGAAGTCAGCGGGGTTATGACGCGAGATTGACCGTTCCATCTTTGCCACGGCGGCGGCGCTGGTATACCCGCGAGGAATCCAGGAAGGATCTAGCGTGATTTCGTACCCATGGAATATGGGGGTTGATTCTTTCTGAGTTGCGGAGTGCGAGAACTTGGTCTTCTTTCTCGGAGGCATCGTTGCACCGGGATGCGATGTTGTTGTTTATGGCCATGGGAGGGGGATATACAGGTTCCTTAAATACCCTTGTCCACGATATCACAACACGGATATCTTGTTTTCATATATCCAGGGACGAACGCGAAGACACGGTATAAGGTACGTGAATCTCTTCCACACATCCTAGTGATCTCACGAAAGGGGCCTAAGCGGGATGATCCGACGGTCGTAACGGGATGTGGGATGTTATTCCAGCCTCCCCATCTCACGTACACAAAGGGGACAAGCAGGGTAAACGTCGACATTCCCCCTTGGCGGAACTGATAAGAAAGAGTCCATCTCAGCAATACAGTGCCTGACTTCACCGAACACTGCTGGGCTTTGAGTGATAACGAAATATCACGTATGTGAAGGGAAAGATGTCGGCGGAACAGAAGGCGGGTTCGGTGTGAGAGCTCTGCTATTGGCGGCGGAACAAAGTGTGGCTTGGTTAATTCAGGGGGCAAACAAAGAACTGAAGATTAATGTGATCCCGACGTCTGTCTTCACCTCTGATTTTCCGTAGCGTAGATTATCAACAAACACATTCTTTTCTTTGACACGCTTCACAATGGTCAGATGTTCCGCGTTCATATCACCCCTGTGGAGTATCGCACGCAAGCCGGGAAAAACAGTTAATATGATATCCACACCGTTTTCTTTGCATATATTGGTCACAGATCCATTTTAGCTGCATAATACCCTTCATAAATTCATTCCGGCTTACAAGATCCCTTGTCCCAGCAAGTGAAGCCGCTTCAAACTAACTGGTCTCACTTCTCTCTCCTCAAAGAGCGGCGTCACTGTTCTCGCCGACGACAAATTCTCGGTCGCGATCGAACTCCCACCAGATTGTGAAGAACCAGGGGTCTGTGCATACTGTTTCACAGACGGTCGGAGTGCACTTTTTGCAGAGATGAGATCCAGATTCACCGAAAGATTTGAGTTCCTATTTCGCCAGTGTGAAGACAACTTGCGTTCTAACATCAGTGACGGTGGGAAACGGGGCGTTACCTGCGGAGCGGCGGTGTTGGATGGAGTCCGCAAGGATTTCTGTTGGTGTTGGTAACGCACTAGACTTCGGTTTCTGAGTAAGCATTACTTCCGCTGCCAGGATACTGGCCATGGCAGCTTCATATTCTTTGTGGTTGAAATATCCGAAACAAACGGGGTTCAGGCGCTCAACCGGATACGGCTCGTCGAATTGAGAGGAAATACGACATTCGGGATGAAGAGCAGAGTTGATGAAGACTGGATGAAGACTGGAGGACAGATTGGGCGAGTTAGGCACTTTAATAGCCTCACCCGCAGATTTTGTGTGGAATATATCGAATAAACCAGCCGTTGAACTCCGGCGCGCAATAGTACCACTTGATCCAGGAGACCCCGCGGTATTGGCCTCAGGAGACTTGGGCTTCAATCGCTCTGTTACGCTGCTCAAGGGCGAGGGACTGAGTACAGGCGGCAGTGGGAATTCGAATTCCATAACTCGAAAGTAAGATGCGTCCAGGGGAAAATTAGGAATAGGCTGATATTAGATTGACCAAAGGCGGAGATACCTCGTTAGTCTTGGCCGAATTAGGGGCAACATCTGTATTTAGAGCGGACTCGAAGAGATCGTTGGTGCTGAAAGGCAATACAGGGAGCAAAGTATCATGAAATGCAATTTTAGGCAGAGATTTGCTTTTCCACAAACCAGTTTCTGTTTTTGATGAAGATTTTCGAGCCTCTCGTTTCCACAAGCCGGTTCGGTAGGTGAACAGAGTCGGGGTAGGGATTTCGCTTTGCACCCTCCGTGGTATTTCAGATCGTGATGACATCTCAGTTGTCCATTGCTGATGTGCACGTTTGACGGCGGAGGGAGCTGCCAAATCCCTGCTCCATAAGCCGTATGTTGAGATAATTGGGCGCGGATGAGGAGGCGGCGTCCAAAGTTGTCCCTGTATGGGACCTACTAGAACCGCAGAATCTGAAGCGTTACTCCTGCGAGCGAAAACCGTACTTCCAAACGAGTGACCTATGTCCTCTTTTGCTGCTCTTGGAGGTTGCCGAAGATGTCCTGAAGGTCTAACAGTCGCAATGGGCCGCTTCCATAATCCAGTTCGGCCTTCCAATGAGATGTTCAATGACTCCCTGGACTCCCTGGATCTAGTCATACTTGTATTTGAACGAACTTGCGGTGTATTTTGACGAATATCGACGTGCTTTCTCCTCAATTTAAGCATATGAGGATTGCGAATCCATAGCCCCAATGGTTCCGAAGGAGAGATTTTCACGTTTCGCGCGGTCCACAGATATTTTCTCTGTGATACCTTTTCTGCGACAGATATAGGACGAGACCACAGCAGGGGCTTCGTATCTGTCCCAATTCTTTCGACCAGAGGCTTTTGCCATATGCGGGCTGTTGCTCTTTCCTCAATAACTCCTCCCTGCTTCGCTTCAAACATCAAGTTCGCGAAGTATTCTCCACCAGCTTTCATTTCTCTGGTATATCTGACAGAATCCCTCTGTTTCATGGCGATCTCCTTATGTACACGGTCAGACGTTGGACGAGCCGAAGTCCTGGGAGTTGGCGCCCACAACCCATCTCCAACAGAAACCGTATAGACAGATTCCCTGGACCATAAAGCGCTAGACCTTTCCGTAGCACCGTCCACCGATCTCTCCGCAATACTAATAATCATATCCCGTACGGCAGGACCTGTCTTCACCACCGTTGCCGCCCGAGACACTTCGTCGCTAGGAGTCCAGGTGTCTTCATTATCGGTTGATATCGTCGAGATAGAAGAGATCGTTTCTGTAGATTTCCGCTTCCGCTGCGTTAAAAACTCTTCTTCGAGTTGAGCCAAGATCTCGTCTGTTGCTCCTGATAATGTCTTCTGGTGTCTTGGTACAAGGAATTGAGAGTAGTCGATTAAGTTTTTGGGATCTTCGATAGAAGACAGCTTCTTACTCAACCATCTCCCGGTTTGCGAATTCGCTTCCGAAACCATTATGCTTGTTGATCGTTTCAAAGAGGCCTCTTTATTACTCGCCATGTCTTCCTTGGGATCGTATGGAATGTTTGATAATGTGGAGTAGACACTCATAGTGATCGCCGAGGTGCGGTTAATCTTGCTCCCACGTTTGTCCTCCACGTTATTGTCTTCGAAAGCGGCGCTTTCTGTTAACGATTGCCGTATATCGACCACTGCAGAGATTCGCTTTTCCCGGGAGGAGTCTTCGATGGCCGAACTTAAGAGAGCCAATACTCCTGCGTATACGGAACTTTGCTGTTCCGCCGAGATTTGTGGATTATGAACTGCCGCGAGCTCAGAGGAAAGTTGAGCTTTGATATCTGAAGGAATGCGATCCCGAATTGGAGAATGACTTTGCGACGCATAGGGAAGACCATCTAGCGTGGTCTCTTCCTGAGGTGTTGGTGCTGAGATAGAGAAATTAGGCAGCTGTGGGAGGTGCTTGGGCGGAACCTGAGACTGGGAATGAATTCGGCTTCGGGGATGTGGAGGAAGGCCTGGAGGAGGTTTCCTAGGCTGCGATGTATTCTTGGTAGGCGATTGTGAAATCATCGTTTCCCGTTTAAATTTGCGACTTAATGCAAGGAGGTCTTTGTCATTTTTGAAGGTGTCGTCCGAGATGACTTTTCCGGCTGACACAGGAGATTTCGATGCAAATAGGTCATCGAATCTTGTTTTTGGTATGGTCACCTTGAGAGGTATTGGTGCTTCCGGTTTCTGAGATACTTCTGTGGGCGTCGGCATTGACGTGACAGGATAGTTCAGTCCCCTCGTCACACTGGTCTTGGGGGACTCGCCTCGGCTTTTCGGTCTCGCCTCGGAGCTCCCTCTCCCAAACCCTTTTACAAAAGCCGGTGCCAGCATCATTATCTCCCCAGATCCCTTCCCGGATGAAGAACTCCCACTCCTCCCGAAATCCCTCGGCATTGTCTCCACATCTTTTGGCGTAGGTAATGGAACAGGCGTCTCAGGTGGAATCTCCACACTCTCCGCATTAATACTCGATCTCCTAGTCGGGACCCTCCAGCTCTCAATCGAATCCCTTTCCGTCGCTGCACCGATCGGTACTCTGGCAATATTATACGTCTTTGTCTCCCGCGATGGTTTCGAGATCGCATATCGCATGAGAGGGGGCTCGGTATCTGGTTTGGCGGGGGCGCCGTCAAGGGAGTCGCGTTTGAAGGCGCTGAAGATGTTGCGCACTAGTTTGGGGCCGGAAGGTCGGGCATAGGGGTTGTAAGGACGGCTAATGGGAGTTGGTGCCGTGGTAGAGATGATGGGGCGGGATATTGCGGGGAGGGTGGCATATGAGGGGATTGCTAGCTTGATGTAGAGGAGAGATAAAATGGCTAAAATCAGAAAGAAAATGAACGGGAGTACCTATTAGAAGACTTAATGATAATGAGTACGGGATTATTCGGGTAGCTGCATTCCCTATTCGAAATTGAAAGGGGATGGAACTCTAGAATTAACTTGAAATCATGCATATAGAATTACCAAGTTCCAAATCAGAAGAGTGACAGAGGTCAGCATAAGAAGTCCCTCGTTGCCTTTGTTTGCTTCATCTGCCTTTCTAAAAAGAAATCCCGCCCGGCCCAGAAGGATGAAATCCAAGGACAAGTCCACAACCATTGCGAGAACAGCAGGGATAATATTGAAATTTGGCAGGCAAATGACACCCAATTCCCGTCCCACAAGAACAATTGCGGCGATGCCGATACCTTGCGCGTCAACGAAAGTCTAAGAGTGAAACATACCCAGTCGAAGAACAGTCCATCCCAGGAGTCCTAACATCGCCATCTGAGAAGGATTTCTCAAAATAAAACTCAAACCAATAATTGTTCCAGCGATATGTGCAAATTGATCTCCCGCCGTCAAAACCATGTTCCTCGCCATGCAAGCACTACTCACTGAAGTGGACGTCAACGCCGCCGTTTGACCTGCCACAAACATCGCCACCATCACCAAAAACAAACTCATCAATAAAAGTCTCGCAAATGAAACATTCTTTAATCCAGAAATTGCGTGATGACCCACTATGACAACGAGTCCTCCCGCGGCAAAAGCGCCCAAAAATCCACTTCGGTCAGCCCGGTCAAAGAAGAGGTCTACGTTGCCAACAGAGGTCCCAATAACTCAAGAGGTAAAAACGGCAATGAGCTCGGTCCGCTGTTGGCCATTGTAATGAACGTGTGAATAATAAACGAGACCCGCTCATATACTCAAACAACAAAGAAAGGTTAAAAAACGATGGCCAGCATCAAGGACCGGCCTAACAAAATGGGACTTAGAAGCCCAAAAGAGAGTATGATGCCCGAAGGACGCACGAAGGTACCGTCGGCCACAAGTCAATGTGGTGGTCCCTTCCTGAAAGGATGACCCAGCCATTTGCGTTTGGTGGTGGTGGTCAAAGAAGTCAGGGGCAAAAGTGAAACTCTAATTGCGTTTCAAGGATCGACAATTTCGGAGAAGGTCTCGGCGATTGAGACGCCAAGCAATATTAGTGGATAATTGACACCTGTTATCGACGATACGAACTGGCGGTGTAGAATCCGTTTCATGGTGATACAGAGACTTCGGCTTGTATGGTTGATTGTCGTGTCCGTGGGAACCACCCACCTGGGGGTGGTTGGAGTCAGCCTGCTAGGGATGAGGGGCCGGGCTAGGGACTGAAGAAAAAACCCGTGATTTTCATTTTAGGTGTCCGCTACTCTTCAGCTCGATCGTGTTTGCTTTGTTCGATTGAGGGTCATTCCGAATGCCGGTCGATAACGGAGTCGAGATACAACACTTCCCCCCGGCCCCTCAAGCTGGCCTCCTTCGAGAAGCTTTTGGCAGGAGTCGAAAACCACGTGTCAAGGACATGCGGTGCGGCGTACCAACCAGAGAAGCACCCAACCTACATGGCCAATGAATTATCCGTCTCGTCCGAGATAATCAAAGATGGAACAAACAAGTCCTCCGCCGATATGCGTGGTCGAACTTCCTTTTCAGCACACCTTATCGCCCGCCGATCAGATCAACCTCGGCTCGTCCTAATACCCCGGATCAATCGGCACCCAATCTACCGTTCCGATTCGCCAATAGCCGCTCCTTTCCTCGAATGACTCGTCGATCGCGACATCGTCCCCCCCGAAAACAAACTACTGCAAAGCATACTGCGAACCCCCAATGTCCCTCAGGAAAGCATAGTCCTCGATGTCTTCTGAAGATTGCCCTGGGGATCTCGTCAAAACTGGATCTTTGACGCTTCCGCCTGAGATCGTCGGAGCTGCCGAGGATACAGAGAAACAGGGTGTTGCGAATGGATGCATCGGGAGTGCCGCGGAGGGAGAGTCGGGGATTAGTTATCGGCGGTTGGTTACAATTATGATTGGATTGTGTCTTAGTATCTTTTTGACTGCTTTGGATCAGGTAACTACTCTTGTCGAAGGTGAGGTTGACTAGTGTAGACGATTGTGTCTACGGCGGTGCCGACGATGGTTGCGGATTTGGGCGATTCGTCGGGCTATACATGGATTGGAACATCGTATTTACTTGCCAGGTAAAGCAAAACTGGGCGTGCGGAATGGGGGTAATGGTAGTACTGTGCCACTTCCATTGTATGGCAAGGCATCAGATATATGGGGGAGGAAACCGATTTTGTTTGTCGCGTTGGGATTCTTTGAGATTGGCAGTGCGTTATGTGGAGCAAGTCAGAATATGAATATGTTGATCGCATCTCGAGTCATTCAAGGCATTGGAGGAGGCGGAATTATGGGATTGGTAAATATCATTATCACCGATCTGACATCGTTACGGTACTTCCCGGCCCCCCTTCCTTTCCTTTCTCGTTCTCCGGAGATGGTTGAATTGACGTGTAGCGATCGTGCGAAGTGGACTTCGTTGATTGGCGCGACGTGGGCTATCGCAGCGGCCTCGGGGCCATTAGTTGGTGGGGCAATTGCTAGTAAAACGACCTGGCGATGGTGTTTTCTAGTCAATCTCCCTGTCGGCGCGGTGTGCTGCACAATAATCTTCATATACTTACATCTTGATTCGCCGAGGCTGTCGTTCTGGGATAAAGCCCCTCGAGTGGATTATTTAGGAACACTGCTTATCGGCGGAAGTGCATTGATGTTCTTACTTGCGTTGAATTGGGCGGGCGCGGGATTCGGTTGGGGAGATGCCCGTGTTGTGGGATTATTAGTTGGCTCTGGCGCTGCTTTGATTCCATTTTGGTTGTATGTCCCCTGGCCTTGCTTAAGGAGGCAGAATTGATGGGTAGCATTGAAAGACGGGCGAAGGAACCAGTTATGCCGATGAGATTGTTTACGCATCGAACCAATGTTGCAGCATATTTCGTCGGACTGTGTCACCGTGTTGTGTACATGGGATTAGTATATTATTTACCTTGTATAACACTCTTCCAACTTCCGAACTAATTTAGTGTATTTCCAATCGGTCAAGGGTGAGTCGGCGTTGATGTCTGGAGTATGTTTACTTCCGTATATTTTGACGTGTTGTCTGTTATCAGCATCAATTGGCCGGATTGTCAGTGCCACGGGGCGATATAACGAGGTACCACACACACACACACACACACACACACATATATATATATATCAGATGAAATTTGTGCTAATGTTGCTAGGTCATTCGCATTGGATTTGCGGTTAGTGTTCTGGGGACAGGCCTTCTTACGATGCTGGACGAGAATACTCCGGTCTACGCATGGGTTCTTATCGAGATGGTCTGTGGATTAGGTCTGGGCGGGAACTTCCAGAACATGTTAATCGCGCTGCAAGCAACGATTCAAAAAGCAGATATCGCAGTCGCCACCGCGACGTTCTCATTCATTGTATTACTCGGGACAACGCTTGGCATAGCGATTGGCGGAACGGTATTCCAGAATCAGATGACTTCGTTGGCAGGAGATCTCCCTGACACGCCCCAAGTTTCTGCGTTCACAGGCGATGGTGCGGGGGCTGCGATCGAAATGATCCAGGATTTGCCGGAGAACTTGAGGGCTATTGTTGTCTCGAATTACGCTCAGAGTATGCGGATGGTATGGATTGTCTTGTGTGTCTTTGCTGGGGCTGGATTTCTGACTTCCTTCGCGATTGGAACTCATGAATTGTTCACAGAGTTGCTTCTCAATCAGGGGGAGCTAATTGTAGTATTCGGACGGACCAACCCGCGCTGATGAGAGCTAAACGACATACAAAGGAGGAGGGAAAAGCGAATGGTGATATTTCGACGGAAAATATTCAGGTGGATCAAAAGGTATAAAAGAGATAGATCTTGGGCAGATATTTGTACATATATACGGGATGATGTGGACGATATATATATTCCCTCATAGCCTGCATAAAATAAAGTTAAAGTTTAGTATCCCATGCAGATAGTGACGTAATTGCCAATCCAAGATCTCCGAGACCTCATATCTCACGAAACACGAACACTCACAACCTCCTCTTCAAAAAACGCGATCAATTATATTCCCACTTCAAAAGTTTTGAAACTCTATTCTCCCCCATTTCGGGCGGGCGGGTGCCCCCAGTTGAACCTTGTTTTTCGCCTCTGACGGAGTTGATCTGTCACGCCTGCGCCGAGATAGGCCCCATCCAATAAGAGGCGTTCGACGACCAGAGCGTCAATTACGCACACTTTACCACACAACGCACACCACACACACACTCACACAATTTATTTTGACTGAGAGAGGCGGGCGAGGCGGAGGCAAAGTTATCTATTCGTGCGGCCGTGCCAACTTTCGTACTCAAACAACAATACCGAGGAAAAATCACTTGGCTTTGGCACCCCCCGGGGAGGAATCGTCGGTCTTCTGGATCAGTGATAGGACGGTGTTTAAGTGAGTATTCGAGGTCCGTTAGGACGGTGATTGTGGCAAGATGAGCAATGTAAATTCCCCGGATCGTTCTTTGGAGATTATCGATCTTTGAGAGTCCTTTTCGCGAGGAGATTGAGTTTGTATTTTGTTTCTGTTATGATTGTTTTGTTTAGTCTGGTTTGGTTATTTTGACAAGAGGCTTACAGAAGGTGAATCCGGCGACGTTGGCCGCCTCGAGAGCAATGCTCACAAGGAACAGCTCAAGTCAATCGAATCTGTCTGCCGCCGCCGCAGCAGCAGCCCTCAAACGAGCCTCCTCACAGACCCAAATCGACCGCCAACAGTCCACGATCGCCGCAGCCGTTGCAGGAGGCGGAGGAGCAGGAGGCGGAGGAGCAGGAGGCGGAGGAGCAGGAGGAGTAGGAGGAGGGATCGTAAGCAATGATGCAGTACAAACGTCTCCACGACCGGGCCTGCGTCGTCGAACGAGTAGTATGTCGGAACGCAGTTTTCGAAGTCAAACTCCTGCGGATCATGCGAGGGAGAGAAGAGAACGGCCGGCCAGTATCGCTGATACGACTCCGGAAAAGGGAGTTAAGAGACGGGGGAGCTTTACTTTGCCTAGTTTGAGAGGGAGTTCGAAACAGAAGACTTCTGCTGCGGCTGTGGCTGCGACTAGTGCCCCGAAGGTAATTCAGCCTTTGCCTCAGCAGACACAACAACTACAACAACAACGGCCTGCACAGACTCAAACACAAACACAAAGAACCACGAAATCGAATCAGCATAAATTAAAAGCATCAATGCGTGGGAGTGCCGGTGCCGGTGCGGATCGAGATAGACCAATGTCTCCTCCAACGCATTCGGCCATGCGTCTACCTCATCAACCCGGCATAGGTTCATCCGCCAGCTCAATCCGCTCCTTCCAGACCGATTTATCATCCATCGCCGAGGACCAAATGATCGACTACTCCCACGTGCCCCTGAACACCAAAGCCCCAGGTCATTTATATCCCATTAAAAGCGCCCTTAAGGGGGGCAGTGGACCTCCGAGTATCATATCCGAAGCAATCAGCGAGGAAAGTCGAAGTAGTCTCGGGACAACACAGGATAAAAAAGCGAAAGCACGAGTGAGTTTCAGTGATGAGCAGCAGGCTAGTGGCCAGCAGATCATGGATTTGGGACAAAAGGGTGGGAAGAATGGATTCTTGAAGCCTGAGAATGCAGCTATATTGGCCAAGACAACACCATCATCGGGGGCGACTGGCATCAAGGGGAGTGTCAGCCCGCCGTTGAGTCCACCTTTGAGTCCTCAGATGCCCGTTGCTGTGCCCCCGAGGATTAGTGCGAGGACATCGATTCCTTCGGGGAATGTTCAGGTTGCTTCGGAGGGGCCGAGTTCGTTGACTCCTGCTTCGACGTTGCAGGGGAGTCCGTTGCAGCGAGAGTCGACGCCTCCTTCATCATCTCAATCGAAGGAAGTCACACAGTCTCTTAAGACTACACCTGCGCCCGTTCTTGTCACAGCTCAGTCGCTTCCCGTCGCGGCACAACCCTCGCAATCTCAAGACGTCGTCTCCAAGGAACCTAAATCCCCTTCTCTATCTCAGATCCAACCTGCACCAACTACACAGACTACATCCGCGATACCACCATCAAATGACATCACCCCAATCCCACAAGTAACAATCCGCGTTCCACCAACCCCCTCCCGCACCCCCTCCCGCCTCCCAGGCTCCTTCCCCGACCCAACTCCCGACCCAACTCCTCCCTCCACCGCCGACTCCGTGTCCGAAGCCCATGAACGCACCGACACCCTCTCACCCCTCCCAGCTGTCCGCCCAATCAGCACCCCCGAACGTCGAACGCCGACCCCCGATCTCAACAGCGATCTCGACTTACAACGCGGATTATCCCTCCGGACAATGAATCTGATCCCCACGAGTCCCTCGAGTAAACCTCAAGGACTATTCGTGGGTCCTCCGTCGTCGCCGGAGATGGTTCGGCGGATTAGCAGTGAGAGTGCCGCGAGTGGGACGAGTGTGTATTCTGATGCGATGGATGATTTAGGGGAGTTGAAAGAACGGAGTACGCCGAAGAAGGAGGCGGGAGCGGGGACGCAGGTTACTGGAGATGAAGCCGGTGCGGGACAGACGGTGCCTGTACAGAATGCTTTGGTGAATGCTTGGAATCCTGAGGTCAACCAGGAGAAGAATGTCTCGGGACAAGCTATGTCAGATACCAAGGCAGCTGTGATACCGCAAACGGCGGCCTTGGTGGCTGCTGCGGCGGTTGTAACACAGTCTTCTGCGGCGAAGCAAGTATCGCCATCGAAACCTCCTGGAACGACTATCCCTCTATCCACACCATTGACATCCTCCGTTCCTAAATCCCCACTCCGCCAAAACGGCATCCCCAAAACCCTGCGAACATCATCCGTCCCCCCCACCACCACGACCACCAAACCGCGCGCCTCCGTCCCAACAACCACCTCCGCAGCCACAAAACGCACCTCCTCTGTCCCTCCCTCGTCCCCCACCTCCGCGGACCGCAAACCAATGCGCATGTCCCTGCGCCAGACCGCAACCACCACATCCACCGCCTCCGTCTCCCCCTCCGTCGACATGGCCAGGGGCCTAATGTCCATCCCACCGCTCGAACGCACCCCCTCCGACTCCAGTTTCAAGCGCATAAAACCGAAATCCGACACCGGCTTCGCGAAAACACTCCGCTCCCCCCGAAATCCCGAGCTTGCTCCTCCGCGGGCGAGGCGAACTAGTTCCTCGAGCGATGACATTAAGATTGCCCACAAAAGCAACAACAACAAGGGACGGTTTTTGTCGAAACTCAGGAGGGGGAGTAATTCTGAGCAAAATGCCAGGCCTGTTTTTGTGAGTTCTCGGTTTGGGGATTCGAGTGATGAGGAGGATGTGGTGTTGGCGAGGCCGTCTCCCGCTGCGAGGAGACTGGATAGTTCTATGACGGCGCCGGTTATCGTCTCGGGAAGTGGGTTTACAAACCTCGGTGGCGGGACAAGTGGGGTTGGTGTCGGTGGGTATACAGAGAGTCTCCCCGCGAGTCCGACGGTCAAGAAACGGAGCTCGTTCAGTCAATTGTTCAAACGCCATGCAAGGAGGGATAGTAAAGTTAGTAGTATAAGTGAGATGCCGCTGGGAGACACGGCTTCGGCGATGGCGCCGACGACGGATGCCCAGTCAGGCCACCAGCGGTCGAAGAGTGCAAGCATTTTCAGCAAGAGGACTGGGAAGGAGAAACGGTTCCAGGGCCTCAG
>Ga0302325_10011288_pt1 | contig 19264 bp, 18 predicted proteins | sample Palsa_T0_2_FD_201948 | JGI IMG/M metagenome (GOLD analysis project Ga0302325, IMG submission 201948) | Peat permafrost microbial communities from Stordalen Mire near Abisko, Sweden - Palsa_T0_2 | ecosystem: Environmental > Terrestrial > Soil > Palsa > Peat permafrost | place: Sweden: Abisko...
TCCAGAAGGCGGAAGCCGTGGCTTCATTGGCAGCCCTCTGCACTCCACCGCTCATCGCCTGTCGGGGGAAGCGAGTGTCCACGTTTTCCTCCATCACCCGATGCAAACGACGCGCCGACCCCGTTTCCTGGACCGACACGGAAAGTGCGCCCTCGTTGAGCGCCGCCAGGGCCCGGTTTTTGAGCGGACCAGTGTGACTCCTCCCACGCTCGCGTCGCCGAGATGCGCAGGTTTGTGCCCGGCGCGCGGGACCGGCCTGCCGGCTAGCGCGAGCCCTCGCGTTCGAGGAACCGCTCCGCGATGAGGAGCGCCGCGAAGTCGTCGATGGGACGCGGGGGCAGCAGCATGCCGCGCGGGATGAGGCGGCGCCATCCGCGTGGCGGGTGCGCCCGGAAGTAGCGAGCCCGCGCCAGGAGCGTGGTCTCCCGCTCGTCGACCACCTCGACCGGGATGCCCAGATCCCCGAGTGCCGCCGCCGCCGGCCCCGTATGGGTGCCCCCGCCAAGCGCGATCGCCCGGACCGCATGACTGGCTACGAGGGCGCCGACCCGCTCGCGAAACGCTGCGAACGGGACGATCTCGAGGGCCAGCGGCGGCTCGTCGACGGACGCGAGGATCGCGATCCCGCACTTCCGCGTCCCAGGGTCGACGCCCAGCACGGGGCCGCGCACGATCACTGGACGCGAAGGAGGTCGAACTCGACCGGCAGGCCGCCCGTGTGCGGATAGATGTCGACCTTCGCGCGGGCCAGAATGCGAAAGCGCCCGCGCCCTTTGCGGATCGAGTCGCTGATCTGCTGGACCTGCTGCGGTGAGAGCGACGGGAACGCGTTGCCGACGTAGGGAGCCGGCATGCCCTTCTGCTGCGCCTCATCGGCCGCCGCGAACAGGACCTCCGAGAACGCGATCTGCGGATTGATCTGCGTTCCGCCTTCGACCTCGACGCTCGCGATCGGCTGGTGGGCGCGGAAGATCAGTTTGTCGCGGAACGATTCGAAGTCGAAGTGGATCGGGTCGTTGTAGAACAGATTCTCGGGCGACACCGTGATGATGAGGACCGGGCCCTGCAGCGTGTACGCCTGCATCGGCGGGTCCGTGAGGAACTTCTTGAGGCGCGCCTGCACTTGCTCGTCGCTCGCGTGGAGCGGCGACGCCTTCAGCCCGCGCGGGACGTAGTTGCGATTGATGTCGCTCACGGCCGCATCGAAGTACGCGCTGAACTGCTTGAGGCGCTCCGCCTCGCTCCACGTCGGCTGAATGAGGAGGTATGGGTTGTAGAGCAGGTCGCCGCGGTTGACGATGACGTTGGTCTGATGTGTGCGCTTGTCGAGTTCGTCGGCGCGTGCCTCGAGATCCCGAAGACGATCGTTGATCTCGCTCAGGTGGAAGAACGCGGCCCGTGCGTAGTTGGAGGCGGTCAGCGCGACGACCGTTACCGCGAGGGCGATGATCATCCCCGTGCCGACCGCGACGATGGTCGATGTGTATTTCGGCCGCAGGCCGAAGAGGGTGAGCCGGCGGCGCCCCACTTGGTGGCCGACGCGGTCGCCGACGTACGCGATGCCGCCCGCGAGCAGCGTGATCGCGATGACGAGCAGGACGCCGCCGAGGTAGCCCATCGTCAGGTAGCCGACGCGCGCCTGAGCATGAGCACGCCGATCGTCGTGAAGAGGACGTTGGGGATCCACGCACCGATCGTCGCGAAGAACGGGCCGCCGCCGAGACCCGTGAACACGGCCGACGTGATGCTCGCGATGACGAAGTAGACGAAGACGATCGCAACCGCGAGGCCGAAGCCGAGGCCCGTGCCGCCGCCGCCGCGCGCGGGCCGCAGCCCGAACGGAACGGCGATCAGCGTGAACACGAACGACGCGAACGGGCGCGCGAGCTTTTCCTGATACGACGTCTGATACGTCCGAAGCTCGGCCGGCGAGAGCTGTCCGCTCGCGATGACCTCTTGAATCTGCGCGCGGCTCATGTTCTCGGGGTTATCGTTCGCGGCACGTTGCATGATCTGGGACGGCTTTTGGCCGATGTCCCATTGCTGCTCGGGCGCCGTCTGCGTCCAGGTGGTGCCGTCGGCGTCGAAGTGGTATTCCGTCGCATTCACGAACGTCCACGTCGGCAGCACGTAGCGCGCCCGGTCCGCGAATACGATCAGGACGGGGTGGTTCCCCTTGCCGTATTGGATCAGCGTCACGTTGATCAGCGTCTGCGTCGCAGCCTCGTACCCGGTGGACGTCGTCAGCTGGCGCCCCCCGTTCGGCAGCTTCGATGAGACCGTCAGGTTCCCGCTCCCGAAGATGCCGACGTGCTCGATCGTTTCCTCCCGCAGATACGTGGCACGATCGTTTGCAAACGGCACGACGCCCTCTTGCAGCACGAGCGCGAGGATCGACACGGCGACGCCGACGGCCAGCAGCGGCATCACGGCGCGAACGAGGCTGATGCCGCCCGCGCGCATCGCGGTGATCTCGCTCTCGCCGGAGAGCCGCTGCAGCGCGAGCAGGACGCCCAGCAGCATCGCCATCGGAATCACGAGGACGACGATGCTCGGAAGCTGCCACAGGAAGTATTCGATGGCGGCCCACAGCGGCGCGTGCTGGTCCGACACGAGGCGGCTGATGGCGAGGATCTGCGTCGCCGCGAAGATCAGCGTAAACGCCGAGAGCCCGAACGCGAACGGGCCACCGAGTTCGGAGATCATGTAGCGGTCGAGGATGCGCAGAGGGAGGTTCCACCGCGTCATGCCCGGCCGCCCGCGGCGACCCGCCCCCAGCACATCACAGGCGAAAGCCCTCGCCGAGATAGAACTGGCGCGCGATCGGCGATTCGAGGACGTCGTGTGCCGAGCCCGACACGACGATCTTTCCGTTGTTGAGGATATACGCGCGGTCGACGATCGCCAGCGTCTCCCGCACCTGATGGTCGGTGATGAGGATGCCGAGGCCGCGCTCGCGGAGCTGCCGGATCATCACCTGGATGTCGGCGACGGCGATCGGATCGATTCCGGTGAACGGTTCGTCGAGCAGCAGGAACGACGGCTCCGTCGCGATCGCGCGCGCGATCTCCACGCGGCGGCGCTCGCCACCCGAGAGGCTGTCGCCGCGCGCATCGATGAAATTCGCGAGGCCGAACTCTTCCAGTAGCACCGGGAGGCGCCGGTCCTGCTCGGCGCGCGGCACGCCGTGCATCTCCCAGATGAGGCGGATGTTGTCGCCGACCGAGAGCTTGCGGAAGATCGAGTTCTCCTGCGCGAGGTAGCCGATGCCGGAGCGCGCGCGCACGTACATCGGCGCGTTGGTGAGGTCGACCTCTCCGTCGCTACGGACGAGCGCGACCGATCCACCGTCCGCCTTCACGAGGCCGACGACGATATAGAACGTCGTCGTCTTGCCCGCCCCGTTCGGTCCGAGCAGGCCGACGACTTCGCCGGTTCCCACGGACGCCGTGACGTCGTCGACGACGGTGCGCTCCCCGTAGCGCTTGACCAGGTCGCGCAGCACGATGCGCTGGGCGGATGCCGTCGTCACGAGCCCGCTCCGCTGCTCACGCGCACGTGGTTGAGTTGCACGTCCGCGTCGAGCGTGTCGCCGTTCAGCCGCTCGCCGCGCGGCGTCGTGATCACGACGTGCCCTTCCCCGTGGATGGTCGCAGCGCGGTCGTCGTACAGCATGGTGTCGCAGGTCAGCACGATGCCGTCCTGCGTCGTCGCGCGCACGCCGCCGCTCATCAGCACGGTCTTCGTCTGCTCCTCCACGGTCGCCGTCGGCGAGACTGCGGTCAGCGTCTTTCCGCTCTCCTGGTAGAACACGATGTGCGGCCGCGTGAACACGCTGTGGCCGCTGCCCGCGCCGAAACGGTCCGACACGTTGGCGTCCGCGTGCAGCACGTACACGATACGTCCCGACGGCCGCTTTTCGGTCAGCACGACGCGTCCGTGCCCGTCGCCGATGGATTTCACCTTGATTGCAAGTGGTGTCGGCGTCGGCGCGGCAGGCGTGCCGGGCGAGCCCGGCCCCTGTTGCGCTGGAGCGGATCGCCCGCCGCAGCCTGCGATGACGGCGGCGATCGCGACGGCCGGCCAGCGCGAGCGGAACCTCATGGTTCGCCCAACCCATGCTCGGCCGCGCCGAGTGCCACGGCCATGAACGGTATCCAGCATCCGAGGATGACGACTTGGATGAAGTCGAGCATGCTCTGCGCCCACGTCGCCACGAACCCGCTGAGCACCGCGAGCGCGAACGTGCGCCGCCGCAGGTCCGCGCCGCTCAGCGCGAGGCGGACCGCCCGCCCGAAACTCCACCACAGTGCGATCAGCGTCGTCATGCCGACGAGGCCGGTCTCGGCAAACGACGTGAGGAGATAGTTGTGGGCGTGGAATGCGCTGGGCTCGCCGTCGGGCGGACGCAGCTCCGGGTAGACGTGGCGAAAGCTGCCCGGGCCCACCCCGGTCACCGGGAAGAGCTCGGCGGTGCGCAGCCCCGTTCTCCAGATCGAGAGGCGCGTGAAGTACTCGGACGGGTTGTGATGGCCGTTGTAGACGCCGATCGTGAGCAGGCCGATCGCCAAGGCGGTCACCAGCGCGATGACGAGCAGCGCCGAGCGCCGCTGCATGAAGATGAAGAACGCACCGCCGACCGCGAAACCCAACCAGCCGGCGCGCGAATACGTCGCCGCGAGCGCGACGACACCGAGCGCCGTCGCCCCCCATCCCAGGAGGCGGAGCCACCGGCGACCGCTGCTGAGGGCGACGCCGAGCGCGGTCGCGATCAGGAAGAGCAGATACCCGGCGAACTCGCCCGGCACGACGAACGTGCTGATCGCTCGGCCGTGCCCCACGGCGTACATGATGGCCGGGCGCCGCAGGACGATCATCGCGAGGCCGAGCAGCGAGACGAAGGCGCCGCTGGCGAGGAACGCCACGACCATCGTCAACGCGGCCCGAGGGTCGGGATAGAAGCGGGCGATCGTGACGTGGAAGACGAGCACGAGGAGACCGTCGGCGACGAACAGGAGGCCCGTTGCAGGGTCGAATCCGAGGAGCGCCGCGACGAGCCACCCCCCGATATACGCGCAGATCGGCCAGAAGGTCACCGGCAATGGGTCCCGTTTTTGCGCCGCATCGACGGTGAAGATGCCGGCCGCCGCGATGCAGGCGACGAGCAGCGCGACCGCGACCCCGCGCGGGATCAGCGAGACCCCGGGGGGATGCACGCTCGAGAGCGTGATGAACGCCGGGTACGCGGGGATCGCCGAGAAGCCGAACGCCAGCAGGGCGAGCGTGAGGGGCCGGGCCCGCCGCACGGCGGGCTGCGGGCCGGCAACGTGGGGCGTCACACCGATCACGACGCGGCCCGCTTTCGGGCCGCGAGAGAAAGCGCCTCGGAGGCGATGCGGCCGGCGCCACCGCTCCCGCCCATGCGGTCCCGCCCTGCGGCGCGCATTCGCGCAAGCCGCCCCTCGTCGGCGAGGAGGTCCGCGATTGCGGCGGCTGCCCGAGCCGGCTGGGCCTGGACCAGCGCGAGCGCCTCGCCCAGAAGCTTGCGCTGGCGCATCCGATACCAATCGTGGCGGCCGCCGCCGTCCGCCTCGAGCGCGACGACCGGCACGCCCGCGGCAGCCGCGGCCTCATTGGCGGTCCCTGCCTGGCCGACGACGAGCCGGGATGCGTGCAAGAGGCCGCCGAGCGGGCCGGCCCATGCGACGACTCGCGCCCCGGCCGCGGTCGCAACGAACGGCATCGGCGGCGCGCCGGCCGCGATGGTCCAGCCGTCGGCGGCGAGGGCGTCCGCAAATCGGCGCGGGTCGAGCACGGGGGCCACGGACAGCAGCGCCGCATCGGCGGCGCCGGCGGCGGCCAGTCCGCGCAGGACGCGTGCGAGGAGCACGGCGGCGCCATACGCGTCCGCCCGGCTCCCGGGGAGCAGGCCGATCCATGCGCCCGGGAGCGCCGCCGGCGCCTCTGCCGCGAGGTCGGCGATCACGTTGCCCGGGGCGGACGCGTCGACGCCCGCGGCGCGCAGATCCGCGGCGGTCCGCTCGTCGCGCACGAACACGCGCGCAGCCCGGCGCAGCAGCGAACGCTCGAACGGCCCGTACGGTGCGACGTACGCGCTCTTCGCGGTTCCAACGAACACCGTCGGTCGCCGCGCGACGAGCGTCATCCCCAGGGCGTAGACGTCGCCCACGGCCAGCATAACGTCGAACTCGGCGTGCGCCGCGCGCAGAAAGCGCAGTTGCCCGGCGAACAGCGCGGGGAACCCGGCGCGGAGGTCGCGCGCGAACGCCCGCACGTTGCCCATGGCGACGAGACCGCCGCTCGGCATGACGCGGCGCGGCCCGACCTCGCGCAACACGCGCTCGCCGGCCCCGCTCCCGACGAGCGGCAGATGCGCCAGGTCCGCGCCACCGTCGAGCGCGCGCACGTCTTCGGCGATGCGCTCCGCGATCGACGCCTCTCCGTGCCCGTTGCTGACGAACAGGAATCGCGACACGCTACCGCGCGATCCCGCAGCGCACTACGCGGCCGCGCCCGCGAGGGGCACGAGATCGTAGCGCGAGATGCGCGGCTTGCCGTCCGTTCCGCGCTCGAGTTCCGTGCGCGACGCGTAGGCGCCGTAGGGTCCCGCGTGAACGATCGGGACGCGACCGACCATCTCCGGGACGTCCAGCGTGTCGTGGCTGTGGCCGCCGAGGATGAGATCGATCCGTGGTACGGCCTCCGCGAGCCTTCGATCGGCACGCAAGCCCAAGTGCGAGAGGAGCACCAGCGTCGTGGACTCCGGCGTGCTCGCGGCGATCTCGCGCGCCACCTCGATCGGGTCGCGGAAGCGCCAGCCGAAGACGCGCTCCCACGCGCTGCCCTGCGGATACTGCACGACCAGCAGAGCGAACGTGCGGACGGACCAGGCCTGCACGCCGTCGCTCCGCTCGAACGTCATCTCCGGGGCGAACGGCAGCGTGCGGCCGCGCACGTCGACGAGATTCGTGCACAGCAGGGGGTGCCGCATGCGGCGAGCGCGCGCGCGGACGAGCGGGAACAGGTAATGGAACTCGCGGTTGCCCATCGCTTGCGCGTCGTACCCCGCGGCGTCCAGCTCGTCGACGATCGGCTCGCTCCGGTGGTACACGGTCTGGCTGCCGCGGAGCGAATCGCCGCAGTCGAAGAGCAATCCCGGCTCGGCGGCGCGCAACGCACGCAGCTGCTGCACGATCCCGCGCCGGTCGTGCAGGTCGGACGTGTGCCAGATGCGCAGGCTCACGCGCCGCGCGCCACGTCGACGGCGTATTGCGCGCAGCGCGTCAGCGCGTCGGGTGGGCCGAGGGCGGCGCGCAGCGCGCGCACGTCGGCGATCTGTCCCGACGGATCGTCGAGCAGCGCGGCAAGGGCGGCGGCTAGCCGCTCGGGCGTCGCGGCCTCCTGCAGCAGTTCGGGGATCGCTTCGCGCGCGAGCAAGATGTTCGGCAGCGTAATGTACGGACCGTGCCACATCCGCCGGCCGATCTCGACCTCCGAGGGCGACACCACGTACAGGGCGACGGCCGGAACCTCACGCAGCGCCGCCTCGAGCACGGCCGTCCCCGACTTGATCCAGGCCGCGTCCGCGCGCTCCAGCGCGGCATCCGCGCCGCGCACGACCTCGAGGCCGATGCGCATCTCGGGTCCTGCGAGCGATAGCATCCGCCGAATCTGCCGCTCGGCGTCGGCATCGGCAGCGCCGATCAGCCCGCGCAGGCGCGGCCGCGTTGCGCGCAGCGCTGCGAATGCCGCGATCAGCCGCCCGCCGTGACGCTCGATCTCGCGCCTGCGGCTGCCCGGCAACAGCGCGACCGTGCCGCCGTCGCGCGGGGGTGGCGGATGCGGAGGGCGCGGCAGCACGAGCGACACGAGCGGATGTCCGAAATACGCGATGTCGAGGCCGAGCCAGCGGTAGTAGTCGCGCTGCCGCGCGAACGCGCTCAGCGGCCGCGTCAAGCGCGCAACCGCGTGGGCCTGTTTGTATCGGTCGAGCATGGCGCCGGGTGGAAAGAAGTAGACGATCGGTCCGCGGTAGCCGATCGTTCGTAGCGACTTCGCGAAGCGCAGATTGAAGGCGCCGAAATCGACGAGGACGACGAGCGCGGGTGGATTCGCGCGGAGCGCGAGCGCGTGTCGCCACATCGTCACCCAGAGGGGCGCGATCTTCGGGATCGCCGCGAGCGGACCCATGCTCGCCCACCCGCGCGTGTCGCTCACGATCCGGAAGCCCGCCGCGCGCATGCGCTCGCCGCCGATCCCCTCGAAGACCGCGCCCGGAACGATCGTGCGAATCGCGTCGGCGAGCGCCGCAGCGCTCATGTCCCCGGACGGTTCGCCCGTCGCCATGAAGATGCGCACTACCGGCTGCTCGGGGCAGGGGCTGCGGGCGCGGAGAGGATGCCCAGCGCTCGCGCGAGCTGCGGATCCCGGTCGGGATCGCCGGGGACGGACCCGTCGGGCTCGGACACGACGACGTCCGGATCGACCCCGCGCCGGTCGATGTCGCGCCCTCGCACCGTATAGTAGCGCTCGACGGTGACCTTCATCGCGCCCCGGTCGGGCAGCGGATACATCTGCTGGACGAGCCCCTTGCCGAACGTCCGCGTGCCGACGAGCGTTCCGCTCCCGGTGTCCTGGATCGCGCTGGCGGTGATCTCCGCCGCCGACGCCGTATCGCCGTTCACGAGGACGGCCAGCGGTTTTCGCGGCGGGGTCGAGGGAATCGTTCGAAGGGTCGTGCGCTTGCCGCTGCGCGCCTGCATCGTAACGACGGGGCCGGGTGGGATGAACGCGGAGGTCACGGCGATCGCTGCGTCGCGGTACCCGCCGCCGTTCCCGCGCAGGTCGAGTACGTACGAGCGCGCGCCCTGCGCGTCCAGCGTGCGCATGACGCGCTCGAGTTGCTTCGCCGCATCCGCCCCGTACGAGGTGAGCTGCAGGTAGCCCACGCCGCCCGCGAGCATCCTGCCGAACGCGTCGGGCGGCGTCACTCGCGCGCGAACGACCTCGAGCGGCACGGCGACGTCCGCGCCGTCGCGCGCGTACGAGATGCGCACCGTCGTCCCGAGCGCTCCTCGCAGGCGACCCTGCATCGCGTCGATCGACTGGCCGCTCGTGGCCACGCCGTCGATCGCGACGATCGCATCGCCCGCGCGTAGGCCCGCTCGATCCGCGGGACCGCCCGGAATCACGTCGTCGACGACGAGCGCGGTGGTCTTCGCGTCCACGTGCAGGATGACGCCGATGCCGCCGAACGCCGGCGGGTTCAGAAAGCGATAGAACTGCTGCTCTTGCGCGGGCGTGAAGAACACAGTGTACGGATCGCCCGGCGCCGCCACCTCGCCGGCGATCGCGGCATACACCAGATCGTGCGCGTCGATGCGCGAGCCGTAGCGCAGGACCGCCGCTGCGACTTCCTGACCGGGGGCGTGCAGGTCGTGCGCGTACCGTCCGCTCGCACGCAGCGACGGGACGCGCGGATCGCCGATACCGCGACCGCGCAGGTACGCCACGATGCCGACGTGCGCGCCGTCGATGATGCGCTGCGGATCGAGCCGGCGGTAGTACTGCGTGGTGAGCGTGTCGTACGCGACCTCGAGGTCGACGAGATCGATCGGCGAGAGGTCGTGGGTCGCCAGGGCGGGCGACCCCGCGACCGTCGGCGCGAGGGCGAAGGCGAGGGCGAGCGCGACGGCCCGACGCGGCGCCGCCGGCGCTCGGCTCACTTCAGGATTCCGCGCTCCGAGGGCCCCTCGACGAACGCGACCAGGTGACGGCCCGCATCCGTCCGCACGAACTCCTTGAGCGCGGCCAGCGCCTGCGACGTGTTGCGGCCGGAGCGGTACATGATCTTGTAGCATTCCTTGAGCTCGGCGACGGTCTCGGCCGAAAACCCGGCACGCCGCAGCCCGACGCTGTTGAGCCCGTAGACCTGCGCCGGATTGCCCTCGACCAGGAAGAACGGCGGGGCGTCCCGCGTGAGCTTCGTGGCGCCGCCGATCATCGCGTAGGTGCCGATGCGCACGAATTGGTGCGCGGCTGCCGTCCCGCCCATGTTGGCGTGGTCCGCAACCTCCACGTGCCCCGCAAGCTGCGCCAGGTTCGACATCGTCACGCCGTTGCCGATCTTGCAGTTGTGGGCGATGTGCACGTAGGCGAGCAGCAGGCAGTCGTCGCCAACCGCGGTCACTTCGTCCTCACCGGTCGCGCGGTTGATGCTGCAGTACTCGCGCACGGTCGTGCGGTTGCCGATCGTGGTATACGCGCGCTCGCCCTCGTACTTGCGATCCTGCGACGACGTGCCGATCGAACAGAACGGGTAGAACGTGCAATCGTCGCCGATGGCGGTGAACCCGTTGACCACGACGTTGGCGAGGAGGGTCGTCCGGTCACCGATCTTGACGTGCTCGCCGACGATGCAGAAGGGGCCGATTTCGGACCCGCGCCCAACGACGGCACTCGGATCCACGATCGCGCTGGGGTGGATGCGCGCGGGCCCGCTCGGGCGCGAGCATTCGGACAGCGGCTCGGCGACGATATCGGAGGCGATCTCCGAGACGATCTCAGACATGGAGGATCGACGCGTCCGCGTGCGTCATCGGCGGTCCGGCGGTTACGGAGAACATCAATTCCCCCGAGCACACGAGCTTCTCGTCGACGAACGCCTTCGCGGAGACCCACCCCATGTTCTGCCGCGAGCGCAGCATCTCGATCTCCATCATCAAGCGATCGCCGGCGATGACGGGCCGGCGGAACTTGAACTTGTCGACCCCGGCCAGGAACGGGGTCTTGCGGGCGAACTCGCCGGGCGCGAGGATGACCGTACCCCCAAGCTGCGCGAGGGCCTCGATCATGAGGACCCCAGGCATCAGCGGATTGCCGGGAAAGTGCCCGTTGAAGAACTCCTCGTTGATGGTGATGTTCTTGTACCCGCGCGCGCGCCGCATCGGTTCGAGTTCGAGAATTCGATCGACCAGCAGCAGCGGGTAGCGATGCGGCAGGATGTCCATGATCTGGCGGATGTACAGCGCGCTCACGAGGCCAGCCCGCTCGCGAGGCTCGCGCGCAGGTCCGCCGTCGCCTGCGCGTGCAGCCGGTGTCCGCTCTTGACCGCGACGGCTTCGAAGCATGGCCTGCCGCCGAGCAGCGCGAGGTCGCCCACGAGATCGAGCACCTTGTGGGCCACCGGTTCGTCCGCGCTGCGCAGCTCCGTGAGCGGACCGTCGGGGCCGAACACGAGTGCGTTCTCGAGCGACCCTCCGCGCGCGAGCCCGGCGCGCACGAGCGCCTCCACCTCATGCAGGAACCCGAACGTGCGAGCGGGTGCGATGCGCTCGCGGTACGTCCGGGCATCGACGGCGCCGTCGAAGTACTGCGCGCCGATCGGCGACGGAAAGTCGATGGTGAACCGCACGCGAAAGGAGTCGGCCGGCACGAGCACCAGCAGCGCATCCCCGTCGCGATAGGCGCGCGGCGCCGCAACCGTGACCACGCGCGCCGGCGCACCTTGCGGCGTCAGGCCGGCGCGTGCGATCGCGTCGACGAACGGCAGCGCGCTGCCGTCCACGACCGGTATCTCCGGACCGCTGACGTCGATCAGCACGTTGTCCACGTGCGTCCCGCACAGCGCAGAGAGCAGGTGCTCGACGGTCGAGACCGTTTTCCCGCCGGCACCGAGTACCGTCGCGCGCCGCGTGTCCACAACGTATTCGGCGGTCGCAGGAAACGTCACGGCTCCGTCTAGGCGGAACGCGATGCCCGTGCCGGCCGGCTGCGGCGTCAGCCGCACGCGCGACGGAACGCCCGTATGTATCCCAACCCCGTCGAAGGACAGCATCTCTCGCAGCGTGTGCTGTTCCGGACCCGCGGTCGTTTCCACCTATCGCTGCTGCTCCAAAGCCTCGACGCGATCGTACAACTTGTCGAGATTCCGGAGGCGAACCTGCCGTCGCAGCTCGTCGCGATGATCGTGCGCGGGCCTGCCGCTGACGAACGCCCCGTCGGGAACGTCGCCCCAAATGTGCGATGCGCCGGCGATGCGCACGCGCGATCCGACGGTGATGTGTCCCTTGAACGCGCTCTGGCCGCCGACCAGGACGTAGTCGCCGATCACCGTGGAACCCGCGAGCCCGGTCTGTGCCGCGAACGCGGAGTTGCTGCCGATGCGGCAGTTGTGGCCGATCTGCACAAGGTTGTCGATCTTCGTGCCGGCGCCGACACGTGTGGTCCCGGTCTGCGCGCGATCGATGCAGGTGTTCGCGCCGATCTCCACGCCGTCTGCGAGCTCGACGTTGCCGATCTGCGGAATCTTGCGGAACGTCCCATCGATGAAGACGTACCCGAAGCCGTCGCTCCCGACGACCGCCCCGGCTTGGAGGACGACGTCGTCCCCGGCGATGCACCGGTCGAGGAGCATGGAGCGCGGATGGAACGTGCAGCGGCGGCCGACCTGCGCGCCGGCGCCGATCACTGCGCCCGCCTCCAGGACGGTTCCCGCACCGATGGACGCACCGGGGCCGATCACGACGACCGGGCCGACGACGACGTCGTCCGCGAGCGCCGCGGTCGGATCGATCACCGCACTCGGATGACGGAACGGTCCGCGCGGCCGCACCGGCTCTCGCTCGGCGAGCAACGTTGCGAGGGCGGCGCGCGCGGAGGGCACTACGAGCAGCGGCTTGCGCGCGGTACCGCCGGCCCGGTCTGCGACCTGCGGTTCGGTCAGCACGGCCGCGGCGCGGGAGCGGAGCGCGTCGCGCAAGTAGCGCTCGTCCGTGGCGAACGTCAGCGTCCGGTCGTCGACGTCGTCGATGGCGGCCAGGCCGTCGATCACGACCGCGGAATCCCCGCGGACGCTCCCGCCGATCCGCTGCGCGATCGCGGCGAGCGTCTCGCTCACGGCCGCTTGCCGGTCACGGCTTCGGGGTCGCCGCTTCGGTGATCTTCAGGATCTTCTCGATGTCCGTCGTGATATCGATGCCCCCGTAGCCCACGAACTCGCGCGTCACGACGAGCTTAAGGTGCCGCTCTCCCGCGACTTGCTGGGCGGCCGTGCGCACGTCGCCGGTCACCTCGTCCTGGAAGCGCAGGAATCGCTGCTGGAGCGCTGCGCGCTGACGCGCCTTCTCCGCTTCCGGCACGCTCGCACGGTCGATCGCGGCAGCGTCGGAGCTCAGCTGGTTTTGGTAGTTGAGGAACTTCGGCCAGTTTGCGGTGATCCGGCTGACGTTGACCGTGCCGATCTCGCCGGCCGCGCCGCCGCCCCCGGCCCCGCCGTTGCAGCCCGCTGCGAAGAGCGCCATGGCCGCGAGGACTCCCGCCGTCGTCGTGCGGTTCACTCGTGGAGGCTCTCGAGGTCTTTGGCGGTGTCGTCCGTCAGGTCGACGCCGCCCACCGGCGCCACGATCTCGCTGAACACGACGGAGACCGCGTGCCGCTGCGCTACCACTCTCACCTCTCGTCCGATCTGCGCGACCATCTGGTCGTAGAGTTCGTCGCGCTGCTTCTGCAAGCCGCCGATCTCGCGCTGGACGTCGCCCTGAGCACCGGCGTCGACACCGTGCAGCTCGGCGAACCGGCGTCCGAGATCTTCTTTCGTCTTATAAAACGCCTTGACCGTCTGGTCGGCGTCCTTCTGGAACTCGTCTTGGTACTGCTTGTGCAGCGCCAGGAGCTTCGCTTTCATATCGGCCGACAGCGCCGGGTTCGAGACCTGGACGGTGCCCTGCGCCGTGACGGTTCCACCCAACTGCTTGACGAGTTGGTCGCGCGCCTGCGCCGTGCGATCCTTCAGCTTGGCGGTGGTCCGCTCGTGGACGGCGGCGACTTCCTTCGTGAACTCCGTGTCCGTCTGCTGGCGGAGCTGCAGCTGCAGGGCGGCCAGCGTCGCCTGATCGCGATTGCGCATGGCCGCGAGCGTGTCGGCCTCCTTGCGATCGAGCGCATCCAGCTGATCGGTGATGTCCTTGCGGCTGGCGTCGTCGAGCGGCAGATTCGACAGCTTCGTCTTGAGGGGCAGACGGGCGGGTGCGTCGGCGTTCGCCTGCTGCAGCGAGAACGACGACTCCTTTTCGTGCAGTTCCTCGGCCTTCGCACGATACGTGCGGTCCGCGCGCTCCGACAACGAGGCGCGCAGCGCATTCACCTGCGCGGTGTCCTGTGCGATCGTCTCCTTGCGGAACGTCTCGAGGCTACTCTGCGCCTCCTTCGTGACGGCCACCGCCTGCTGGTTCGACGTGGCCTGGATCTGGCCGGCGACCGCACCGGCGCCAGGCGGGAGCGGCGCGCCGGCAGCCGCGAGCGCCGCCTTGATGGCGGCGTTTTCGCGGTCCTGGTACTCCGTCTGCTTCGCTTTGAGCAGATCGCGCGTTCGGGTCGCAGCCTCCTGGAGGTCGCGTTGCAGCGCGGCCTCCTCCTTCTGCAAATCCGCGCCGCTCGCCGCGACCGACGACCCGCCGACGGACTTGAGCTGCAGCGCCGCAATGTCCGCGTCGTATTTCGACAGCTGGCCGTAGAGCGGATGCTTGGAGACGAGCTCGCCCATGCGGACGTAGCCGTACGACGACGCCCCGGCCGGGCCGGGCGCGGCGCCGCGCTGCGCGCACGCGCTCGTCGCGGACGTCACGAGCGCGAGGCCCGCGAGGAGCGGGACCACGCGTGCTCTATTTGAGCGCGCTCGTGACTTCACTCGTGATGTCCGTCCCGCCGTAGATCAGGTTCCCCTTATCGATCACGAGCACGAGCCCGTGCTTGCGGGCGACCGTCGCGATCACCGCGCGCGTCTGGTCGACCAGCGGGTCGATCAGTTGATGCTGCTTGTCGGCGATCGCCTTCTGCGCCGCCGCGTACAGCTGCTGCTGGTCCGCCGCCGTCTTCGCCCCGCGCAGCTTGGCCTGCAGATCGGCCTGCTGCCCGGCGCGGAATTTCGCGAAGTCGTCGTTTGCGGCTTTGAGCTTTGGCACGACGTCGATCTGCGTCTGATCGACGAATCCCACGCTCGAGGGCATCGGCGTGTTCACCGGCGGAACCGGTTCGCCGACGCCGTTCAGCAAATCCACCACGTCGTTCGTCACGTCCTGGCCGCCGACGATGACGATCCGCTTGTCCACGACGACCGAGAGGTTCTTGCTCGACGCAACCGACGCGATCGCGACCTGGGCGCGCGCAAACAGCGGCGCGAACACATCGCGCTGCTTTTGCGCGAGCCGGGCCTGGAAGTCTTGGGCGATGCGCTGCTGATCGGCGGCGTTCTTGGTGCCGCGCATGCGCTGTGCGAACTCGCGATCGAGGCCCGCCTTGTACGCGGCGACCTGACGATTTGCATCCGCGAACGTCCGCACGTTCGCGAGCCTACCCTGGTCGACGTAGCCGATGTCGGTGACGTCGGCCGCCAGGGTGGCCGGCGCGAGGGCGCAGAGCAAAGCGACGAGGGCGGCGGCCGCGAGGCCGCGCGTGGCGTGCCGATGGCTGGACGCTCGGGGTGTTCCGTTCATCGTTCTCGCTATCGTCCGTCTCCTGGTCGGGCTGGGCCGGCGCTCATGCTTAGAAGCTCTGACCGATGCCGAAGCTCGTGTGGGTTCCGGTCGCGCCCTTCGCAAAGTCGAGGCGGATCGATCGGAACCCGAGCTGCGGGACGTCGAAGCGCAGGCCGACGCCGGCGTCGCTGTGATAGATCCAATTGTCGTAGTTGGTCACGAGATTGCCGAAGGAGTCGAACGTGGGCACGGCACCGCGAATGCGCAGCGTACCGTAGTCGCCGAACGCCGCCACCCAGAAGTGCTTGTCGGACGTCAGCGGCACGCGCAGCTCCGTCTGCAGCAGCAGCTCCTCGGTACCGTAGAAGACGCTGTTGTAGCCGCGGAGCTGTTGGTCGGAGAGCACGAACAGCTTGTTTGCCGGGATGGCGCCCGTCGTGTCTCCGACGACGGCGTGGAACCCGAGCGTCGCCGCGCGGAGCACCGGGAAGAACCGCGCGCCGTCGAACGTCGTGATCGTATACCCGAAGTCCGAGCCGAGGCCTTTTTCACTGACCTCTTCGCTCAGCGACGTCTTGATGCCAACGCGCGGATTGAACACGTCGTCGAGCGTGAGGTCCTGGAGGCCGAGCGTCACGCTATGTAGGTTGTACTCCGCGCCGTTCGCCGTGTTCGCGATCGAGGAGGCCGTGATGCCGAGCGTGTTGCCGAACTGCGACGCACCGAAGATCGAGTTCGTCGGGTTCGTGAACGATCCGGGCGTCGAACCGCTGACGAAGTACGGGACCGGGACGTCCACGTCGTTGCCCAATCGCGCGACGCCGATGCCGAGCGTCGCGGTCACGTAGTCCGAGAGCCGGCGGCCGCCGTTGAGCGAGATCCCCGTCGACTTCGTCCGATAGTTCGACACGACGCCGTTCACGGGCGTGTCGTTGGGCACCAGCGTGACCGGGATCGTTCCCGCCGGCGAGCCGGAACTCGTCGGACCCGGCGTGCCGATGACCGGCGGCTGCTCGAGCAGCGCGCCGGACAGGGCGTAGATCGGGTAGAGGTTGACTTGCGCCTGGGTGTAGATGGTGCCGCCGAAGCTATACTTCTGCGCGCGCGGCGAGTCGCCGGCGTAGGGGACCGATACCGACGCTGACGCGGAGCCCAGCCGGGCGCCGCGCTGCAGGTTGATCGAGGCGCCGTTGCCGGTTCCGTTGATGTTGTTCTGCGAGTAGGACAGCGTGCCGGTGAGGCCCGTGCCGGTGAGGCCGCCGGAGTATCCGGCGCCGACCTGTGCCGTGCCGGTGCGCTGTTCGGTGACGTTCCAATCCAGCGTGACTTCGGCCGGCTTCTTCGGGTTGGGACCCGGCTTCGGGTTCAACTCGACCTTCGAGAAGAACCCTAGGTTGTTCAGCCGCTCGTAGTCGCGCTTGAGGCCGGTTTGCGTGATGATCATGCCGGGCCGCATACGCAGCTGGCGCCGCACCACGATGTCCTTCGTGATGTCGTTGCCGGTGATCTCCACGGCGCCGACGCGCGCGACGTCGATCGTGTACAGCACGTCGGCGGTTCCGTTCTTCAGGTCGACGGAGCCGGGATCGATGCCCGCCTCGAAGCTGCCGACCGAGAGGTCCGCCTTGTCGTACAGCGCTTTCACGAGCTCGCTGTCCTTGTCGCGCGCCTCCTCGGAATAGGGAACGCCGGGTTTGAGTGTGAGGTGCTGGGCGATGTAGGCCGGGGGCAGCACGGTGTCGCCCTTGACGATCACGTGGCGGATCGTCAGCCCTTCGCGTATGTCGATGCGCAGGACGCCCGTTTGCGGGTCGATGTTCAGATCGCGCACGTGCGTCGGCACCTGGCCGCCGTAGCCGACCTTGTCGTAGTACGAGTTGATCTTCAGCACGTCCTGATGGAACGTGTTCGTGTTGAGGACCTGGCCCGGCGCGGTGTCCATCAGCGCGAGCAGCGTGTCGCTCGGCACGTGATCGTTGCCGGTGAACACGATGCGCTGGATGACCGGGTTCTCGATCACGCGGTACGTCACCGAGATGCCGTCGGGCCGTTGCCGGATCAGGGGCGGAACCTGGTCGGCGAAATAGCCGAGGTCGTTGATCGCGGCGAGGTCGTCGCGAACGGTCTGCTCGTCGAAGGGCTGCCCGACCTTGGTCTTGATGACCGCCAGGATGCGATCGGTCGGCACGTGGACGTTCCCCGAGACCGACACCGAGACGACCGTCGGCGCCGTTTGGATCGCCTTACCGCCGGACGCGTTCGGGCGTGCAGGCGCCTGCGCGGCTTGCTCGGGAACCGGCACCGGCGGCGCCGGCTGGGGTGCGGCTGCGGCGGCAGTTGCCTGCGCCGGCTGCGCGGTTGCGGCCGGGGCACCCTGCGCCTCCGACTGCGCGCGGACGCCGACCGGCGCGACCGCCTCGGCCAGAAGGGCCAGGGCTGTGAACACGACGAGGTGGCGACGCACGCGGCGAAGACGAGAGCACATCGATAGCGGGTTTCCTTTGGGGTGGGCTCGGGCCGCCGGCAGGCCTTCGCATGACTTGGGCACGTAACGCGCGGGCGAAAGGGGCCGTTTCTCACGGCGAGCGTGGCTCTTTGGCGGCGCCGCGAGGTTCGCCCCCCCTGCACTCGGTCCTGGCCCCGGTGCCGCCCGAGCGCTCACCAGAAGAACCGCTGGAGCGAGAACGAGAAGCCGCTCTGGCCCGTGATCGGCTGCGCCAGCGTCTCACGGCTGACGGAGCCGGTGACCGGCGACGTGACGTAGCCATACACGTCGCCGACCGTTTCGTAGAACGTGAATTGGGCGGCGGTCGTGGGCGTCGGCCTAAGTTCGAAGCCGAACGTTTGGCGATACGGATAGCCGAACGTCGTCCCATAGACGGCATAAATATTGCGGCCGAGGAGCTTGCGAGCGCTGACGCCCACGTTTCCGGTATAGCCGAACGTGAAGTTGATATCCGAGAGGCCGAGCGCCCCGCCGAACGCGCTTTCGAGCGGCGCAAGCAGGCTGCGGGTGAACTGGGCGTTCAGGACGCCGAACGCTTCCTGAGCCACCGTGATCCCGCCGCCGGGCGCGGTCGTCCCGAGCGACAGGGTCGGCGTCGGCGGCGATCCGGGCGCCGCGGGTGTGTCGAACAGGTTGGTCGCGCCGATCGCCGGGGCGCTCAGGAGCAGGCCGAGGATCTGCGAGCGGTCGTATGCCGGATTCGATTCGAGGGCGATCGTCAGGTTCGTCACCGGGCCGCGGACGGTGAGCGTGATGTCCGCGCTCCCCGTCAGGTTGCGCTGCGCGTTGGGATCCGGGTTGATGACGTGCGCGGTTGCGCGCGCGTCCAGGATCGGGACGACGCCGAGCGAGGGCTGGAAGCTCACGGTGCCGTCCAAGACGCGGAAGACCGTATTGAAGTACGTCAGGGTTCCGCCCGTCGAATCGAAGCCGCCGGAGATCTGCGGCGACTCGAGCGTGCCGCCGACGTGCACCGAACCCGTACCGCCGATGTCCATCACGGAGCTGCGGACGCGCACGTTCCGGCCGGCGCCGACGTCGAGATCGAACGCCACGTTGGGCAGCCCGCTCCGCGTCGTGGGCGCGGTCGCGAGCGCGAACGCGTCCCCTCCTCCGGCCGACGGATTGTACAGCGCCGAGAACGGGATGACGGCGTCCGCAATGTTCGCGTTCCCTCCGACGACGGCGAGCGTTCCGGGGTCGTGGTGGAAGCTCAGCGTCCCGTCGACTTGGCCCCTGCCGTACGCGGGCACGTTGAGGTTCG
>Ga0302325_10011289_pt1 | contig 19264 bp, 27 predicted proteins | sample Palsa_T0_2_FD_201948 | JGI IMG/M metagenome (GOLD analysis project Ga0302325, IMG submission 201948) | Peat permafrost microbial communities from Stordalen Mire near Abisko, Sweden - Palsa_T0_2 | ecosystem: Environmental > Terrestrial > Soil > Palsa > Peat permafrost | place: Sweden: Abisko...
CAGGTCAAGTCTTGCGACATCACAAGGTGCGGGCGGGGGTGCGGGCGGGGGGATTCGAACTCCCCCGAAGCCAGGTGCATGCGGGGTCATCGACGGACACGTATCACTGCCCTGACCTGCGTTTCTGGCCCTAGCGCTGCCAGCGGATGCACCGGGAATCATCCCCGGCAGTATCACTTCGGGTATCAGCGCGCCCTCGACCCGGGTTCCGCAGGCCGGTCACTCACCGCATTCCTGAAGGGAATCACTGATGGATGATCCATGGACCCCGGCAGCGGGGGCGGTCATGAGCTACCAAGTGGGCACCCAGGTCGAGGTCAAGTTTCCGTTGGTGGCCGACTCCAGCGGGAACCGCGCCGAGTGGCCCTGGCTGCCCGGCTGGATCGCCGAGGTCTGCGGCCCTGACGAGTGGCTGGTCGTCGTCCAGGATCCCGCCCTGGGGCTGATGGAGAGCGGCAGCGTGCCGCCGGCCGGTACCCCTGAAGAGGACCTGCTGTACCCCGCCTGCTTCCGGGACAGCTCAGAACTGCGAGGCCGGTCATGAAGGCGTGGACCATCGGCCTATCCGCCAGCTTCGGGGTCGGCGTCTTCCTCTGCCTGGCCGCAGCACCGAACGGCGAAGTAGCAGGCAGCACCCCCGACATGCCCGTGATGATCTTCGGCGTCCTGCTCATCGCGCTGCCGCTCCTGGCCGCAGCCATCGTTGCCGCCGTCTTCCTCGGCAGGGAGATCTCGAAGGACATCCGCAAGGAGCGCGCCTGGAAAGCGACTCTCACTCCCGGGCAGCGCACTGCTGTCCAGGTGGCCGAAACCGCCGCCCTGTTCGCTGCCTGGGGCGTCGTGCATGAGTCAGTGGTCAAGGGTCGCGAGCGGGAAGCCGCCAGGGTGGACCAACGTCAGGCCGACCGCGCCAGGCAGGCGGTCCAGCAGCGCTACATCAGGCCGCGTCAGCAATAGCAGCTGAGGCCTAGGCCGTCGTCAATTCCTCTGCCTGCCCTGGCCAGACCGTCCATGACGCCCGAGCGAGCATCCGCGGGCCTGACTCGTAGAGAAGATCAGGGATGTCTTCAGGCGTCAGGCCGTACCGAGCACACGCCCTTTCATTCACCGCGCCTGACCTGGAACGCGCTCCACGGCTCGTCAGCGGGGGCAGGCCTCACAAGACGAAGCCCCGCCGACCTAGGATCTGGCGGGGCATCGCACGCTGGTACGCGCACGGTCAGCGTACGTCCTTACGCATGCCCTCGACTACGGACTTCAGCGCCTCCCAGGGGAACATGTCGCGGCTCGCCTCGCCGAGGTTGGGGGTCGGCAGCGGGTAGGTGTCCGGGTCGAACAGGACATGAACGCCGTTCTCGCGCAGGAACGCGACGCTGCGGGCGAACGCGGGGTGCTTGGCCAGAGTAATGTTCGGGTTGGGCACCGCGGCGATCGGCTGCCCGGCGGCGAGCCCTTCGTTGAGCAGCCCAAGGGCGAGGGTGTCGCTGATGCCGTTCGCCCACTTGTTGATCGTGTTGAACGTGGCGGGCGCGACGACGAACGCATCCGGCGGGAACGGCAGGACGTCCGGGTCCTCTGGCCGCTTGTAGTCGTCGCGGACGGGGTGGCCGGTCAGGGCGGCGAGCTGGTCCGCGTCGACGAACTGGGTTCCGGCGGGCGTCGTGATCACGCATGCGTCCCAGCCTTGATCCTGCGCCCAGGTGATGAAGGCGGCCAGGTCGGTGGCGGGACGGCCGCCGCAGGCGATGACGTAAAGCACCGGGCGTCTTCGCGCTGCTGTCATGCCGCCACGCGAAGTCTGGTGGCCATCTCGCGCAGCTCGGCAGACGCCCGGCTGCCTGCCAGCAGCTCGCCGAGCAGTCTGTGTGCTGTCCCGTTGTAACGGACTTCCAGGGGGGCGATGCGCTCGGCCTCAAGGAGCGTTTCTCCCGCCGCCGCGTGATCGCGCCGCAGGTGCTGGCTGCGGGCGATATCGATCAGGAGAGTCGAGCGACGTTCGAGCAGGACAGCGGGCATCTGACCCACGTCGACCTTCTCGGCGCGCCGAAGCGCCTCGCGGCCGTCGCCGAGGTCGGTGGCCACCTGGACACCGTGCACCGCGAGGTTGATGGGGCCGAACACGGCGAACAGGTCTGCATGCTCATGACCGATCAGGACGGCGGCGGCCTTGGCGTGACCAAGGAACTCCCACGCCTGCGCCGCCTCGCCCATCCTGGCCGCCGCCACGGCTGCAGTGAGCAGCAACGCGCCAAACGTCGCGACCGCCGCTGGCGGGGAAGCTACGGTCGGTGGCAGGTTGTCGGCGGCACCCGCGGCGACGGCGATGGCCTCAGCGTGGCGGGACGCTGACAGGTAGACGTTCGCGACGCGCAGCTGCGCGGCGCCGAGCAGCAAGCCGCTGCTGGTCTGGCCGGCGACGCGGAAGGCCCGGTCAGCGACGATCGCCGCCATCTCATAAGCTCCGAGCCGTTTGAGCAGCGATGACACCATGTCATGGGTATGCACCGTGGCGGTCGCGGCTTCTGCCGTCTGCCTGTCATCGCCAGAGGCGTTCAGCCAGGCGGCTGTATCGTGCAGCAGGCTCGTGAGCAGGGCGCCGAGGCGGACATACTGCGCTGACTGCCGCAACTCCCACGCCTGGCCGATATCGCGCTGCACAACCCCGAGTGCCCGGTCTGGCCGGTGTTTACCGTCTTGGGTGGAATGCAAGGCCTCGCCTATGGCAGCGATAACATCCGGCGCGTACGGCACGCCAGGCGTGGCAGATTCAGTGGCATGTTTTTCATGCTGTGCCTGATGCTCCGGCCTGCAGTGGATTTGCTCCGGTGAAATGCCAAGCGCTACCGCGTATAGGAGTTCGTATCGTTCGCCCGCCGCGTGCCTGGCAGCTTCCCAGCCGCGAACCATCCTCACCAGGGAATCGTGAGCTGGCATCGGGTCGCTCCCGGCAGCACGGCGGAGCTGGCGTGCCATCTCCGGGACGTCCCACCCGTGTGACCTGCGCCATGCGCGCAGCGTCCTGCCGTCAACTCTGGGCATCGCGCGTACCTTCGCGTAGCCGTCACACAGGGACAACCGGGCGTGTTCCCGCATACCCCTATGTGTTCCTACCCGTCACTATCGCACAACTGCCCGTGCCCGGTGGACTGGCTTTACCACGTTGGTACGCGATGGGAGGCACGTCATGGGACGGGCGGCGGCAAGCCGGGCCGGAGAGGACGGTGGCACGCTGGACGAGCTTGAGTTCCACTGGGGATCGGCATACGACGTCGCTCTGGTCGACGGCATGTGGACGGCGCGGCGCAGGGACGGCCGGGGCGGCACGCTTGCCGATCCGCTCCCCGAGGGGCTCCGGCTGCGGATCCAAGCTGATTATGCCGCGATGCCGGTGCCCAGGGACCTGCCGTGAACGGCGGGGCGGCTGCGCGCGGGCCTGTTCCCGCCGGCCTGGCTGAGCGCTTGTTCGAACGGCTGTATGAGCGCTACGACCTTCTCCTGATCGAGGGGACGAAGGTCGCGGTCCCCAAAGACGGCACGATCCCGGTGTTCACGGGGACGCTGACCGAGATCGCCTGGCAGATCGCTGAGCACGCCAACACCGGGGCCGGTGCCCGGTGAACGGCGGCACCAGGCTCTCGCCGCCCCCGGACGGCTACGCGGGGGCCGGGCTGCTGCACGTCGTCTCCGTCCGGTTCGGCGATGAGGAACTGCGCCGGGTCCGGGCGCTCGCCTTCATCTTCGCCACGACGCCGAACACCGTCATCTGCGAGGCCTGCAGCTTGTTCCTCTCACACGAAGTCGGCACACCCGGCTACCACCAGGCCGTCGAGGCCTGCGGCCGGCGCACCAGCAGCGGGGACGGCGCCTGGTGAACGGGCACCCGGAGCGGGCGTTCCTTGCCTGCCAGATGCCGGACCCGCCCCCGGAGATGACCTGCACGCAGGGCCGTGACCACCGGGTAGGCGCGGCGTCTGGGTGCCCGGCGTGCCTGCGGCTGTCTGCCCCCTGCGCCGCGTGGGCGTGCTCGGCGCGGCAGGCCGGCCGGGTGCGCAGGGGCGCGCGATGAGATACCGCGAGGACACGCCTGCGGAGCAGGCCAGGGCACGCGCCGCCGTCGAGGCATGGCGCCAGCAGAATCCGGAGGGCACGGCCGAGGAGCTGGTCGGCGCGATCGGCGGCCAGTTCCACCCGGATTACGCCGTCGTGCTCCGCGGCTTCTTCTTCGCGGCAGAGCAGGTCACCGGGACCGCCGCGCAGGACGCGGGGACCGGGCGGTGAACGGCAGCGGCGGCGGGCTGACGCGCGCCGCCCTGGGGCTGTCCCCGGCCGAGCCGGACCAGATGCCCCGGCTGCAGCGGTACCGCGCCGCGCACCCCGGCGTGATCATCGGGGCCGGCGGGTTCGGCACCTGGCAGGCCCGCATCCCAGAGCCGGACGGCGAGACGGTCACCGTTCGCTACACGCTGCGGGAACTGCTCAACCGGCTGGCCGAGCTGACCGGCGGCTAGCAGTACGCGCGGCGGCCGGGGAAACTTCCTACCGCTAGGGCCCGCCGCGTTCAAGCCGTGCCGGGCGCGGGCGAGGACAGGCGGCAGGTGCCTCCCCCGGTGCTTATTCACCAGGCATTCACTAACGTTGAAGACGACTGCACCGATCACACCAGCCGCCCTGCGGCAGCACGCGCAGCGTGGCTGGGCGTGTCACGACATGTTGTCAGTGGCGGACGTGTGCCTGCCGGGCGTGCGCCTGCCAGGCGATAGCAGGATCTCCGCTGCGGCGGCGGCCTTGCGGTCCAGTGCCACGCTGGCACCCGCGTACAGCCGCTCCACGACCTTCTCTGCCGTCGCGTAACTGGTGCTCACCACATAAATGTTCCGCGCGGGCCGCACATTGAGCGGACGCCTGCTGCTGACCGGGCCGAGGAAGTCCACGAAAGCGCTAAGCAGCCAGTGCGAGCCCACCAGCTTGAGCTGCGGGATGCCGCAGCTGATGCCCAAGGTCCCGTCGCCATCGACGCATCCGCGCCAGAAGTCGCGGGATGCGGCTAGCGCTGGGTTGACGGCAGGCCCATAACGGCCAAGAGCGGTAAGGACGTCAGCGAGTCGCTGCGAACGCACTGAGTACCGGAACGCACCCGTGCCCTGGCCGCCGTTCAGGGCAACGACGGCCGGCGCAACCGGCGTGATCGCATGCGCGGAGCCGAGGAAGTCGCGCAGTTTGACCAGATGATCCCTGTCGCGCCGCTGGAGGACGACCCCGATCTCTGGCTGCCCTCTGCTTGGCCGGCGGACGATAGTGCCGTCGGTGAAGATAAAGCCGCACCAGTAGGCGGCGTCGGGTGTGAGCACGTCCAGTGCATCGTGGCGCAGTGGACGCGGCACCGCGCCGGGGTTGCGGGCATCGGCCCCGCGCCTGTGAAGCGTCTCCCGGATCAGGTCGCGTGACACGCCGAACGCGGCGGCTATGTCCCCGGTCCTCTCGCCGACCTGGTAGCGGGACACAATCTCCGCTGCCTGGGCAGTGGTCAGCATGCCCAGCCGGTCGCCTCTCCTGAGCCCGGCCTTTATCGCGATCTTCGAGACGGCGTTCTTGCTGACCTGGTGCCTGTCACAGATTTCTCTGTAAGCCTGCCCTTTCCGCAGTCCGGCGATGATGGCGGAGCGCGTTTCCGGCGGCAGCGGTCTCACGGGCACAAGATAGCACCGCTGATGCCATCGCTGGGGATGAAGCGAATTCTAGTTCGAGTTGGCGGCGGACCCGATCCGGGTCGATCACGATCGGCGTACCATAGTCCGGGTGCCGCAGGGTCGCTGCGCGCGGGTGGTCGGGACCCCGCTAGGGCCGCCGCGCTCAGGACATATAGTGTGACCTTCGTCACCTTCCGTGGGCCAGAATTTAGAGGCCAGTTAAACCGATGAATCACCGTAAATCACCGCTTGGCTTTGACGGGCTCTTGACCTTTGACTCACCCTGGCTCTGAATCGGCCTGAATCGGCCGCCGATCGCCCCCCGAGCATTTGTAATAGGCCACTTCCCTGGTGCGGTAACGCCATCGTTGCGTTACCGCAGGTGGGCTAGGTAATCTCCGGCTGTCAACCCACAGAACACGAAGGACCCGGCACCCCTCGCAAGGTCATCCGGGTCCCTCGCTGCCATCCCTCAGAGAACGGCGATTGAAATTATGGTCGATAAAGGTCACAAGTCAAGGCGGCCCAAGCGGAGGCGGTGGCTGCCGCTGCTCGCGGCGATCACCGCGGTGATCGCCGTATGCACGGCGCTGCTCCAGTTCCTGGTGGTGATCGCGAGCCTGCACTAGTAGGACGCGGCACTGGCGATATAGGTGGTCGAGGCTGCCCCGCCGTGGAGCGGCAAGGTGCGGATGAGGTGTGTCGTGGACGCTGTCACCGAGTACAGGGCCGCCGGGCCGTCGAAGGTCTGACCGGGTTCGGCGGGGTGCGGCGACTCGAAGTCGCCCGCGTCCACGGTGGTGAGCCTGAGATGATGCATCGGCACGAGCGCTGGCGGGGCCGCTCCGGCCGCGGTGATCGCGCCGCCGGTACACAGGCCAGCGGCGGCTACCGTCACCTACGTACGGCAGAGCTGGCAGAGGATCATGCCGCCAACGGTAGCGACAATCACCGGGCAGGCCCCGCGCCGACACGCCAGGCGCATGATCGGTCAGCGGGGCCGCGCCCGCCTCGCGGGCACTGCCGCACAGGGCATGAGACCGGTGCCACTGCCTGCGGAGGTGCGGGGTGCTGGCACGATACCAACTCGCCGGGGCCGCCGGGTTCCTGCCCGATGGTTAGCCTGTCAGGTGCCGACCGACGCCCGGCTGGGCCATCATCGCGCCTGCGGCGCGCCGTTGACCCCGGAGACCTAATGCCCCAGCGGCCCGTTTCGAAGCGCAAGATCAAGCGCAAGATCAGAGAGTGCTGAACGTAATCGCAGCAGCCGCGACCGTAGTCGCCGCAGTTGGTGCTCTCGTCACCGTCATGTACGCAAGGCGCACCGTGCTCGAAGGCCGGGCCGCCCACTCAGAGGAGATGGACGAGCGGCGCCGTGCCCTCGTCGCTGAGATAAGGCTGCAACGCCTCGTGCACGCCAGTCGACTAACAGACCTACTGATGGCGATAGCGTGCGCCGCGCCCGCCCGCCCTTTCCATCTCGACTCTCAGCGATCGTCAATCGTCGCCTTGCAGGCTCAGCTTCGCGTCGAGCTTGCAGTGTTCTACGCGCTCGGTGGTCCCCCTCTACCTGCCTCCAATGAACTTGAGTCGAATGCCTATGCTGACGTAGACGACAGGCTTAATCAGAGGGCCCGCGTAAATGCCCTCCGCAAGCAAGCCGGGCAGAGCCTCGTAGAGCTAGAGCACCTGGTAGAGAGGGACGAGCGACTCAGGCTGACTCTTGACGAGCAACTCAGACTCCCTCTCTCTAGGTCAAGCGAAGGCCATCGATAGCAGCTTGCCCATGCCCGCCGTCTCGCTCGCGTGTGGCATATAGGTAGGTAAGCAAGGTCGGGGAACGGGTGGTGCAGCAGCAAAGTGCAGCCCGGACGGCAGGTTCGCCGCCGACCAGGCCCACGACGGCGGGACCGAGTACGTGACGGCGATCGTGCCCGATAGGGCACGATCGCGGTGGCCGGGCTGGACGTGGCGGCCGTCGTGCCGCTGACCGTCACCGCGGTGACCGTGCCGCTGGTGATGGCGACCACGACCGGCACGCCGGTCCTGTTCGCCTGCGCCACGGTGCTCGCCGGGACGGCGGGCGTTGCCACCGGCACGGCCGGGGCCTGGTTGACGATCTCGGCCCAGGTGCCCGGCCAGGTGATCGTGACGGTGCTTGTCAGGACGAACCGGGAAGTGCCGGATCGCCTACGCCGACCTGGACCCGGAGGTGCTGTCGCACGCCCGCGCTCTGCTGGCCACGAGCGGCGGCGTGACCGCCGTGGCCGCGGACCTGCGTGACCCCTTGGGCGTCCTGGCGTATCCGGACCTGCGGGCCGTCATCGACCCGGCCGCGCCGGTCGGCCTCAACCTCGCCGCAGTCCTGCACTTCTTCGAAGCCCATGCCGCCCGGCAGCTGAACGCGGGGTACGCGCGCCTCATCGCGCCAGGCAGTTGCCTGGCCATCTCGGTGGCACGGTATGACGACGAGATACGCGGCAAGCGGATGTCCGCTGAGTACACTGCGGCGAACTGGCACAATCACTCGCCTGCCGACGTCGTGTCGTTCTTCGCCGGGCTGGATCTGGTCGGGCCGGGCGTCACCGAGGCGCACACCTGGCGGGCGTGGATGCCCGAGCCGGTCATGAGACACCGCGAGGGCCACGTGTTGGCCGGTGTTGCACGTCGTCGTGCCTGAGGTCGGGCGCCGGCCAGGAGAGCTATCGACGGCATGAGCGGCGCTCGGCCGGTTTACGCGACTGGGCTATCGCCGCGTACGCGTCCGAGCAGAATGCCGACGTGGCGGCCCTGGTCATGGAACAGGCCGCGGTCGCCCTCTCAACCTGTCGCAGCCGTACTCACAGCTGCAGCAGTGCTCACAGTAACCGCATGCAGCGGCAGTTCAGGGAGTGCGGCATCTACTGCTTCAGCACCGCACATATCCACGGCAGCCGACTGCCGCGACTTCGCCGCCTGGTACCTCGCATGGAGGTCATCTCGGCACCACGAAGAACGCCGCTACGCTCAAGAAGGCCGTCAGCAGGACACGCAGCGGGCTGCTCTACCAGGACCTGTCAACGCTGCAATCCGATGTGCAAACCACGGCCACCCAGGGACAGCCTTGGACAGGCCAGGGAGGGGATGACCGTGGACGCCGCCTATGCGGTCGAGCAGTACTGCCTGTCCGTGAACCCTTCTTCGTGATCCGGCCCAGGCGGAGCGCGGAGAAACACGCTGCCGACCTGATTGCAGCGGCACCTTCACCTGAGAGCACGTCCGACCCAGCGTTGCAGCCTTCGGGGCAAAATCGGTCCGTGTTATCGTCCGAGTCATGAGGTCCAAATTCAAACGGGCACTCGGGTAGTGCGACCGTGAGTGACCTGCCGGAATTCGACGATCCGCCAGTGGTCGAGGTTGCGGTCGGGGTCCAGTTCCGTCCGCTCTTTGGCATGCGCGGCCTTGCTCTCGCTCCGCTGCGCGACCGATGGCGGCTTCAGTACCCAAGGACTGAGGAGCAGCCTGCGCTGTCGCCGTCAGTCGAAGGTAGCCCGACCGTTGTTCCGCAACTCCAGTTCAATATGGTCCCGCTGCCCCCTACGCGCCAGTGGTTCCTAAATGATCTTGGTACCGAACTCGTTCAAGTCCAGCCTGATCGGCTGCTCGTCAACTGGCGCGTCGGCGACGGTCCGTCCGAGTACCCGCGATATGGCCGCATGCGGGAAACCTTCGTGAACCGCTTCAATGATCTGGCCCAATTCGTGGCCGAGGAGAGCCTCGGCGAGCTGGAGATCACGCAGGCGGAGCTGACCTATATCAACGTCGTCGAGGCAGAGCGCGATGAACTCGGGCGTATCGACCGATTCCTGAAGGGCTGGTCAGGGGTTGGCGAGCATCACCTGGGCGAGCCTGAACAGGCCCGTGTGACGCTTACGTTCCTGATCCCCGGGGTGGGCAGCCCGCCAGTGCGGCTATATGCGGAAGTAAATCCCGCGCAGAAGCCGAGCGGAGAGCCGGTTCTGTTCTTTACGTTGACCGCGCGGGGAAATCCGGGCGGGAAAAGCGTGAGCGAATCACTGAAGTTCCTGGACGAAGCGCATGATCATCTAACCCGTAGCTTCGCAGAGCTGACCGAGGAATCGATGCACGAGGTTTGGGGCAGGCGCGCATGACAGTCCTTGCTGATCGCCAGCCTGTGGCGTCAGGCGCGACCACCCAGCCGGAGCCTCCGCCGGAGCTGCCGAATGTGGACGACGCCCAGCAGTTCTACCTGTCCGGGACCTACGCCGGGAGCACGGCCGCCGGCTCGTGGGTTTATCAGACCGTCACGCCGGGACCTGTCTACTATGTCGAGCCCGGTGGCCTGGCATGGGTCCTTGTTAAGGTGGCCGAGGAACTGTCGCGCCTTCGTCAGCTTCGCCCGAGATGGGACGGGCACCGGGCCCGGCCGATCACACGCGAAGCCATCGACGCCACTGCCCGAGTCCTCGCCCGCCTGCTAGACGGGCAGTCGGAGATCCCGCAGTTTTTCCCGCTTCCGGGCGGAGGCATCCAGGTTGAGTGGCTTGCCGACAATCAGATAGAGATCGAGATAGACGGATCGGGCGAGGCTCATGTGCTTGCCACGAGCGCTAGCGGTGATGTTCTTGTCGAGGGCATCTTGGACCCGCAAGGACCGTCTGACCTTCTAGCCACCGTTGCCAGGCTGGTCAAGAACCTCTCCGCCGAGGTGGCTGCGGGGCGGCAGCGGACGTGACCGAGCCGCCCGGGCGCCCTACGTCGGCCGAGGAGGATGACCCGGAAATCCCCAACGAGGAGATCCTCTATCGGCGCCTGTCTTATGACGGTGGTGAATGGGTCGTAAGGCATCAGGTCACGGGTGAGCGCCGCGCTAGCAGCGGCGGGTTCACTCCCGACACTGACGGCGTATCTGTCTTCCGCAGGACTCTCCTCCGCGCACTTGAGCCACCGCTGGGTCCAGTAGACGTAGCCTTGGGGCCGGATGACGTGGTGGTTAGCTTCAGTGTCGGTGATGTACGGTCACTGAGCCTTGGCGTAAGAGACGATCTGTGGCCAAAAGATGTCTCCGACCCCGATCATCCGCGGTACGCCGCTCATGCCCTCATAGTCGGGTTGGACGACCTTGGCAAGAACGCTCGGATCAAAAAGCAGAAGAAACTGGCTGGGGTTCCCTCGATGAGGTTTGTGAACGGGTAGGACACGCTGGCTGCCCGAAAACCTGCCGTGCAACGGACATCATGTCGGCACCACCCGTGCCATCGGCCGGAGGGCTCTCCGATTCTCCGCGTCCGGCGCGAACAATTGTCAAGACCTGTGGTTGGGAGCCGCACCGACCCAGCGGTGATAGCCGTCTACGTCGACGTTGCTGCCGCACACGATGGTGACTACATGCCGGCCGGCGAAGCGGTCACGGTCTTCGAGGATCGCGGCGATGCCGAGCGCGGCCGACGGTTCGACGACGAGACCGGCATGGTCAAGGAGCAACCGCATACCGGCGATGATCGACGCCTCCCGGACCAGGACGGCGTCGTCAGCGACCAGGAGGAGGTCGTCCAGGACGGCCGGGATGGGTCGCCGGCCGGCTGTCGACAGCCGGCGACGCCATCAGCGATGGTGTGAGTCGAGTCGGTAGTGACGACGCGCCGCTGGCGCCAGGAGTGTGTCATCGCCGGCGGAGAAGGAATGCTGTGCGATCTGCCCGGTCTGCCACCGTGGTGACCGCAGCCTTACTGTGCCTTGGCCTGGCAGGCTGGAGGAAGCTTGTGGGTGCCTGGACTGCCCAGCGGGCTACCATTGCAAAGCCCGCGGGCCGGACAGACACTCGGTGTATGGCCCGTTGCGGTGCGACTACTGCCGATGGCACTAAGTGTCGCCGCCGGGTCAAGAAGGCAGGCGAACGCTGTTATCAGCACCGGCATGGCTCAGCACTCTGGTTAAGACCCACGCCTCGTGGACGTCGCCCGGCAGCTTCCTCCCGGCGCAGCTCAGGTAGCGCGCGACGTAGCCCGCCCTCAAGAACCAGCCGACCCAGGTCTTCAGCACGGGCGGCAGTCGCCTCGCCCGCTCCTGCACCGCCCCCGCCTCGCCGTGTCCAGGAGCGCGAGCGCGTCAAGGAGGCCGCCGAATTCTGCGCCGACTCACTGTCCAGCAGCTGGCAAGAGGCGGTCGCGGACCGGGTAACCGGCTATGCGCAGACCACGTGGGAGCGCCTGTCGCGGTCCCGGCGGAAACGAAACTGTAAGGCGCTGGCACGCATAGCTCGCTCGATCCTGGACGCAAAGACGCAGATCCACGGGACCGTCGGGAAGCTGTTCGGCTCGGCCGTCAGCGCTATAGGCGCTGGCGGCCCAGCCAGCGCCTTCGCCGAAGAACTGGCATCCAACATCCCGCTCCCCATCGACGCCAAGATGATCGCGGTCGCACGCGGCGTCCAGGTCGCCGGCATCCTGCTGTGCGTCATGGACAACAGGGATCTGACGAAGTGCGAGTGCTTCATTGACCTGGCCCTGGCGGAGACCAAAGAACGGGTGAATCAGATCCTCGTAGCAGCAATGTCCGACTGGACACGCCTCGCGCGGTTCAGGCCCGAGCCTTCTTATACGCAAAATCCGTGAAGTCGCTATGAACGTCACTCGACGGGGAGGCCGCCTTACACCCGCCTGGGCTGCATCCGGGCCACGTCATGCGGGTCGGCCCCGCCATCCGTGAAGCCCCTTGGCGGTTGGTCACCGTAGACAGCCCGGCGGTCGTTCACCAGCGCGGCGACCTCACCGGCGGTACCCGCTTCACTCCGAGGCCGGGGCCATCTAAGGTCCGCACGGCGGCGGTGAGGTACACCGACACCGGGGAACGCTGATCCGGGCTCGGCACGGCCGGCCTCGCGTTCCTGCTTGCGCAGCGACCGGCCCACGCTCACGCCAGCCCCAGCTCGCCAGCCAGCCCACTCACGTCCGGCAGCGGCTCACCGAGCCGTCGCGGAGCCGGGCCGAGCCCCATCTCGCTCATCATGGCGGCCGTGACCTCGCCCGGGCTCGCGGGCCGGGCCGGTGCCGGTCAGCTCCCCGATCGACGGCAGGCCGCCCTCATCTGGCCCGAAGCCGGTCACCACGTGTACCCCGGCTGGCTGGTCCCGGTCAGCGCGTCGTACTGCCCGTCACCGACCTGGCGCAGGGCCGGGGCGCCTGAGCCGATCGGCCCGCTCGGCCATGATCTCGCCGCTGCCGTCGCCCCGCTGACCAACGCCGCAAAGCCGGGGAACGCATAGCCGCCAGCCATTGCGGTCGCGCACCGCAGTACCGTGACGGCTGGGCATGAGGAACGAGCGTACTGCCGCGTCGTGGCTTGCGCGTGCTTGTCACAGCAGCTGCCTGCTCGTCATGGCCCACCGCCTACTGCGCGCCGCGCCAGTTGCACTCGAAGCGATGCAGGTCACGGTGTATAGAGCCCAGCAGCTGGCTAGGGCGGATCCTTACGAGCTATCGCCGTGCCATCATGCCACATCGCCGCAGGTCAGCGGCACGCCACCGCATACGCAGTGCGGCAGGCAGCGCTCAGGTCATCGGCCCGAGCGGCGCCAGCGTGGCCGTCTGCACCGTCGCCCCGGCCGTGTGGGTCAGCCGCAGCGGGGTGCTGGCGATCGGGATTGACTCGGACAAGCCAGCCGAGGAGACCGTCACGACCTCGGCGGCGCCGTCAACCGAGGTGGAGTCGATCACCACGAACGCGCCCGCGGCGCTGAACACCGGGCCGCTGGCCACGGTGATCGCGGTCGCGCCCTGCGTGCTCGGCGTGTCTGCCGGTGGTCCTGCTCGGCGTGCCCGGTGTTCACGGGCGGTTGTAGAACCCCGCCAGCGGGTTGGCCAGCATCCCGGCGCTGACCAGGTGGCGCGGGCGGTGAATCCAGTGGCGCGGGTGGCCTATGTGGACATCGACCCTATGGTGCTCTCCCATGTCCGGACGCTGCTAGCCACCAGCGATGGCGTGACCGCCGTCGCGGGGGACCTGCGGGACCCCGCGGGCGGCCCTGGCAGACCCGGGGCTTCGGGCTGTCATCGACCGGCCAAGCCGGCGGGATCATCCTCGTTGCGGTCCTGCACTTCCTCGACGCCGACGCTACCCGCGCGGTGAATTGTCCCAGGTTGGCTGCCCAGTCCGCCCGATGGTCAGTCCTCGTCGAGGCGGTCGGCGGCCTCGTCCAGGGCGGGGTCAAGGAGCAGCGCCTTGACGTCAGGGTGGGTGTCGGCACGCAAGCCGCGTAGCAGCCGACCGAGCAACCTGTCCGTGACGGGGCCGGGTGTGCGTTCCATCGCGGCCAGGTTAAACCGCTCGACCCGGAGATACTCCTCGTCGGTGCAGGGCGGTCCGTAGTCGGGCCAGTCGGATTCCTGGTATCGATACCCGCGGATCCCTGTCAGCGCGATTCCGATATTCCAGGTCCCTGGGAGACGGGAGCGGCGCGAGATGGCCACGGCGGCGGCGATGAACTCGCGGACGGACCCGACGATCGTATAGGCGGACAACACCTTCCGCGTGACGCCGTTGACTGGTTCGCTGTCCCACCCGACGCAAGCGTGGTAGAAGCTCAGGTCACCATCCTCGTCAATTCTGAATTCCTGGTGGTACTGCTCGTCGGTCGGGCCTTGCGCGCCGCGTGGCCACGACGCCAGGGTCACGCCCCCGGTGATCAGCCGAGGTCCCATGATCAAGGTTTCCAGCATGCCGGCCCACCCCTGATTCGTGGCGGTGTACATGGGCCTGACGGCATCGTTGATCACGCCGCTGAACAGGTTGAGGAGCGGCTGCCAGTTCTGATCCGCGCCGATTACCTCGCGCCACATCTCGCTACGCCGCACGCCGGGCCGGGCGAAGACGAACAGATGCGGATATGCCCGGGACTCCCCCTGGTACGGATCGGCGGCGATGAGCGCGCGCAACCCGTCCCCCACGCCGTGCCGCTGTTGCTCACGCTCGCGCATCAGCCGCTCGACCTGCTGGTCTGACAGGCGGCACTTCCCCGTGTCCGAACGGCCGTAGTAGATCCCCTCCACCTGATGCGGCGCGTCGGCCGAAGCGCCCACCACGACCTCCAGGTAGCCGTAGCCGGACTGCCCGGACGCCGGGATCTCATAGGACTCGACGAACAGCCCCGGAGCCACCCGCGACTGCGCCACCTGGTCCACGCGCTCGCGCAGCCCGGTAAGAGCCTGCGGGCGCAGGGGGTTGCCATCCGGGGCCTTCTCGTCGACACCGATGTACAGGGATCCGCCTTCCACGGCCAGCGACGCCAGGTCACGGGCCAGCTCAAGGTTCGCCGCCTTTGACCGCGGCGCCAGCTCGCGCTTCAGCTCACACCACGCGTGCTCGTCCAGACGGCCGTCGAAGAAGGCCTCACGCAGGTCGTCCTCGTCGTGGGGCAGCGCCGTGCGCCGCCGTTCATGCCGATCCATGGACACATCCTGCCGCACGTATGAGCCAGACCCGGGCCTCGCTGGCCCAGCGGGCAAGCCAGCAGCAGGCGCCGTCGTCGGCCGCCATCCAGTTGTGGCGTGCCGCGATGCCGGACTTTACGTCTGTAGGTCTGCGACGCGCTGGCTGCGCCGAGGTGTCTTGGCGGTGCCGTCATCGTGGTCGGCCTCGGCCAAATCCGGGCCAGTTCCGCCCGGTGGCAAGGGAGCCCGGCATCCCGACGTTCCGGGCTCCCTTGTGAACGCCGCGCTCACAGCAGCTTGGAGAGTACGTAGAGCGCGGTCGCGGCGCTGATCGCCTTCTGCCAGCCCTTCGGCAAGAAGCCCAGCGAAACTAGCGCTCCGGCTAGTGCGAGCAGTTTCCCGAAGTCGTCGCCCGGGAAGCTCGCAGCAGCTGTCCTGGCCATGGAACCCACCTCCTTCCTTGGTGCGGACGTCTCTCCGGGCCAGTCGCCCTGAGAGGAAGGCTTGCGGTGCCTCCTCCATCAGTATGTCCACTGCTACAGCGGCTCTGACGCCTCTAGGCAACCGGATCAGGTGTAATCTCCATAGCGTGGATGAGATCACCGATCCGGGCACCATCAACCAGATGGCCGCCGACGCCGCAGCGGCGGGCCACCAGGTCACGATCAGGCTGATCAGGGACTGGACCGAAGCCGGGCTGCTGGACTACCCGCAGCACCGCCCGGCGGGAAAAGGCCGCGGTTCCCGGCAGGCCCTGTACCCGGCGAACCAGCGCAACCTGTTCCTCACCTTGCTTCACCACCGCAGCGGCAACGGGATCAGCAGCCTGGCGCGGATCCCCGTCGGCATCTGGATGTACTGGGGCGACGGCTACGTGCCCGTGCGCCAGGTGCGGCGCGCCATGGACACCTGGATCGGCGATCCTCGGGCCAGCCTGCGGCGGGCACGGGAGACCGCTAGGGAGATGGCCCGCCAGCTGGACAGCCCGGCTGCCACCCCAGCAGCCCGCCATGAGCTGCGCGAGGCACTCGCCGATCTCGCTTACACCGGCCGGGCCGACTTGGAGCGCCTGGAGCGCGCCGTCACCGACGTCTTTGACGCCGGCTTCCGCACGCTGCACCGGGCCGTCGGGCACCCGGCCGCCCCCGCCATGACTGACTCGGTGATCATGCTGCTGAAAGCGCGGCTGAAGGCCGTTGACCTGCTGAAGACTGGCCAGGTAACCGACCAGGATTTCTACGCCGCCCGCCACAGCCACCAGGTGGCCTACGCGGAATACGCCGCGCAGCAGCGCTTCCTCGCCCTGCACGCGCCCGCGGGTAACCCGGGCATGTATGAGCCGGTGACGGCCGAGAACGCCCTCAACGCCTGCTGCGGTCACCTGCTCACTACCATCGGCCTGGCCAGCCTGTACCCCGAACGGGCCAGCCAGATCAACGCGATGCCCGCACTGCCCGGCCGTCCCTGGCGCTCGATCACATTACCGGGACACGCCAGCCGACCCTAGGACAGAATCCCGTGCGGTCGTGGCCCTGACGAGCAGCACCCAGACGATGAAGCGCCCACGATCACCGCGATGATGATGCCGATGCCAGTCGGCACGATGAACAGGACGCCGGGCGCGGCGAACAGGCCCACCGTGATGATCGGCGCCAAGCTGGTGATGCCGCCGGCGCGCTGCAGGCCGCCGACGCGAGCCGGCGATGTCGTACCGCTCGCAGACTCGGGACAGCAGGAACACCTCGTAGTGCATCGACTGGCCGGACACGATCGCCAGCATCAGGATCGGCTGCATCGGTTCGATCGAGCCGGTCGGGCACCTGCCTGCTTCCAGGAGCGCCGCAATCGGTGAACGGGGTACGCCCGGGCGGACCTCCGCTACGCCGCTCGGGTTCTCTAGGAAGGTGCCCCCCGTGCGCGCCCACCCGCCGTGCGGCGGAAACTACTGATCCTCTCCGTCAGGGCATTTTGCGGGCGATGACCTCACCCGCGACGGCGACGGCCAGGTCCTTGAGAGTGCCTGTGAGCATGCCGGCGATCTCGCGGATACGGCCACGCTTTCGCTCGTCAGGTTCACGGTCGGCCGCCACGTTGAAGGCGGCAGCGAGGCGCTCGATCAGAGATTCGGGTGTCGGCCACTGCCCGACTCGCTCCCTCGCTTCGGCGGTGACGGTCGAGATGGTCAACGGTTCCGGTCCACCCGTGAACTGGTCCATTTCGCCCACGTAGCGGGGGTACAGGGCGACCAGCGAACGAGCGACGTCCTCCGGTTCAATGCCCGTGGCGTTGGCGATATCCCGAACCGATACCCAGTGGCCATCTGCGTCGAGCAATCGGACGGCCGCTTCCAGAACCGGCAGGTCCCGGTTTGTCCATGTGTCTTCCACGGTGCCCCCTTCAGGGCGATCCGATTGGGGGTGGCCTGACCTACCTGTCATCGGGCGAAGCCGCTATAGCGATCACTCACCCACCCGGGGTGCTGGTAACGACAAACCCGGCAGCACCGCTACAGGGTCCAGTTTCCTGAACGCGGCTGGCACGATGGGCGGGTGATGATCAGCGAGCGGATCGAGACGGGCCGGCGGGAGCGCCGGGTCCTGACCCGTGTCTCCCGTGCCGCGTGGCGGCTGGACCAGGCCGAGCGGGAACGGACGTGGGAGCTGGTCTCGGCCCGCGCCCGGAACCGGTAGATGCCCGGGGTCGCCGGAATGAGGTTGCCGCAGTGGGCCTTGTCGAAATCAAGCCACCCCGACCAGGGCAGGCCGCCCCAGCCCGGCGCCTGAGGATCGCCGGCTGCTGGTGTCACGTCGCCGGTCATAGGCTCACCGCCTCTGTAGAGAGCGCGCCACAACGCCCTGGATGAACAACATGAGCCGCGCGGCCAGCGTGGGTCCCGTGGCAATCCCCTGGGTTGACCGGCAGGTAACCCACAGGCAGCACAAGTTCGGCGAAGTAGGACAGATCACCGAGGGCGCTCCATGGGCTCCCCTAGGCGCGGCCCGTTACGCACAGTCGGCTGTCAGGAGCTGCCCGCTGGCAGGACACTGCGACTCCGTGGTGCCATCGCCGGAATTCCACTGCTCAGGTGTCGTCGGGCAGGACCGGCGGCTGGGCAAGACTCAGCGTTCATCGCCTGGCGCGCGCTGTGGAAGCCAGGATGTCCGAAAGATCCCGTGGATTGCACGAATCGTTATTCCGGATCGCGTGGATTCAGGCCATGCCGGCAGGTAGATCGCTTATCAATGAATGTAGAGAACGGTGGCGTGGGGAGGCGGCGTGGAGCCGATAGTCGAGGTCGACCGGATTGACGGCAAGCCCAGGAGCGTCCGGGAGCTTTTCGTGGGCCGACGCTACAGCGTGGATTACTACCAGCGTGAGTACGGCTGGTCTGAAGCCAATGTGCGGGAGCTGGTCGAAGACCTATCGAGCCGGTTCCTGGGTAGCTGGGATCCGTCCCATGAGCGGTCCGACGTTGCGGGCTATCGCCCGTATTTCCTCGGTCCGATCGTCACGGACAGCCGCAAGGGCACACTCTTCCTGGTGGACGGCCAGCAGCGCCTGACCACCCTGACGCTCTTGCTCATCCTGCTTCACCATCTACAGCAGGGACGCAGCGACGAGGACCGGGTTGACGTGCGCGATCTCATCGCTTCCCACAGGTTTGGCCGGTACAGCTTCGTCCTGGACGTTGAGGAACGGGTGGCCTGTATGAGTTCGCTGCTCGAAGGTCACGTTCCGGCGATGCCCGATGACGATGACTCTGTCACGAACTTGTGGAACCGGTATGAGGACCTGTGCCAGTTCTTCCCCGAGGAACTTAAGGGCCCGGCTCTGCCTTTCTTCGTGGACTGGCTTCTTGAACGTGTGATAATCGTCGAAATTGGTACCTCAGACCAAGAGATGGCGATCGAGATCTTCGAGTCGATGAACGACCGCGGCCTGCGGCTGACCACGACCGACATGCTTAAGAGCTATCTGCTCGCCAACGTCCGGGATAAGAATCTCATCGAGTCGGCGAACCGGCTGTGGCGGGCGCGTGTCTCCGAACTTTGCGCGGCCGAGGGAAAGACCGAGACCGATTTCATCAAGCACTGGCTACGAGCCAAGTACGCCGAGACCATCCGCGAGCGCCGGAAAGATGCCGTTCCC
>Ga0302325_10011292_pt1 | contig 19260 bp, 18 predicted proteins | sample Palsa_T0_2_FD_201948 | JGI IMG/M metagenome (GOLD analysis project Ga0302325, IMG submission 201948) | Peat permafrost microbial communities from Stordalen Mire near Abisko, Sweden - Palsa_T0_2 | ecosystem: Environmental > Terrestrial > Soil > Palsa > Peat permafrost | place: Sweden: Abisko...
ATCCCCGCGAGGCACTTCAGCAGCGTGCTCTTGCCGCTGCCGTTGCGCCCCACGATCCCGAAGAACTCCCCTTGGGCGATCTCCAGGGAGATGTCGGTGACGGCGTGCAGCTCGTCGTATTCGGTCGAGCGAAACGGATGCAGCGCCCGCTCCTTCAGCGTCGAGTACTGCTGGTGGGGCAGCCTGAAGGTCTTGCTGACGTTCTCAACCGAGATCGCGGCAGGACCGGTGGGCGCGGTGGCCCCCGAGATGGCTGCCGGTCGTGTGGTGGTGGTCGACAAGGTCAGTGAACGCTAGCAATCGGGGCCCCGGCTTCTCCGCGCCTCAGGGACGCACGGCTGTGAGGCCCGTTCATGGGGGCTCAGAGGAATAACAAGCTCATCAACCCGCAGTTGCGGCATCAGCGCTGCAAGACGTCGCGTGCGAAGTCGACCAGTTTGCCGGCGCGGCGGATCGCGCTGGTTCGGTCTTGGCCGGAGATGTTGAGGAAGCTGTAGTGGGCCTTGTCCTTGAGTCCGCCGCGGCTCATCGTGTGCTCCCGAGGAGCTCGCGAAGCGGTGCACCGGCGAGATCGATGCCGTCTCGGCGGAGGTCTGCGAGGACGGGTGGGCTCTCGTCGTGCATCTGTCGTAGGTCCTGCTCGGCGAAGTCGATGATGCTGGCGTGGTTCCCGGTCCAGGCGATGATTGCGTCGCCGATGTCATGCAGCTGCTCGCTCCATGTCGTGTCTTCGTCGCTTACGCCGGCGGGGCGACGAGGAAGATGTCGATGTCGCTGTCGATGTCTCCATCTTGGCGGGCGGCAGACCCGAACATCGATGCGTGCACCGGCGGCGTGCTCCAGCTCGAGAAGGCATGACGCAAGCGGTCGAGAAGCTCGGTGCGGATCGTGGCCATGGTCTCGACGGTGGGGGCGGCGACATGCTGTCGGTTGAGCGTGTAAAGCGCGGCGGGCGGAGCGTCCTGGCGCAGGACGAGCCCCTGGCTCACCAGCCGATTGAGCGCCTTGGCGACTGCCGCCACCGATCCGCGCTGCGCGAGCCGAGCGATCCGGCGGCCTGTGAGCGGCTGTGTGGTTTTAGCAAGGACGACCAGCACGTCTCCGTCCACGGTGGGAGCCACGGCACTGTAGGTGCGGGACACGTTCATGATGTCCCTTATACTAGGCATATGTCTTTCCTACGCTACATTTGTCTCGTTAGTAAGACAAGCAAGCTGGCGGCTAGAAACATGGGCTCAGACCCGCTCCGCATTTGCACCACTCTATTCTCCGCACTTGCCCCCCTAATCCTCCGCATCTGCACTGATCCAATCAGCGGGTTGTGGAGCTGAACGGGCTCGAGGGAGCGCTCAGACGCGCTGGAGCACGTAGACGTCCTGATTGTCCTGGTTGCGGCCGGGTGCAAACTCGAGGACACGCCAGCGCGGGCAGAGTTGCATGAGCATCCACTCGGGGGAGAGGAAAGCGGTGCCCCAGTCGGGGTTGACGACGCCCCAGTCGCCCTCCTCGCCGAACTCGGGCGCGTACCACCAACCTTGGTGGTAGAGGGCGCCGAGGATCTCCTCGACTTGCTCTTGGGAGCGGCCATGGGCCGAGCTATAGGCGACTGAGGTCAGTCCGTGCGTGGTGCAGACGAGATGGCCGCCGGGCCGGATCAGGCGGTGCATCTCTTCAAACCAACCCAAACCGAGACCAGTTGCAAAATGCGACCAGATCGAGATCGCGTAGGCCATGTCGAGCGAGCCGTCGGCGAGCGCCAGCGGCGGTGCGTTGTCGTTGACGAAGAGCTCGACCCCGGGCAGGTTCTCGCTCGCCCACTCGATCGCTGGAGCGTTGGGGTCGCAGCCGTGCCAGCGAGTATCGGGGTAGGCGGCTTGGAGGGTCCGGATGACTCGTCCGGAGGAGCACCCGAAGTCGAGTCCACTGGCCAGATCCTGCATGTCCACCCCGACGCTGGCGAGCGCATCCACGACGATGTCGGCCTCGTAGAGTCCGCCCGCGGCGGAGAGCGGTCCACGGGCCATCACGTGGATGCCCTCTGGGGGTTGGGCGTCGGTCAGGCCTGTCTTCGCGACCAGGTTCTGGGCGCCGAGCCAGACGCCGAAGGCAAGCAGCACGTGTCGCCTGGCCGCACCCTCGGGTGCGGCGGCATAGTGCTCCCACGCTCCGGGGGTGTCCCTGATCAACTGCTCGACCGCGGCGATGTCCGTGTCGCTCAGCCGGCGGTAGAGGAGCTCTGTCGCCAAACCCTGCTCGCAGGCCAGCAGCCCCGGCGTGAGATCCCGCACGAAACGCGCCGGGTCCGGTGGTGGCGGCGGCTCGGGCTCAGGGACGTCGACGGGCTCCTCGACCGGTGGCGCGGGGGTCTGGACCGCGGCCAGCACGCGCAGCGCCACTCGCTCGGTCAGCGACCGCAGTGAGCGTTGGTGGCTCGGCTCAGTCACGGCGCGTGAAGCTATCAGTGGCGGCCATCCAGATACCCTGCGATATTGATAGCGCCATGTTCGAGCGAGCTTTCATTCATCGTTTTCCGCTTTCGCCGACTGCATGCGGGGTGCAGGCTTGAGCTTGCGGCGTCGTGCGGGGGCTCCTCGTCTGATCGATTGGACCGGAGAGCGGTGCGTCCCCTGGACGCCCGACGTGCAGGTCGTCTACGAGCACATGCATCGCTATCTGTGGGCGGCCACGGTCGTTGCGGGCCGTCGCGTGCTGGACCTGGGCAGCGGCGAGGGCTTCGGAGCGTCGATCCTGGCCGCCGGCGAGGAGACTGAGGTCGTCGGCATCGACATCGACGCGCGCACCGTCGAGCACGCCCAGTTGAACTGGGGCGGTCCGCGGACTTCGTTCAAGGTGGGCGACGCGCTCGATCTCTCCGAGTTCGAGGACGGCTCGTTCGGCGCGGTTGTCGCCTTCGAGGTGATCGAGCACGTGAACGAGCAGGAGCGGGTGCTCGCCGAGGTGGCGCGCGTGCTGGCCGACGATGGGGTGCTGATCATCTCCACGCCCGACCGCCGGCTCTACAGCGACGCCACCGGGCAGGTCAACCCATTCCATCGGCACGAGCTGACCTACGAAGAGTTCTCCGCATTGCTCGAAGGACAGTTCCCGCACCTAGCCGTCTGGGGCCAGCGAACGATCACCGGCTCGCACCTGGCGGCGCTCGGCTCCTCCGCTGAGGAGCTCTCAGCCACCGAGTTCTTCATCGAGCGCGCCGGCGATGAATGGCGTATGGCGAGCGAGCCGGCGGCCCTGTACCTGGTGGCCCTGGCATCGAGGGGCGCGCTGCCGGAGGCTTCGTCCTCGTCGGTGCTCGGCGACTGCGATCTCGAGCTCGTGCGGGCGGCCGAGAGGAAAGCGGGTGACGCGGCTAAGGCGATAGCCGTCGAACGAGATGAGGGCCAGGAGCGTGAGCGCATCGCTCAGATCACGATGGAGCGCGAGCGGAGTGAGGTCGCGGCTGAGCGGAGTGAGGTCGCGGCTGAGCGGCGGCGGACCGAGCTCGAGCGTGAGCAGAACAATGTCGTGCTGGCGCAGCGCGACGAGTACGTCCGTCATCGCCAAGCGGAGATCTACGCCCTTCGGCTGCGTCTCGAGCATACCGAGACTGATCTTGCCAATCGTGATGAGGATCTCGAACGGGCCCGTGAGGACTTCGAGCGGGTCCAGCGCTTCAATCGCCGAGTCGAGGAGTCGGTGACGTGGCAAGCATTCCAACGGGTGCGCGGTCGCGTCTTCGCGTCGATTGGCGAAACTTCGTTCTTCGCGCGAGCATTGCGTTTTTCGCTGCGTCTTGCTGGACGCGTCCTGATCAGACGAGAGAGACCTGTTGCAGCCTCGGTGCCGCTTCCCGAGGCAGGGTTGCCTGAGGTAGTCGGTCAGAGCATCGAGCTCCCAACGTTCGACCAGCCGCAGGTATCGCTGGTGATCCCACTTTTCGCCGCGGCCGATCTCACTCGTCGCTGCCTGGAGACGATCCGCGACAACACCATGACGATTGGCTACGAGGTGATTCTCGTCGACGACACCGCCGACGCCGACACTAAACAGCTGCTCGAGCATGTGCATGGAGCGCAGGTGCTCGTCAACGAGAAGAACGAGGGCTATCTGCGCAGCATGAACCGTGGAGCGGCGCTTGCGCGCGGCAAGTGGATCGTCCTGTGCAACAACGACATCGAGGTGCAGTTGGGGTCGCTGGAGGCGATGCTCGCCTGCGCCGAGTCCGACGAGTCCGTGGGCGTCGTGGCGCCGAAGTTCGTCTCGCCAGACGGATCGCTGTGTGAGGCCGGGGCGATAATCTGGAACGACGGGACGGGGGCCAATTTCGGTCGAGGAGACGAGCCGGAGAGGTTCCAGTACGAGTATCGGCGCGAGATCGACTATGGCTCCGCGGCCGCGCTGATGGTCAGGGACGAGCTGTGGCGGGAGGTCGGCGGATTCGACGAGCGCTACCTGCCGATGTACTACGAGGACGCCGACCTCTGCTTCGAGGCGCACGAGCGCGGCTGGCGAGTCCTCTACGAGCCAAGGGCCGTGGTCATGCATGTTGAGGGCGGTACGGCGGGGACGGATCCTGGTGAGGGACACAAGCGCCATCAGGAGGCCAACCGCCCCAAGTTCGTTGAGAAGTGGCGTACGAGGCTCAAGACCGAGCATTTGCGATCGGGGCAGGTGCGTATCCGCCGCGCCGCGGATCGCTATCGGCGTGAGCAGGTGCTGATCATTGACCACCGGATGCCGATGTGGGACCGGGACGCGGGCTCGCTGCGCATGCTGGAGATCATGCGCTCGCTGCTGCGCCTCGGCTACGGCGTGAACTTCCTGCCCGACAACTTCACCCCAATTGAGCCATATACGGCGGAATTGCAGCAGCTGGGCATTGAGGTGATCTACGGCCAGGTCGACATCCGGGCGGAGCTTGCCGACATGGGCACCCTGCTCACCGCGGTGATCATGTCGCGGCCGCATACGGCGAGTCGCTGGCTGGACACCGTCCGCGAGCTCGCGCCCTCGGCGCTGGCGATATACGACACCGTTGATTTGCACTGGATGCGCGAGACACGCCGAGTTGCCCTCGATGCATTTGGTCGAGCTGGGCAGAACGGGGCGACACCCGCGCGGGGCGCCAAGGCGACGGCGCTGCGCGAGCTGGAGTTAGCGATGGTTCGAGCAAACGATGTCACGGTCACCGTCACCGAGGAGGAGCGGGGCCACGTGCTCGCCGAGGTTCCGGACGCGCGTGTCACGATCGTCCCCACGATCCACGAGATCGCCTCCCACGTCCCGCCCTGTGACGGCCGCAGCGGCGTGTTGTTCGTCGGCGGCTTCGAGCACCCGCCGAACGTCGACGCCGCGACCTATCTCGTGCGTGAGGTGATGCCCCTGGTCTGGGCTGTGAGGGCCGACGCCAAGGTCACGATCGTCGGCTCGCATGCTCCCCGTGAAGTGGAGGCGCTAGCGACCTCACGGGTTGACGTGCGGGGCTGGGTGGCCGAGCTCGAGCCTCTATTGGATGCGGCGCGCGTGTTGGCGGCGCCGGTGCGCTTCGGAGCCGGTATGAAGGGGAAGGTGACCCAGGGCCTGGCCGCGGGGCTGCCGATCGTGACGACTCCGGTCGGGGCGGAAGGTCTCGACGCAAGCGATGGCGAGCAGATGCTCATCGGAGATACAGCCGAGGCGCTGGCCGAGCGAATCTTGCGGGTCGTCGAGGACGACGTACTGTGGCAATCGCTCTCCGAGCAGGGTCAGAAGCTGATCACGGCCAAATGCTCGCGCGAGGTGCTCGACGAGAGGTTGCGCGAGATGCTGGCCAACAGCCATCTCGGTTTGACGGTCACAGCTTAGCGCCGTGGACCGGGTCGTCGTCGTCGGAAACTGCCAGGCCGGGCACTGGAGATGATGCTGAGCACCAACGAGGAGTTCACGAAGCGGTTCGAGCTCGTGAGCTTCCCGGCGGTGCACGAGATTCCCGACGCGATGGTTCCCGAACTGCATCGCGCGGTCGCCGACGCCGCTGTGGTTGTACCTCAGCGTGTTCAGGAGGACTACCGCGGTGGGATCGGCCTCGGGACTGAGACGCTCGCGAGAATCGCAGGATCGGCCACCGTGGTGCGTTGGCCAAGCGTCTACTGGGCCGGCTACTTCCCGGATCTGTTTTACCTGCGAAATGCAGAGGGGGCAGCCGGTGGTCGATGGTCCATTTGACTACCACGACAGGACGATCCTGGAGGCATACGCTTCAGGCATCGATGTGCCGGGCGTATGCCGTCTGCTGGCGGATCCCGAGCGACCGTCGGATGCGCAGGCATGGGCGGCGAACGCTACGGCCGAGCTCGACATCCGTGGTCAAAACTGTGAGGTCAAGGTGACTTCGTTCATTGCTTCCACATTCCGCGACGAGCTGCTGTTCTTTACCATGAACCACCCGGCGAATCATCTGCTCGGATATATGGCGCAGCAAATAACGAGCTCATCGGTATCCCCGGAAGCCTTGACCACTGGCGGATTCCAGATGAGATCCTCGGACTAACGTTCTATCCGCTCCACGTCAACCATGTGCGCGCGTTGGAGCTGGAGTTCGGGCCGGAGCTCATAGCTGGGGCCGTGCCGTACAGAATCCGGGGAGTGGCCCACGAGCCGGCGGAGGCTGTACAGGCATTCTTGACTATTACACGGCGCATCCAGAGCTGGTCGAGATCAACCTCGCGCCTTCTCCAAAAGAAGGCTAGTGCGGCTGCCGATTCAACGAAATATCGCTCATAGTCCTTCGATAATGGCCGCCGAGGACGTTAGCGACCTTTAGAGCTCTGGCATCCTGGCGGTAGGCTGCCGATGCTCGCCGAGGTTATCTGTGCTCCGCCGATCGGGCTAACGATGACCTGTGCGCCTGTAGTGCCTGCGGGGGCGGTCGCAAATATGCGCTGAGTCAGGCCCGGGACGGTGCCACCTGGCTGTACGCCCAACTCCGGGTTGGCGCCGATAAACCGTATGAGCACCGGGCTGGGAGCGCCGCCCGCCGCCTGTGTAACTGTGAGCGCGATGGTCTCGCCACTGCAAGCGGGGACCGTGCGCGTGACGCTGACGGTTAGGTTGGCGCCCGGTTTCTGCGGCCCTCCCCAGCAGGACGGTATGCCACGGGTGACGCGGTCGCAGGCATCGATCGGCACCGGCTGCGGGGGAAATGGGACCAGTCGATACAGATCCCAGCCTCGCTCGGCGAATTCGATCTTGCCATGTGTGGTGAGTACCTGCGAGAGATAGCCGGGCTCGTTTAGGAGGCCGTTGACGCCAGTAACCAACGCCCATTCAATCCCGAGTCGTTTAAGGTCCGAAAAAGCCTGATTGCCGGTCTGGGGATGCGGTACGGGGCCATGTATCTCCATCAATGGCGTGACTTCGTAGTTGAGGTTGTAGAAGTCTCTTTCCGGCTTAAGCCACACGCGCTCAAACGCAGTGGTGATTGCCCGCGCATCGCGAGGCGCTAACTGATTAAAGGCCAAGATTGCCGGGCGCTCGTTGAACTCCGCATTCTCGTAGCTCGAAGCCTTCCAGCGACCGATCGCCGCGTATATCGGCGGCTTGTGTGTGGGAACATTCCAGAACTGAGCTATGGCGACGGGAAAGGACGCTATCGCGGCGAGCGTTGCCGCCAGGACCCCAAACAGGCGGGCACGGGGGCCGAGGGTAACACCAGATGTGATCATTAACACTAGTGCCACCGACACGAAGTCGATTGGCAGCAGATACCTCAGATAACGGAAGCTCACCCACCAGAATATGGCCGCTGGAATCAAGGCGATCCAAACCACGCGCGCAGCGCGATCACGGCCCAGCCAGCCTAAGAGCAGTGCCAGAACAGTGGTCCCGACCAGTACTCCGAAAGCTCCGGGAGGAGCGTCCTCGACCATCAGACTAGGTTCGACTACCGCCTTCCAGACGGCCTCGATCGGGCCGAATATTCCAGGGTGTGCCCAGAATGGAAAGTTAAGCTTTTCATTGATTGGTAGCCAGTATGGACTACGAAATATGTTGTTGTAAGCGGGAAGCACTGGGTTGCCGCTTTCGATCCAGCGCAGCACCAGTGGAGGCAGCCCGGTGATCGCGGCTCCCATCGCGGCGTAGGTGAAGCGGCGTAGGACCGACTTGGAAGCGCTGCCGGCAGCTATCCAACCAAGCAGTAGGAATGCGAATAGTGGCACAAGATGCAGCTTTAGCGATGGGCCGGAGCCTGCCATCAAGCCCAAGGCGAAGGCAAGACCACGCACATCACGACCGGAGTCATTGCGCAGAGATTCGACAATCGCTATACACAATGCGAGCGCGCCGAGGGCTAGCAAGAGATCGTCGTCGGCGGTACTGGCTTGCCAGAGGAGGTGTGGCGTTACTGCGACGGCCACGGCCGCGAGGGGTCCGAGCGCACCGTGGCGGTGGCCCCACCACCAGAACGTCACCACCGTGCACATCAGGCCTATCAGCTGTAGATATCTTCCGACCGCGGTCGCACCGAGCAGGTGTCCGTTGGTCGCCAATACCTGAAACCAGCCGGTGATCGCATCCTGTACGTGATTGACGTTCAAACTGATTTCGCTCGTACGGGCCCAAAATTCGGGTAGATATGCCTTCCCGTAGAGGGCGTCATATTGAATCTCGGGCGCCGCTGTATAGATTGCCGCCCAGCTACAGGTCAATAGGATCAGTCCCGCGCTTGCGAGACTCAATGATGAGTGCCCCAGCTCGTCCGTCACTGCGCGGCGGTGCGCCACGAGACGTGCGCCTAGGCGCACGGAGCCAATCGCTCCGACGATGACCAAGAGGATCCCAATCGTCCACCACTTCAAGAGCGACAGGTGGCCGAGGGCGACGGTTCCCAGGCTCCAGGGGCCGATACCAGCAAGCCATGCCACCGGTACGAGCCGCGCCAGCGAGTTTGCGCCGAGTCGACGCAGCATGCGCTCGCCCGTGTCCCACAAGCTCGCCATCGTCAGGACTGCGGCGACCATCGCCAACGCCGCCCCTCCGGGTATAGCCGTGGCGAGCAATATGACGAACAGGTATGCGGCTGGGCCGAGCACGGCCAGCCAGCGCCAGCGTCCGGGCGCCGCTACCGCCACGATTGCCACTAGCGCGGCAGCTGCCGCGTTTGCCCATACATACTTGTGTGCCACCAGGGCGCTGAAGAATTCGTTTGAATGCAGGATGTGCCAGCCCGAAGCAATCTGGGCCGCTAGTAGCAAAAGGCACACGCCCGCTGAGGCGAGAGCCAGCCAACTCGCTCGCGTGCCGTGTGGCCGTGCCTCGCACCCGGCGCTTCGCGCCTTGTGCGGACCCGATAGTGCGTCGATGCTCACTTCAGCCTCCTATACCGCAGTTGGCTGGGTGGTGAGGCGAGGCGCGGCAGGAGTGGAAGGCAAGCGGGCCCCGTCGAAACACCGGCGCAGGGTAGCGTACGCATCGTGGCGGTGATCTCCATGCCAGTCGAGACCTTATGACAAGCGAGGACCCCCTGTGCCCGTAACCGTCACATTCGATCTGGAGGACCACCGGCGCTCGTCCACGCAAGAGGAGCGCTTCGTGCTCATGGGCCACCGCTTCCTGGATTTCGCTGAGGAACGCGGGATCACTTTGACCGTCTTCATCGTCGGAGAGATCGCTCGTACCCATCCGAACCTGGTGCGACGAGTCGCCGCTGGAGGTCATGAGATCGGACTGCACGGCCTGCGCCATGTCGCTCTTGGAGAGGTGGGGCCCGCTCGACTCTTCGCTGAGCTCCGAGAGGGTCGCGACCTGCTCGAGCAGGTCGCACAGGTTCCTGTGCGCGGCTTCCGCGCACCCATCTTTTCGCTAACGCCGTCTACTGAGTGGGCAGTGGACCGCATCTTGCGGGCGGGCTTCGCGTATTCGTCGAGTGTGCTGCCGGCCGCGAATCCGCTGCACGGCTGGCCCGGCGCTCCTCGCCGGCCTTGTCGCTGGGACAATGGCTTGCTTGAGTTACCATGCCCGGTTGGCGGAATCGGCCGCGTACTGGTCCCGTTCCTGGGAGGTATCTACCTGCGCTACGTACCGGAGAGGCTCACTCGTCGCTTCCTTCGCGGTCTCGACGACTCCGCCGTGCCCTGGACCTACTCCCATCCATATGACATCGATCCTGATGAGCGATTCTTCGTGATGCCCCACGCAAGTTGGCTCACAAGCCTGATCGTGCACACACGTCGCGGCGCTACGCTCAGTCGCTTAGATGCGGTGATCGCGATGGCGGGAGGAACGGGCCAACCGCTCGGCGAGATCGCCCGCGAGTTGGCGCAACTCGGTCTCCCGCCTATATGCTCGCGATGATGTCCGCTGAGACTAGGGTCAGCTCGCTTCTGGGACGGGTGAGACGGTTAGCAGAGTCCCTGCCGGCGCGCATAGCGGTTACGCTTGCCCTGCTGGGGCTGGTTGCCTCACAGATCGACTGGAGTCTTATGGCGGCACGGATACGTCACGGACATCCCCTTGATTTCCTGGCCGCGGTGCTACTCGTGTTGCTTGCGCTAGTGATCGGTGCCTGGCGGTGGTGGCTCTTGCTGCGGAAGGCGGACCTGTGCCTAGGTGCTTTGTCGGTCGCGCGCATATATGCGATTGCCACCTTCTCCAATACCTTCCTTCCTACAGCGGTTGGAGGTGATGTTACCCGTGCGCTGCTTGTGGTCCGCCGAGGGCCACAGCTGACACGTGTAGCGATCACGATTATCGTCGACCGGGTTGCGGGCCTCTTTGGCCTGGTGGGAATGGCATGGATTGCGTTTGCTTTTCAGCCGATGGTCGTGCCCGATGACGCTCGGATCTTCCTGGCGTGGGTAACCGTAGCCGTGCTCGTCGGGTCCTCGCTAGTTCTAGTGGCCGTCTTTCGGGGATCGCGTTTGGCGCGCGCGATAACGCCACAGCGATTGGTGTCAGTGGCACGGGCATCACGAGCGCTGCTACTTACATACGCTAACGATCCGTTGCTGCTGGTTGTTCTCCTAATCTCGAGCTTGCTTTTTCAAGCATTGATCTCATTGCAACTTGTGATGCTTGCGCGCGCGATTGATGTACATCTGTCGTTCGCTACGGCGGCGGTCGTCCTGACGCTGGTGACCGTGGTGACGCTGATCCCGATTTCCATCGGGGGATTCGGCGTTCGTGAGGGCACCTACGTTGTGCTGCTCGGCGGGGCGTCGATCGCCGCAACCGAAGCGACACTGATTTCTTTACTTTCGGTCGCGACGCTGTTCCTCGCGAGCCTTCCCGGCGCTTTCTTGCTAGCGCGCGGCGGCATAAGGCCTGCCATTGAGGCGGCTCCCGCATGAGCGTTCAGGCTGTGATCGTGATGCTGGGCGCGATCGCTCTGATGGCGTCAACTGTAATTCTCGTGCGACGAGGGCTGCTGTCGATCCGCTACGGACTCGGGTGGCTTACCGTGTCGATTCTCGGCCTCGTGGGCGCCCCGCTGCTCGGTGTCATTACACGCCACGTTCGGCATCTGGGATTCACCGCGACGGGATTCTCGCTGGGGGTCTTGATCGCCTTTCTTGGACTGATCTGCCTGCAGTTGTCGATCTCGCTGTCCGGGCTGCACCGTGCAATTCAGGATCTGAGCGAGCATGCGGCGCTTGTCGAGCAACGTATGCATGAGCTTGAGGTCTCTACGCAGGCAACTCGCAGCAAGAGCTCGCGAAAGGTGGGCGCGCTCGAATGACTTCGCTGGAGCGAGTGCTGCTCGTCGTTCCGGCGCTCGACGAGGAGCGCAGTGTCGGCGGGGTCGTCGACGCCGGGCGGCGTCTGGGCTACGACGTGTGTGTGGTTGACGACGGATCGCGGGATCACACGGCACTGCTCGCTGCGAGGGCTGGCGCCAGCGTGCTGCGTCTGCCGGTGAACCTCGGGGTTGGCGGGGCTCTTCGTTGCGGGTTTCGCTGGGCGCTCGAGCACGAATACGACGTCGTGGTGCAGGTAGATGCCGACGGCCAGCACGACCCAGGGCAAGTCGAGGTGCTACTCGACGCTATGCGTGAGACAGGAGCCGACATGGTGATTGGCTCGCGCTTTGCTGCCGGCGCTGGCAGCTACAAGCTTAGTCTGGCACGTCGCATGGCTATGAGGATCCTGTCGGCTAGGGTTAGAAGAGTAGCTCGGGTCCGAGTCCTTGACTCCAGCTCCGGCTTCCGCGCCATTCGTCGACCATTGCTCGATCGCTTTGCGGCGGACTATCCGGTCGAGTATCTGGGCGATACGGTCGAGGCGCTAATCGAGGCAGGGCGTGCAGGAGCGATGATCGTCGAGCGTCCTATCACCATGACGCAGCGCGAGCACGGCAGCGGAACCGCTGGGGCGATCGCGAGTCTCTGGTATGTGCTGCGGGTGATCCTGGCGATCGAGTTGCAATACAAGCGTCGCAACATCCCTCTGCAGGACATGTCCACAGATATGTGCAAATCGACAGCCATCAGCTAGGAGGAACGTGACCGACAAGACAATCGTGCTGACCGGCGCCAGTGGTGGGATTGGTGTCGCATTGACGGATTACCTGCTCGAGAACGGAATGCAGAAGCTGGCGCTTCAGTATCGCACCAACCCGGAGAGGCTGTTTGACGTCGTCAGGGGCCATGGCTTGGACCCCGAGAAGCACTGCTTCCGCGCCGAGCTCACCGACGAGCAAGAGGTGCAGGAATTTGGCGACGGCGTGAGTACGGCCTTCGGAACGCCATGGGGCCTGATCAACCTTGCCGGTTCGACCTCTAACGGTGTCAGTTGGAAGCTCTCACTCGAGGACTTCCGGCGGATCCTTGATAGTAACCTGACATCGACATTCCTTGTTTGCCGGGAGTTCATTCCGATGATGCGTAGCGCCGGAGGCGGCAGGATCGTCAATACCTCCAGCGTCGTCGCTTTCAGCGGGGTCGCGGGAGCGTCTCACTATGCCGCGGCGAAGTCGGGTGTCGTGGGCTTCACAAAGGCGATCGCCCGTGAGCTCTCGAGCCGCGGTATCACCGCCAACGCGATGGCCCTCGGCTATTTCGACTATGGGATGCTCTACACCGTACCCGACGAGTTGCGCGAGGGCATTCGACAGCAGATACCCGCGGGTCGCTTTGGGATCGCCGCAGAGATCGGCGGGACGATTATGCATCTGTTGAGTGAGCAGAGCGCCTTTACCACCGGGCAGGTGCTCCACATCAACGGAGGGATGTACGGCTAAATATGGAGTTTACGAGGTTCGAGCAGGCCGAGGGACTCATTCAGCAGCGCGAGCTGTTCAATGATGCGTTTCCGGAGAACAGGGGAGCGCCGGCCGCTTCGGTCGAGCACTATCGCTGGAAGTTTCACGGGGCGCCGTTCGACCCGACTTCCTACGAGTATCAGGCGACGGAGAACGGCAGGATGCTCGGCTACTACGCGGCTATTCCGTATCCTTATCAGCTCGGCGAGCGTAAGGTCTTCGGCGGGATGGTCTGCGACGTGATGACTCATTCTCAGGCCCGCGGAAGGGGGGTCTTCACCGAGCTCGGCAGGTTTTCGCTGGCGGAGATGCGCGCCACCAACCTGAGCTTTCTCACTGGCTATCCGATTCGTCCTGAGGTGATGGGCGGCCATCTGAGGGTTGGCTGGCGGGTTGCCTTCGAGTTGCCCATGTATCTTCGGCCACTGCGGGCCGACGCGATCATGCGAGCCAAGCGACTGTCGTTGCTCGCTCCTATGGCGAACCTCGCGGTCTCTGCCTACCAGGCGGCGCGCAGGCCGCGGCTGAGCCGCGAGTACGAAGGCAGTGTGGGAGAGCCTCGTGAGCTCCTACGCTCCGCGCCGTTTGCGGCGTTCGTCGAGCGCTGGTCGGCAGGGGTTCGCAACCGACTGGTTAAGAGCGCGGACTTCTATGACTGGCGTCTGGGTGCTCCCGGGACGCGCTATCGCGCCTTCTTGGTCAGCCAGGGCGACGCTGTCGTGGCTGCCGCTGTGGGCCGGGCGGCGCAACTGCATGGCATCCCGTCCTTCGCGCTGCTCGACCTGATGGTCTTGAAAGGGGAGGAGGGGGCACTCGCGACTCTGTACGACGAGGTTGATCGCGAGGCGCGTCGACACGAAGCGGAGGCGATCGTCACAATGATGTCCAGGCACCGAGCGCGCGAGTATCAACTGCGACGCTTCGGCTTCCTCACGAGTCCGTTTAAGTTCAAGCTGATCGTCTACCCGCTGGATGAGGTCGTTCCATCCGAGGAGATATCGGCCGAAGAGGACTGGCACCTCATGTGGATCGACTCGGATGATTTATAAAGTGGTAATAACCATCGGCTGTCCAGATGAGACTGACCTTATCACGATGTAGGAAAGTTACCCTTTTCGATGGCGGTAGCCACAGAGGTGCTCAGCAGTGCCGCGGCTATAACGAAGCCGAGGTAGACCAATTGTATGTGGGTGCCCCAAATTTCATCGGGAAAACCTAGAAGAATTGCGAGGGCAACCGTCCAGACCCCCACAGTTGCCGTTCTTATCCACCGGCCGGTCAGCAGGCAGCAGACTGGTCCAGCGGCGAGCAGGGGGATAAGGATGACGTGGCTCAGCACGGCATCGGTGGCTGCGATGATCGAACTGAGGATGAAGGCGAGCCACCAGACACGGTTGACCGACCATCCAGTCAATAGTGATTGGTGGCGTGTGTCAGGCTCTGGAAGTGATTGTCCAGCCGACGCGTGCGTGGCAAGATGCGCATACAGATCGGCGGCTTCGGGCGAAGCATCGCGGATGCTTACGGCTCCCTCTAAGGAATCGCGGTTGTGCCATAGCTCTGGCTCAATAAAGCTCTCGACGCGAGCACGGATCCCATCGCTGAGTTGAGCGTCAGGACCACAGACGAACTCCGTGAGTCGCTGGATCTGGCGCTCGGTGTTGGTGAAATAGTCCTCGTAGCGAAGAATCAGGCGCCGACTATTGCGCGTGCTATCGAGCGCGGAGCGCAGGTAGCGGAGCCATAGGGCGACAGAGTCCTCGAATTCGAATTCTTCGTTACCGCGCTTGGCGAGCGACGCCGCCACATCAGCCGGATTTCGCACGCAGAGCACATAGTCCATGTCGCCTATCAAGTCTTGCCAAAATGGGAGTGTCACGGAAGCCCGTGGATCCTTCCAGGCCCAACGCTGCTCGCGGTCGCCGAATATGGTCGTGAGTGAGTCATGGACTTGATCTCGAATACCGTCCAGCGCTGGCGAGCGCTCCCAGCCTAGCGGCAGGTCCGGCGGGTGTGCCCAGGTCCCCCCAAATGCTTGCAGTATCTGCTCGTTGATCCCGTAGATCTCTTGCTGCTCCCAGTAGCCGCGGGCATTGTCGTCTGGGTTTGCGCAAAGCATAGTCTCCGTTGGGCCGAGGTCGACTCCCAAGAGACCGATGATGGCGGTCGTCAAAGATGTTCCGCAGCGGCCCATCCCGGTGACGCAGATCGGGTGTCTTGAGGAGTTGGTGCGTGGCCTCCACCAAGCCTGCTTCGGCGTTGCAGCCGTGCTCATTCCAAATGCCGCAACGTCGTCCCTTTGCATGTAAGGACAATATCGAATGCCAAAGACACTCCTGTGCTGGCTAGGCTTTTGCTCTCGGAACGGTGGCGGCCTAATCTGCGCCTCGCTCGGGTCGCCGGTAAGCCTGGTACGTCAGCGGACGATCATGAATCTCAGCGTGACGGGCTTGGATCGCCCCGCGGTGTTGCTCGCGCTGAGGGTGGCCGGCAGCCCCGAGGTGCTCGAGCACCGCGCCCGCGAACTGGCGGCGCTGAACCCGCTGGTCGACGTGGGCCGCAAGCAGGCGCACGCGAACGGCGAACCGCTCGAGCTGACCGCCGAGGCGTCGGTGGCCTCGGTGGCGGGCATCCTCCACACCCGCCTGGTGACGGGCGAGGCGCCACCGTTCATCGGCCTGCTCGGTCAGCTGGTGGGCCTCGTCGTCTGCCCGTATCTCGACCCGCACGAGGTCGTCAGAGAGATCAAGCGGGGCGAGCAGCTGGCGCGGAAGATCGCGGAGGAACACTCGTCGAGCTCCTCATCACCCATCGCCGGCGTGCAGCTACCGGCCGTCCTGCGCCACCCAGGCGCGTTCCGTGCACGCTCGTGCGTGATCTTTATCGCTGCCAACCCGGGCGCAAGCAACAGGGAGATCGCCGCCGGCATCGGCATACCCCACCTTGGACAGGCCTCAGAACTCCTCGCGCGCCTGGCGCGCGGTGGCCTGCTCCGCAAGCACGCGGGTGGTGCCGGCCGCCCCAACAAATGGTGGCTCGCGCCCCACGGCGAGCAGATCGCCCCGCTGCTCGAGACGAGCGATCATCACATTGATAGACGACCACGACCATAGAACTAACTCATCTATTTAGCAAGATACTTCCTGTCTACGACATCTTGACGCGTCTCACATCAACCCCATAGCCTCGCCCGCCAAGAGTTCCGGATGCTTCATATCCCAGTTAGCAGACTGGAAGAGACCATCTCGGGGCCAGCAAATACAAAGGGAGCGTGGGATCTATGTGCATACTTGGGCGTTACTTGCAAATCACTGTGGGGGCGGTGATGGTCGTCGTGCTGCTTGCGTTGTGCAGCGCGGCACCGGCATCGGCAGCATCGTCACCAGCCTATGCCACTCCTGGCACATTTTCATGTGAAGCAGCTACTGCGGCTAATAAGGTCACCGTACCTCCTCCCATTTGGGAACTTTCTGGCAAAACTCCGAATGCCCAAGAAGTAGCGATTGCCAACTCAACAACGCCACTGTGCCAAGCGGGTCAGGTTCCGCCGCCGATCGCACATGGTCCCGCAGTGCCCGATCTTATGCCTAGTCAGACTGAAGTTGCTACTGGCCGGTTGAGTACCTCAAGTGGTCTAAATACTACCAGCGATTCAAGTATCGCACCGCCTGCGTACGGTGGGCAGGGCTGCACTGGTGGGGGATGCTACTGGTATGCGCAGAACGAACAAGCAAAAGCCGCAATTGGCATGGAATATTCGACGAATATATCGGAACCGTACGTCTCGTCGTGGAGTGGTAACGCGCATTCCATCGACCAGCTAGCAGTAGGCGCAGGAACGGAAGGCAATCAGTACACAATTGAGGCGGGCTTTGATGTCGATCCGGACATGTTTGGATCATCCCCTAAACCCCACTTCTTTATCTTTGTCAACCCAGATCAATATGGCTCTGAAAGTTGCTACGACTGCAACTTTGTGCCAGCCGCAGAAGCCAAACTTACGCCTGGTGAGACGCTTGAACCAAGCACCGCGAAAATTACTCTGGGTGTGAAGTACACCGGCGGTAACTGGTGGATCTGGGCGGGAACGCAGTGGATTGGATATGTGCCCGGTAGTGCGTGGGGAGGCCATTTTACTAAAGGCTCATCCGAGGCGAATTACGGCGAGGTATTCGACAACGAAGAATTTCCCACGTCTGGTATGGCGATGGACAATACGGCTCAAGCGCGGGCGCGACGTCCATGACGGCACAGGTGGTGATACTAAATGAAAACAAAGAGGAAACGACGGGTTTCAGTGGCTGGACGACAAACTCTTCTCTCTACTCGATAGGTGATGTTAACTCTGGCAAAACAGAATGGCACTTCGGCGGGCCTGGTGCGGACCCGGCACCGACAGTAACAACCGGAGGAGATAGTCTCGTACCAATACAGAGTGCCAACTTGACCGGCTCCGTAAATCCTAACAATCTGGAAACCCACTCCTATTTCACGTATGGTGAAACTGTGCCGTACGGCAATAGTTCGCCTGTTGAGTCAGCAGGGTCTGGTGTGGAACCGGTGGCGGTAAACACCACGATCGGCAGCTTGAAAGGTGGCACCACCTATCACTATCGGATCGTTGCTTACAACTCGGATGGGACGAGCTACGGCAGCGAACGGACCTTTACGACGCCGAGCCCGCCGACCTTAACCACGGAGGAAGCGACGGACCTTGCTGTTACGGAAGCGGCGCTAAACGCGGATATCAATCCGAACGAATCAGAAACACATTACTACTTTCAGTATGGGGAAAGCACGGCTTACGGATTATCGACGCCTGAAGGTAACGCTGGGTCCGGCGCAACCACCGTGCCGGTGAGTGCCGCCATAACGGAGTTGCAGCCTAGCACCACTTACCATTACCGGATTGTCGCGCGCACCTATTGGTTTGGCATCACCGAAGGTAATGATGAGACGCTTAGTACACGTGCTCCGCATGGTGTGTCGTGTACGTCGAGCTCGTTCTGTCAGGCGGTTGGGTCTTATTCTGCTGGTAACTCCGCGTGGACGCTCGCCGAGGAGTGGAACGGCAAAGAATGGGTGTACCTCTCTACGTACTACCCGCCTGAAGGCGAACACAGCGAACTGCTGTCGGTGTCGTGTACGTCAACGACGTTCTGTATGAGCGTGGGTAAATACATCACCGGCACAAAGACTATTTCGCTGGCGGAGTACTGGAACGGCGCTGAATGGCTACCATTTGCCACGTACTCTCCGCCTGAAGCGGAACGCAGCGAAATCTAGAGGAGGACGATCGCGAGAGGTTGTTTGGTGCGCATACGGTATATACTCCTAGCATGCGCTGGGCGACCTTAATTGCGGTTGTAGCCCTTGGGCTCCCGCCTCTTGCGACCAAAGCGCAATCGCGGATTCACGACACGCAGATCACGGCCCCCGCCCAGTTCGACTTCACTCTTGCGTCGCTGACCCTTCGTGGTCCAGCGGATGGGCTGCGAATCATCACGACAGGACCAGCAGACCCCGACTATGTTGCGGCTGCTACTGAGCGCACCGCGCCACAGCATATCTTTATTCTGGTCGTCAATAACCGCCCACGCGACTCTCTCCCGCGCCAAGAACTCCGACCTCCACACCCATAGGCCAAGCCGGCAAACGGCTCCATCCACTGCGTCCCTCGGGGATGAGCTTGTTCCGAAAGCGTTTCTTGGTATCGCCTAGCCCGTTCCGGGCGTTTCGTGTCGTGGTGCTCTGTGCCGGGGAGATCGGTTGCGGCGCACTGGTCATTGGTGATCGTGCGCGCTACGATAGAGGGGAAGATCCTGGAACGGTCCCTGTGCAGTCCCCTTGGGGACAGGCCAAACCGCCAGGGTTTCGTTCGTAGTGGAGGTCACCTGCTATTGCTTTGTCGCTCCAGTCGCTGGCCGTGTCACCTAGACCTCGATCTTTCCTCCGGCGCCACAACCATGGGCCTAGGTCGGTGTTGAAGGGAAGCGCTCCCGGCGCTCCCGGAGCTCGCAGAGATC
>Ga0302325_10011294_pt1 | contig 19257 bp, 17 predicted proteins | sample Palsa_T0_2_FD_201948 | JGI IMG/M metagenome (GOLD analysis project Ga0302325, IMG submission 201948) | Peat permafrost microbial communities from Stordalen Mire near Abisko, Sweden - Palsa_T0_2 | ecosystem: Environmental > Terrestrial > Soil > Palsa > Peat permafrost | place: Sweden: Abisko...
CGATTTCGTCAGGTAATCGTATAGCGGGGCGATATCCGATCCCTTAACCGAGATCTTGGAGTACATCGGGAATGTCACACTGTACTTGCGCGTACAAAACGTTTTGATCTCTTCGTTCGTACCCGGTTCCTGCGCTCCGAAATTGTTCGCCGGGAAGCCCGCGATCACCAGGCCTTGATCCTTGTACTTCTCGTAGACCGATTCCAGTTCCTTGTATTGCGGAGTGAAGCCGCACTTGCTGGCTACGTTCACCAGCAACAGGACCTTCCCCTTATAAGCGGCCAGCGCCGAGGGTGCGCCGTCGATGGAATTCAACGTAAAGTCATAAACGCTCGCGGCGCCGAATAGCGCAGCCGCGAAGACCAACAACAAAGCGGAGAGCAGCATCTTTTGCATAGGACCAGTATACTAATTGCGAAGCGGGCAAATCTGCCATGGTCCTCTCAGGGGACGGCTGACAACAGGCGCGCAATTCCACGGGTAGGCGTGGCGAGAGCGTCACACAGCAGCCTTGGCTCTGCCCTGTTCCCACGCGAATGACACACGGTCGAATGGCATGCTGCCGACCCCGCGGTGACGGCCGCTCCCAGCGCGGCTAGGAATTTGCGTCGGTCGATGTTTTCGTTTGCACTCAAGTCTGGTCTCTCCGGGTGCGATTTCTGGTTAGGATAAAGCCGCGGGTGGCAGATGTCAACATTGTGGGGCGGCGAGAGCCGGCTAATAGCCGGCTGCGGGCATGATTGCCCGCCCTCCGGTGAGAAACTATCGAAACTTATAGTTACCCAGGATGAATTGGTCGGCGAACCAGTTCATCATCTCCCGGCTATTCATGTACATGTCGAGCTGGCTGGAACAAGCCAACAGGCGGCCCAGCAGGTCGAGGCGCTCCGCGGTTTGATCGGCAGGGGCTTTGCGGAACCAGGCGTTCACCAGGTCGTGGCGGCGATCGACGCGGAATCCATAGTGGACCAGGCAGCGCTCCAGGAAACAGGCGCGCAAGCTGCGGCGGCTAATGGCTGCGCCGCCGCCTTCGAATCGAAACGAGATGTAATTGTCGCCGGGAAGATCGGAGAGACAGGAATCCACCAGGCTGTAGTGATAGGCGAGGCGGGCATTCAGGTTCATGTATTCGTCGGCGACCAGCAGATAACTCTTTTCGCCCAGTGGACGCATGCCGCCGTTCTGGGGAGTAAACGTGGTTGCCAGGATGGAGGCGAGATCGCCGATGCGCGCGGGCATCTGCCGGGTCCAGGTGACTTCCGGATGACTGATGCCTCTCCAAAGCGCCTGAAACGGCCGGGAGACGATTTGCGCGGGAGTCACCCGGCGCGATTCCGAGTCACATGCCGCCACACCGCCGCCCAGATCGATGACCGAAACATTCAGGGGCAAGGGTGTTTCCAGCTCTTTGGCCGACTGCGCGTCGCGCTCCAGTTCCCGGTCGTGGACCGCGAACATCGTCTCGATGCCTTTCTCATGACAGTAACGGAGTATGTCGTGGCCGGATTTGCAACCCGCCGGGCGGAAGTTTTGGGCCGCCGGATCGAGCAGGTTGAGGGTGAGCAGGCGCGCCCCTAGGGGATCGCCGGTGCGCTCCAGGTAGCGCTCCACGATGGAGGATTCCTTGCGGCTGGAAGGCCACAGGATACCGGGATAGACATGCGCTCGCACCGCATCCAGGCTTACAGGCTCGCCGTTGGTCAAGCGTTCAAATGCGCCCACCATGCGGAAGACGGAGGGGATGCGGAATTCGCGCAGAAGGGCGGCGGCATGTCCGGCGACATTGCCCCACTCGGCGACCAGTCCGGCGATGCGGGGAAAAATCTGGACGATTTCCGGCGACGGTTTGCGAATGAAGACCACCGCGCCCGCGGGAGCCTCGCCGATATTCTGGATCTCTTCGACTAGAAACGCGTTCCCGGAAGTTTGACCGGGATAGACGGTGCGGCCCCCGGCGAGTTTGGGTTCGACTTTGGCTCGCGAACGCGACTTGGCGCGAGACGCTGGGGCATTCACCAGCGGGCGCGACTGCACGATCCAGAGGCCGCCCTCAGGGTCGAGCACCCATTCGATATCTTGCGGCGCATGAAAATACCGCTCGATGCGTACTCCCCAATCGGCGAGGGTGTGCAGGTACACATCCGGCAGGCTGGCCTTTTCGCGATCTCCCGGCGGCAGCGGAGCTTTGGCGATGCCACCTCCATCCTGCAATACGATCTCCTCTTCTTTGCGCACGATGTTGCGCTCTACAACGGCATGCGGGGTAGAGCGGGTGACCACGAAGAGATCGGCGGGCGTGCTGCCGCTGGCGATCCCCATGCCCAGGCCGCGGGTGGCGGTAATCCAGAGGTTCCGGCTCTTGGGGTCGCCGGGATCGCGCGTGTACATGATGCCGGCGGCGCGCGCCGGAAGCATGGTGACGAACAGCGCAGCCATGGGGCTGTCCACTTCGCGCAGGCCGGTGGAGAGCCGGTAAAACAAAGCGCGCTCGCTGAGGCGGGCGGCCATCACGCGCCGGTAGGCATCCACCGCGCGATCGGCGGGCACATTCAGCAGGCTGAGAAACTGTCCGGCAAAGGAGTGCGCGCCACCTTCGCCGCGGGCGCTGGAGCGTATGGCCAGCGCGCCTCCGTCTTGGAGCGAGCTGGCGGCGAGATCGGCGATGGCGGCTTCGATGGCGGCGGGCAGCGGGAGGCCCATGACGCGGCGGGTGAGCGACTCGGAAACGCGGCGGATGCCTTCGAGATCGTTCAGGTCCAGATCGCGGGTGGCGTCGCGGACCTCCTGCCAAAGCGGCACGCCGCAGTACTGGCGATAGGCTTCGGTGGTGAGGACGAAACCATCGGGAACCGGCAGGTTCAGGCCGTTACGGAGTTCGCCGAGCACGGCGGCCTTGGCGCCCACTTCATTCTCGGAATCCGCGGCGATCTCCGAAAGGCGCAGCATCAGAGGCGGCTTGGACGACTGTTCGAGAGTCGCTAAGTAATGTTCGATTTCCTGCTGTTGGGTGGCGGCTGCCGCGGTCAGAGTTTGCTGAGAGACGCCGGTAAGGCGCTCGAGAGAAGCCACCACGGCGCCGATGCGGTCGAAGATTGTCCCGATTCGGCCGCCCACTACTTCACAGCGCGGCGATACGTATTGCAGATCCTCCTGCAGGCCGGCCATGAGCTCCAGGCACTCGTTATTATTTGCCAGCAGCTCGCGAAAGCTGGCGTATTTGGCGCGCAGGCGGTCCAGGGCGGGGCCGGGAGGGTTGGGCTGGCGAGTTTGGGTTGGAAAAAGCCACATCCCCGCTAACCGCTTTTGGAGAGATCGGTTTTGGTCACATTCATCAGCCGCAGCGCCTGGGTGGGATCTTTGTAGTAATAGCGCACCACGTCGCCGGCTCGCCAGGTGTCGGCGGGCATCGCCAGCAGGTCGTCGGAGGCGGCGAAAGTGATCAGCGCGCGGTCCGCGGCGGAGTATAGGGTGATGGTTTTCCGGGCGCGATCGACCACCGGAGGACCGGGGCTCTTGGCGACATTGCGGCGCTCTTCGAGCGGCGTGTAGGGGATGGTTTGGAGCGACTGGGTGGCGCGATTATAGATGACGATCCGCCGGTTTTTGGAATCCAGCAGCATCAAACCGCCAGCCGCGGGCGCGGGGCCCATTTCGGCGGGATCCGTGGGCGATGCGATGGTCACAGGGGGCAGGATGCCGGGTTCCAGAATCAAGGTGACCCGCTTCGTCTGCTTGTCATAAGCGATGACGCGGCCCTGTTGCACCTTGCCAAGATGGCAGCCCGCCAGGACCAGTGACGCGGCAAGACAAGCTAGAGCCTTCATGCAGCCACCGCGGTCTGCTCTTTCTTCATGGCTAACTCTTCGCGCACGCCCCTAATGAACTTGACCACGATGGTCAGCGACAGCAGAGTCACTAATCCAATAATCAAGGTGGCTGCGCAGATGTCGAGCACATTTTTAAAGTGCGGATAGGCGGAGGCGACCACTTTCATGACAACCGATATGTCGCAACCGATGACGGCGATGCCGAAGAAGATGCGAATGCCGTAGCCTCTGACATACTTGGTGGCCACCGCGCCAATCTGCGCGCCAACGGCCGCCCCGATGAGCATGATGAAGGCAGCCAGTAACTCCACCCGGCCTTTGTAGCTGTAAGTTGCCGCGCCGTACAGCCCGGAAACTGCGATTTCGAAGAGATCGGTGCCGACGGCTATGTGAGTGGGGACGCCGATCAGGTAGATCAGCGAAGGCATGCGGATCAAACCGCCGCCGATGCCCAGAATGCCAGCCATCCATCCGGTAACGAAGGCGACCGCCACCGGCAGCCAGACCGAGCAGCGGATACCGGCCTTGGGGAAGGTGACGACCGGCGGAATTTTGATCTGCTGCAGAGTCTTGTACCATTCGATGCCGGTGGCTAGAGGATCCACCGGCCTGCCCGCGGCCCTGGCGGCGCGATCCTTATTGCGCCGTTTGACGACGTCGGCGAAGACCAGCCAGGCGATCATGGTCAACAGCACCAGGTAGCCGCAGCGGACATAGAGATCGATCTTGCCGATGCGCTCCAGCCACATGACGTTGCGCGCGCCGATTTCCAGTCCGCCAATGGTGCCGAAAACCATGATCAGGGAAAGTTTGTAATCGACATTGCCGAACTTGGAGTGTCGCATGGTGGAGATCAGCGATTTTCCGGCCATGTGGGTGATGTCGGTGCCGATCGCAAAGGCCATCGGAAAGCCGAGGACATTCAGGCCGGGCGTGACCATCCACGCGCCGCCCATACCGAAGAAGCCGCCGATGATACCGACGCCGAGCCCTAAAATCACCAGGCCGGGCCACCAAATGTGTACCCCGGCGATGGGCATGAATGCGTATAACCAGTTCATATCAGCCTTCCCTCAACGCCCTGGATTTCAGATTGATGCCAATGCAGCCCATCAGCAGGTCGGCAATGGTGCCCAGGATGACGCCGGCCAGGGGGATGACGACGATGGTCAGCAGGGCGAAGTACAGGTGGCTTTCGTTAAACAGGTTCGTCCACCAGGCCATGATTCCGGTGAGATGGCGGCTATCGGCCACCAGCACGACGTCCGCGGTTTTCTCCCCGGCGGCGAGGAGATGGGCGGGAAGCAGGAGCAAACAAAAGGCGTAAAATTTTGATAATGAATTCGACATGCGGAATGTAGATAGACTAGCTCAACTAATCCGCGGATGTCAATGTAAACTGGTAGTTCTATAGACCTTTCCCGCCGTTTGGTACTAAGGGCCTGCCCCACAAGTCAGGGCAGGACGGCGGCTTCGACCTCCGTCCAGTGGGGACCAGGGGTGCGCGCCAGGGCGATCCAGTCGCCGGGCGGCGCATTTCCTTTGCGGACCAGCTCGATCGCCGCCGCAACCAATTGCTGGCGGCGGCTGGAAAGGCCGGTTACCGATTGCAGGAACGACACGAGCCGTTTCACGTGCGAGCGGAAAGCGCCGCCCGTGGGGGTGTGGCCCTGCGACAGGAACGCCAGCAACGCGACGATGGTGGCGCCGGCGCGAGACTCGGGAGTATCGCCCGGCATGCCGCCGTCGGCATCCATGCGGGATGCCAGATCGATCAGGATCTCGTGAGTGGTTCCGCCCGACGGGCGGCGGCGAAACGCTTCATGCATCTTTTTCGCCAGACTCATCCGCGGCATCATGGCGGATTCTACCGACATGGGCTCCTCGACGTCCGCAGCGGGCCTCGCGCTGTCCAAAGGCTTCGCCATGGTTCGGGCAAACATGGCCGTGGCAAACATAGCCGTGGGGGGGGCGGCGAAGTACGCGCCGAAATGCGTATCCTGCGGCATGCCCACCGGGACGACGCGGGTTTCCGGCAACTCGCCGGGACGGTCGCCCGCGCGCGTCACTACCGCTACCAGGGACATCTCGCGGCTGGCCAGCCCGTAGGTCTGGCTGAGCGCCAGTAGCCGGGCGGCCACCCGGCTTTCCTTGCGCTTTTCGAGCGATGCCAGTGCCTGGGTGCTGGGATAACGGCTTTCCCAATCCGTAATCAGACGCGAACCTTGCAATAGCCATACTGTCTCGCCGATGCCGCTGTCGTTGCAGACGACGGGCAGGCTGAGCCGCCCGCCATTCCAGCTCAGCTCGATGCGATCATCCGTCGCCTCACCGCCCTCGCCAAATAGCAGCACCGGCGTGCCGCCGAATACGAACGAGGGTGGCTCGGGCTGGATGTTCGGGCCGGCCTTCAATTCCGATGCAATCGGCCGTCCGACAGAGGCGAACAGGTCGACTGCGGAAAGGTCCACACGCTCGCGCGGGGTCACGAAACGGCTCACGCCGCCGGTTTCGCGGGCGAGCAGCGCCAGGAAGCGGTCCTGGCTGGCGCTGCCAATGCCCAGGCAGTGCAACCGGACGCCCGTGGAACGCGCTTCGGCGAGGATCTGCTCCGTGCCGGAAACCTGCCCGTCGGTGAGGATCAGGATATCGCCGCCGTCGCCTGCGAGCAGCTTGGCCGCCGCCAGAAACCCGTTGGCGAGCTGGGTGCCGCCAGCCGCTTGCACCTGCATCAGGAACTGGTGGGCCCGGTCGCGCAGTTCCCGCGTGCCGGAGACCAGCGCCGGCTGGAATGTTTGCGCGTCGTTACCGAACGCCACCAGGCCGAACGAGTCCGTTTCCGCGAGCGCGCCCAAACACGCGTCAATAGCTTTGCGCGCCTGCATCAACGGGTCGCCCGCCATGGATCCGGAACGGTCGAGCAGGATCACCACGCGCCGCGGCGCTTCCGTGGAACCGCCAAAGGCCGATGAGGGGACGATCGCCGCAAAGTGGCCGTGGCCGTCCTGGGTGCGGCCGGCGAGTACTTGGGATGCAACCGATTTGAAGCGGGAATCGAGCACCAGATCCCGATTCGGAACATCTTTCTCCGGCGCCAGAGCCACGCGCACCGAGCAGTTGCCCTCCGGCCGTACTCTTACCGCGTGCGACGGCGAGCCGGTCTCGTCGAGTTCCAACTGGCTGACGACGGAGAGATCGAAGCCCACCTGGTGAAGCGCGGAGGGGTCCTCGCGAAAGCGCGGCAAGATGATGTCGCCAAACTCGCTGGAGGGGAGTTCCATCTCACCCTCGCCCGGGGCGGTCAGCGCGGTTTTCGCGCGGGGATGATACGCCGGCGCCAACGTGAACGGAAAACGGAAACGGAAGCCGTCGTCCCGCAACTCCACTCCGCAGAGGATTTCCAGGTGAACGGTGACGGTCTCTTTGGGCCGGATGTTGCCCACGGTCAGATTGATCAGGCCATCGCCGTACTGGCGCGCCAGCGTGGAGAGCGCGCCGCGTGCGATGCCTTCCTCGTAGGACTTCACGGCGTCCGCGGTTGGCTTCAGTTCCGAGTGCGCTTCAAAACCGTCGCCGGTGATGCGGAAGCTGCGCAAGGCGGCATCGCGCGGGAGCGGAAAGCAGTAGATGACCTCGAGGGGCTTTTCTTCGCCGGACCGGAACACGTGCTCGACCACCAGGCGGGCGCCCGCCGGCAGGATGTGGCCGGCCAGCCAGAGATGCTGCATGGCGAGGTTGACCGGCTTCCCGGTGGCGGCTGATAAAGGCGCGAAACTTGCAATTTTTTCTGCTGGGCTCATTTGCCATCTCTCCTTGTTGGGCTGTTTTCGGGCTCCCGTAAGCGGGCTGCCAGTTCACCGACTGCGGCGCGAATCTGTTTCATCCGCCATGGGCTCACGTCGCCGCGCACCCACACCATGACGTCGTCCTGGATAACGTGCTGCCACCAGGGGGAAGGCGCCGTTTGCGCCGGCGGTCCACCGGCCAAATCGTGCGCGATGTCGGCCAGCATGCGGCCTTCGGCTTGCAGCGCCTTGATTTTTTCCAGGCGCTCCAGATGCTGCTCGGTATAGACGGCGCCGCGTCCCGCCTTTACAGGCCCGCCGAGCAGGCCGCGGGCGATGTAAAAACGAATCGTGCGGGCGGGAATGCCGGAGGCGGCGGAAAGTTCTGCGAGGGTCTGGCCGTTGGGCATGCGCCTGAGATTACTGTAGGGCATAATAGCGACAGTGTCAAGTACTGTTTTATTTCGGTCTCGGTGGCGCAGGCAATCTCGTTTTGAGGCTGGTCGGTTGATGGCTGACGTGGCGCACGCTCTCAGCGTGCCGCGTCGGCACTTCTGCCGACGCTGGCGAGCGTAGCTCGCCCATCCCGCGAGCGAAGCTCGCGGTTAAGCCGGGCTTCGAGGCCATGATAGCCTGGACCTATATGCAGTTTTCCGATTCCTTTTTCCCCCAACGCTTTGGCATCACCGCCCGGGACCTTGAGAATTACCTGGCTGAAGCGCTGTCGCACGGGGGAACCTACGCCGATTTGTACTTCGAATATCTCTCCACCAGTTCGATGAGCATCGACGAATCCATCGTGAAGAGCGCGTCGCAGGGCGTATCGTTGGGCGTGGGGGTGCGGGTGATCGTGGGGGAGCGCACAGGCTACGCGTATAGCGACGATCTCAGCCCCGACAAGATTCGCAAGGCGTCGCGCGTGGCGGCGTCGATCGCGGCGGGACCCGCCACGGTGGAAAAAGTCTCGCTGAACGAAGGCCAGCGGCGCAACCTGTATCCGGTGCTGACCGCTCCCACCGAAACGGCCTTCGCCGAGCGTGTGGAACTGGTGAAACGCGCCGACCGCGCGGCGCGCGCCTACGACCACCGGGTCTTCCAGGTGCAGGCCAGCTATGCGGACAATCTGCGGCAGGTGATGGTGGCCACCAGCGACGGCGTACTCTCGTGGGACCGGCAGCCGCTGGCGCGGCTCAACGTGGCGGCGCTGGCGCGCGTGAACGGCGGTGTGCCGCAGCGGGGCCACGCGGGCGGCGGCGGACGCGTGGATCTCAATTTCTTCCTGAACGAGAAAACGCCCGAGCATTTCGCCGCCGAAGCCGCGCGGGAGGCCATCGTTATGCTGGACGCCGTGGACGCGCCCGCGGGCGAGATGACGGTGGTGCTGGGTCCGGGCTGGCCCGGCATTCTGCTGCACGAAGCCGTGGGCCACGGCCTGGAAGCGGACTTCAACCGCAAGGGCGTTTCGGCGTTCAGCGGACGCATGGGCCAACAGGTGGCCAGCCCGCTGTGCACCGTCATCGACGATGGCACCATCGCCAACCGGCGCGGCTCGCTCAATGTGGACGATGAGGGCCATCCCACGGGGCGGAACGTGCTGATCGAGAACGGCATCCTGCGCGGCTACCTGCAGGACAAGCTCTCCAGCCGTCTGACCGGCGCGGCCGAGACCGGCAGCGGGCGGCGCGAAAGCTATGCGCACATTCCCATGCCGCGCATGACGAACACGTTCATGCTGGCTGGCGAGAGCGATCCCGAGGAGATCATCCGGTCCGTGCCGAAGGGCCTGTATTGCCCGGACTTCGGCGGCGGCCAGGTGGATATCACCAGTGGCAATTTCGTGTTTTCGGCCGCGGAAAGTTATCTGATCGAAAACGGCAGGGTGACACGGCCGGTGCGCAATGCGACTCTGATCGGCAACGGTCCTGAGGCGTTGAAATACGTCAGCATGGTGGGCAACGATCTGAAGCTGGACGAGGGCATCGGGGTGTGCGGCAAGGAAGGCCAGAGCGTGCCGGTCGGCGTGGGCATCCCCACCATCAAGATCGACCGCCTGACGGTGGGGGGCACGGCGTGAGCGGTTATGCCGATATGGCCTCCGATATCGTGCAACAAGCGCTGGCCGCGGGGGCCACGGATGCGGAATGCACCATCGGCCAAGGCGAAGAGTTTTCCGCCAACGTGCGGCTGCGCGAATTGGAGACCATCAAAGAGGCGGGGTCGCGCGCGGTGGGACTGCGCATCCTGAAGGGCAAGCATACCGGATCGGCATACACATCGGATATGACGGCGGAGGGCATTCGCCTGATGGTGCGCTCGGCGATCGAGTTGGCCGAGATCACCACCGCGGATCCGCACGCCGGGCTCCCGGAAGAGAGCGAACTGGGCTCCATTGCAGGCGACCTGGGGATGTATTGCGGCGATGTAGAGGGCCTGCCGACCGAGCTGAAGATCGACATGGCGCGCCGGGCCGAGGATGCTGCATTGCGCGCGGACCCGCGCATTACCAATTCCGAGGGCGCATCGTTCGACACGCACTTAGGCCGCCGCGCGTTCGCCAATTCGCGAGGCTTCGCGGACGAATATCGCGCCAGCTACTGTTCGCTGGGCACGGTGCCGGTAGCGCGTGCGGGCGAATCCATGGAGCGCGACTACTGGTCGTCGAGCGCGCGGAGTTTTGCGGGTTTGGAGAAGCCCGAAGATGTGGGACGTATCGCCGCGCAACGCGCCGTGCGGCGGCTGGGCGCGGTCAAAGTGGAGACGAAGCGAGTGCCGGTGGTGTTCGAGCCGCGCACGGCACGCGCGCTGCTCGACAACATTTTCGACGCCGTGCATGGCGGGGCGGTGTATCGCAATGAGTCGTTCCTGGCGGGCAAGCTGGGCGAGCGGGTGGCGTCCGAAAAGCTGACGGTGATCGACGACGGCACCATCCCGGGTTTGTTCGGCACTTCGCCGTTCGACGACGAAGGCGTGCCCACGCGGCGCACGGTGGTGATCGAAAACGGGGTGCTGCGGAGCTACCTGTTGAATAGCTACACGGCGCGCAAGCTGGGGTTGCGCACCACTGGGAATGCCTCGCGCGGCTTGGCTGGGAACGCCGGGGTGGGCAATGGCAATCTTTATATCGAGAAAGGCGCCGCGCCGCCTGAGCAGTTGATTGCCGGCATCCGCGACGGCTTCTACGTCACCGAGCTGATCGGTTTCGGTGTTAATATCGTGACCGGGGATTATTCCCGCGGCGCGGCGGGCCTTTGGATCCGCGATGGCGAACTGGCATTCCCGGTTTCCGAGGTGACCATTGCGGGCACCCTGCAACAGATGCTGCTGAACCTGGAAGCCGTGGGCGCCGATCTGGAATTCCGCGGCTCGATGGCAGCGCCGACTTTGGTCCTGGCGGAGATGACAGTTGGTGGCCGTTAAAACAGCAAAAGAACAAAAGAGCATTCCGGTTGCGGTGCTGGTGATCGCCCTGGTGGTCATCCTGGGCGCTGGCTTTTTCTTTTACCTGGATCGGGCGTCGCGGCAGCCGCCGCCGTTGCCTCCGCCGCTTACCGGCGAAGCCAAGGCTTACGTGCGCAATCTGCGGTTGATGGACGTCGACATGCAGAAGCACGAAAGCTACCTGAAGCAGGCGGTGGTGGAGATCACGGGCAAGATCGGGAACAACGGCGATCGGCCGCTGCACGTGGTGGAGATCAATTGCGTGTTTTACGATCCGTACGGGCAGGTGGTGCTGCGCCGGCGCGTGCCCATCGTCAGCCAGAAGATCGGGGGACTGGCGCCGGCTGAGATCAAGAATTTCCGGCTGGCATTCGACGATATTCCGGACAGTTGGAACCAGGCATTGCCGCAGTTGGTGATTGCGCAGATCGTGTTCGACTGACGATGGCCACGCGTGCGGCGGTGGGATTTCGGGCGCATTCCGGATGGGCGGCGGCAGTGGCTTTGGCCGGACCGGCGGATGCTCCCACGGTAATCACGCGGCGGCGGATAGAGATGGTGGATCGCGGCCGGCCGGGCCCGGCGCAACCTTATCACGCTTCTGTGGGTTTGGACATCCGCGAGGCGCAGCGCATCGTGGGGGATTGTGCGGCGCGCGCGGCGGCTCTGGCTACCACTGGACTGCGCGCGATGGTGGAAGATCTGCGCGCGCTCGGCCATGAGGTTGCAGGCTGCGGTCTGTTGTTGGCATCGGGGCGTCCGCTGCCCGCGCTCGAGAGCATTCTGGCTTCGCATGCGCTGATCCACACCGCGGAAGGGGAGTTGTTTCGCGAAGCATTGCGGGCGGCGTGCAGGGCGTGCGGGTTGCGGGTCATAGGCGTCAAGGAGCGGGACCTGTTCACGCTCGCCGCGGCGGATTTGGGGATTCCGGCTAAGCGGATTGGAGAGCATGTGACCGCTATGGGGAAGACCATCGGCCCGCCTTGGAGTCAGGACGAGAAATTCGCGGCAGTTGCGGCTTGGATGGCGATGCGGTAACGGCCGAGTGGGGCATAGGCATGTCTGCCCATTGTCGATGGTTCTGCATAAGTAGTGGGGCGGGCCCTTGGCCTGCGCGGGTCCCCTGGACCCGCTTGTCGCCCGGACATTGAGCTCTGCGTAACAGAAGATGGCGGCCTGGGAGGCCGCCGCAGGCCGAGGGCCTGCCCCACGATATATGCAGACCCGACGGCAGCTCTAAACTAAGGCGCTGAAAGCACAAAAGCTTTAGGCTGTGGCCAGCAAGTGGCGCTTGCCGCGATGGTATTCGGCCAGTTGCGCGTTGGCCGATGCGACGGTTTCGAGTTCATCGGCGACGCGCGCCAGGTCGCGTCCCGCCACCACTGCATACAATTCGTCTTCACCCAGATCCGTGTAGACGCGATTGCCGATACAGCCCGAACTGGTGACCATGCCCTGCGCCAGCGCCGCGGGCAGGGCCATGCAGGTGGGTCGCGGCAACAGCGGCGCGTTACCCGCGACACCGGCGCGCAAGGCAGCCTCAGAGAGCAGCATCAGGCGCGCGGGACGGCCCGCGAAGACCACCACGTCCGGGTCCACGGGCGTCTCGGCGAGCGGCGCGTATACCACCGCGGCGGGCGGCTCGGGCAGACGCGGAATGCCGGGTACTTCCTCCATCTTGACGTAGCCCAGCGTGGCCATCAACGACAAGGTCTGGTCCAGCTCCGGCGCGCGATCCGGCGGAAGCGCGATGTTGTGTGTGTAGCTTCCGATCGGGCAGTTATAGTGGTCGGCGGGCACGGTGTAGAAAGCGCGCCCCTCCGCTGCCAGGCGCCAGAAACTGCACCCCGACGGCATGACGCCTTCGAATTTCGAGACTCCCACGGGAGGCGCCTTCAGGAAGGCCACTGCCACGGGACGCCGCTCCAATCCTGTGGCGTCGGAAAACCGCCGTTCCATGCTGCTGTAATCGATCATCAAATCAGTATACCGGTTAGGCGCTTTTTGAAGATCGGCCCGACGTGATAGGCGAAACCGCCCAATGCCACTTACTTTTCGCCAGGGAAGCGATTCTGCACAGGCCGCCTCCTTACTAAGCGAGAGAGCGGGTCCGGGGGACCCGCGCAGGCCAAGGGCCTGCCCCACTATTTACGCAGACCAATCGACGACTCTAAAGTAAGTGGCATTGGGCGAAACCGCCCGTCCTACCAAAGCGCGAAATGTCGACAAATGTAACCTCACTGCACCGCGATCCCGCGCGCCTCCAGCAGGTCGCCGGTCCGCAACAACAGGTTCATCAGGTTGCGCCGGTAGCTGACCGCATTCTGCACCACGCTGGATTCGGCCGAAACCAGCGCGCCTTGGGCCTGCAACACAAAGAAGATCGTACTATTGCCCAGCTCGTATTTTTTCTGTTCCGCCTCCATGTACTTTTTGGAGAAACCCTGGGCTATCACGGATAGCTTCATGGCGGCTTTGCTGGATTCCACCTGGCTCACGGCGGTCACCACGTCGAGCCGCACCTGTTGCCGCACGGTGCGCACGTTCAGGGCATCGCGTTTCTTGGCCACCAGCGAATCGGCCATATCCGCCGAAGCCGCGTGATTCTTCAGGGGCAGCCGCAAGGTCAGCCCGAACGAATACATGGGGTAGCCGAAGCCGAACATCTGGCTGAGGGCATCGCCAAAGCCGCCCGGCACCGCGGCCGGTGCAGGCCCTCCAAGAACGCTGCTGGAGGGATAGAAGATGCCGCCCAAGCCTTGCGTGGTGTAACCGCCGGTCAGTTCCAGATCGGGGAGCAGTTCGTTCTTGGATTGCCTGATGCTCAGATCGTCAAGGTCGAGGTTCTGGATGGCCGACTTCAGGTCGGGCCGCGTGGCCAGTGCCTTCTGCACCTCCTTCTCCGCATCGATGAGGGGCGCGTCCACCTCGGGCTCCACGGTCTCGGTCAGCTCGATCGGCAGCGTACGGATCTGCGGGTCGAGGTCCGCGCCGATCTGCCTGCGCAGCGCGTCCCATGTCTGCTGCAGGAAATACTGCGCTTGCGAGACGCCGATCTGCGACGTGGCGTACTGTTGCTGCGGATTATAAATATCCAGCGGCGAGAGCGCACCCAACTCCAGCTCGCGCTGCGCGCGTTTCAGGGCCTGATCCGCCAGGTCCCGGGCGCTTTCGGCTACGCGCAGGTTGTCGCGCGCGAGCACCGCGTCCCAGTAGGCATTCTCGGCGTTGCTGACCAATTGCAGCAGAGACGATTTCAGGTCGTATTCCGTCTTGCGCAGGCGGCTGGTGGCCATGGTGATGGGCAGACGATTGATGTATGCGCCGCGATTCTTGATGAGCGGCTGCGAAATGCTCAGGCCCAGGCTGGAATTGAGGTTCGGATTGTAATAATAATAGCCGCTGTTGGTGGAGAGCTTCTGGGCGAAGAAGCTGACATTATATTGCAGACCGGTGGGCAAGGTCTGGCTGTAGTTGAAATTGGCGGGCTGCGAAAGCTGTACCAGCGTGGCGGCGCCGGTGAGCTGATCGCCCGATGGCGTACGTTGTTCGGTATCCGAAAAGCTGGCGGTGGCCAGCGGATCGAACGCCGCGAAGGCGCGCGTGATGGCATTCTGCGCCACGTCCACGGTGAGCCGCTGAATGGCGATATCGGTGTTATTGGCCATCACCAGATCCAGATACGAACGCAGCGACAGTTCCAGCTTGCCGCCCACCACATAATCCGGCAGCCGCACCGGGGATTGCAGTTCCACGTTGGTGATGGGCCGGGCGAAGGTTTCGCGGAAATAAGATGGCTTGGGAAACGAGGCAAGTTGCCCGAACGCAGCCGCCATAAACAGGAAGCTGGAGAGAAAGGCGCGGGAGAGCATGTAGTATCTATGATTGGACGCTTCAGGCTAGCATTTCGCTTAGAATTTTTGCACGTTATTGGTTTCAAGTTGAGGCCACCACCTGTCAAGCCATTTATCTACACGACCGAAATGGGGCGGGACGGACTCCTTTCGGCACGGTGTATACTGTATGGCACTATGGCGGTTGAGACACCATTGGCGTTCTTTAGCTATGCCAGGGACGACTCCCGATTCGCGCTCCAACTAGCCAAGGATCTGAAGCTCTCGGGCATTCCTGTGTGGCTGGACCAATTAGACATCCCGCCAGGCCAGCGGTGGGACAAGGCTGTGGAGGGTGCGCTCGCGAATTGTCCCAGGATGCTCGTGATTTTGTCGCCGGCAGCGGTCGATTCCACCAATGTGATGGACGAAGTCTCGTTCGCCCTGGAAGAGCGGAAGGTTGTGATCCCGGTCCTGTACCGGGAGTGCAAGGTCCCATTCCGCCTGCGGCGCGTGCAGTACGTCGATTTTCGCGGCGAGTATGGCAGGGGCCTTAGCGACCTTCTGAAGGTCATGGGTGTTGAGACAGCCAAATCGGCCCGTGACTCCCCAGACCGAGCTCCGTTCCAAGGGCCGCATGTCCTCGTTAAGCCGCGGCTGCCAATCTGGCAACTGTGCCGGTCGATGGTCCGAAAGATGGCCGCAACAAACGTCCGGGCTGGACCCATGTACCTCACGGTGCTCGTGTGGTTGGCCCGCATGATGTCTCTGGCAGAGGCACTCTGGATCTGCTTTATGAGCTTCCAAAGTAGTAGCGTCCGGGAGCTTTTGCTGTTCCTGGTGCCGATCAGTCTTGCTCAGGTGGCTGCGTGGAAGTGGGAATGGCAGGGCAGCGCAACGGCTCTCGTGCTTAACCTCGCACTAGCAACATTCGGCCCAGTGGACAGCGCCGCGGAACACCTTTTCTTGTTGGTCTTTTCCGCTCCTGCCACGCTCTTCCTTATCCACTGGGGTCTAACCAGAAAACTTTCCCTCAAGGCATGACGAGGCCGCAGACGTTAGGTTTTTTCGAGCCACATGTCGATTTCCGGGGTCTTGGTTCGTTATAGGGTTGCAACACGAAACACCCAGAGGAGAAACTCAATGAAACGACGCCTTTTAACGATCGCAATTGCAACGCTGGCCGTCACGGCAGCGCAGGCCGCCAACCCGATATCGGAAACCGCCGCAGGACCCGCGGCCTTTGCCCGGCTCAAGACCCTGGTAGGCGAATGGGAAGCCGATACCCAGATGGGTAAAGTCCGGGTCAGTTACGAGCTCATCGCCGGCGGCACGTCCCTGGTGGAAAAGGAGTCCAGCGACAAGATGCCGGCCATGCTGACCGTCTATTACCTGGATGGCGACCGCCTGCTGTTAACGCATTACTGCATGGCGGGCAACCAGCCGCGCATGCAGGCCCGCGCCTTCAACCCCGAAACCGGAGAAGTGGACTTCCAGTTCCTGGATGCCACCAATCTGAGCAGCCCGGGCGCCGGCCACATGCACAACGTCAAGTTCCACCTGGCCGACAATGGCCACTTCAGCAGCGAGTGGGAGTTCTACGAGAACGGTCAGCGGAAGATGGCCGAAACCGCGCAATACACACGGGTAAAATAGGAGAAAACAATGGCACAATTCATGCTTTTGCTACACAGTGAGCCCTCCGGGCTCATGCAACTCAGCCCCGAGGAGATGCAGAAGGCGCTTGAGAAGTTCATGGCCTGGAGGGTTAAGCCCTTCACGCGGGATGGCCACCGGCTAACGGACGATTCCGGCCGCGTGATGCGTTCCCAAGGCGGCCAGATACGCACCACCGACGGTCCCTATAGCGAAACCAAGGAGATCCTGGGCGGCTACTACACCATCGAAGCCGCCGACTACGATGACGCCGTGCGGCTGGCGCAGGATCACCCGACCCTGGAGTATGGCGGCACCATTGAGGTGAGGCAAGTCTGGGGGACGTAGCCGCATCTTCCGATACCGGAGTGTTGCTGGAGCACCTCTTCCGGCACCAGGCGGGCCGGATGGTCGCGCATCTCACGCGGCTGCTCGGCCCGGCCCATTTGGAACTCGCGGAAGAGACCGTGCAGGAGGCCATGCTGCGCGCGCTGCAGACGTGGCCCTACCAGGGCGTGCCCGAAAACGCCGGTGCATGGCTCTTTCGCGTCGCCCACAATATCGCGATCGACGCGCTGCGCCGGCATCGCACACTGGGCGAGAAGACCGACGCCATCGTAGCCGAACTGGCGCACGCGGCCGCCGTGCCCGACGATCCGTACCTGGAAGATCAGCTTCGCGACGATGAACTGGGCCTGATCTTCATGTGCTGCCACCCTCAGATTCCGCGGGATGCGCAGGTGGCCCTGAGTCTGAAGACCGTGGGCGGCTTCGGCGTGCGCGAGATTGCGCGGGCATTTCTGGCAGACGATACCACCATCGCCCAACGGCTGGTGCGCGCCAAACGCCAGATTCGCGATCGGCGGCTGACGCTCGATATGCCGCACGGGCCGGAGTTGACCGAGCGCTTGGATTCCGTGCTGGAAGTCGTCTATTTCATGTTCAACGAAGGATACGCGGCGCACGTGGGCGAAGACCTGATCCGCCAGGATCTTTGCCTGGAGGCGCTGCGGCTGGGGCGGCTGGTGGCGGCATCTTCCATCGCCGCGCCGCGCGTGCATGCGCTGGTGGCCCTGATGGCGCTCGAAGCGGCGCGGCTGCCCGCGCGCGTAGACGAATCGGGCGACCTGATCCTGCTCGAACACCAGGATCGCAGCCGGTGGGACGATCGCCTGATCGCCATGGGCTTCCATTATTTCGACCGGTCGATGGCCGGCGAGGATGTTTCCGAATACCACGTGCAGGCCGCCATCGCCGCCACCCACGCGCGCGCGGCCGACCCGCAATCGCGGGATTGGGCGATGATCCTGGACCTGTACGATCAACTGCTGGCGATGAACGCGTCGCCGGTGGTGGCGTTGAATCGCGCGGTGGCCGTGGCCAAGGTGCGCGGCGCAGCGGAGGCGTTGGAGGCGCTGGAGCCGCTGGCGAGCGATCCGAAGCTGCGCGATTACTACCTGCTGCTCGCGGTACGTGGGCATCTGCTGCTGGAACTTGGACGCAACGAGGAGGCCGCGGCCTGCTTTCGCACGGCGCTGGAGTGCCCGTGCTCGGAGCCCGAGCGGCGCTTTCTGCGGCGCAAGCTGGGCAGCACAGGCTTTTCCGCATAAATAGTGGGGCAGGCCCTCGGCCTGCGGCGGCCTCCCAGGCCGCCATCATGCGGGTCCAAGGGACCCGCGCACCGCGCCCAACCGGCTTGAGCCCGCGACAGGCTATAATCCAAGCTGTGAAACTCGGTGCGGACGATTTCAAGCTGCTGTATGCCAGCATGCCCGACGAAGAACTGCTCTCCTTGGCGCGCGACGAACTGAATCCCGTGGCGCGGGAGTGCTACGACGCGGAAATGTTGCGCCGCTCGCTGACGCTTGCAGAGTTCCACCCCGAGGTCGAGCGGGCCATGACGCCAGCCGAGGATCCCGAGGAAGTCGCCGTGATTCCGGCGGATGAGCAAGAAGAGGAAGATCTGGCCGCGGCCGCGCTTTTCCCGTCGCGCGAGGAGGCCAAGGCGGCGCGGGGGATGGTGCAAGCCGCCGGTATCCCCGCCTTTCTGGAAAACGATAGCCCCGCCGGGTATCGCCTGCTGGTGCCGGCGTCGTACGTGGAGCAAGCGCGCGAAATCCTCAGCGTACCAGCCGAAGCCGGCCCGGACTGACTCGCGTATACAATGGCACTGAGGTGCCATCACAATGAACTATTACCAGGAGAACCACGCCGCCTTTCTCGAAGGGCTGAAGACGTGGCTGCGCATTCCCAGCATCAGCACTCTTTCCGAGCACAAGCCCGATATCCGGCGCGCCGCGGAGTTCGTCCTCGGCGAACTGCGGGCGGCGGGCCTGACCGGCGATCTTATCGAAGGCGAAGGCAATCCGCTGGTTTATGCGGAGTGGCTGGGCGCGCCGGGCAAGCCGACGCTGCTGCTGTACGGCCACTACGATGTGCAGCCGCCCGATCCGCTGGACGAATGGAAATCGCCGCCGTTCGAGCCCGAGGTGCGCGGCCAGGACATCTTCGCGCGCGGCTCCTCGGACGACAAGGGGCAGACTTACATCCTGGTGAAGGCCGTGGAAGGCCTGCTGAAAACTCGCGGCAAGTTGCCGGTGAATGTGAAATTCCTCATCGAGGGCGAAGAAGAGACCGGCGGCGAGCATATCGAAAGCTACGTGGGGAGCAAGCCGGCGCGCCTGAAATCCGATGCCGCCATCATCTGCGACACGGAGA
>Ga0302325_10011295_pt1 | contig 19256 bp, 15 predicted proteins | sample Palsa_T0_2_FD_201948 | JGI IMG/M metagenome (GOLD analysis project Ga0302325, IMG submission 201948) | Peat permafrost microbial communities from Stordalen Mire near Abisko, Sweden - Palsa_T0_2 | ecosystem: Environmental > Terrestrial > Soil > Palsa > Peat permafrost | place: Sweden: Abisko...
CCGGGCGGGAGCCGTGATTGTGTGTCGTTCGGGCGGCGTTTTTTGGCCGCAGGCGTCAGCGTGTGCGAGTGGGGGCGCGCCGCGACCCGAAGTGCCCACGCTAAGCGCAAAATCCGTCCGGCTTGTTGCGAGTGGTGACGGTGAGGACGGTGTGCCGGTGTCGGGCCGCCCGACCGGGGTCCCGCCCACGCCGAGGTTGTCGGCTACGCCAGCGACCCTGATCCGTCACCGGTCACCTACGCCGCTGATCCTGATTAGACGATGTCGCTGGCGTAGCCGACAGGCCGCGCAGCCCGCCGCTGGGGCAGCCGGCAGGCCCCGCCCGCCGCCTGCGGTCAAGCGCCTCGTTCCGACCGGCCCGCATTTTTGACAAAAACGGCATTTCTTTCCGGCGCTGACCCGTTTGGCCTGGGCCTGACCTTGGCAGACTGCCCAGCATGGTCTCCAAGATCCTCGTCGCCAACCGGGGCGAGATAGCGATCCGCGCCTTCCGCGCCGCGTACGAACTCGGCATCGCGACGGTGGCGGTCTTCCCGTACGAGGACCGGAACTCCGAGCACCGGCTCAAGGCCGACGAGGCCTACCAGATCGGCGAGCCAGGGCACCCGGTCCGGGCCTACCTCGACCCCGGCCTGATCGTCGAGGCCGCGGTGAAGGCCGGAGCGGACGCCGTCTACCCGGGCTATGGCTTCCTGTCGGAGAACCCGGCCCTGGCCGAGGCGTGCGCGGCGGCGGGCATCACGTTCGTCGGACCGGACGCGAGCGTGCTCACCCTGACCGGCAACAAGGCCCGCGCGATCGCCGCCGCCAGGGCCGCGGGCGTCCCCACCCTGCGCAGCGTCGCCCCGGGGACCGACGTCGCCGCGCTGGTGGAGGAGGCCCGGGGCCTGCCCTTTCCCGTCTTCGTGAAGGCGGTGGCGGGCGGCGGCGGCCGCGGCATGCGCCGGGTCGAGGAGCCGGGCGCGCTGCCCGAGGCGATCGAGACCTGCATGCGCGAGGCGGAGGCGGCGTTCGGCAACCCGACCGTGTTCATCGAGCAGGCCGTGATCGATCCGCGCCACATCGAGGTGCAGATCCTGGCCGACGCCGACGGCGGCGTGATCCACCTGTACGAGCGCGACTGCTCGGTGCAGCGCCGCCACCAGAAGGTCATCGAGATCGCGCCCGCGCCGCATCTCGACGAGGGCCTGCGCGCCCGGATCTGCGCCGACGCGGTGCGGTTCGCGACCGAGATCGGGTACGTCAACGCGGGCACGGTCGAGTTCCTGGTCGACCCGTCCGGCAACTACGTCTTCATCGAGATGAACCCGCGCATCCAGGTCGAGCACACCGTGACCGAGGAGATCACCGACGTCGACCTGGTGCAGGCGCAGCTGCGCATTGCCTCCGGCGAGACCCTCTCCGACCTGGGGCTCTCGCAGGACCGAATCCGGATCCGCGGGGCCGCGCTGCAGTGCCGGATCACCACCGAAGACCCGGCCAACGGCTTCCGCCCGGACACCGGCGTGATCACCACCTACCGCTCGCCGGGCGGCGCCGGCATCCGCCTCGACGGCGGCACCACCTACACCGGGGCCGAGGTCTCGGCCCATTTCGACTCCCTGCTGGCCAAGCTCACCTGCCGGGGGCGGACGTTCGAGGCGGCCGTCGACCGCGCCCGGCGCGCGCTGGCCGAGTTCCGCATCCGCGGCGTCGCCACCAACATCCCGTTCCTGCAGGCCTGCCTCGACGACCCCGACTTCCGCGCGGGCGGCGTCACCACCGGCTTCATCGAGTCCCACCCGCAGCTGCTGACCGCCCGCTCGTCGGCCGACCGCGGCACCAAGCTGCTCGCGTACCTGGCCGACGTGACCATCAACCAGCCGTACGGTGCCCGGCCGGTCAGCACCGACCCGGTCAGCAAACTGCCGGATACCGACCTGAGCCAGCCGCCCCCGGCCGGGTCACGCCAGCGCCTGCTCGAGCTCGGGCCGGCCGGGTTCGCCCGCCAGCTGCGCGCCCAGACCGGGGTCGCGGTCACCGACACGACCTTCCGCGACGCCCACCAATCGCTGCTGGCGACCCGGGTGCGCACCCGCGACCTGCTCAACGTGGCCGGCCACGTCGCCCGGACCACGCCCGAGCTGCTCTCGCTTGAGGCCTGGGGCGGCGCGACCTACGATGTGGCGCTCCGTTTCCTCGCCGAGGACCCGTGGCAGCGGCTGGCCGACCTCCGGGCCGCCGTCCCGAACATCTGCCTGCAGATGCTGCTGCGCGGCCGCAACACGGTCGGCTACACCCCCTACCCGGCCGCGGTGACCCAGGCGTTCGTCGAGGAGGCGGCCGCGACCGGCGTCGACATCTTCCGCATTTTCGACGCGCTCAACGACGTCAGCCAGATGCGGCCGGCCATCGACGCGGTCCTCGGCACCGGGACGGCCGTCGCCGAGGTCGCGCTCTGCTACACCGGCGACCTGTCCGACCCGGCCGAACGGCTCTACACGCTCGACTACTACCTGCGCCTGGCCGAGCGGATCGTCGACGCCGGCGCGCACGTTCTGGCGATCAAGGACATGGCGGGCCTGCTCCGCGCGCCGGCCGCCAGGACGCTGGTGACGGCGCTGCGGGAGCGATTCGACCTGCCGGTCCACCTGCACACCCACGACACCCCCGGCGGCCAGCTGGCGACCCTGCTCACCGCCATCGAGGCCGGCGTTGACGCGGTCGACGCCGCCAACGCGGCCATGTCCGGCACCACCAGCCAGCCGTCGCTGTCGTCGCTGGTGGCCGCCACCGACTACTCATCCCGCGAGACGGGCCTGTCGCTGCGGGCGGTGTGCGACCTCGAGCCGTACTGGGAGGCCGTGCGGCGCCTGTACGCGCCGTTCGAGTCCGGCCTGCCCGCGCCGACCGGCCGCGTCTACCGGCACGAGATCCCCGGCGGCCAGCTCTCCAACCTGCGCCAGCAGGCGATCGCGCTCGGCCTGGGCGAGAAGTTCGAGCAGATCGAGGACATGTACGCCGCCGCCAACGGCATCCTCGGGAACATCGTCAAGGTGACCCCGAGCAGCAAGGTCGTCGGCGACCTGGCGCTGCACCTGGTCGCCGTCGGCGCCGACCCGCAGGACTTCGCCGACGACCCGGGGAAGTACGACATCCCCGACTCGGTGATCGGTTTCCTGTCCGGCGAGCTCGGCGACCCGCCCGGCGGCTGGCCCGAGCCGTTCCGGACCAAGGTGCTGGCCGGCCGGACCGCGCGGGTGCTCGACACCGAGCTCACCGGCCCCCAGGAAGACGGCCTGCGCACGGACCGCCGCCGGACCCTCGACCGGCTCCTGTTCCCGGGGCCGACCCGGAAGTTCGAGGAGTCGCGGGCGACCTACGGCGACGTGTCGGTCCTCGGCACCGCCGAGTACCTCTACGGGCTGCGCCCCGGCCACGAGCACAATGTCGCCCTCGAAGAGGGCAAGACCCTGCTGTTCGGCCTGCAGTCGGTCGGCGAGCCTGACCAGCGCGGCATCCGCACCGTCATGTGCACGATCAACGGCCAGCTCCGCCCGATCCCGGTCCGCGACCGCTCGGTCGAGCCCGACGCGCCCGCCGCCGAGAAGGCCGACCCGGCCAGGCCGGGACACATCGCCGCCCCCTTCGGCGGCAGCGTCACCCGGCTCGCGCTGATCGGCACCGCGCAGGTCGACGGCGGCGACCTGATCGCGGTGATCGACTGAATGTTGGTGTGCGGCGCCCTTCCAAGCACCGGGACTCGTCGCTGGTAGACCTCTCGCGGCGCCGTTGTCCGGCATCGGGGACCCCTTGCCGCGTAACTTGGCCGGATGCGAGTTCGCGTGACGGGGGTCGTCATTGAGGACGCAACGAGCGCCCGCAAGCCCTGCCGGGCATAAGGACTCTTACGAAGTCAGTTGTGCGGCCATGGCTGGCCCGGACGGCGGGTTAAGGTCTTGCGGTGAGCTCGCCTGTCGCCGACGCCGTCACGGCCGTGGTCCTGTTCTCCGGGACCAACGTCGATGACTTGCTGCTCATCTCGCTGTTCAGCGCCCATGCCCGGTCGGGGAACGGGCCGCTGCGGAGCTGGCACCTGTGGGTCGGGCAGTACCTCGGGTTCGGTGCGCTGATCGCCGCGTCGGCGCTGATCGGCCGCGGGCTCGCGCTGGCGCCGGAACGCTGGCTCTGGCTACTCGCCCTCCTCCCGCTCGGCATCGGCATCGTCACCCTGGCGAACGCGCTTAGGGCGCGGAGCCGTGAGGAGGAGTCCCATCCCCCGCCGCCCCGCAGCGGGTGGGGCGTCGCCATGATCACGATCATCGACGGCGCCGACGACCTGGCCGCCTACACGCCCTTCTTCGCGACGGCCGGGGCGGAGCGGATCTGGGTGACGTGCGCCATGTTCGTGGTGTGCGTCGCGGCCTGGTGCCTGGCGGGCGGGATGCTGACCAGCCACCCGCGGGTCACGGAGGCCATCGAGCGCCACGACTGGTGGATCCTCCCGGTGGCCTTTATCTTCATCGGCATCTACGTGCTGCTCACCACGCTCAACATCGTCTGAGCGACCGCGAATCCGGGAGGTAGTCACGTGTCAGGCCTGCTGATCGCCGGGATAGTTTTCGGGACGGTCTTGATCGCCGAATTGCCCGACAACTCCGGGCTGGCGAGCCTGGTGCTGGGCACGCGGTACCGGGCGGGCGGGGTGATCGCCGGGGCGTTCGCGGCGTTCGCGGTCCACGTGGTGCTCGCGGTCACCTGCGGCAGCCTCCTGGGCCTCCTCCCGCACAAGATCGTGCAGATCGCGGCGGCGGCGGTGTTCCTGGCCGGTGCCGCGCTAGTGCTGCGCACGGACGACGATGACGATGACGAAGCCAGGCTGAAAGCTGACGCCGCCGGGTTCTGGGCCGTGGCGGCGACCTCTTTCGGGGTGATCCTGCTGGCCGAGCTGGGCGACCTGTCCGACATCGTGATCGCGAACCTCGCGGCCAGATACCACGACCCGGTAGCGGTGGGCATCGGGAGCGTGCTGGCGCTGTGGGCCGTGGTTCTGCTGGCCATCGTCGGCGGGCGCGGGCTGCAGCGGATACTGCCCATGCGGTGGATCGCCCGGCTCGCCGCGCTGGTGATGGTCGTCATGGCGGGGTTCACCCTGGCCGAGGCGCTGCGGTAAGACCATCGTAAGAATGAAACACGTATTACATCTTGCAGGTCAGATCCATGTCGGTGGAATCCGGAACCGTCAGGAGTTCAAATTCCCAGGGATTCGCCCCAAATTGGTTGACATTCAAACTTCACTGAGGAGTCGAGAATTGGCCGTAGATAACTCCGACGCGTCCGAACTCGACTACGCGCCTGGGGCCGATGGCCCGGCGGTGCTCGACCCTCAGCACGTCGGCGATATCGTCGGCGCACTCGGCACGCTGAAGCGAAGCGAGACGGGCAACACCAAGTCCTGGCGCCGCAAGCTCCGGCTGCTGCTCGTCATCGCGGGTCCCGGCCTGATCGTCATGGGCGGCGGGAACGATGCGGGCGGTGTCTCCGTCTACGCCCAGATGGGCCAGGACTACGGCATGAAACTGCTGTGGACCCTGGTTCTGCTCTTCCCGATCCTTTTCTTCTGCCAGGAAATGGTGGTACGCCTGGGAGCAGTCTCTGGCGTAGGCCACGGCAAGCTCATCTATGCTAGGTTCGGGAAATTCTGGGGAACCTTCTCGGTGGCCGACCTGTTCATCATCAACGCGGTCACCATCGTGGTGGAATTCATCGGAGTCGAGCAGTCGCTCTCGTTTTTCGGACTGTCTAATTTCTGGGCCGTTTTCTTTTCCGCGATATTGCTGTTTGCGGTGATGGCGGGCGGGACCTACCGGTACTGGGAGCGGTTCCTGATCTTCCTCGTGGTCGCGAACCTCGTGACGTTCCCGGTACTGGCCTTCTTCTCTCCCTCCAGCGCCTCCTCGACCTTCGCGGGCGTGGTCCCCAGCATGCCCGGCGGCCTGAACGCGACCCTGCTGCTGCTGATCGTCGCCGTGGTGGGCACCACGGTCGAGCCGTGGCAGCTCTTCTTCCAGCAGGCCAACGTGGTGGACAAGCGCATCACGCCGCGCTGGATGAACTACGAGCGCCTGGACACCGGCATCGGCGTGCTCATCGAGGTGGCCGGCGCTCTGGTGCTCATGGCTGTCTGCGCCTTCGGCCTGGCCCACACCAAGGCGTTCGGCAACTTCAACGACCTGAGCGACACCGCCGCTGCCCTGCAGCGCTACGTCGGCCACGGCACCGGATACCTGCTGGCCATCGTCGCGCTCGACGGCTCGCTGATCGGCGCCAACCTGACGGCGCTGACCACCGCCTACACCCTCGGCGACGTGTACCCGAGGATGCGGCACTCCCTGCACTGGAAGCCGAACCAGGCCCCGTGGTTCTACGGCCTCTACGCGATCCTGATCGGGCTGTCCGCCGTGGTCACACTGGCCTGGGGCAACGACCTGGACGTCGTCATCAACGGAGTGGAGGCGCTCAACGGCATCCTGCTGCCGTCCGCTCTGGTCTTCCTGATCCTGCTCGCCAACGACAAGCCGATACTCGGGCCGTGGGTCAACAGCAGGACGCAGAACTGGATCGGCGCCCTCATCGCCTGGATCGTGCTCACCTTCTCGCTGGCACCGCTAGTCACCACCTTCTGGCCCGTCATCACCCTGAAGCAGTCCGCCTGGGGCCTGGGCGCCTGCACGGTCCTCGGGATCGCCGCCGCGGCGCTCCTGGCGCGGCGGACGCAAGGCCGCGACGAGGCGGCGGCCGGTGACCCCGGCGGCAACAGGCGCCCGCCGGGGATGGACCGCGTCCAGTGGCGCCGAGAGCTCAGGGAGCGCCGCGTCGCGTGGCGCACCCCGCGCATCGACACGCTCCAGCGGCCCGCGCTCAGCATGGCGCGCCGGATCGGCCTGCTGGCGCTGCGCGGGTACATCGTCTTCGCGGTCGTCATCATGGTGATCAAGCTCATCCAGGTGACCACTGCTCACCACTGAACGTCGCCGGCACCGTCACCCGGCTCGCGCTGATCGGCACCGCGCAGGTCGACGGCGGCGACCTGATCGTGGTGGTCGACTAGCCGCCGCGACCGAATGGGCCACGCCGTCCGGGGTGAGCTGCGCTACCCGGCCGCGGTTAGCAGGTCGGTCGAGAGCTGCCAGAGCCGGCCGGCCTGGTCGGGGTCGAGGGCGTAGTCGGCGACTCCCCGGCGAACACCGGGCTGGTGCGGGCCGGCCTCGTTGCAGTCCTCGAAGTAGCGTCCGGTCACGCCCGCGACCAGTGGCGAGGCGGCCAGCAGGACCGACGTCGCGGCGCCCTGGGCGGTGTCCTTGACCGACACGCCGGTGCTGCCCTTGGGATCAAAGGCGACCGGCGCGGCGGTCATATGCCGGCCGAGCCGGGTGTCGCTGATCCGGCCGGGGTTGAGCGCGTTGACGGTGATGCGATCGGCCGCCCAGCGCTTGGCCGCCTCGACCGCGAACAGCACGTTGGCGGTCTTGGACTGGCTGTAAGCCGCCCACGGGTCGTACGGGCGGCGCTCGAAGTTGGGGTCGTCGAACAGCACCCCGCCGTTGATGTGCCCGACCGAGCTGACCACCACGACCCGGGCGTCGCCCGCCGCCGCGAGCGCGCCGTGCAGGCCGGTGGTCAGCGCGAAGTGGCCGAGGTGGTTGGTGGCGAACTGCAACTCCCAGCCCAGCGCGGTTCGCCGTTCCGGCGTCGCCATGACCCCCGCGTTGTCGACCAGAATGTCCAGCGGACCGGTCCAGCCGGACACGAACTCGCGGATCGAGCCCAGGTCGGCAAGGTCGAGCCGCGCCGCCAGGACCCGCTCGTTGCTCGTCGTCGCGGTGATGTCGGCGGCCGAGCGGCGCCCGGCCTCCAGGTCGCGCACGGCGAGCGTCACCGCGGCCCCGGCCGACGCCAGCGCGCGGGCGGTTTCCACTCCGATTCCCGACGAAGCGCCAGTGACGATGGCCCGCTTGCCGGTCAGATCGATTCCGGCGATTACCTCCGCTGCGGTGGAGGTGGCCCCGAACGGGGTGGTGACGAGAGTGCTGCTCATAGCCCGTATCTCCTCTAGACTGCTCGTAAACGGAGCCGAGTCCGTTAATGGACACTCTAAACGGAGCCGGGTCCGGTTACAAATGGGGGGGTCATGTCAGCCGAAGAGACCCAGGCGTTGCGGGCCGACGCGCGGCTCAACCACGACCGCGTCCTTGAGGCGGCCGGCCGGGCGTTCGCGCGGGACGGAGAGGATGCGTCGCTCAAGGCGATCGCGAAGGACGCCGGGGTCGGGATCGGGACGCTCTACCGCCGCTTTCCGACCCGCGAACTCCTGGTCGAGGCTACCTACCGGGCCGAGAGCGCGAAGCTCTGCGCGGCCGCGCCGACGCTGCTCGAGGCGATGCCCGCGGCGGAGGCGACCCGGATGTGGATGGACGGCTTCCTGGACTACCTAGCGGCCAAGCGCGGCATGGCCGGCGCACTGCACGCGGTCCTCACCAACGACGACGATCTGCGGATGAAGACCCGCGGCCTGCTCATCGACGCCATGGCGACCCTGCTGGCGGCGGGCGTGGCGGAGGGAACCGTCCGCCCCGACGTCGACCCGACGGTCGTGGTCATGGGCCTGGGCGGGGTCGCGCTGATCGCCGGCCAGCCTGACCAGCGCGAGCTCGCCCGCGACCTGCTCGACCTGCTGATGGACGGACTCAGATACGGCGCCCTGCCGCCAGACGCCCGCGGCCGCGAGTAGCCAGCCCAAGGGCAGCGTTGGCTGTCGCGGCTACGGCAGTTCCCTGCTCATCAGGGTCACCACCGTGTCGTAGCGGGTGATGGTTCCGTCGGGTGACTCCTGGTCCCACGAGTCGGGTTCGCGACCGTAGGCACGGTAGCCGAGTCGCTCGTAGAGCGCGCGCGCTCGTGGGTTGCTGTCCTCGACGCCGAGCTCAACCCGGTGCAGCCCGCGGGCCCGGACCCGCTGTTCGGCGGCGTTGATGAGGGCGGTGCCGATGCCGCACGACTGCAGCGCTCCGTGGACCGCCAACTGCCATATCGTGCCCGCACCGGGAGTCTTGGCGTAGTCAATCCCGCCGAGCGCCACCGGGAGGCCGGACGGCGGACAGGCCGCGAGATATTCCACTTCGCCGAGCCTGGCGCGTTCGAGCGCCCGACCGACGCTCGCCAGGTGGGTAGCAGATCCCGACCAGGCACAGGACGAGAGGTCCGCAGGCGTTAGGTCGCGGATTGTCAGCCTCATCACGATCTCGGGCACGAACACCACCTCGCCGTCATGCGGCCGCAGACCTTCCACCGCCAAGCATGCCCGGAAGGGACGCCGATGGCATTGGGTTTTCCGGTCCCCCGGTCTGTCGCTCGTCGCTCCCGGGAGGTGATCGCTTTACAAACCGCGCTCGATGGGGATGTCGCCGCGATCGGCCGCCTTGACCAGGGCTGCGTGGTCGGCCTCGGTCTGGTCGGCGTAGAGCCGGGCGAACCGGGCGAGGGCGACGTCGAGGCGGTCCGACGCGCCGACGTAGCCGACGATCATCGACGCCCCGCTGGTGCGGGCGTGGCCCTTGGCCAGCAGGTGCCCGACCACGGCGGCGTAGTCGGCCAGGGCCGCGGCGTCGATGGAGTCGAGGGCGACGGTCCCCTTCATGTTCCTGAACTGGCGGACGTAGTACTGGTGCCCGTCGAAGGAGGTCCAGCCGAGCAGCGGGTCGCTGACCGTCTGCAGCGCCTGCTGGTATTCCACCACCCGCTGGCCCTGGTGGGCGTGCCAGGCGGACTCGCCGTGCACGTAGGGGGCCAGGACCGACCGGCGCGCCTGCTTCAGCTGCAGGAAGAGCACGTCGTCGGGGCTGCTGCCTTCGAGCAGGGCGACGTAGGCGCGCAGTCCGACGCTGCCGACGCCGACGACCTTGTGGGCGATGTCGACCACCGTGTAGCCGCCCAGCACCCGTCGCCAGTGCGGGGCCAGGGTGCCGAGGTACTCGTCGAGTCCCTGGGCGAGCGCGTCCGCCTCGGCGTAGCTGATCCGGGTGATCAGCGGCGGGTCTTCCACCAGGCGGCGTTTCCCGTCGCGCTCGGCGGTGAACTTGGGCAGCACCCGATCGCTGGTACCGCGGCGGGCCCGGGCGGCGGCTCGCTTTATCTCCGCCCGCAACGTCTTGCCGGCGGCGCTCTGCTGCAGGCGGTCTGCCTCGAGGCGCTGGTAGGACCGGGCCAGCAACGGTGCCGCGGCCAGGTCGCGGACCTCGGCCCGGTAACCGGCGACGCAGCGAAGCACGGCCGCCTCGCAGTCCTGCTCAGCGGCGCGGTTCTGGCGGCCGGCGACCCAGATGCTGGCGACCAGCCTGCGAAGGTCCCACTCCCATCCGCCGGGATGCGCCTCGTCGAAGTCGTTCAGGTCGATGACGAGGTCGCGCTCGGGCGATCCGTAGAAACCGAAGTTGCCGAGGTGCGCGTCACCGCAGATCACCGGGGTGATGCCGGTGGACGGCAGCCGCGCGACGTCCTCCGCCATGACGACGGCGGAGCCGCGCAGGAACCCGTACGGTGAGGCGGCCATCCGCCCGACCCGAACCGGAATCAGCCACTCGAGCCGGCCGCGGTGCGACTCGTTGATCAGCGCGACCGGGTCGGGCCGGTCGGCCCGTACCTTCCAGTCGCCCAGCGAGCCGCGCGGTACCTGCTGCCGGAGCTCCTTGCCCATCCGGTAGCGGTCCTCGCGCGACGTTGACCGCTTCCGCAGCGAGGTGAAGGCCTCGCTGTCGGCCGAGGCGAGGACGACGTGGTCGTGGACTGGAACGCCGTTGCCGGTTCGCTCGACCATGCTCTGCAGTATGCCCAGTGTGCGGCCCTCGCTCACGGGCCGCCCGGATGATTACCTCACGAGGATGGCAGCGACCGCGCGTTGAGTCCGCGCTGGGCCAGAAACGTCTCGAAGCCGGCCCGCTGCTGCGCCGTGGCCCGGCGTGCGGCGGCGAGCCGCCCGGCATTGGCCAGGCTGGGCCGGACCAGGTTGACGGCGCCGCCCAGTTTGGGGTCGGGCTCGGCCTGGAGTCCGTCGGCCCGGGCGAGGCGACGGTTGAACTCGTCCTGGGACGATCCCAGGGCAGGCATCACCCAGAAAGGGCCGTCCAAGCCCGGCTGGTACGAGCAGTAACCGGCGCCCCAGGGCCGTGCGGCCGCGCGGACGGCGGCGGCGATCGTCGAGGAGTCCCCTTCGACCCGCACCGCGTCGCCGCCGAGGGCATCGCCGAACGCCTGCCGACCCTGGGCGACGACGGCGTGCCCCATCAGCGCCGACGACTCGTGGTTCTCGGTCTCGGCCTCTTCTGCGTAGAAGGCGTGCAGGTGCGCGTGCTGAACCTCCTGCCGCGGGTTCCTGGTGGTCGCCGCGTTGGCTTCGCGGTCGGCCAGGTTCCCGTCGGCGCCTTCGGCGTCACGCTGGTAGTCGACGTTGGGCGGGCTGTCATTGGCGCAGAACACCACCTGCCCGCCGTCGAGGCTGCGGTACCACGCGGCCACCAGGGTCATCGCCGCCCGACAGGCCGTCAGTTCGGCAGGCGTGGCCGACGACCATCCGTCGCGATGGCGGCGGGGCACCATCAGCACGTGCGGCCTGGCCGCCCGCCGGGCCCCGTTAGCCAGCATGAAGGGGTTGCGATCGAGGACCAGATCCACCAGCGCGGAGCCATCGGACGCGGTAACCGTTCCCAGGTAAGTCGGGAAACCCGGCACGTCCGCGAACACGTCCACTGGCCGGAACCGGCGCGAGAACTCCCCGGCCGGAACGACGCCCTGGGCGTTCCCGGTCGCCTGGTCCGCTAGCACCCAGCTTCCGGCCTCGCCCGCGCCGTCCGGCGACCAGTACGCCCTGACGGTGCGGACGCCATCGCTGTAGGCCCACATTGCCCGCAACTCGACCTGGGTGAACGGGGAGCGCCAGCGCGCTGGTTGATCGACCACGCTCCCATGATCGACCCCGGGAGTAGGCAGGCATCAGCCCGGGGCCGGAGCCGGGGCTGAGGGCGGAGCGGGCCGTGGTCGCACCCCGCTCGCCCGCAGCCCCGGCGGCCTCGGCGCCGCCGCTAGGCGGCGGGCTCGATGGGGGCCGCGCCGAGCCGGAAGGCGGCGACGCGGACCGACGGGGCGGAGATGGCGCCGTTCCACACGTTCGGGATCGGCTGGGACCGCACGTCGGCGCCGATCGCCTCGACGCCGGCCAGCACGCCGAGGACCGACTCGGTGAACCGCAGGCCGTTCAGCGGGGTGGTCAGCCTTCCGCTCTCGATCAGGAAGCAGGCGTCCCTGGTGACCCCGGTGATCGTGCCCGTAATCCGGTCCACCAGCCTCGTGTACCAGAATCGCTGCAGGTAAACGCCGTGCTCAAGCTGGGCGATGAGCTCGTCCTCGGTGCCCGGGCCGGCCGGCATGACGATGTTGGGCGCGGTCGGCTCGGGGACCTGCTCGCGGGCGATGTGCGCGTGCCCGGTTGACGGCCGGCCGAGGGCGGCGGCGGTGGCCAGGTCGGTAACCGCCGCGCCGACCAGGCCGTGGCGGAAGAAGTCGACCCGGCGCTTGGTCACCCCCTCGATGTCGAAGCCGATCGGCAGCCCCACGTCCGCGCCGGCGTCATCGGCGACGTTGACCAGCGGGGCGGCCAGCAACTGGCCCGCCTGGGCGGTGATGCCGATCCCGGCCGCGGCGAGGGTGCCGGTGAAGCCGACGTCGGGCAGGAAGCCGAGCAGCTCCCCCACCGCCTCGGCCCCGAGCACCACCGGGTACCGGCCGGCCGGCAGCTCCACCCGGCCTCGCCCGGCCCGCGCCTGGTTGACCGCCCGGGCCACCGAGCCGGCCACATCCAGCCGGCCGGCCGAGCGGCTCAGGTCAACCCAGTGCGCGGTGCCGTCGTCGATGGTGACGGTCAGCGCTCCTGACGCCTCGGTGGCCGCGATCTGCCTGCGGATGCCTGCGCTGGTGGCGACCAGCTGCTGGGTGACCGCGCGGCCGAACATGCCCGCGGCCTCGCCGCCCGCCGCCAGCGCGGTGGCCATGGCCTCCTTCGCCAGGGCGCTGCGGGCGGCGACGTCATACGCCTCGGTGTCGCGGTACCAGTAGGGTGCCTGCGGTTTCGCCGGGTCCGCGGCCACTGGCCGCGACGGCGGCGACCCGGCCCCGACGTCGGCCCCGGTTCCGGTTCCGGTTCCGGCGGCCGTCGCAGCCGCATCGATCACGGCCAACCGGACCTGGCCGGCCTCCTTCGACAGCTCAGCCCGGATGCGCGCGCCCGTCGCGGCGGCGGCCACGGCGCGATCGAGGTCGGCCGCGGTGGACGTGGCGACCCGGTAGGGGTGGCCGTTGACCAGCGCCCGGACCAGGTACTGGACCTCGACGATGTCCTGCGGCTGGTGAATGACCTGGCCCGCGAAGCGGGTGTACTCGCCCGACCGGGCGAGCACGGCGATCTCGAATTCGTCGGCCGCGGTCGACCGCAGGGCGGCGTCGAGGGCTTCCATCGTCCGCGCCCCGTCCAGTGGCGGCTGCATCATGCGACTCCTGTCCTGATCGCGCGGGCCAGCAGCGGCGCCGCCCCGTGGCTGAGGAAACCCCACTGCTTGGGCTCGCCCTTGCCGCAGGGGTAGCCAAAGGTCTGAAACTCTTCCGGGCCGGCCACGGCCTCCACGCTGTTCCAGAACTGGGGCGTGATTCCGCCGTAGCTGAAGTTGCGCAGCAGCCGTCCCTTGCGCCCCCGGCGCACTTCGTAGGCGACCTCGGTGCCGAACTGGAAGTTGAGCCGGCGGTTGTCGATCGACCAGCTGCGGTTGTCCTCGATGTAGTAGCCGTCGCCGAGCCGGTCGAGCAGCTCGGCCAGGCTGCCCGCGCCCGGCTCGAGGAACACGTGGGTGGAGAAGCAGACCGGCAGGTAGGCCCAGCCGTCGGCCCGGGCCGCGCCGGTGATCTCAAGTCCGGACCGGGCGGCGGAGTCCCGGTTGGAGAGCGTGCGCCGGAAGATGCCCTCCTCGATCAGCCCTGCCCGGCGAGCGGGCGTGCCCTCGTCGTCCCAGCCGAAGCTGCCCCTGGTCCCGGCGACGGTCGGGTCGGAGGTGATCGACACCGCCGGGGAACCGTAGCGAAGGGTGCCGACGTCACTCGCCTGGATGAACGACGTGCCGGCGAAGTTCCGCTCGTCGCCGAGGATCCGGTCGAGCTCGAGGGCGTGCCCGGACGACTCGTGGATCTGCAGGGAGACCTGCTGCGCGCCGATGACCAGGTCGTTGACGCCGGCCGGCGCCATCGGGGCCGACAGCAGGGCGACGGCCTCCTCGCCGACCCGGGCGCCGTTGCCGACCAGGTCGAGGCCGAGGACGAACTCCCAGCCGGAGCCGCCGGTGTTGCCGTGGAACGAGTTCGGGTAGCTGCGCCGCTGCACCTCACGCTCGCTGGCGGCGATCGCGGTCAGTCCGCCGCCGGTCTCGATCAGGTGCTGGTGCTGGAGGGACCCCTCGGTCGAGGCGAAGTGCCGGTGCTGGCGCTTGGCGTTTACCCCGGCCGTCACGCTGGACACCCCCCGGCTGGCCGCGGCGGCCTCGATCGCCTGCGCGAGCAGGGCGTCGCGCTCGGCCGTGGTGACCGCGAAGGGATCCTGCCCGACCTCGGTCTGGTACCGGCCGCTGGCCGCCGGGCGAGGGGGGAACACGACCCTCGGGCCGGCCCCGACGCCGGCCCGCGCCACCGCGATGGCGCGCTCCGCGATGGCGGCGGGGACGGCGGCGTCGCTCAGCGGGGCGGCGGCGAAGCCCCAGCTGCCGTCGACCAGGACCCGGACCCCGATGCCGACCGACTTTTCCAGCCGCTCGTCGGGGTCGCGGTCGAGCTGGTGGTACAGCCGCAGCTCCTCCGCCTCGACCAGGCGGGCGTCGCCATATTCCACTCGACTGTCGATTGTCGACATTGCAGAGCCAAGCAATGCCGCGGCGGCCTCGTCATCGGCGAGGTCGCCCCAGAGATGCGCGTTCGTTGGTGCCATGGGCGTCAGTTGGCCGATCCGCTAGTGGGCGAACAGTTGGGAAAGGTCCGCGAAGGCCTTGAACTCGAGCGGGTTGCCCGCCGGGTCGTAGAAGAACATCGTGTGCTGCTCGCCGACCTCGCCCGCGAAGCGGACGTAGGGCTCGATCACGAACGTGGTGCCCGCGGCGCGCAGCCGGCCGGCCAGCCGCTGGAAGTCCGCGATCGGCAGCACCAGGCCGAAGTGCGGGACCGGCACGTCGTGGCCGTCGACCGGGTTGTGCGCCCGGTCCTGGCGCGGGCCGGGGGCGAGGTGGGTGACGAGCTGGTGGCCGCCGAGGTTCCAGTCGATCCAGTGGTCGGAGGAACGGCCGCGGGGCAGGCCGAGCACGCCGCCGTAGAACGCCTCTGCCTTGGCCAGGTCGTCAACGGGGACGGCGAGGTGGAACGGCGGCCGCACGGTCGGGTCGGTGATCGGTGCGGTGTCAGTGCTCGGGGCGCTGTCGGTCACGGGGGCGCTGTCGGTCATGGGAGCGCTGTCGGTGCTCATGATGCTTCTTCCTGTTCCTTCTCCGGTGACTGGACGTCGGCCAGCGTCTTGGGGACGAGGTAGTGGTCCTTGAGCGCGGCCGCGATCACGACCCGGTCCCTGGTCGCGACGGCCTCGATCAGGCTCCGGTGCCGGACGATGACCTCGGTCAGGTCACCGCCCTGGAACTCGAGCGAGGACCGCATCAGCGCGCCCATCTGGCCGTCGAGCGCGTGCCAGAGCTCGACCAGCCGGGCCCGGCCGCCCGCCTCGATCAGCACGCCGTGCAGGCGGGTGTCGCACTCGACCGCCTCGGCCAGGTCACCGTCATCGACGGCCCTGCTCATCGCGTCGAGCTCGGTGCCGAGCGCGGCCAGCAGCCGGTCGTCGATGACCGCCCGGTCCTCGCACACCGCGCCCGCCTCGAGCAGGTAGCGGGCGAAGCACGCGTCGTCGATCTCGGCCCGGGTCATCCGGGCCACCCAGCAGCCTCGGCGCGGGGAGAACTCGACCAGGCGGTCGTTCTTGAGCTCGGTCAGGGCGGAGCGCAGGGTGGTCCGGCTGACGCCGAACTCGGCCGCCAGGCTGGCCTCGATGAGCCGCTCCCCGGCGGCGAGCTCGTTGTTGAGAATCCGCCGCCGCAAGGTCAGCCGCACGACCTCGGGCAACGACAGGTGCGAGATCACGGCGTCTCCCTAGCGTGCGAACCGGGTGTTTCCCCCCATTGGCCGCATACTCTATCGGTCGCCAGCGGCCTACTGAAGGTCACGAACCGCGTCAAGCGCCGCCTCCTCGCTCAGGCCCTGGTGACCGGCCGGATCGGCGCTGGCGCGCAGCAACCCGGCCGGTCCGATCAAGAGGGCGACCACCCCGGGGCCGTGGCCCGGCTGGGGGCTGCCGCCGTGCACCACGAGTCCGATGGTGACCCAGCCGCGCCGGTAGCCCGCGTTGAACCGGGCGTCCAGGTCGGTGATCGCCACCAGGTCGCCGAGGCGCAGCCCGGCCGCATCGTAGCGGCGGGCGGTGCCCGGGGTCAGCTGCAGGTCCAGGTCCCACATGGGGGTCGGGCGGCCGATCCCGTTGCCGACCAGCTTGCTCGGCAGCTGCGCGCGCACCCCGACGTCGAGCGCCTCCGATCCGGCCGTGACCGGCAGGAGCGCGAGCAGGGCCGGGTCGATGTTCCTGATCGCGACGCCGGGGACCGGGTCGCCGGCGCCGGTGCCGCGACCGCGCACGGCCAGCTGGTCGCCCGGCCGCAGCAGACGGAGGGTGTCCTGCGGGAAGGTGGCGATGACGCGGCCGCCCTCGCCGCGCTTGCCGACGACCACCCCGGTCCGGCCCGCGGCGGCGCCGGTCCGCACCGTGACCAGGTTGCCGACGCAGGCCTGGGCGGCGAGCGCGTAGCCGGCCGCCGGGTCGGGGTGGACCAGGCAGGCGCCGGGGGCGGCGTGGTCGGCCGGGTGCTGCCAGACGCCGTCGCCGAGGCGGACGCCGAGCACGATGCCGCCGTCGCCGACCGGGACGTAGGGGGCGCCGTCGGCGTCGATGCGGTAGGGGTCGGACCCGACGCTCGCCTGCTCGACGGTGGCCGCGAGGTTCACGGCGACGAGCCTGAGGGCGGCGGACGTCGCCTCGCTGGTGAGCCCTGCGGGGGTGGCGTCGATGCCGAGGCCCGGCGGCGTCACGTCGATGGTCATGCGTGCTCCTTCTGCGGCAGCACCGCGGCGAGGACGGCCAGGTTGGCGCCGGGGTCGTCGATGATGGTGAACGCGTCGGCCGGGCCGGACATGATCGTGGACGGACCGGGACCGTGACCGAACAGGCGCCCGCTGCCGGTGGAGATCACCCCGATCGACAGCCAGCCCTCCCGGTAGCCGCGCCCGTACCGGTGGTCGGTGTCGGCCAGCGCGACGACGTCGCCGATCCGCAAAGAGTGCAGGCCGAGGGAGAGTTCCTCCCCGCCGACCTCGTAGGCGCCCATCAGGTCGGTGTTGGCGTACTCGGAGGCCATCCCCGCGCCCGCGCCGATCGCCTCGGCCGGGACCCGGGCGGCCACGTGCACCCGGAGCCGACCGTCGGGGGCGGTGCCGCCGGCCAGCGCCGCCAGCGTCCGCGGCGAGCAGTTCTTGACCTTGATCGCCGGGTGCTCGAGCAGGGCCAGGCCCTGGCCGACGGCGAACACGGTGACCTGGTCGCCGGCCGTCACCGAGCGCAGCGTCTCCTCAGGCATGTCGACCAGCACGTAGGCGTGCTGGCCGATGACGAACCCCTCGGACCCGGCGGCCGGGCCGGTGGTGACCACGACGGTGTTGCCGACGCAGGTCAGGTACTGCAGCGCGTAGTTGGCGGCGGGGTCGCGGTGCCGGACTGACAGGCCCGGCTCCAGGTGGTCGGCGGCGTACCCGGTGGCCGGATCGCCGCAGTGCGCGCCGAGGGTGACGCCGCCCATGCCGGGCAGCAGGAAGGCGTGCCCGTCGGGGTCAACCCGGAATCCGTGCCGGTCGCCGAGCGGCGGCCAGACCTCGCCGGCCAGCACCTGGGTTACCAGCTGGCCGGCGTTGCTTGTCACCTGCACGGGTCAGGCACCCTCGCCGTCGGCGCCGGCGACCTCGTCGAGCCCGACCCAGCGGCGCTCGCGGGCGGACTTCTCGAACGCGTTGATCGTCCGCTGGACCAGCGCCCCCTGGGCGAAGTCGCCCTGGTTCTCCTGGGTGCCGCCGAGGATCTCGTCGGCGAAGTTGCGGACCAGGTTCGAGTAGAACAGCAGCGGCCACGGCTCGGTGCTGGCGCCGCCCTCGGGGAAGTACTTCTGCGGGATCTCCCGCTCCACGAACTCGACCGAGTCCTTGGTCGCGGTCTTGATCGTCTGGCAGATGCCGAACTCGTCGACCAGCCGGACGATGACCGCGCCCTCGGAGCCGTAGAACCGCGCCTCGATGCCGGGGTAGTTGCCGACGGTCACGTAGGAGGACTGGATGGAGGCCATCACCGGAGACTCGAACTCGCACATCCACATGTCGCCGTCGTCGATGTTCATCCGCTCCATCGTGCCGCTCGAGCGGAGCATCCGGACCGGGACGAAGTTGCGCATGGTGCCGACGACGTTGGTCATCGGGCTGTCCACCCACCAGTGCATGATGTCGATGATCGGCGCGCCGTAGCCCTCGATCGAGGACACGGCGATCTCCTTGTCCTCGCCCGGCTCGGCCCCTTCCGCCTGGCGGAGCGGGGTGCTCGGGTCGATCCACTGGCTGTTCTGCTCGTAGCCGTTGAAGACGTACGGGTCGCCGACGAACCCGGCGTCGATCAGGTCCTTGGCGTACATGACGGCCGGAGCGTAGCGGAAGGTGAAGCCGAGCTTGGTCTTCAGCCCCTTGTCGGCCGCGAGCGCGGCCGCGCGGGCGGTCTGCCGGGCGTCGCGGTGCACCGGCTTCTCGCACAGCACGTGCTTGCCGGCCTGCAGGGAGTCCCAGGAGATCTGGAAGTGGGCCTCGTTGCCGGTGGCCACGTCGATCACGTCGATCGCGGGGTCGTCGAGAAGCTCGCGGTAGTCGGTGACCGCGCGGGCGACGCCGAACTCCTTCGCCACCCGGCGGGCGAGGTCGGCGTCCGAGTCCACGACCGCGGCGACCTCGACGCGCGGGTCGCGCTGCCAGCCAGGGATGTGGGCGCGCTCGGCCCAGCGGCCGGCTCCGAT
>Ga0302325_10011296_pt1 | contig 19255 bp, 18 predicted proteins | sample Palsa_T0_2_FD_201948 | JGI IMG/M metagenome (GOLD analysis project Ga0302325, IMG submission 201948) | Peat permafrost microbial communities from Stordalen Mire near Abisko, Sweden - Palsa_T0_2 | ecosystem: Environmental > Terrestrial > Soil > Palsa > Peat permafrost | place: Sweden: Abisko...
GGCAAGCATCGACCGAATTATTTTCCGGCTGGTCATAACTATAACGTTAGACTGTGCCTGCCTCGGCGGGTCACGATAGAATTGAGCAGCACCTTACCGGAGACGCGACGTGCACCCAAAGACCAAGGGAATCCTGGAAACTTCGCTGTACGTGGACGATGTAGTCCGTTCCGCTCATTTCTACGAGAAAATCTTCGGGTTTGCGGTCATCGCCGATTTCAGCGGGCGCGGGTGCGCGATCGACGCCGGTAGCCGCCAGGTATTGTTGTTATTCAAGAAAGGCGGCTCGACGGCAATCCAGTCGCCGCACGACGGCAATGGCGAGCTTCATCTGGCCTTCGCTATTGCCGCCACGGATCTGGCGAGTTGGGAAGCATGGCTGGCGGAGAACGGAATCTCGGTGGAAGAAAAGCGCACGTGGGATCGGGGCGGCCAGAGCGTTTATTTTCGGGATCCGGACCGGCATCAGATCGAGCTCGCCACCCCCGGCGTCTGGACGACTTACTGATGGCGTTATAGTCACCAGACTCCAGCGCCGGTCACCTGCCCTCGCTTTCGATGAGCTTCTGCAGTACGATGCCTAGCGCAACATGCCCCTTTCGAGAGCCCGCTTCGCCGTGCTCGAACTCGATCCAGCCTTGGTTAAAGCCATCGAGCATCTGAATACGGGGCACAGGGTTCTTCATACCCTGCGATTTGAACAGCGACTCCCAAGTCTCGCGCGGCACCGCTTCCGCTCTCACCGCATGGCTGAGCAGATCGGCAAAGGTGGCCGCGATCTCGTCGGGGGTCACCCGATGGGGCCCTTCCAATTCGACCACTCTCCGGCCATCCCACGTGGTTTGAAGCAGCTCGGCTGCCACACGCCCGATGTCGGCCGCGGCAACCATCGGTACCGGCTTGTCCAGCGGTTGCAGGAAGCTCGGAATCACGCCCTGCTGGCGCGCCGGGGCCACGTCCCAGATGGAATTGTCCATGAACCATCCTGGCCGCAGGAAGGTAATCGGTATAGACAACTCACCGAGCGCCCGCTCGATGATAGTGTGCTGCGAGAGCAGGTTCGGTTGGATCGCCTGTGCGCCGATCGTCGAGAGATACACGCATCTTTCGGGACGCGCTGTTTCGAGCGCCGAGCGCAGGGTGGCTGCCGTAGCTCGTGCCTCGGGAAAGTCCGGTGCCGGATCGAAATTCGGCGGCACGAGCACGAAGACACCTTCGGCCCCTTTGAAGGCGGCCGCGAGCGCCGCGGTGTCACCGATGGCGGCAAGAGCGACCTCGCAGCCACGCTCCGCCCAGGCGGCGCCTTTACGTACGTCGCGCACCACGGCTCGGACAGGCCGGCTGGCGGCCAGCAGGGCGCGCCCCACTTCACCACCGACATTGCCGGTGATTCCAGTAATTGCGAACACTTTTTGTTTTCTCCTTCACTCAAGAGAATTGCAGCGGCGCTTGCAACAGGCCGGAGCGTTCCAGCAGGGCATTTGGGTCGGGATCGCGGCCCATAAACGCGCGATAGAGCTCGGCGGGATCTTCACTGTCTCCGCGCGCGAGAATCTTGTCCCGGAACTCGGCGCCCACCTCCGGGCTGAAGATGCCGCGGGTACGGAAACGGGTGAAGGCGTCCGCGTCCAGCACCTCGGCCCACTTGTAGGAGTAGTAGCCGGCGCCGTAGGCCACCGGGCTTGAAAACAGATGCGTGAACGCCGCCACCATGGCATGATCGGGCGGCAGCGGCGCGGGCGAAAACTGCTGCAGGATGCCGCGGGTGTAGTCGATCGGGTCGCCGTCGCGCTCCGGGGAGTAATCGATGTGCAGCGCCAGGTCCATGAAGCCGAAGCCAAGCTGCCGCATCTGGCCGTTGGCGCTGCGGAAATTGCGGGCGCGCAGCATCTTCTCGAAGAGATCGTCGGGAATCGGCGCGTCGGTCTGGTAGTGGCGCGCGAACAGGTCCAGCGGGGCACGCTCCCAACACCAGTTTTCCATGATCTGCGAGGGCAGTTCGACGAAATCCCAAGCCACGTTGGTGCCCGCCAGGCTGCGCACCTCGACGCGGCTCAGCAGGTGATGCAGCAGGTGGCCGAACTCGTGAAAAATGGTGGCGACTTCCCGATGCGTGAGCAGCGCGGGACGGTCTGCCAGCGGGGGCGTGAGGTTGCCGCAGATCAGCCCGAGGTGGGGCTTGAAATCGCCTGGCCGGCAATCGCCGGGCGCGGGATAGCCGGTCATCAGGGCATCCATCCACGCGCCGCCGCGCTTATTCTCGCGGGGATACCAGTCGGCGTAGAAGCCGCCAACGAAATTTTCGTCGCTGCCGTAAACCGCGAAATAGCGTACCTGCGGGTCCCAAACGGGAACGCCGGGCTCCGCGATCACCCGAATGCCGTAGAGGTGGCGCACGATTTCAAATAGCCCGTCCACCACGCGCTCCAGCGGGAAGTACGGTCGCAGGGCTTCTTCGTCAAAATCGTAGAGCGCCACGCGCTGCTTTTCGGCGTAGTAGGACACGTCCCAGGGTTGAAGCGCAGGCGCATCGGAACCCTCCAGACCTCGGCGAAACTCCAGCAACTCGCGGTTTTCGCGGGCAAACTGAGCCTCGGTTTTGCGCTTGAGGTCCTTCAGGAACTCCTCGGCGCGTTCGCCCGAGTGGGCCATGCGATCGTGCAGCACTAAGTCCGCGAAGTTGCGGAAGCCCAGCAGCTCGGCTTTGGCGCGGCGCAGTTCCAGAATGCGGCTCAGTAAGGCGCGATTGTCATACCGGCCGCTGCTCGAGCGGATGGCGAAGGCGTGATAGATCTTGCGTCGCACCTCGGCATCGTCGAGGTAGGTCATCACCGGTGTGTAGCTGGGCGCTTGCAGCGTGAAGCGCCAGCCGGCCAAGCCCTTCTGCGCGGCACTCTCGCGGGCGGCCGCGATCGCCGAAGGCGGCAGGCCGGCCAAGCCAGCTTCCTCGGTGATGACCAGATCGAATGCGTTGGTGGCATCCAGGACGTTTTCCGAAAACTTGGTGGTGACCGTGGCCAGCTCGATATCGATAGCTTCCAGGCGAGCTTTGCCGGCCGGATCGAGGTCCGCGCCATGCCGGCGGAAGCTGTCGACGGTCTTAGTCAGGAAGCGGCGGCGCGTGCCGGAAAGCGCGCCGGCCTCGGCGGTGGCCGAGTAGGACTGAAGCGCCTTCCACAAGCCGGCATGCAGCGGGATACCCGAATAGAATGCGCTGACTTCGGGCTGCACGGCATTGTAGGCCACTCGCAATTCCGGATAGGTGGCTACGGATTCGAGGTGGCGGACGACGGCCATGGCGTCGTCGAGCGGCTCGGTGATAAGGTCGAGGGCCGTTAGGGTATTGTCGAAGGTGCGCGGTTTGGGATCGGCGGCCAGCGCGTCGATGCGTTGGCGAGCGTCACGCAGCAGCTCCTTCATGGCGGGCTCGACGTGCTCGGCCCGGATCCGATCGAAAGGAATCCGGAAGGGCAGGTTCAACAGGGGATTGGTTTGTGGGGTGTCGGACATTCCTCATCTGAGGTTACCAGGAGTAGGACCGTCGGCGGGTGCGTGATGTGCCATAATCGACAATGCGGCGGGCATAGGACAAGATGAGACAAGATGTGTTTTGATCCAAGCGGGGCGGGCGATGCGCGTCCGACAGGGGAACGACCGAGTCTCTACGCGCTGGTCATTTACCTGCCACCTTTGCTAGGTAGCTTTCTGGATGGTCTGCGCCTGGAGATGGTGCCCGGGTGCAATCCGCATGCCCACGTCAGCGTGCTTCCGCCGCGGCCATTGCCACTGGCTCCGGAGGCGGCCATCGAAGAGTCGCGCCGGATTGTGGCTGGGTTTCCGCCTTTCGACATCGAACTGGGGCAGATCGAGGTTTTTCAGCATACCGAGGTGATTTATATCAGCGTGGAAGGCGGCACCGAACACTTGCGGCGGATGCACGCCGCGCTGAACCAGGGTGCTTTAGCTTTTGAGGAGCCTTTCGAATATCATCCGCACGTGACGCTGGCGCAGGAACTGCAGCCTGGCCAGGCAGAGCCGCTGCTGGAGCTGGCCGCGCGACGTTGGCGCGAATTTCCGGGGAGCCGCAGTTTTCGGGCGGAGCGTGCCGTTTTTGTGCGGAACACGCACGGGCGCGTGTGGGTCGATTTGGCTGACGGGCCGCTGCAGGATGTTGTCGGTTCATCTTGACGCGCGTAAGTGCTCGTCGATCGCCATCCTTAGTTTTTCAAGCGACTGTCTGTCATAAGCTCGGGTATTGGGGCGATCAAAGGCCGGCGCCGCGACCTGGGCATAGCGCTGCGCCAGCAGGTAGTCTCCCCGCCGGGCCGCGATCTCTCCTTGCGCGAGGGCGACACTGGCTTCGACCGTGAAGTCTCCGCTAAGTCGGGTAACCGCCTTCACATCGATAGTCTGCAAGAGCTCCGAAGCTTCTTGAAGCTTGTTCAAGCCGATGAGGCAAAACGCCAGCGCGTAAGAGGTCCCTCCCGCTATTCCACCGCGCGGCCCGAATGCCTGTTTCGCCACCTGAAATGCCTTGCGCGCATGCGGCTCACTTTTGGCGTACCGGCCTGCCTGGCATTCCGATAAACCGGCGTCCGACAAGGGTCCGATTGAAAGATGTGATACCGGGCCAAACTTACGAACGGCGAGATTGTAGACCGTAAGATCGTCACGTATAGCGTCATCCCGGATACCGAGCGAGCCTTCAGATGCCGCTCGCGTACCTAACAAAGCCATAACCGCTTCTTGATCTTCACATAACTTCTTGACCGCGACGGGATAGACCAGGCCCCGAGACCGATAATGTCCGCCTTCAAGTCGGGTACATACATAGGGCCGCCTACAATCCTGGGGGGCAACGCGATTATAACCGTGAGCGGTCCGAGTGTCGGGCCCGGCGGGGTCACGGAGTTTACCCTCACCGCGGCAACTGGCGCTAACTCCTGCACTTATCCAAGCAGCGCCACTTGGTATGTCGTTGGGTCAGACCTCGCGAGCAACCCGTTCGCGTCACGGCTAAAGGCCGCCGGCATTACCTCGACACTAGTAAGCTATGGCGAGGGCAGCTCCCAATGCGACACGGATGATTATGACTGGGTGCAGAACACCCTACTCGGGTTCACCCAAACCGGCAACACGCTCACGATCTACAGCTATACCTACAACAGCACCGAAGACTATAGCACGCCCCGAGACCAGGTAGCCTACACACTCCAGAATCCGTAGCACCCTGTCGATCGCCCAGTCGTGTAGACTTGTAGCTTGACACACCCAGCCGAAACCAATCCGCCCGCGGTCGGGGATGTGCGTGTATACCTGGCCGCGGAACGTACCTTTCTGGCATGGATCCGCACCGGGCTGTCGTTGATGGGATTCGGATTCGTGGTGGCTCGCTTTGGCTTATTCCTGCGGGAGCTGGAATTCAGCCAGCACCCTCTGACGCTGCGGTCGGCGCACTTCACTTTGTGGGTGGGGACGGCCCTGATCATGATCGGCGTGGTGGTGAACGTCCTCTCGGCGGTACAGCACGTTCAGTTCGTGCGCGCGGTGAAAAGCGGCAGCCCGGCGGTGGACCGGCCTGCTACCATGGCGGTGGTGATCTCCCTCATCCTGGCCATGATAGGATTGGCGATGACTATCTACCTGGTATTTGTAAGATGACTTACCTCGGCTTGATCGCATTGTTGCTGGCCGGCCAGATGTACGCCGCCGGCAAACATATCGTGCTGGTGAGTGGCGACGATGAATACCGCTCCGAGGAAGGCTTGCCGCAGTTGGCCAAGATTCTCTCCACGCGGCACGGCTTTCAATGCACGGTGTTATACGCCATCGATCCGAAAGACGGCACCATCCGGCCGGACCTGCACACCAACATTCCGGGCCTCGAAGCGCTGGATAACGCGGACCTGATGGTGCTGCTGATCCGCTTCCGCGACCTGCCGGACAACCAGATGAAGCACATCGTGGATTACGTGGAGTCCGGCCGGCCTATCATCGGCCTGCGTACCGCGACGCACGCCTTCGAGCTGAAGAGCAGCCCAACCTACGCGCGGTACAGTTGGAACAGCAAGGAATGGGATGGCGGCTTCGGGCGTCAGGTGCTGGGCGAGACCTGGATCGACCATCACGGCCATCACGGCAAGCAGAGCACGCGCGGCGTTCTGGTCCCCAGCGAACTACGGCATCCCATCCTGCGCGGCATTCGGGATGGCGATATCTGGGGCCCGACTGACGTGTATGAAGTGCGCCTGCCGCTCGGCGGCGACAGCCGTCCGCTGGTGCTCGGCCAGGTGCTCGAAGGCATGCATCCTAACGACCCGCCGGTTACAGGGAAGCAGAACGACCCCATGCTTCCGGTGGCGTGGGTGAAGAGCTATACCGGCGCGCGGGCGAAGACGGCGCGGGTATTCACCACCACCATGGGAGCTTCCCAGGATCTGCTGAACGAGGGCGTGCGGCGGATGATCGTGAACGCGTGTTACTGGGCGATGGCAATGAAGGTCCCGGCCAGGAGCGAGGTGGATCTGGTCGGTAAATACCACCCGCTGCCGTTCGGCTTCGGCACGTTCCAGAAGGGCCTGAAGCCGGCGGAGCTGCGATAGGTGTGCGGCTCGCGCTCTTGATCATGGCGGCGTCGGTATGGGCAGCGGCCGGAGCGGGCAGTACGGTGAACGAAGTAGTCGCGGTGGTGCGGTCGGCGATCGAACACAAGCGAACGGATGCGCAGGTCGCCAAAGCTCTGCACAAGATGGATCTGATCGAACGGCTGGAGGACCGCGTAGTCGAGGAACTGGAGAGCGCCGGCGCAGGGCCTGTGACCGTAGCGGAGCTCGAACAAATGCGAACCTCTTCGCAGCATCTGAAAAAGCCTTCCGCGCCGCCCCGGTTTGCCTCGCCGCCGGAGCCGTCGCCACAGGAACAAGCCAGCATCATTGCGGAGGCCGGCAAAATCGCGCTCGATTATTCCCGCAGGCTGCCGGACTTCATCTGCACCGAAGTGATCCACCGCTATATGGATCCAAGCGGTAAGGACGCCTGGAAGCTGCGGGATACCCTTACAGTGGATCTTAGCTTTTTCAAGCAGCACGAAAAGTACAAGCTGCTCATGATCAATAACCGTCCGACGGATAAGTCATTTGAATCGGCGGGGGGCCAGGTTTCCGAAGGCGAATTCGGCAGTATGCTCGGCGCGGTCTTCCTACCCGCATCGAAAACCGACTTCGTGTGGGACCACTGGACGACGCTGCGCAAGCGGCCGGCGCTCGTCTATTTCTTTCGCATAACGATTTTCGATTCCAATTTCACGCTGGTATTCCGGACCAAGTTTGGGACCGAGAAGACCGTCGCCGGCGCGCGCGGGTTTGTGTATGTGGACCGGGACACCCACATGGTGATGCGTATCTCGCGCGAAGCCGAGAGCCTGCCTCTGGATTTTCCCGTTCAGCAGGCCAGCTTATCCGTGGATTACGGTTTCACCGAAGTAGGCGGGCGTCCCTATTTGTTGCCGTTGCGCGCCGCCTCGCAGATGCAATACCTCCAGCTTCGCAGCAGGAATGAAGAGGAATTCCGGAAATATCGGAAATTCAGCGGGGAGGCCACGATATTATTCGGCGATGCGCCGGTGAAGCAATAGTCATTCGAGCACCCGTAGCTTGATCGCAGACGGCGCCTCGCTCGAATGATAAACGCGCTCGATAGTCTTCTGAAAATCAGTCTCCGCCGCCTTGCCGATGTCGACGAACTTCTGCGGGTTTCGGTCCACCAGAGGAAACCAGGAGCTCTGCACATGCACCAGGATGCGATGCCCGCTGCGAAATGTGTGATACACATCCGGCATGGTAAATGACACCTTGGTCACTTTGCGGGCCTCGAAGGCTTCCGGCCTCTCAAAGCTATTGCGGAATCGTCCGCGGAAAGGCTCGCCCCGGACCAGTTGCTGATACCCTCCCATGCGCACGCCGGAAGGGTTCGGCTTCGGGTCCGGATAGTCTCCAGGGTAGCCATCCACCAGTTTAACAATCCAATCCGAGTCTGTCCCGCTGGTCGAAACGCGCAGGTCGCACTCAATCGGCCCGGCGACAGTCAGATCCTGCGCCAGCGGCTCGGTCTGGTAGACTACTACGTCGGTGCGGCGCGCGGCGAAGCGCTGGTCCGAAGTCATGTAGTTATAGGTCATCCCGGGACTGACTTCGTCGGTAAAAGGCACGGGTCTGGCGGGGTCACTCACATATTCGTCGAATCCGGCGCGGTCCGACGGTGGAGTCACCTCGAGCTTCCCCCCTTCGCGGAAGTAAAAGACTCGCGCCGCGGCGTCTTTCGGAGGCCAGTCGTCCCGCTTTCGCCACTGATTCCGCCCGGTTTCGTAGACGTAGGCTTTAGGCAGCTTGGGATCGTCTTTGCCTTTGAGGTAATAGACAAAGAACGGAAGCATGATCTTGTCTCTGAAGAACTCCGCCGTTTTTGAGCCGAAACGCACATTGCCGAGCCGGTCGCCATCGCCCATCCAGCCTCCGTGAGACCACGGACCCATGACCAGCGTGTCGGTAGTTTGCGGGCTCCGCGCCTCCAGCCCACGGAACACATTGAGAGGTCCGAGTAGATCCTCCGCGTCATACCATCCGCCTACCTCCAGCATCGCCGGACGAATATTTTTCAGATGCAGAGGAACGTTTCTGGCCTGCCAGAACGCGTCATAACTGCTGTGCTCCAGAAGTTCCTTCCAGAAACCTGCCTGGGAGCCGAACAGCGCGGGGTCGATGTTGCGCAGCGGTCCGAGGCGCAGGAAGAAATCGTAGCCATCCGGCGTGCCCTTTTCGAACTGACTTACCTCGTGCGGCTTAACTTCTCCGGGCTCCATCCATGGGCGTCCAAAACCGAAGAAAAAGGCGAACGCATGCGCCAGGAACAGCGCCCCGTTGTGCCGCCAGTCGTCCCCCAGGAACCAGTCGGTGACGGGCGCCTGCGGGGATGCTGCTTTGAGCGCCGGATGCGCGTCAATCGCCGCCATCGCCGCGTAAAAGCCTGGATAGGAAATCCCCCAAATGCCGGCGTTGCCGTTGTTATCCGGGACATTCTTTACGAGCCAGTCGATAGTGTCATAGGCGTCGGTCGATTCATCGACATCCCGCGGCCCCTGTTTATTCGGAATATAAGGCCGATCGTTCACGAATTCGCCTTCGGAACGGTTGCGTCCGCGCACATCCTGTAACACCAGGATGAATCCTTCTTTGGCGAACCCTTGCATATTACGCAGATCCGCGTAATTATCCGGTCCGTAGGGCGAAACCGTATAGGGCGTCCGCGTCAGCAGAATCGGATACTTCTGGGAAACGTCCTTGGGCGCGTAGATGGCGGTAAACAGGTGGATGCCATCGCGCATGGCGATTCTGCGCTCGTACTTGGTGTAGTTCGCCACGAAGTACTCGGCCCGTTCTTCCTCGGGGGTCTTCTTGGAATCCGGCTCGGGAGTCTGCGCACAGAGCGCGGGAACGGCGAGCAGGAGCAGGATAGCGGCGCGGCGTGGTCGGGTGGGAGGCATGATATGGACACATTTTAAGACATCTTAAGACGTCTAGCAGCCCTAAAACTGAGGCTTGGTGAGGAAAGCGTCCAACGGCCCGCCGGCATAGGCGCTTTGACAATGTGGCCCGATCAGTTGATGAAGCCGATCTTCTTGAGCGTATCGGCCGGCTCGTTGTCCTCGAACTGCGTGAGTGCCATCTTCTCGCGGCCATTCACCAGGGCGACCCCGGCGGGCGCACTCACATACGGAAAGATCTTCTTCAACGATTGCACGTCGGTCGAAATAACCGCTTTCAAGTGGGTATCCTCGAGGAATCCCTGGGCGAACTGCGGCACGCTGATGGGCACTGCCACCACCCGCGTGTCTCCCCAATTCAGTTTGGACATGCGCTTGGCCGCATCCAGGCAGTGCAGACACTCGGGGTCGAAATAGAAGATCAGGATGTTGCCCTGCTGCAGCGAATATGGCTGCCCGTTGACGGTGACGGTGTCGGGCGCCTTCGTGCCGGTTTGGCGCATGGCCGCCACACCGTAGGAGACCAGGGCGAAGACGGTGACCGTGCCCAGTATGAGGATGGCGCTGCGCAAACTTTCGGCGCGCTTGGCCCACAAACCGGCCAGCACCACCAGGGCCAGCATCAAGCCGTCACCGATGAAGAAGCCGGGGCCGACCGCGCGCTTGACCCAGGGAAAGCAACTGCACTCCGCGCCCCGCAGCGCGTTGTAGTTGATAGCGATGAAGATCATGAACGCCACCAATAACGCGCCGCCCAACCACGCGCCCCACCGGCGAAAACGAGGTACCAGCAGCAATACCGCGGTGAAAGTTTCCGCTATGCCGAAACAGATGGCCGCCGCCAGGCTGAGCGATTGCGGCACGCGGGCCTGCGCCATGCGTACCGCGGCGCCGGGTGCGTCCGTGATTTTCCAGAGACCCGAAACCAGGAATACCAGCGCGATGAGAATGGCGCAAACCCAACTCAGTGTCGTCTTCCAACTGGGCAACTCCAACCCGGCCAGGGCCTGCTGAGGGTGTGCCATACTGTCGTCCATGATCCCTATTCTAACGAAATGATCGCCGCGCTGCTGTTTCTGCTGGCTACATTGCCGCGTGTTTTACTGGTGGACAAGGTCTTCGAGATTCCCGCCATGCAATGGCGCTATTGGGACCATTCGTTGAGCGCGGAGCCCGCGCTGCTGAGCTGCCAGTTCGAATCCGAGCGGCCGGATACGCGCGTGCGCGTGGCGCTGGTCAGCCGCAGGGAGCTGGATGCGTGGCTGAGCGGCCGCGATCATGACGAGATCGGCTCGACGCCCGTGGGACCAAGGGGCGTGCTGCAGGTGGCGGCGCACGATCCGGAAACCTACGTGGTCATCGAGAATCTCGGGCCGCGGCCTGCCAGCGTACATCTGCGCGTGTTCCTGGACGAGACGGCGGTGCGCTACCTCTCGCGCGGCCGCCGCCTGACAGTGGTGGCGATCAGCTTCGGAGTGTTCTTCGCGATTGTCAGCTTGTCGGCCAGGAAGCTGCTGAAAGCTGTCAGGCCTGGCTATTGACAGACGCCACATCCCCGGCCATGGGCGCATTATAATCAACCAATTGACTGAGCTTCTCGTATGAAGAATCCGAGAGTGTTTATCAGCCATGGTGCGGGCGGCGATCCCGATATACTCGCGCTCCTGGACCGTATCAAAGCGACCCTTAAGTCGAAGTTTGCGATTTTGATCGACAAGGACGATATCCCGATCGGAGCGGATTGGCGCAGAACGCTGAACACTTGGGTGGGCGGCTGCCACGCGGCAATCCTCCTGCTTTCCGAGAGGGCGCTCGGCCGCCCCTGGGTAGCGTATGAAGCGAGTATCCTGACGTTTCGCGATAACTGCCGGGTGATTCCGGTCTTCCTCAACCCGGTAGACGATGAGTCCATCCGCACAAGCGATCTGGCGCCGGCTGCCATCGATGTGAAGCAAGCCATTAGAGCAAAGACCGAGGCGGAGATTGTAAGCCGCATCGAAGCGGCTCTGGCCGGTCTCGCGGAGAGCAAAACACCCATCGACATCCAGAGCGAATATGCGGAGGCTATACTCGATCGGGTTACCGAGAAGCTGGCGGGCAGCCTGAGTGACGAGTTGGATTTCGAATTAGGCGATTGGAAATCGGACGCGCGCCGCGATCTCGCTCTTGCGCTGATGAGCAGCACGTTAGAGAAGGCATCGACGACGCTCCTTAAGATTCGCGAGTTTCTGCGCGACGACCGGGAGTTCTACAACCTCTTTCAAATCGTCGCAAATTCCTGGGTGGATGCGCGCGCGGCGGAAGCGCTCAGCCGTGCGGCAAAGGGCGACCAGAACAAACGGGCAATCGCCATTAATGCCGGACGAGCCCTGATTGCCGAGTGTTACGTCACCAGGGCGTGTGGACGGCCTCCACTCAGTTGCTGGAAGGTGGCAGCTATTGACGGGGTATTCGGCGACGATCCCATGAAGACGCTGCAAGAGAAGGTGGAACGCGCACTGCTAACGGCCTTCAACTACAAGAATGCCGAGCAACTACAGAAGAAGTTACTAGCGAACGAGAGATTTCGTGAGCCTGTTTTTGTCGCGCTTCCCGGCGGCGGTCTGGACGAGTCTGTCCTTCAGCATCTACGCCAGGCGTTTCCCACCGTGACCTTTTTCGCCCTTGCGGGCGATGACGCGCTTACCCGGAAAACACTGGAACGTTCGGGTGTCGAGGTCCTGCAGCCGCCGCTCGACCCCACATTCGAACGGCAGTTCCAGGACGATTACGAGGCGGCGCAATTGTTTCTCGATATCATCCCCGGAATCTATGGACAATAAGCAACTCTTTTCACCCGCAACGACGGCAGTCTTTCTGTCCCAGACAACTGGGAAAATCGCCGCCGGCGACCGCCGCGACGGGTCCGTCTATGTCTACACACCCAAAATCGTATTGGCGGTTCGAGTAGCGCAGGTTACCAATCGTCCGCTGCTGGTCCGCGGTTCTTCCGGCAACGGCAAGTCGTCGCTGGCTCGAAACGTGGCCCGTGTGCTCGGCTGGCGCTACTACGAGGCGGTCATCACTTCGCGCACGCAGGCTCGCGATCTACTCTGGGAGGTAGACCTTTTGCGGCGACTCAGCGATGCCAATCTGCGCGACAAGGAAGTGAGCGAGGACATTACCCCATACATCAAGCCGGGCGTACTCTGGTGGGCATTCGATCCCGCAAGCGCCAGACGCCGCGGCAAACCGAAGGAGGAGTCCGATGCCGCATGGGACGCGAGCGATCCGAACCTCGGCGATGAAAGCGAGCGCGCCGTCGTGCTCATCGATGAGATTGACAAAGCGGACCCGGACGTTCCCAACAATCTGCTGGTACCGCTCGGCTCGCTGCAATTCCAGGTAGAAGAGACCCGGACACTGGTGGAAACAGAGGCGGCCCGAGCACCGCTCGTCTTCATCACCACGAACGGAGAACGGGAGCTTCCGGCGGCGTTTTTGCGCCGCTGCATCGATGTGGAACTGCCCGACCCCGACGTAGAGCGCCTGGTCGAGATTGGAAAAGCGCACTTCGACAAGCAGACTGACACCTTTCTGCGAGACATTGCGGATCGGATTCAGCCGACGATCGAAACAGGCGCGGCTGAATCCAAGAAGACTCAAGTGCGCGCCGGCACCGCGGAATTCCTGGATACCATTCGAGCTTGTATCGATCTAGAGATCACGCCTGGATCCAAAGAATGGGAGGACCTGCTGCGGATGACTTTTTTTAAGAGCCGCGCGACCGGGAAGACCCTTGAGGCATAACGGCACCATCTGGCTCGGAGATTATCTCCGGGCAGTGCGAGAATTGTACGCGGATGAGAAAACTGCGGGCGCCATTGCGGAACTGCTGAATGTGGGTCAGCATCCGGAAATGGCCGGACTCGCCGGTTATGGTGAGCGCCAAGATGATTATCAGCAGTCCCATACCGGCGCGGGCGGCCACGTTGAGGACGTAGAGAGAGTGAAATTCAAGGTCGTCCCGAACAAGCCGGCGCCTTCCAAGCACCTGGCTCCGCCGCTCAAGCCCGGAGACACCGACGCAACCATCCCCGCCACCCTCATCCCGCTTCCGCCTGCCGCGGTTTCCTCTGCCGCCTTTCTGTATGCCGACACGCTGGCCGAGGAGGAACCCGCTGGACGCCCGTTGGATCCTATTCCGTTGTTCCCGTCCGAGCAGACGCGCGGCATTCTGAGCCGGGTGCTGGCACGACGCGCGAATATCGGACCCTGGGACCTGCCGCAAGTCGTCTTGCGATCGGCCCGGGGCGAAATGCTCAGCGAGATCCCGCGCCTGCCCCAACCTACCCTGGCCCGCGGGGTGCAGCTTCTTGTGGATCGCGGCAGCGCGCTCGCGGTATATGCCGCCGACCAGAACTGGCTGCAATGCGAGATCGAGAAGGTAGCTGGTAGGAGCAAAGTCGCGACCCTGGAGTTTGCCGGTAATCCGCTTCAGATCTTCGATCCTGAAGATCCCTCGGAGTCGCAGCCGTACCTGGATAGCAGCTATATGCCTCCGCCCGGCACGGTGGTTGCCGCGCTAACCGACTTGGGAATCGGCAGACCCACTGCCATGCAGCCGCGGTCGACGGTATGGCAATGGCTGGAGCTGGCGCGTCGGCTCCGCCTGCGGCAATGCCCGGTGGTGGCATTTGTTCCGTATGCGCCTGCGCGCTGGCCCACCGCGCTCCAAAGGGCTCTCACCATCATTCACTGGGACTGGATGACGAACACGGATTCGATACACGCCGTGGCAGGCAAAGGCCTGGCCGCCGGCTGAGCACCGCGATGGCTTACGACAACCCCCGCATTCGCGCGTTGCAACGCACCAACCCGGCCGCCGTGGAGCTTGCCGAGACGGTTTCCTTCGCGGTGTTGATTGAGCCGCAACTGTTGCGTGCGGCGCGCCGCGAACTGGTGCCGGATGCGGATGCCGGCGCCGAGGCCGACGTATGGCTCAGCTCGATCGTGGAGGCGCGCAGTCCGGATGGGATCGTACTCGATCGCAATGCCGCCCAATTGTTGCGGCGGGAACTTCGCGAGTGCAGGCCGGATCGTTTCGAGCGCGCCTGGAGACTGCTGCGATCGCAGCACGCTCACATTGCGCTCGCGATCCGGCTGGAGGAAGAGATCAACTATTCGCTCACGGAACTCGACGGCGAGGCCAAAGAGCGGATCGGGAAGCTGCTGGCGAAGGCCACGGCAACGCTCATTTCCGACCCTAAGCGAAAAGGGTTGGCGAATTGGGCTGCGCGGTTATTGCCTAAACTTCCTCCGGAGGTCCGAGAGTTGGATCCTGCTCGTGTGCTGGCGGCGGCCGCGTATGTTCGCCTGGCAAATTTTATCCCCGAATGGTCCGACGACATCAGTGAGGAACTGACCAAATCGCTTGCCTCGATACTTCCGACGGACTTCCCCGAACGACAGATTCGGGTGCGCTTCGTGGCTACGGGTGTCGACCTCAGTACTTTAGTAGTGAGCGACGAGCCAAGTGTCCCCGTTCCGGCCACCGATCCGGCGTTGATCGAAGTGAGCTGGGACGCGGATGGCCGCCGCGAGGTGGCGCGGGTCGAGCTTTCTCCCGGAGAGCGCCGCTTGGTAGAGACCGGCGCTACCGAGATACGGGTCCGAACTATTGCGGGCCTTCGTTTTCTCCTGAAACAACAGCGCGTGGGCGAAGAGACGATGCCTGATAAGAAAAAAACCTGTTTCGTGGTGATGGGATTCGGCAAGAAGACGGATTATCTGACCGGCCGCGTCCTGGACTTGGACAAGACATACCGATACATCATCAAACCGGCTGCGGAGGAGGCGGGGTTTGAATGCGAAAGAGTGGACGAAATCGTTCACTCCGGGCTCATCGATGTGCCCGCGTATGATCGGCTGCTTACCGCTGACGTGGTGATCGCCGACCTCTCCACCTCCAACGCCAACGCCTTCTATGAACTGGGGATCCGGCACGCCCTGCGCCCTTACACGACTATTACGATCGCGGAAGACAAGATGGTCTATCCCTTCGATGTGAGTCAAATCAGGCTTCAGACATATCATCACTTGGGTGACGGGATCGACTTCGGAGAGGTCGAGCGTATGAAGCACGTGCTGAGTGAAGCGCTGAAGATGAGCGCTGTCCGGCCCGGCACGGACAGCCCGGTGTACGAGAGGTTGCCGAACCTGCGTCCTCCGGTGTTGGTGGGGTCTGCGATACCCCCGGCATCCGACGCCGGCGCGAACTCGCAGCCGACAACTCCCGCTAGCAGCGAGCAACTGCGACAAGCCGATGAAGCCCTTGCAAGGTCGGATTTCGTCAGTGCGAAAAGCCTGCTGCAAGTGCTGCGATCCATGGCACCGTCCGATTCCTCAGTCCTGCGCAAGCTAGCAACCGCAACGTACAAGAGCGGCCTTCCCACTCCGGAACGCGCGCTGATCGAGGCTCGCGAAACATTGAGTACGCTCGAACCGGGAACCACCACCGATACGGAGACCCTTAGCCTATGGGCAGCCATCCATAAACGCCTCTGGGACATCAAGCAGGACCGCGCCAGCCTGGATACCGCTATTTGGGCGTACCAGAAAGCGTTCCTGATCAAGGACGATTATTACAACGGCATCAACCATGCCTACCTTCTGGACGTGCGCGCCGTTGGATCGTCCCTGGCAGAGGGGGTTGCGGATTCGATCCTGGCTCAGCGGACGCGCCGGCACGTAATCGAGTTGTGCAGCCAGGCGCTGACGGCTGCCACGGTTCCGGATGAGCGGTATTGGATCCTGGCGACTATGGCGGAGGCTTATCTGGGTTTGGGAGATCAGGATCGGTCGTCGCAAATTATGAGCCGCATCCGGGAAGTCTCCTCCGCACCGGGGATGATCGAATCGACCGAGCAGCAAATCAAGAAGCTGGCGGAGCTCCTGAGTCAGTCGCCCTTGCAGAATCTGCCGCGCGGAAGTGCTCAGGCTTGATCCAACTGGAAAGCGCTATGGTCGAAGGCTTGTCCGGCAGCCTGTACGGTCTTGCGAATGTCCTCGGCGGTGTGCGCTGCCGAGACGAAGGCGGCCTCGAATTGAGAGGGCGGCAGGTAGATGCCTTGCTCCAGCATGGCGCGGTGGAAGGCGGCGAACCGGGCGGTGTCGGAGCGCTTGGCTGAGTCGTAATCGGTCACCGGCTGATCGGTGAAAAACCAGGTGAACATGGATCCCACGCGATTGACCGTAATGCCCGGGGGCGCGGCTTCCGCGACAGCCGCGGATTTCGATTCCAGCTCATCGTAGATCTCGGGATGCGCTTTCAGATGTCGCAGCATGGCCAAACCGGCGGCTACCGCCAGCGGGTTGCCGGAGAGCGTGCCGGCCTGGTAGATGGGGCCCGCGGGCGCGACACGGCGCATGATATCGGCGCGTCCGCCATAGGCGCCGATGGGCAATCCGCCGCCGATGACTTTGCCCAGCGTAGTCATGTCCGGCCGGATGCCGTAGCGGTCTTGAGCGCCGCCGAAAGCCACGCGGAAGCCTGTCATCACTTCATCGAGAATCAGCAACGCGCCGTGCCGAGCGGTGATCTCGCCCAAGGCTTTGAGAAATCCGGGCTGCGGCGGAACACAGCCCATGTTGCCCACTACGGGCTCGACAATCACGCTGGCGATTTGTTCGCCGTGCGTGCGAAAGGCCGCTTCCACGGCATCCACGGAATTGAACGGCAGCGCCAGGGTAGTATCGACGAAGCTCTGTGGGACACCCGGCGTATCGGCGATACCCAGCGTGGCGAGGCCGGAACCGGCCTTCACCAGGAGCGAATCCACATGGCCGTGATAACAGCCCTCGAACTTAACGGTGAGGTCGCGGCCGGTGAAGCCGCGCGCCACACGGATAGCCGACATGGTGGCTTCGGTGCCGGAATTGACCAGCCGTACCATCTCCATGGAGGGGACGGCGTCGCGAATGGCTTCGGCCATCTCGACTTCCTGCTCGGTGGGAGCGCCGAAGCTGGAGCCGTTTTCGAGCGCGCGGCGCACGGCGTCCATAATGGCAGGGTGGCAGTGGCCGAGCAGCAGGGGACCCCACGAACCGACATAGTCGATATACTCGTTGCCGTCGATGTCGAAGAGTCGCGCGCCCTCGCCCCGCGCGATGAACGGGGGATGGCCGCCCACGCCGCGGTAGGCGCGCACGGGAGAGTTCACGCCTCCGGGAATGACTTTCTGCGCCCTTTCGAAAACAGCTTCGGAGCGGTCGCGAGTCATTTCTGAATCAGCTCAATCATCGCCTAATCACGGTTGAGCTTTACCGGGCAGCAGCCGGCTGAGGCCCAGGCTCATGGCGATCTCATAGATGCTGCCGTTGAGGTTGCGCAGCAGGCGGTTTTTCAAGCCCAGGTAAGGCTGAGTGCCGGCGAATAAGTCCTGCATGACGCCGCTGAAGCGGGTGCTGTGGCGGGTGAACTGAACCATGCGCGCGGGCACCGAGCCGCACAGGAAGCTGCCGAGGAAGACGCGCTTGGCCAGGCGCGATCCGAATTCCAGATCCGCGGCGAAATCGCGGCGCAACAGGCGGCGGTATACTTGCAGCCTGTCGGCCAGGCCCCCAAGCTCGGCCAGCAGCGCCTTGGCCGCCAGGTCGGCGGAGCGCAGGGCGTAATATAAGCCTTCTCCGGTGATCGGATCGACCAGGCCGGCGGCATCGCCCACCGCCAGCCAGCCTTCACCCGCGACGCGGTTCTTCTTCCAGGCGGCGGTTTCGAGCGAGGGCAGCAGATGGCTGTAAAACGCAGCTCCTTTCGAGCACAGGCCTCTCTGCGCCATATAGTTTTCGAGGCGTTTGCGCAGCGAAGCGGCCGGCTCGCCTTTGCCGCAGATGCCCACCGAGAGGTGGCCGCAACGCGGGAAAACCCAGATGTAGCCTTCCAGGTGCGGCAGGAACTGGATATCGATCTGCGTCTGGTCCCCGCGAACATAGTAGCCGAGCGCGGACATGGTATCCTGCGCGGTGAGCTGCGTGCCGAGCTCGCGCAGCGGATTGCGCGCCCCCGTCGCCACGATGCAAAAGTCAGCGTCGAGAGAGCCGGAGCTGGTCCGCAGCCGCCAGCCCGTGCTGGTGCGAGCGGTCTCGAGCACCCGCGCTTTTTCGATCCGAGCACCGGCGCGTTCGGCACGCTCGAGCATCAGGCGGTTCAAATCGATGCGGGAATAGATTAACAACGGCTGGCTCAAACACAGAGTGGCGGCCTTGGCGCGGGGCGCCGCCAGGACCATTTCCGCCACCATTTTCTTGGGCGTGTTGTTTTCGATCAGGAACGGATAAGTATGATAGGCCTTGTAAGTGAGACCGCCGCCGCAGGGTTTTTCCCAGGCCCCCTTCTCGTCGAAGACGATGGTATCGAGGCCCGCGGAGGCCAACCGTTCGGCCGCAAACGCGCCCGCCGGACCTCCTCCCAATATGGCAACGAGTTTCATCTGGTGTCGCGATCCTGGGGCGGAATGGCGGGATGTCCCGGCGGCAATGAACCCGATGGAGGCAAGCTGTCGCCATGCGGACTTGCGCCCGCGCCGCCATGCGGACTGGCGCCCGCACCGCCGTGCGGATTCTGACCGGAGTCGGCGCGCCCCTTGACCGCCCAGCGGTCACCCTTCCTCTCGAGAATGTAGTGCATGGTCATGCCACCGGCGCCGTTAGAGCGTTTCGCGGCGAAAGACACGGTAG
>Ga0302325_10011297_pt1 | contig 19252 bp, 19 predicted proteins | sample Palsa_T0_2_FD_201948 | JGI IMG/M metagenome (GOLD analysis project Ga0302325, IMG submission 201948) | Peat permafrost microbial communities from Stordalen Mire near Abisko, Sweden - Palsa_T0_2 | ecosystem: Environmental > Terrestrial > Soil > Palsa > Peat permafrost | place: Sweden: Abisko...
ACGAGGGCGGTGGGAACGTCGGCCGGGGTGCGGGCAAACTTGATTCCGAGCGCCGAGCCCTGGCACGCCGGCTTGACGACGATGGGGAAGCGCAGGCGTTCCTCGATGGCGGGGAGTGCGACGGCGGCGCCGAGCTCGCGGAACGCGGTCTCGTTGAAGGCGTAGAAGTCGGGGGTGGGGATGTCAGCATCGCGCATGGCGTGCTTGGCCAGGACCTTGTCGGCGGCGCGGATGCAGGCCGAGACGCCGGAGCCCGTATAGGGGATGCCCATGACCTCGAGCAGCTCCTGCACGGTCCCGTCCTCGCCGTCGCGGCCGTGCAGAGCGATGAAGGCGACGTTGGGCCGGTCGGCGAGCAGCCGCTCGACGAGGTCGGCGCCGACGTCGATGGAGATCACCTCGTGCCCGAGGTGCTCGAGCGCCTCCTCCACGCGCGCCCCCGACTTGAGCGAGACCTGGCGCTCGAGCGAGCGCCCGCCCTTGAGCACTGCCACGCGACTCATCGCGTCAGTCCGCCGCCGGTGCCCGTCGTTACCCGGCGCGCTTGCGCTTGGCCGGGAGGCGGAGGATCTTCGCGAGCTCGGAGTCGGGGACGGGCGTGCGGGGTTCGGAGTCGAGTCCCGGAGGCTGACCCCCACGTGTCGACCCGCGCACGGGGGCCGCTCCGGTCAGGGTTCCGTAGAGCGCGACCTGCTCGCGCACGACCTCGCCGATCCGCCTGATGCCCTCGCGGATGTCGTTCTCGCCCACCCCCGAGAAGTTGAGCCGCATCGAGGACCCGCCGCGCCCGTCGACGTAGGCGGCGCGCCCGGGGACGAAGGCGACCCGCTCCTCGAGGGTGCGGGCGAGGAGATCGGTGGTGTCGATGTAATCGGGCAGCGTCGCCCAGATGAACAGGCCGCCCTGTGGGTGCGTCCACTCGGCCTCGCGGGGATAGTGCTCGGCCAGCGCATCGAGCATGACGTCGCGCCGGCGCCGGTAGATCTCGATCAGCGAGCGCACGTACTCGTGCCATGGTCCAGACTCAAAGTAGGCGGCCACGAAGTACTGCGAGAGCGACGATGAGCACAGATCCGAGGACTGCTTTCCGATGTTCATCTTCTCGAGCACGGGCCGCGGCGCGACCGTCCACCCGAGGCGCATGCCGGGGGAGAGGATCTTCGAGAACGTGCTCGCGTAGACCACGTAATTGCCGCCGTCGAGCGAGAGCAGCGTCGGCAGGGGCTCCGCCTCATAGCGCAGCAGCCCGTAGGGGTTGTCCTCGAGCACCAGGAGCTCGCGCTCCTGCGCAATCCGCACCAGCTCGCGGCGGCGCTCCAAGGAGAGGGTGACCCCGGCCGGGTTGTGGAAGTTCGGGACCGTGTAGATGAACTTGGGCCGGCGCCCGGTGCGCTCGAGCTCGTCGAGGGTGGCCTCGAGCTCGTCGACGCGCATCCCGTCTCGGTCCATCCGCACCTGCACCACGTCGGCCTGGTAGGCGCAGAAGGTCGGCACCGCCCCCGGGTAGGTGGGCGCCTCGGCGACGATCACGTCGCCGGGATCGATCAGCGTCTTGCACATGAGGTCGATCACCTGCTGCCCGCCGGTGGTGACCAGGATCTCGTCGGGGTCGGCCACCATCCCCTCGGCGTGCATGACATCGACGATGCAGCGCTTGACCAGCGCCAGTCCCTCGGTCGGGGCGTACTGAAGCGCCCGCGCGCACGAGTCGGCGGCGACCGTCCGCATGAGCGAAGCGTAGGAGTCGGGCGGGAAGGTCGAGGTGTCGGGAAGCCCGCCCGCGAGCGAGATCACGTCCTCGCGCTCGGTCAGCGCCATCAGGTCGCGCATGGCCGAGGACTTCATTACCTTGGTGCGCTCTGCGAACAGTCCCGCGTAGCGCTCGATCTCCCGTGCGGTCGAGCGGGGCCGCCTCGAACCTGGGCCCGGGCTCCTCTCGTCTATCGTCACGTCCCGTCACGCTACAGCACCGTGCACCTCGTCTTTGACATCTGCCAGGGGATCGGCCTCGCCGCGGCGCTGGGGATACGTCCCTTCCTGCCCGGCCTGGCGGCCGGCGCGCTGGCCGCAGGCGACGTAGAGCTCCACTTCAAACACACCACCTACGCCTTCCTCCAGAGCCCCGCGTTCCTGCTGGCGCTCGTCGTCGGGGTCATCCTCCTAACCTTGATCGAGCGCCGGGTCCAGGCCGAGCAGGGCCCCCTGCTCTGGGTCGTGGTCCTCGCCGGCGCGGCGATCGGGGCCGTGTTCTTCGCGGGCGAGCTGTGCCGCGCAGGAGCGGTCATCTGGCCCGGCTACATCGCCGGTCCGGTATGCGCCGTGATCGCCGCCGCCGCCACCCGGCCCGTGTTCGCGCGCGCTCGCGCGCGACTCGATACGGCCGCGGCCAAGGCCTTGCCCCTCTACGCCGAGGCAGCGGCGATCGTCCTCGCGGTCCTCTCGGTCCTGGTCCCACCCGTCGGCCCGATTGGCCTCGCCCTGCTCCTCTGGCTGGCCATCGCGAACCGCGGGCGCGGGGAGCACAAGTACGCCGGGCTGCGCATCCTTCGATGACCGGGCGCCCCAAGAAGCTCGTGCTCGCGGTCATCGACGCCCTGAAGCCGGCCATGCTCGACCGCGCGATCGCCGTGGGCCGCGCCCCGGCCCTCGCCCAGGTCCTCGAGCGCGGCGCCTACGTCGACGACTGCGTGGCCGCCTTCCCCTCGGTCACGCCCGTGTGCGCGGCGACCATCGCCACCGGCACCGGGCCCGATCAGCACTGGATCCCGAGCATGAACTGGTACCACCGCGAGGAGTCCCGCTACGTCGAGTACGGCTCGAGCTTCTCCGCCACGCGTCAATTCGGGGTCCTGCGCTCGCTCACCGACACGGTGTACGGGATGAACGCCGAGCATCTTTCCCACGAGGTCGAAACGGTGTTCGAGCTCCTTGACGACGACGACGTGCGCACGGCCGGGACGACGTACCTGATCTATCGTGGCCGCCACAAGCACGAGGTCTCCAACGAGACCGCGCTCGCGCGTATCGCCACCTCGACCCTCTTCCGCCGCGACATCTACGGTCCGCGCGAGCTCTTCTATGCCGACCTCTATGCAAGCCGGAAGACGGGCTGCCGCGGTCAGCTGGGGATGCCCGGCGTCCGAGACCAGCACACGGGCTGCGTGGGGGCGTACCTGGTCGAGCACGACCTCTTCGACTTCCTGCTCTTCTCGCTCCCCGACAACGATGCCTGGTCGCACAAGAACGGTCCCCACGCCCAGGTCACTTCGATCGCCGCCGCCGACCGCCAGCTCGAGCGCCTGATGCACGCCGCCGGAGGCCCGGACGCGTTCTTCGAGGACCACGCGGTCATCGTCACCTCCGACCATTCCCAGGCCGCGGTCGAGGAGCGGATCCGCCTCGACCGTGCCTTCGCCGACTTCGACGTCGCCACGCCGAGCGCCTCGCGGTCGATCGGCGCCGAGCTGGCGCTCAGCCCCGCCCAGCGTTCGGCGATGATCTACGCGCTCGACGAGGAGCGCCGCGACCAGGTCATGTCACGGGCCATCGAGGTGGCCAGGACGATCACCGGCGTCGACCTCGTGCTCTGGCGCTCGGCCGAAGGCGATGCCGTGGTCCAGAGCCCGCGCGGGGAGCTGCGCTTCACCTCGGGCGGCGAGCTCACCGACCCCCGGGGGAGGCTCTGGAGCGTCGAGGGCGACCTGGAGGCTCTCGACGCCGAAGTTCAGGACGGTCGCTTCATCACCACCGAGTACCCCGACGCCCTGGCCCGGATCTGGTCCGCGCTCCATTGTCCGACCGCCGGAGACGTGCTGCTCTCGGCGGCGCCGGCCTACGAGTTCGTCGATTGGGGCGGCTCGGACCACGTCGGCGGCGGCAGCCACGGCTCGCTGCACCGCTCGGACTCGCTCGGCGCGCTGCTCTGGTGCGGCACCGGGCCCGACACCCGCGAGGTCCGCGAGCAGTGGACCCTCCAGGACATCGTGCCGATGATCACGGACCATTTTGGCATCACAGCCGCGCAGTCTTAGCGCCACGTTAGCCTTAGGTCCCGCTTGCGCTGGCCTTACAGTCTGCCGATACATTGCCCCATGATGGCCGAGGAAATGACCAGCGCCGTAGTCCTCCCGCTGCGCCACCGGGTGCGTCACGGAGTACGCCACCCGGGGAACTGGCTCCAGCTCATCCGCTTCGGTGCGGTGGGAGCGACGGGCTACGCGGTGAACCTCGGGGTGTTCGCGTTCTGCCTGCACCTGGTGGGGATCGACTACCACTGGGCGGCCGTCGTGGCCTTCGTCGTCTCGGTGGTAAACAACTTCTGGTGGAACCGTCACTGGACGTTCGACGCCCGCGACGATCACGCCCTGTCCCAGGGCGCGCGCTTCTTCGCCGTGAGCCTCGTGGCCTTCGGCTTCCAGTACGTGGTGCTGATCTCGCTGGTGGACGACGCCCGCTTGAGCAAGGTCCTCGCGCAGGCGATCGCCATCGCTTGCGCGACCCCGCTCTCGTTCGTCGGCCAGAAGCTCTGGAGCTTCCGGGCCTAGGACCCGGCCGGTCGAGGTTGCGCCCGACGCCGTCGTTTCTCGCGGCGCTGCTGGCCCTCGTCCTTGCCACCGCCGCGCTCGCGCCGACGGCCTCCGCCGCGTCGGCCCCGAGCGGGCAGGCCGCGGCCGACGCGGGCACACCCGTGCTCGTCACCAGCATGGACAAGCCACCGGCGGGCTATCGCCTGACCGGGACCGAGGTCGAGCGCATCGCCGGCCGCGTGGCCAAGGTAATCGCCGTCGTGCACGACCACCGCGGCGCCCATCCGTACGCCTACACCAAGGGACCCGGCCTGTGGCAGGTGAGCTGGTTCACGGGCCAGGGCACGAGGAGCAAGGAGATCGCCCAGGTCTACATCGACGACGCCACCGGCCAGGTGACCCAGACATGGACGGGCTTTCAGGTGGCGTGGACGATGGCGCGCGGGTACCCGGGGGCGTTCGGGGAGGCGGTCAACGCCTGGTACGTGTGGGTCCCCATGTGCGTGCTCTTCCTACTCCCCTTCATCCCCTGGCGGCGGCGCCCGACGCTCCTGCACCTCGATCTCCTCGCCCTGCTCGGATTCTCGGTCTCGATCGCCTTCTTCAACCATGCGGACCTCGGACTCTCCGTTCCCCTTGTGTACCCGTTCCTCCTCTACCTGCTGGCGCGGATGATGCTCCTGGCTAACGGCCGGGGCCGGCCCCGCGAGCCGCTGCGGCTGTCCGTGCCCAGCTACTGGCTCGGGGTCGGGATCATCTTCCTGATCGGGTTCCGGGTCGGGCTCAACGTCACCAACTCGAACGTGATCGACGTCGGCTACGCCGGGGTGATCGGCGCCAGCAAGCTCGTCCACGGTGCGCCCCTGTACGGGCACTGGCCCCTCAGCAACGCCTACGGCGACACCTACGGACCGGTCAACTACTTCGCCTACGTTCCCTTCGAGCAGATCTTCGGCTGGAGCGGTGTCTGGGATTCGCTCCCCGCGGCCCATGCCGCCTCGATCGCCTTCGATCTGCTCACCATGCTCGGGCTGTTCGTGCTCGGGCGCCGGATCCGGGGGACGTCCCTGGGGATCGTCCTCGCCTACGCGTGGGCGGCCTTTCCGTTCACCCTGTTCGTGCTCGCCTCGGACTCGAATGACTCCCTCGTCGCCCTGCTCCTGGTCCTCACCCTTCTGGTCGCGTCATCGGCGCCGGCCCGCGGCGTCGCGATCGCGCTCGCGGGCCTGACCAAGTTCGCCCCCCTCGGCCTCGCCCCGCTGCTGCTGCGTGGCCCGGACGGAGCCCGAAGGTCCACGCGCTCGGTGATCCTCTACGTGCTCGCCTTCGCCATCACCGTCGTAGCCGCCTTCCTGCCCGTGCTTCTCCATGACAACCTCTCGGCCTTCTGGCACGACTCGATCGCCTACCAGGCGACGCGGGGGGCGCCCTTCTCGATCTGGGGGCTCTACGGTGGCCTGAGCGTCGAGCAGCATCTCGTACAGGGCGCGGGCGTGGCGCTCGCGCTGGCGGTGGCCTTCGTCCCCGAACGCCGCGACACCGTCACCATCGCCGCGCTCGGCGCGGCCGTGATCATCGCCCTCCAGCTCGGCGTCACCTACTGGTTCTACCTCTACATCGTGTGGTTCTTCCCACTCGTCATCGTCGCGCTGTTGGGGAGCTATCCCGAGCGCGCGGAGCCGGCTGGCGCCGGCTCCGTTGCGGATTTGGCTGGCGCCAAATCCGCGGGCGTGGTCGCGATCCCCTAGCCCCTTACCCCAGGCCCGGGGCCGGCTCGAGCACCTGCTCGATCGCGGTGGCCCGCATGCGCTCTTCTCCGGTCCTGATCAGGACGCCGTTCAGCCACGGATCTTCGGTCGAGGTCTCGAACTTGACCGGCATCTTGGTGATCATCGCCTCGAGCGCGAGTTCGCGCTTGACGCCGATCACCCCGCCGCGCGGGCCGGTCATCCCGACGTCGGTGATATAGGCGGTGCCGCCGGGGAGAATGCGGGCATCAGCGGTGGGGACGTGCGTGTGGGTGCCGACCACGGCGGTCACGCGGCCGTCGAGGTGCCAGCCCATGCCGACCTTCTCGCTCGTCGCCTCGGCGTGTACGTCGACGAGGATGTGGTCGGTCTCGCGCTCGAGCGCGGCGATCGCGTTCTCGATCACCGAGAAGGCGGGCAGGCCGGCGTTCATGTAGAGGTTGCCCGAGATCGACGCCACGCCGAGGCGGACGCCGCCGCGCTCGACCGTGCACCAGCCGTGACCGGGCTGGCCGCGCAGGAAGTTGGCGGGGCGGAGGATCCGCGGCTCGGCATCGAGGAAGGTATAGACCTCGCGGTGGCGGTAGGTGTGATTGCCCAGGGTGATGACGTCGACCCCGGCGGAGAAGAGCTCCTTGGCGTTCTTGGGCGTGATCCCGAGTCCGCCGGCGATGTTCTCCCCGTTGACCACGACGAAGTCGGTGGTGAGCCGGTCGCGCAGCGTCGGCAGCAGGGAGAGGAGGGCGCGGCGGCCGAGCCCGCCGACCACGTCGCCCACGAAGAGGATGCTCACGGGTCGAATTGTTGCGGTGGGGGCCACTCAACGGGCCATACTTTCAGAAGGTCCGATGCCGCGGAGACCGACGAACATCCGGAAGCTCGTGGGAGATCGTCTCGGTCTCCGTCTCCGAGTCGCGCGGGCGCGCAAGCCCGAGCCCAAGCCCACGCCCGAGCCCGAGACCGCCCGCCCGGTTCTCCCCGTGCCGCCGGTCGTCGTGCCGCGCTGGGTTCAGCTCGTGCTCCTGCCCCTCGCCATCCTCGGCCTGTGGGAGCTCGCGCGTGCCATCGGCCCCGTGCTCCTGATCCTTGTCTTCGCGAGCGTGACCGCGCTCATCCTCAACCCGCCGATCGCGGCGCTCGAACGGCACAGGGTTCCCCGGCCGCTGGCCATCCCGCTCATGTACCTCGCGGTGGCCGCCACCCTCGCCGCCGTCGGCCTCCTCCTCTCCAATCCCATCGCCGCCCAGGTCAGCCACTTCCAACACAACATCCCGTCCATCGTCCGCCACGCCAACCGCGATCTGGGCAACCTCCAGACCTGGCTCGATCACCGCGGGATCCACGTTCACATCGAGAAGCAGGGTCAGACCGCGCTCCAGACGCTCGAGAAGGGCATCTCCAAGCGCTCGGGGGACATCGTCTCGTTCTCGAGCGACCTGCTCCAGAAGCTGGCCGAGATCTCGTTCGCGTTGATCCTCTCGCTCGTGCTCTCGATCTACTTCCTGATCTACTCCGAGTCGATCGGGAACATGGTGCGCCGGGTGATGCCGCCCGGCGACGGCACGCGGGAGGACGACTACCCCCACCGGGTCCAGCGGGCGGTGCTCGGGTACGTCCGCGGCCAGGCCCTGTTCAGCCTGATCATGGGAACGAGCGCGGGAGTCTCGTTGTGGATCTTCGGCGTGGTGGGGATCTTTCCCGACGGTCGCCATTTCGCGCTCTTCTTCGGTGTCTTCTACGCGCTGATGGAGCTCATCCCCTACCTGGGACCGTTCCTCGGGGCCTTCCCGCCGGTGATCGTTGCGCTCCTGGACCACCCGATCACCGCGGTCTGGGTCACCATCCTCTTCGTCGTGCTCCAGGAGCTCGAGGGGCACGTGATCGCGCCTCAGGTGTTCAGGATCTCCTTGCGCATCAACCCGATCCTCATCATCCTCGCGCTGCTCATCGGGGACGAGCTCTACGGGATCGCCGGCGCCCTGCTCGCCCTCCCGGTCTCCGCCGTGCTCCGCGAGACCGTGCTCTACCTGCGCCGTCACCTCGTGCTCGAGCCGTGGAACACCGCGATGGCAGGGGCCGCGGGCGCCGGGTCGGGGGCGAGCGGGCTGGCCGTCCCCCTCGACCGCTGCCCGGACTGCAATACGGTCGCGGGACCCGGCGACACGTTCTGCCGGGTGTGCGGCTCCTCGCTGGAGCCGCGCGTGCGGACCCCCGGGTAGCCTGCCTGAGGTCATGCCCGCTATCGCCACAACGCGCCCGGCGACGCTCGCCGCGCGCTCTGTGACTAAGCGCTTCGGGGAGCGCACCGCGCTGCGCGACGTGAGCTTCGAGATCTACGGCGGCGAGCTCGTCGCCATCATCGGCCCCAACGGAGCGGGCAAGACGACGCTGCTCTCGATCCTCGCGGGGATCCAGGCCCCGAGCGCGGGAGAGGTGAGCACGCCGGGGCGCAAGGTCGGCTGGGTGCCGCAGCAGCCGGCGATCTACTCCAAGCTCTCGGTGGCCGAGAACCTGCGCCTGTTCGCACGCCTGGAGAAGGTGCCCGATCCCGAAGCCGCGGTCGAGCGGATGCTCGACCTGATCGAGCTGCGCGAGCGCTCGGACGACGAGGTCGGGCGCCTGTCGGGCGGTAACCAGCAGCGCGTCAACGTCGCCATCGGCCTGTTGTGCGAGCCCGCGGCACTCCTTCTCGACGAGCCCTCATCGTCACTCGATACCCGCCAACGCGAGCGCCTGTGGGGCTTCATCGGCGCCCTCGGCGAGCGGGGGACGACGGTGGCCTACTCGACCCACGACGTCGCCGAGGCCGAGCGCTACGCCGACCGCGTGCTCGTCCTCGCCGACGGAGAGCTGCTCTTCGCCGGCACCCCCTCCGAGCTCGAGCGCATTGTCGGGGGCGGGGCGCGCGATTTCGAGGCGGCCTTCGTGCGCTTCCTCGACGCGCGCGGCCACTGATCGCCGGTGCGCTGGCTCCTGGTCAAGGACTTCCAGATCCTGCGGCGCTCGCCGCTGCTCGTCGCGATCCTCGTGATCTACCCGATCGCGTTGGCGCTGATGATCGGGTTCGCGCTCTCGAGCCCGCCCGGAAAGCCCAAGGTGGCCTTCCTGACCCAGGTGCCCAGGGGCCACGGGACGATCCACCTCGGCTCCCAGGAGGTCAACATCTCGGGCTACGCCAAGGACCTGTTCGAGTCGATCCAGCCCATCGTCGTCCACACGCGGGCCCAGGCCGTCGCCGACGTGCGCTCGGGCCGCGCGCTCGCCGCGCTCATCGTCCCGACCGACATCCCCGAGCAGATCCAGAGCCTGGTCACCACCGGCGTGGGGAGTCCGACCGTGCAGCTGATTCTCAACACCAACGATCCCGTCGAGCGGGAGTTCGCCGACCAGGCCATCCAGGCGCGCCTGGACGACGTCGAGCAGGCGGTGTCCAAGCAGGTCCTGCGCGTGGCGGTGGCCGACCTCCAGCGGGTCCTGGGCGGAGGCAGCATCCAGCTCCTCGGCCAGAGCTTCCGGCTCCTCGGGTTGCGCAACTCGCGCGCGCTGCTGCGGCGCGCCATCGCCGGGCTGCCGCCGCGCTCGCCCTTGCGCGCCGCGCTCGGGCAGGTGGTGGGGTTCGCCGACCTGGCCATCGGGGGGCTGGCCTTCGCCAGTCCGGTGCTCGGGTCGATCGGGACCCCGTTGACGGTCGACGAGACCGAGCTCTCGGGACAGACGACGCCGGCCGCCACCTACGCGGCGACGATCTCGGTGATCTTCTCCTTGATGCTCGTGACCATGCTCCTGGCGGCGGGCATGCTCGCGCTCGAACGGGAGGAGCATGCCTTCGGTCGGCTCGTGCGCGGGCTCGTCTCCCCGGGCGCCCTGCTCGCCGAGAAGGTCTTGTTGGCCGGGGGGTGCGCCACCGCGGCGGCGCTCGTGATGGCGGCCGGCATCTCGACCTTCGTCTCGCTCGAGTGGTCGCGCTTCCCCCTCTGGGTGGTCGCGCTCGCGCTCGCGGGGATCGCCTTCGGTGCCCTTGGCGTCGCTATCGGCGGGCTCGCCCGGGAGACGCGGGCCGCGTCGCTGCTTGCCTTCATGCTCTCGCTGCCCATCGCCTTCATCGCACTCGTGCCCACCGCCGCGGTGTCGGGCACCCTGAAGTCGGTGCTCGACACGGTCGCCTTCGTCTTCCCCTTCCGGGCGGCGCTCGACGCCGCCAATAACGCCTTCAGCGGCACGGCGCCGGCGATCGGCTGGCCGCTTCTGCACCTGCTCGGTCTGGCGCTCGTCTTCGGGGCGCTGGCCCGGCTGGTGGTGCGGCGGCTGGCCTAGCGGGTGGGACATCCCCACCCTCGAGCTCGGCTTGGCGTGGGTGGGCCGGAGCCGCGCGCCCGAGGGCGGGCTACAAAACGCCTGAGGATCAGGCGAAACGCAGCCCGGGCTCTAACCTCCGGTCCGGTGCGACACCGGATCCTCTTCTACGACTACGTCGATGACATCCTCGAGCGGCGCGGGCCCTACCGCGAGGCGCATCTGGCGGGGATCCGGGCCGAGCTCGAGGCGGGGCGGGTGGTGATGGCGGGCCCGGTCGGAGACCCTCCGCACGGCGCGGTCATCGTCTTCGGGGACGTCGAGCCCGAGGTGGTCGAGGCATTCGCCCGCTCGGACCCCTACGTCGAGGCCGGGCTCGTGGTCGCCTGGCGCGTCGAACCCTGGAACGTGCTTCAGGTTTAGGAGCGGCTCGCGCGCGCCGGTATCCTCGGTCGCGATGCCCTTCCCGCAAACCCGTCTGCGCCGCCTGCGCACCACGCACGCGCTGCGCGGCCTCGTGCGCGAGACGCGGCTGGAGGCGGCGGACTTCGTCTACCCGATGTTCGTCGCGCACGGGATCGACCAGCGCGACCCGATCGCGGCCATGCCCGGCGTCGATCGGCTGTCGATCGGCGAGGCCGTCCTCGAGGCCGGCGAGGCGGCGGCGCTCGGGATCCCGGCCGTGCTCCTCTTCGGGATCCCCCTGAGCAAGGACGACGAGGGCTCGGAGGCGTGGGACGACGAGGGCGTGATCCAGCTCGCGACGCGCGCCATCAAGGAAGCCCATCCCGAGCTCCTCGTCATCGCTGACCTCTGCCTGTGCGAGTACACCAGCCACGGGCACTGCGGGGTCGTCCGCTCCGACGGCACCGTCGACAACGACGCCACCCTCGATCTCCTCGCGCGGACGGCCGTCTCCCAGGCACGCGCCGGCGCCGACGTCGTCGCGCCCAGCGACATGATGGACGGGCGCGTGGGCGCCATCCGCGCGGCGCTCGACGACGACGGCCTCCTCGAGACGCCGATCCTCGCCTACAGCGCCAAGTTCGCCTCTGCCTTCTACGGGCCCTTCCGCGAAGCGGCGGGCTCGGCGCCCGCCTTCGGCGACCGTCGCTCTTACCAGATGGACCCCGCCAACGGGGACGAGGCCGTGCGCGAGACCCTCCTCGACGTCGAGGAGGGCGCCGACATCGTCATGGTCAAGCCCGCGCTCCCGTACCTAGACGTCATCCGCCGGGTCAAGCAGGAGACCGCGATGCCCGTCGCCGCATACAACGTCAGCGGCGAGTACGCGATGGTCAAGGCCGGCGCCGCCGCCGGCTACCTCGACGAGCGCGCGGCCGTGCTCGAGGCGCTGACCTCGATCCGGCGGGCCGGCGCCGACATAGTGATCACCTACCACGCTAAGGATGCTGCGCGATGGCTACACGAGACGTAACGGCTGTGCCCAAGCTCCGTAGTCGCACCCACGGCGCGGCGATCCCGCTCGAGGACGGCGACAAGCGCCTGCTCAATCTCATGCAGGGGAGCTTCCCCCTCCAGCCGCGGCCCTACGCCGCCGTCGCCGAGGCGGCGCAGCGGCCCGAGGATGAGGTCCTCGCCCGCGTGCAGTACCTGCTCGACCAGCGCATCATCCGCCAGGTCACGCCGATCTTCGACACCCGCGCGCTCGGATATTCATCGATGCTCGTCGCGGCCAAGGTCGACCCCGAAAATCCGTGGCGCGCCGCGAACGTCATCAACGCGCATCCCGGCGTGTCCCACAATTACCTGCGCAACCACGAGTTCAACATCTGGTTCACGCTCGCTACCGAGCCCGACTCCCCGCTCGGGGTCCAGGGCACGCTCGACGTGCTCGGCCGCGAGGCCGGGGCCGAATCGATTCGTCAGCTCCCGACGCTGAAGCTGTTCAAGATCCGGATGGACCTGGAGATGGAGGGCGACACGACGGCGCTGGCCAAGGCCGTCGAGATCGCCGAGCCCGCCGAAACCGAGCCGCAGCCCTACGACGAGCTCGACAGATCCGTCATCCGTGCCCTCCAGGGGGATATGCCGGTGATCTCGGAGCCCTATGCTCCGGCCGCCGCCGCGCTCGGGATGACCCAGGAGGTCCTCCTCGAGCACCTCGAGGGGATGCGTGAGCGCAAGCTCCTGCGGCGCGTGGCGGCGATCCTCTTTCACCGCCGGGCCGGCTTCAGCGCCAACGGCATGGGCGTGTGGAAGGTGCCCGACGGGCAGATCGCCGAACTCGGTCCTCAGATGGCGGCGTTCCGTGGCATCTCGCACTGCTACCAGCGCCCGACCTACGCCGACTGGCCGTACTCGGTCTTCACCATGGCCCACGGGCGCTCGAAGGAGGAGTGCGACGCGATCCTCGACTCGATCGCCGAGTCCACGGGAATCGAGGATCGCGCAACGCTCTACTCCTCGACCGAGTTCAAGAAGATTCGCCTGTTGTACTTCACGGATGATTACCGCGCGTGGGAACGCGAGCACGCTGGGGTGTAGCTGCACCCAGCGTGCAGCACCCGGCGGCTGGTCGGGGGTGAGTCCGTGAGCTCGCTCCGTGCCGGCACCGATCGCTCATCGGCTCTGTACCGCCGCGCGCTCGAGTTGATGCCCGGCGGCGTCAACTCGCCGGTGCGGGCGATGCGGGCGATCGGGCGCGATCCGATCTTCCTGGCCTGCGGGGCCGGCCCTCGGGTCACCGATGTCGACGGCAACGAGTACATCGACTTCGTGTCCTCGTGGGGGCCGCTCATCCTCGGTCACGCGCACCCCGACGTGATCGCGGCGGTTCAGGAGGCGGCGCGGCGGGGAACCACGTTCGGCGCCCCCACCGAGGGCGAGGTCGAGCTCGCGGCCGAGGTGGTGGCGAGGATGCCGTCGGTCGAGATGGTGCGGATGACGTCATCCGGGACCGAGGCGACTATGAGCGCGCTGCGGCTGGCTCGGGCCGTCACCGGGCGTGAGCCCGTGCTCAAGTTCGCCGGCGCCTACCACGGACACGTCGACGGTCTCCTCGCCCAGGCCGGCTCCGGCCTCGCCACCCAGGGCATCCCGGCGAGTCCCGGCGTCCCCGCGGCTGCCGCGGCCGCGACCGTAATCGTCCCGTGGAACGACCCCGCGGCGCTCCTCGCCGCCTGCGAGCGCCACCAGCCGGCGGCGATCATCGCCGAGCCGGTGCCGGCGAACATGGGCGTCGTGCCCCCGGCCCCAGGATTCCTCGAGCTGCTCCGCGAGGCCGCCGACGCGAGCGGCGCGCTGCTCATCTTCGACGAGGTCATCACCGGCTTCCGGCTCGGCCGCGGCGGCGCTCAGGAGCGCTTCGCGGTCATGCCCGACCTGACCGTCATGGGCAAGGTCCTGGGCGGCGGTCTGCCGGCGGCGGCGTACGGCGGACGCAGAGATCTCCTCTCCCGCATCGCCCCGGCCGGCGACGTCTATCAGGCCGGCACGCTGTCGGGGAACCCGCTGGCCGTGGCGGCCGGACTGGCCACGCTGCGCCTCTTGGACGAGGACGCGTATGCGCGCCTGGAGGCGACGACGGAGCGGCTGGCCGACGGGCTACGGGACGCGGGCGCGGCGGCCGGGAGAGCGGTCACCGTTCAGTCGGTGCCCGGCCTCCTGACCGTCTTCTTCACCGACGCGCCGGTGGCCGACTACCGGGCCGCCGCGGAATGCGACGTTGACGCCTACGGGGCCTGGTGTCGCGCGCTGCTCGCGCGCGGCGTGTACCCCCCGCCGTCGCAGTTCGAGGCCTGGTTCCCCTCGCTGGCTCACAGCGAGGAGGACATCGACCTCGTGCTCGCGGCTGCGAGCGAGGCGTTCGCCGACGAGGGCTCGGCGTGATCGCCCCGGCCCGTGCGAGCACGGCCTTCGTCGCCGCCCTGAGGGCCGAGGGCGGAACGATCGCCGAGCTCACGGGAGATCAGGAACCGGGCTGCCTTTCCTCGGAGCCCGCCCGGCTGGCCGCCGCCGGCCCGCGGGCGCGCGGCTTCGAGGCGGAGTACGAACTCCTCGTCGAGATGATCTTCGAGGGCTGCCTGCTCCATTACGGACCGCAGCGCGCGGTGCGCACCGCGGACCCCGACCTCGCACTCCTCCTCGGCGATCAGCTCTATGCCATGGGCCTGGCCCGGCTCGCGCGCATCGGCGACCTGGCGGCCATCGGCGAGCTCGCCGACGTCATCTCGCTCGTCGCCCAGGCCCACGTGGCGCGGGCGCCCGACCTCGCCGACGCGGTGTGGTTGGCCGGAGCGGTGGCGATCGGCTGGGGGAGCGACACGCGGCACGCGGAGGCCAAGGAGCTCGCGCGGACCCAGGACCCGGGCGCCGCCGCGGCGCTGCGCAGCGCGGTCGAGAGCCGCAGCCGCGGGGCCGCGGTTTCCGGCCGGCGCTCGGCCTAGTGACGCACGCCTCGTTCTTGACGATAGGCTTCCCGACGCTGTTGAATGCGCAGCCTCCGCCGAACGCGCTTATCCGTGCCCGACAAACATAAAGAGAACCTCTCCAAGTACACGGTCGACCTGAACATGCCGGGCGCGTTCGAGGGCGAGACGGTCACGCGCCGGCGGTTCATGAACGTGACCGTTCAGGGGATGGGCGGCCTCGCGGCGGCGGCGTTCACGCTCCCCGCGCTCGGCTTCGCCATCGGCCCGGTGTTCAGCCGCGAGCCGTTCGAGTGGCAGATCATCGGCAAGCCCGATGACTTCCAGCCGCTCGTCTACTCGCTTCGCGTCATCACCCTCGTGCCCAACGTCGGCGAGGCGGGCAAGAGCACGGCGTACGTCCGCGCGCGCGACCCCGCCATCGACACCGAGCCCGAGGACGAGTTCAACCAGATCATCGCGCTCACCTCGCGCTGCTCGCACCTCGGATGCCCGGTGCGCTGGGTGGAGTCCGCGGCGCGCTTCCTGTGTCCCTGCCACGGCGGGATCTACGACTTCCGCGGGATCCGCGTCGCCGGTCCGCCCGTGCGGCCGCTCAACCGCTTCTACACGCTGATCCGCAACGGGTACGTCTATCTCGGCCCGATGTACTCCGTCAACAGCGAGCTCAAGCGCTTCTCGAACCGCGACCCGGGCCAGCCCGTCGACGGCATCGGTCAGTATCTCTACCCGGCGCGCTTCTCGACTTCGGTGCGACCGCCGACGACCAATCTCCCCCTCCCCCCGCCAGGCATTCCCGCGGGCTAGAGCGACCCGATGCCCAAGCTGCCAGCCCCCCCGATACCGAAGGCCCTGCTGCCGAAGCCCAAGCGGCCCGGCGAGAACGGGAACGGGAACGGCAAGCCCTCGCCGGCGGAGGCCGCCCAGGAAGCGGGCGTCACCGTTGTCGACTGGATCGATGAGCGCACATCGCTCTCCGGCGGCATCCGCTGGATGCTCTTCCGCAAGGTCCCGCGCGGGGTCAACTGGTACTACACGCTCGGGTCGGCGACCATGTTCGCCTTCCTCAACCAGGCGGTCACCGGCGTCTTCCTCGCCATGTTCTACCGCCCCGATGCCACCGGCGGGGCGTATGAGTCGATGCGCTACATCGTCGACGACGCTTTCCTCGGCCAGTTCGTGCGCGGGATGCACAAATGGGGCGCGTCGGTGATGGTCATCCTCATCTTCCTCCACATGGGACGGGTCTTCTTCTTCGGCGCCTACAAGTATCCGCGCGAGATGACGTGGATCATCGGTGTGGTCCTGCTGATCCTGACGCTGGCGATGTCGTTCACCGGCTATCTGCTCCCGTTCGACGATCGGGCCTACTGGGCCACCATCGTCGGCGTGAACATCAACGGCACGGCGCCCTTCTTAGGGCCCTACATATCCGACTTCCTGCGCGCCGGGCCCGAGTTCGGAGCGAACACGCTGTCGAGGTTCTACGCCATCCACATGCTGCTCCTGCCGGGGTTGATCATCGCCCTGATCGGCGCCCACCTCTACTTGATCGCGAAGCTCGGGATCGCGGCGCCGCCGTGGATGAAGCCCCACCAAGAGCCCGAGCTCGACGTCGCGGAAGTGTGAGGGGCGCGTGAACCAGGCAGAGAAGGAGGCCTACCTCCGCGAGTACTCCCAGCTGAAGAACGAGGGCAAGCCGTTCTTCCCTTACATCGTGGCCAAGGACTCCGCGATGGCGGTGATCGTGATGATCGTGATCCTCTTCTTCGCGCTTTACTTCGGCGCCGAACTGCTGCCCAAGGCCAATCCGACGACGACGCAATACGTGCCCCGTCCCGATTGGTACTTCTTCTTCCTGTTCGAGGTCCTGCGCGCGATCAAGCCGCCGGTGTGGACGCAGTTCGCGACCATCGGCGTGCCGACGGTCGCCATGGTCCTGCTCTTCCTGCTTCCGTTCTACGACCGCAGCCCCGAGCGCCGGATCGAGCGCCGCCCGGTCGCTCTCACGGCCGGCTGCCTGACCATCCTGGCCATGGCTTACCTCACCTATATCGGCGCCAACGCCGGATCGATCAACACCGCCTCCTTGAAGCCTCCTCCGACGCTGAGCAAGGCGCAGGCGGCGGTGTTCAACGCAGGCCAGGTGGTCATCGGGCAGTCGGGATGCCTGGCCTGTCACCGGATCGGGGTCGACAACCCGGGCAGCGGCGTAGGCCCGGCGCTCACCCACGTCGGAAGCTATCTCGCACCGGCGGCGATCGCCTCGACCCTGATCGACCCCACGCCCCCGATGCCCTCGTTCAAGAGCCTCGAGCAGCAGTATCCCACCAAGTTCAGGGATCTGGTCGCGTTCCTGAGCGACCTCCAGTAGCACGCACGGCCGCTGTGGCGCCGAGCCCGCCTGTGCCCGTGGACGACATCCCGGGCACGCTGGAGGAGACGCAGGTGAGGGCGATGTTCGACCGCATCGCCGGTCTCTACGACCGCATGAACACAGTGATGACGGCCGGCCTGCACCACGAGTGGCGCCGGCGGGCCGCCGATCTTGCGCTGCTCACACCGGGCGACAAGGCGCTCGACGTGGCGACCGGGACCGGTGACCTGGCGTTGGAGCTCTCGCGCCGAGTCGCTCCGGGTGGAGTGGTGGTGGCCGGGGACTTCTCGGAGCGGATGCTGGAAATCGCTCGCGCCAAGGCTTTGGTCCACGGCATCGGCGGCGAGGACGTGCGCCTCCGGTTCGAGACCGCGAACGCCCTCGCTCTGCCCTACGCCGACGACGAGTTCGATGCCGCGACGGTGGGCTTCGGCGCACGCAATTTCTCCGACCTCGATCAGGGGCTCCGCGAGATGGTTCGCGTCGTACGTCCCGGCGGGCGCGTCGTCGTGCTCGAGATGACCACGCCGCGGCGACCCCCACTCTCCACCTTCTTTCGCCTCTGGTTCGACAAGGCGGTTCCGGTGCTCGGGCGCCTGGCCGGCGATTCCGAGGCTTATGACTACCTGCCCAGCTCGGTGCGGCGCTTTCCCGGGCCCGCGGAGCTCGCGGCCGCCATGAGCGAGGCTGGCCTGGGCGAGATTCGCTACCTCCTGACCGCGGGGGGGATCATCGCGCTGCACGTCGGGGTGGTCGGCGGCGACGGCGACGGCGCGGCCAGGAGCTCGGAATGAGCGCCGTCCAGACCGTGCTCGATGCCGGCGGGGCCGGCGTGCCCAGGCTGATGGAGCGCCTCGAGCAGCGGATGGCCGCCATCACCTCGGGCTACGGCCCCGACCTCGTGCGCCACGCGGGCGAGACCATCGCCGCCGGAGGCAAGCGCCTTAGACCCCTGCTCGTGTTCCTTGCCGCCGGCGTCCCCCCGCCCGAGACCGACGGGCTGGTGCGCGCGGCCGTCGCGGTCGAGCTCGTCCACAGCGCCAGCCTCGTTCACGACGACGTGCTCGACCGCGCAGCGCTGCGACGCGGTCGGCCGAGCGTGATGGCCGCAGGCGGCCGTGAGCAGGCCACCGCGACCGGCGATCTCCTCTTTGCGCGTGCCTTCGCCGAGCTCGCGGGCGGGGGCTCGGCGGATGCCGTGCGCTCGCTTTCCCGCGCGAGCTCGGCCCTGGCGCGCGGTGAGCTCATGCAGCGCGCCGACGCCTGGAGCGCCGAGGTCTCGTCCTCGAGATATCTCGAGCGCTGCCGGCTGAAGACCGGGGTCCTGTTCCGCGCCGCCTGCGAGCTCGGTGCCATCGAGGGTGGCGGCGCCGTCGACGCCCTCGGCTCGTTCGGCGAGCGCATCGGCATCGCCTTCCAGATCTTGGACGACGTGCTCGACATCACCGGCCCCCCCGAGCGCACCGGCAAGCCCCAGGGCACCGATCTCCTCGACGGCACGGTGACCCTGCCTCTGATCATCGCCCGCGAGCGCGATCCCGAGCTCGCGGCGCTCGATCTACGCGAGGTGCGCACCCCGGCCCAGGCGGTCGAGATCTGCGAGCAACTTGCGGCCACGGGCGCGCTCCCGGTCGCGCGCCGGCGCGCCCTCGAGCTCGTCGCCGAGGCCAAGGCCATGCTCCCCCCGCTGCCCCGGCGCCAGCTCGACGTCCTCGAGCTCGTGGCCGATGGGGTGGTGTCGCGGTACACGTGACTGCGGTCGCAAGCGACCGTTGCACTCGTGCTGAACGCGGTTGTGTGGGCCGGACTCCTGGGCCCGAATGCGCGCCCTTCGGGCGGGGCATTCGTACTGGAGCCGTGCCTAGGTGTGGAATCCTGGGCCCGAATGCGCGCCCTTCGGGCGGGGCATTCGTACTG
>Ga0302325_10011299_pt1 | contig 19251 bp, 18 predicted proteins | sample Palsa_T0_2_FD_201948 | JGI IMG/M metagenome (GOLD analysis project Ga0302325, IMG submission 201948) | Peat permafrost microbial communities from Stordalen Mire near Abisko, Sweden - Palsa_T0_2 | ecosystem: Environmental > Terrestrial > Soil > Palsa > Peat permafrost | place: Sweden: Abisko...
GGTCGCTGTGCAAGGGCCTTGACGGCCACTACTACTTCGTGCCGATCTACAACTACCCGTGGGTGGTCTTCTACAACAAGAGCACGTTCGCGTCGAAGGGGTACACGGTCCCGACCACGTGGGATCAGATGATCTCGCTCTGCAAGACCATGCAGAAGGACGGCCTGATCCCGTTCGCCTTCGCCGACAAGGACCTGTGGCCCGCGCTGGGGACCTTCGACATCCTGGACCTGCGGATCAACGGCTACGACTATCACATCAGCCTGATGCACAACGAGGCGCACTGGACCGACCCGCAGGTCACCGCGGTGTTCGACCAGTGGCGCGAGCTGACGCCCTTCCTGCAGACCGGCGCGAACGGCCGCATCTGGGAAGACGGCTCCAAGACGCTGGAGAGCAAGCAGGCCGGGATGATGTTCCAGGGCACCAACCAGATCGCCGCGAACTACGTCAGCGACAACAAGAACCTCAGCGACCTGGCCTTCTTCGAGTACCCGGAGATCAACCCGGCCTACGGCCAGTCCTACATGGACGCCCCTATGGACGGCTTCGTGCTGCCCGCCAAGGCGCAGAACAAGGCCGCGGCGAAGACGGTGCTCGAGTACATCGGCAGCGGCGCGGCCGAGACGGCCTACCTGAAGTACGACGAGTGGGACGTCGGCCTGGTCACCGGCCTCCAGGTGCCTACCTACAACCAGGTTCAGAAGACCTCCGTGCAGATGATCTCCGGACAGAAGGCGGTGTCGCAGTTCGGCGACCGCGACACCGACCCGGCGATGGCCGCGGCCGCCGAGACGGCGATCCAGCAGTTCATCGCCAACCCGACCGCCTCGACCATCAAGTCGATCCAGAGCAGCCTCGCGGCGCAGGCAAAGACCATCTTCTGATCGTGAGCGCAAACCGATCCGCCGGGCCGACGACGCGGCGACGCCGCCGGCCCGGCGGGCGCCGCCGACTGTCCCGCGCGGACCTCGTGGTCGTCATCGCGATGATCGCGGTACCGGTGCTCGCCGACCTGGCGTTCATCTGGGGGCCCGCGCTCACCTCGGTCGCCCTGTCCTTCTTCCAGTGGAGCGGCGTGGGCGGGGTCCAACTGCGGTCCTGCCATCCCACCGTGTTCATCCCCGACAACGGCTGCGTCTTCGGCGTGCAGAACTACGTCCAGGCGGCGACGGTGTACCCGCCGTTCTGGCCCGCGGTCGAGCACAATGTCATCTGGCTGCTGGTCTTCACCTTCCTCGCCGCCCCGGCCGGCATGCTCTTCGCCGTGATCATCGACAGCGGCATCCGCGGCAGCCGCATCTACCAGACCGTCCTGTTCCTGCCGGTCATGCTGTCGCTGGCGCTTATCGGGATCATCTGGGAATTCATCTACTCACCCAACTTCGGCCTGATCAACACGATCATCGGGCACAACACGAACGCGAACCTGATCGACTGGCTCGGCAACCCCAAGCTGAACCTGTGGGCGATCCTGGTCGAGGCGTCGTGGCGGCAGATCGGGTACGTGATGGTGCTGTACCTGGCCGGGCTGAAGTCGGTCGACCCGTCCCTGCGGGAGGCCGCGCTGATGGACGGCGCCAACCCGTGGCAGAGCTTCTGGCGAGTGGTTTTCCCGGCCATGCGGCCGATTAACATCATCGTCTTGGTCGTCACGGTCATTGAGTCACTGCGTGCCTTCGACCTCGTCTACATCACCAACCAGGGCACCAACGGACTGCAACTGCTTTCGTCGCTCATTACGAGCAACATCGTGGGCGAGGTTTCCCGGATCGGCTTTGGATCCGCCTTGGGCGTCGTCCTGCTGGTGATCTCGCTGGTGCCCATCTCCATCTTCCTCTACCAGACGTTCGGACGGAGAGCAACCTGATGTCAGCACGCCGGGCTGGCCGGATCGCCGCCTATGGGCTGATGATCGGCGCCTCAGCACTATGGGTTATCCCGCTCCTGTTCGCGCTGTACATCTCCTTCCGCCCGTACAGCGAGACATCGCAGTACGGCTACATGTCCCTGCCGCATCACCTGACGCTGAGCAACTACCTCAACGCATGGACGCAGGCGGACCTGCCGCGCTTCTTCATCAACTCGGTCGAAATCACCGTGCCCGCGGTAATCCTGACGCTATTCCTCGCGTCAATGGTCGCCTTTGTCGTCGTCCGGGCCGATATCAAGATCAACGTTGCCCTGCTGCTACTGTTCACAGCCGGCAATCTGCTGCCACAGCAGGTTATCATCACCCCGCTGTACCGCCTCTATCTGCTAATTCCGCTGCCGAGCTTTATCAGCTCAAGCGGCCTGCTTTACGACTCGATCGCCGGTCTCATCGTCATCAACGTCGCATTCCAAACCGGCTTCTGCGTGTTCGTGCTGAGCAATTACATGAGGACGATACCGGGCGACATGTACGAGGCCGCCGAGGTCGACGGGGCGTCGATGTGGTCCCGTTACTGGAGGTTGACGCTGCCCTTGTGTCGTCCCGCGCTGGCCGCGCTCGCCACCCTGCTGACCACCTGGATATACAACGACTTCTTCTGGGCGATCACCCTCATGGTGACCGGCAGCAAGCGCCCGATCACCTCCGCGCTTGCTAACCTGCAGGGACAGTTCGTGTCCAATCAGAACCTGATCGCCGCGGCCGCGGTGATGGCGGCGATCCCGACGCTGGTCGTGTATATCCTGCTGCAAAAGCAGTTCATCGCCGGGCTGACTCTGGGCGCAACGAAAGGCTAGCGTTGTTCTGCTTGACTTATTGGTGCGGCATCCCGGACCGGAGCGGGATCCGCAGTGGCTGACGGCACAATGAAAAGTATGGTGAACATTGATAGAACCAACTGAGGCCACGCCGAGCATGCTTCCAGCGCAGCGGCAGGACCGCATCCTGGCGGAGATCGAGCGGGCCGGCGGCGCCCGCATCGTGCAGCTGGCCGAGCTGCTCGGGGTCTCGGACATGACGGTGCGCCGGGACATCGACGTGCTGGCGGCGCGGGGCCTGGTGAAGAAGGTGTACGGCGGCGCCACCGTCCCCCAGCAGGGCACCAGCGACGAGCCGGGATTCGAGGCCAAGTCCTGGCGCGAGCCGGCCGCCAAGGAACTGATCGCCGCGGCCGCGGCGGCCCTGGTGCAACCGCGGTCGACCATCGCGGTCAGCGCCGGCACCACGACGTACGCGGCTGCCGCCCACCTAGCCCGCATCCCCCAGCTGACGGTGGTGACCAACTCCATCAGGGTCGCCGACTACCTTTTCTGCAATGGCGAGTCTTCCCAGACGATCCTGCTGACGGGCGGGCTGCGGACCCCGTCTGATGCCCTGGTCGGGCCGATCGCCGTCCAGACCATCAGCGACCTGCATGTTGACCTGCTGCTGATGGGCGTCCATGGCATGGACCCGGTGAGCGGCTTCACCACCCCCAACCTGATGGAGGCGGAGATGAACCGGGCCATGGTGGCCTCGGCCGGACGGCTGGTGGTGCTGGCCGACCACACCAAGTGGGGCGTCATCGGGCTGTCGGCGATGGCGGCCCTGACCGACGCCAGCATCCTGGTCAGCGACTCGGGGCTGACCCCGCAGGCGCGCGCGGTGATCGAGGAGACCGTCGGCGAGCTCCTCATCGCCGACCGGCAAGGTCCCGGCAGCGCGGACGCCAGCGCGCTGTGAGCCGGATAGCTTCGGTCCGCAAGACCCCGGCCCGGCTGGCTGACGGCCGCGAGCTCATCTACTTCGGAGCCTTCGCCGACAGCCCTGACCCCTATACGGATACCCGCGTTCTCGAGTCGGCCGGCGTGTCGTCGCAGGCGCGCTATGATCCGTTGCTCGATGAGTGGGTGCTGATAACGGGGCATCGGATGGGCAGAACGTACCTGCCCCCCACCACCGAATGCCCGCTCTGCCCGTCAACCCCCGGCCGCCCCACGGAGATCCCGGCCTCCTGGTATCAGGTGGCGGTCTTCCAGAACAGGTTTCCCGCCCTGACCCAGGAGGCCGGGCACGAGACGGAACAGCGTCCCTGGCCGCTTCGCCTCGCAGCTGGCAAGGGGCGCTGCGAGGTGGTGGTCTTCAGCCCCGATCACGACGCGTCGTTCGCGGACCTGAGCCCGGCTCAGGCGGGCACCGTCGTGGCCGCGTGGGCGGACCGCACCGCTGAGCTTTCCCGTCTGCCCGGTGTGCAGCAGGTCTACTGCTTCGAGAACCGCGGGCCCGAGATCGGCGTGACGCTCTCGCACCCGCACGGCCAGATCTACGCGTATCCGTTCCTGACCCCGCGGACGTCACGGATGCTGGGCGCCGTCCGCGCTTATCACGACCGCACCGGCCGGGACCTCGTCGACGACGTGCTCACCGCGGAGCGCGCCGACGGATCCCGGATCGTCGTGGCCGGCCGGCACTGGACCGCCTTCGTTCCGTTCGCGGCGCGCTGGCCGTATGAGATCCACCTGTACCCCACCAGCCGGGTGCCGGACCTGACCCGCCTGACGGACCACGAGCGGGCGGAGTTCTGCGAGATCTACCTCGATATCCTCCGCCGATTCGACCGGCTGTTTGACGGTCCCGCGCCGTACATAGCCGCCTGGCACCAGGCTCCGGTCCATGATGGCCACCTGGACCTGGCACTGCACTTGGAGCTGTTCACCACCAGGCGGGCGCCCGGGAAGCTGAAATACCTAGCCGGCACGGAATCGGGCATGGACGCCTTCACCAATGACATCGTGCCGGAAGTCGCGGCGTCGCGGCTGCGCGACCTCGGATAGCAGTCGACTACGCCGCTCCGCGCGAGCAGTCGGACAACCCGCGCCGCCCGGCAACCCGGTCAGCCCCTCACGCCGACTTGGTCAGCGACGCGGTAAGCAGCGCCGCGACGATATCCTGGGCCTGCTCGGGGCTGGCGCCTGCGTCGGTCCGCAGTGACTCCCAGAACGGCCAGAAGCCGACTCCGACCAGGACGCTGGTCAGCTGGATCCGATGCTGGCCGGCCAGCCGACGGAGTTCCGGGGCGAACATCGCCTCGATCTCGGCCTTGCCGAGCGCGCTGTTCCGCTGCTTGCTGCGGCGCAGTTCGGCCGAGAACGGCTCGTGCAGCCGCGCGGCTCGCCAGCCAGGCGCCATCCGCTCGTAGATACGGGCGTTCCGGCTCACGAACCGGGTGATCCGCTCGTCGAGCGGGAGGTCGGCCTCGATCGGCGTCAGCATCGTCATCAAGATTTCGAGATCCCGCCGGGACGCCTCGACCAGGAGCGCCTCCATGTCCGCGAACTGCTGCCAGACGGTGCGTTTCCCCACCCCGGCCCGTTCAGCGATGAGCGAGGCCCGGGGCCGCAGATCACCCTCGCCATGCAGCGTCCGCATCGCCTCGACGATCGCCCGCCGCGTCCGGTGCGACCTGGCGGCGCGCCCGTCCGCGGGCAAGCCCTCGGCCAGCAGCCCGAGGATCTCGGCCCGCAGTTCCCTGGCCTCGTCGGTCCCGAGGATCGAGACGAGACGGTCGAGCGACTCGGACGAGGGGGGCGCCTGCACGGCGGCCCGCGCGGCGGCCCGCGCGGACACAGTCACTCGCAGGACCGGGCCCGGAAAGGCAATGCATCCACGGGGATTAATGTAGCGCACGCTGTGCGAATACCCGCCTCGTCCATCACCGCCCGGGCACCGGCAGGCGGCTCACCGCCCTCGATTGACCCCGTCGGGCGTCGGGCTGCCACTGTCGGATGGCCCCTCGCCCTCCGCGCCGCGCTCCTGCGCGGCCCCGCCCGCGTGCTTGCCTGACACCTTCTGGCGCGTCCACCAGCCCGGCTGGGGAGCCTGCCGCCCCGGCGCGAGCTCGACCGGCGCGTCGGCGGTGCCGCGGTAGAGCGCGGTCCTGGAGCCCGGCCGTTGCGGCAGGCCGCCGCCGCCCCCCGTTCCGCCCGCCGCCCCGCCCAGCTCGGCGCCCTCGGTCACCACCAGCTGTCCGGGGATGACGACCACGGCGATGACCCCGCCGTAGGCCGACTGCCTGAGCGTGACCGTGATGCCGTGCCGGGCGGCGAGCCGCCCGGCGATGAACAGGCCGAGCCGGTCGCTTCTGGAGAGGTCGAAGTCCGGCGGGCTGGCCAGGTCCCGGTTGATCTCGTTCAGCTGTTCGTCGGGTAGGCCGAGCCCCAGGTCCTGCACTTCGACCGCGAAACCATGGCCGACGGGATGCGCCAGGATGGTGACCCGCGAATCGGGCGGCGAGAAGCCGGTCGCGTTCTCGATCAGCTCGGCCAGCAGGTGAATGACGTCCGCGACCGCGCGGCCGACGAGCGCGGTCTTGATCCGGATCTCGATGTTGACCCTGGTGTAGTCCTCGACCTCGGCCACCGCGGCCCGGATCACGTCGATAAACGGGACCGGCTCGCGCCAGTTGCGGCCGGTCGACTCGCCCGACAAGATGATCAGCCCCTCGGCGTGCCGCCGCATCCGCGTGGTGAGGTGATCGATGCGGAACAGGTCGGCGAGCTGGTCGGGCTCCTCCGCGCGTCGCTCCATCCCGTCGAGCAGGGCGAGCTGCCGCTGCAGCAGGAGCTGGCTCCGCCTCGCCAGATTGCGGAACACCTCGTTGACGCCGCGCCGCAGGTTCGCCTCGTCGATCGCCGCCGCCACGGCCGCCCGGTGCACGACCGTGAACGCCTCCCGGACCTGGTCGAGCTCGTCAACGCTGGACTTGGCGGGCGGGGCCTCGGCGTCGACGTCGACCCGCTCGCCCCGGCGCAGCCGTGCCATCAGGCTGGGCAGCTGCCGGTGCGCCAGCGTCAGCGCCGACTCGCGCAGATCGGCCAGCCTGCGCAGCAGGCGCCGGCCCATGACGGCGGAGAAGACGACCGAGGCGATGACCGCGAGCAGGCCCAGGATCGCGGCCACGATCAGCGTCACCAGGGCACTGCGGGCCGACGCGGTCACCTGGGATTGGATCCAGTTCGGCCCCTGCGTCAGCATGACCTCGAGGTTGGTCGCGTAGGCCTTGACGGCGGCCTGCCAGGTGGCCAGCGGGACCGGTGGCCTGCCGCCGGGGGGCGCCTGGATGACCTGGTCTTCGAGGTGCGCAAGGGCGAGCGACAGCGTGGACGGCACGTACCGCTGGTAGAGGCCGCTGGCCTCGGCGTCAAGCTGCGGCACCGCCTCCGCCACCAGGTACCGACGGACGCCGACAAGCTGGCCGAACGACATCTGAGCGGCGGCCGGCAGCCGCCCGGCGAGGACGGCGGCGGTGTAGACGTCATTCTCCTGCAGGACCAGCATCTCCGACTCGTACAGGTTGACCTCCTCGCGCGACGTCGCGGCGAGCGGCTGGCTCACGTAGGTCTCCTGCAGCGACTGCGCGATCACCTGGATGCCGTCCGAGACGATCGCGCTGTACTGGGTGATCACCGAGGGTGAGCTGATAACCCGGCCGGCCACCTCGCCCCGCAATGCGGGCAGCGCCCCGGCGTCGGCCAGGAAGGTCCCCGCCGCCTCCTTCTCCAGCGGGGAGGCGTTGGCGGTGACGGGGCCGGACCCGCTGATGTCCTCGAGGACCCGCAGCGCCTTGTCGGTCGCGGCCGCCTGGGCCCGGTACTCGGTCAGGAGGCTGCCCGATCCGGTGCCCAGATAGCCGACGGCGAGGCTGCGCTCGGCGTTCAGGGCGACCAGCAGCTTAGACGTCGGCGTGATGGTCGCGCCGGCGACCTTCCCGGCGTTGGACAGCCCGACCGCGGTGCCAAGCTGCCCCGCGACCGCGAACGTGTAGACCCCGATCAGCGCGAGCAGCGGGATGAGCACGAGCAGAAACACGCGAACGCGGATGGAGGTGCGTCTCAGCCGCATGGCCGCATCCATTCCTGGAACGGAAACCCCGTTGAGGCTTCCCCGGAGCACTCGTAAAATATTGCACTCAGAGTGCCATAAGTGTGAGCGCGGCGTAAAGCGGATCCGGGCGGTCACTGGTGTTACCGACGACTTAGTCTGAGGCGGGTGGATCTGATCATCGGTACGTACACCGAGCAACTGCCGCACGTGCACGGCCAGGCCGACGGCGTCCTCACCGCGAGCTTCGACCCGGCGAGCGGGCGCATCGGGCCGGTCACCTCGCTGGCGGCCGCCCGCAACCCGTCCTACCTGGCCGCCTCGGCCTCGGGCGAGAACGTCTACGCGGTCCACGAGACCACCACCTTCGAGGACCAGCCGGGCGGGGGCATCACCGCCTACGCCCGCGATCCGGGCAGCGGGCAGCTGACCGCGCTCAACGCGCGGGCGACGCTCGGGGACTCGCCCTGCCACGTCACCGTCGACCGCGGCGGCCGCTTCTTGATCAACGCGAACTACGGCGCGGAGGCCGGCTCGGTCACGGTGCACAGAATCGAACCGGACGGCAGGCTGGGCGACCTGACCGACCACGTCGAGCACGCCGGCTCCGGCCCCGACCCCGTCCGGCAGGCCAACTCCCACGTCCACATGATCGCCAGCGACCCGATGACCGGGGACATTCTGGTGTCCGACCTCGGCTCCGACGCCGTCTTCGTCTACGCGCTCGACCCCGGTGGCCGCCTCGCCGCCAAGACCTCGGCCACCCTGCAGGCGGTCCCTGGCGCGGGGCCGCGGCACCTCGCGTTCCATCCGGACGGCCGCCACCTGTTCATCGTCAACGAACTCGACAGCACCGTCAGCGCGCTGCGCCGCGATGACGGCCGTTTCGTGCTGACCGACCGGGTGCCGACCCGGGGGGCCGGGGCCGGGGCCGGCGCAGCCGGGCCGAACCTGGCGGGCGCCATCCGGGTGACGCCGTCCGGTCGGCATGTCCTGGTGTCCAACCGGGGCGACGACAGCCTGGCGGTGCTGCGCTTCGACCCGGACGCCTCGGCGCTAGCCCTGGTCGGGATCACACCCGACGTGGGGGAGTGCCCCCGGGACTTCATCGTCACCCCCGACGGCCGGCACGTGATCGTGGCCGCCCAGGACGGTGACCGGCTGGCGTCCTACCGGTTCGACGAAGAATCCGGCGCGCTCCAGCTCCTGCACTCCGCCGTCGCGCCCACCCCGGTGTGCCTGATCCTGGCCTGAGCGTAAGCCGGCCGGCAGGCCAGGGACCGACCAGGGACTTGCACGGGGGCGACGGCCCGGCCCGAGGGCGATGCTGAGACCAGTGCCAACCGCTGTTGGCGCCCAAGCAGAGGGAGAAAAGGCATGGGTCTCATCGACCAGGCGCTGAGCGCCAACGCGACCATCGCCGACGGCTTCGATGCCAGCCGCGGGGCGCCCCCGAAGCCCCGGATAGCGATCGTGACCTGCGCGGATCCCCGGCTGACGGACATCGAGCAGATGCTCGGCCTCGCCCACGCCGACGTCGACATGATCAGGAACTTCGGCACCGTGATCGATGACGACGCGGTCCGGTCGCTTGTCCTCTCGACCAGGCTGCTTGGCACCAAGGAGATCATGATCATCAATCACACCGACTGCGGGATGCTCAAATTCGCGGACAGCGAGTTCGAAGACCGGCTGCGCAAGGAGACGGGGCGGGCGGCGATCGCGCCGGCCAGGTTCTACAGCTTCACCGACGCGGTCGAGAACACCAAGGAGCAGATCGAGAAAGCCAGGTCACACCCGTGGATCGCGCCCGATATCCCCGTCCGGGGATTCGTGTACGACGTCACCACCGGGCGGCTCAGCGAGGTGCTCCCGGACCGGCAGACCGTCACCACCGGTTAGCGCACCTGGCGGGACGGATCGAGGTGGGGCCACGCGACCGTTCGGGATAAGGATTTTGAGATCTTTTTCCCCGAACGGTCCGTTGCTCCGCCTGGCGGGTCAGTCCCGCGCGGCAGGTATCAAAGCGGACGGGCGGCCGGCGCGTCTTCCTCGCTGTCGGACATGCTCAGCACATTGGCCAGCGAGCGGCGCAGGTGCCAGGTCATCAGGTCGGCGGCGCCGTCGGGGTCGCCATTGGCCAGGCTGCGGAGGATCTGACGGTGCTCGGCTAGCGCCTCGCGGGCCCGCGACGGCACGTGCCCGGAACGGCTCCGCGCGAGCTGGAGCTTCTGGCCAACCTCGTTGGCGATGTCCGTCAGGTGGGGATTGCCGACCAGCTTGATCAGCGTCTGGTGGAAGTCAAGCTCATCCGGGTAGACCGGCGAGCCGCTGCGCTTGATCTGCGCGGCGGCCTGGTCCAGCACTTTCGCCAGCGCGTCAAGCCGCTCGGCGGTGCTGTGCTCGGTGAACAGCCGGGTGGCGTGCGATTCGAGCGCGATCCGGATCTCGTAGATGTCCCGCAGGTCGGCTGCGGTGTAGTCGGGCACGAACGCGCCCTTGTGGGTCACGATCGTCAGCAGGCCCTGGCTGGCGAGCTGACGGATCGCCTCTCGCAACGGTGCCCGGCTGATGCCAAGCCCGGCCGATAGCTCGACCTCGTTCAGCCGGTCGCCGGGATTGAGCACGCCCGTCAAGATCATCTCGCGCAAGGCGCCGGCCCCCCGCGCGGCCAAGCTCGGGCTTGGCGTAAGCGGCTGCACGTCTTGCATCAGGGCGGCGCCTTCCCTATCGTGTCCGTAGTCGGCAGTCCTCAGTATACAGTCATGCGTGCTGTCGCCGGATTGGTCTCTGGAAAGGAGCTCTGCGTGCCGTCTCAACGGGCCGAGCCAGTGACCTTTTACAGCGACGGCCTGCGACTCGCAGGGATTCTGTACCTGCCAGAAGACGGCCCGGACGGCGCAGATCAGGCCGGCCCGGTGCCCGCCGTGGTGCTGTGCGCGGGCTGGGTGGGAGGCAGATACCACCGCGCGCCGACCTTCGCGGCCGGCTTCACCTCCCGCGGGATAGCCCTGCTCTCGTTCGAGTACCGGGGCTGGGGGGAGAGCAAGGGCGATCGCACCAAGCTGTGGCCGCAGGAGCAGGTCACCGACGTCCGGGCGGCGGTGTCCTACCTGCGGCAGCGGCCGGATATCGACGGCGACCGGATCGCGCTGTTCGGCAAGGAGCACGGCTCTGCCGTCGCCACCCAGGCCGTCGCCGACGATCCGGCCGTGCAGGCGCTGATCTGCATGTTCCCGGTCGGGGACGGCGCCCGTTGGATGCGCTCCATCCGCCGGCCCTGGGAGTGGCGGGAGCTGCTGGCGACGATCGAGGCCGATCGGGCGCGACGGTGCGTCACCGGGGTCTCCGGACACATCGACCCTTCCGATGTTCTGCTGGTCGATCCGGCCACTGAGGAACGCCGACGGGACAAGCGCGCCCGGGCGGGCGATTTCGCGGATTGGAAGCTCCGCATCGACTCGGCCGAGGCGCTGCTGGCGTTTCGCCCGGTCGACTGCGCCTACCGGCTGGCCCCGCGCCCGGTGCTCTTCATCGCGGTCGAGAACGACAACACGGTGCCGGTCGAGGAAGCGATGGCGTTCTACTCCGCCCTGCCCGGCCCCAGAAAGCTGATCCTGCTGCGCGGCATCGAGCACTACGCGGCCTATGAGCCGGAGTACCTGGCCCCGGTACTGGAATCCGCGGCCCGGTTCCTGCGAGCGGCGTTCGGCGCAGAGCCCGCGGACGAGGCTGGTCAGGAAATTAGCCTGATCGGCGTGCCTTCGCCGAACGCGGCGATGTTCTCCACCACCTGGCCGTACATGACGCGGAAGTTATCCTCGCTGACGTAGCCGAGGTGGGGAAGCAGCACGATGCCGTCGGCCGAGCGCAGCGGATGCCCGGCCGGGAGCGGCTCCCGGTCGTAAACGTCGAGCCCGGCGCCGCCGATGATTCCGGATGAGACGGCCCGGACCAGGGCCGGCTCGTCGACGATCGGACCACGCGAGGTATTGATCAGCACCGCCCCGGGTTTCATCGCGGCGAGTTCCTGCTCGCCGATGAGGCCGCGAGTGCTCGCGGAGAGCACCAGGTGGATGGAGAGGACGTCCGAGCGTCGCAGCAGCTCGCCCTGGCTCACGCGCTCGGCGCCGGCCGCGGCCGCCCGCTCCGGTGACAGGTGCGGGCTCCAGGCGATGACCGTCATCCCGAACGCCCGGGCCGGCCCGACCATCTGCGACCCGAGCCGGCCGAGCCCGGCCAGGCCCAGGGTGGCGCCGGCCAGCAGGGCGGGGAAGCCCAGCTGCCAGGCGCCCGCGCGGATGGCCCGGTCCTCGACCACCACTCGCTTGGCGGCGGCGAAGATCAGGGCCCAGGCCACCTCGACCGCCGGGCTCACGCCCGCGCGGCGCGGCGGTACCCGGGTGCCGGATACCGGGATGCCCCGCTCGCGCAGGTACTCGACGTCGAGAGCGGCGTTGCGCTCGCCGGTCGTCACCACCAGCCGCAGCGACGTGAGCCGCTCAAGCACCGACCGAGGTAGCGCGGTGCGTTCTCGCATCAGCACCACGACCTGGAAATCCGCCAGGGCGTCGGCGAGCTCGTCGGCCGGGATCGTCCGGCCGAAGAACGCCACCTCGGTCTCCGGGCCGAGCGAGCCCCAGTCGGCGAGCTCAGCGGCTCGGCCCTGGTAGTCATCGAGCACCGCGACGCGGATCACGGCTCGGGCGACTTCTCGCCGATCACCTCGAAGTAGCGGGCCGAGTTGTTCGACCGGTCGACCGCGTTGCTCGACCCGCGGCTAGCCCGGCCGGCCATCAGCCGGTCGTGAAACGCCTGGATGTCGTCGGTCTCGAGGTCGTAGACCGTCATGTACTGATGATCGGTGTAACCCGGCGGCGTGGTCTGGGCAAAGGCCAGCCGCAGGCGCTCGGCCGCGACGACGCCCTCGACCTGGAGCAGGTCAGGCACATGAGTGTGGTCGAGCCACTGGTTGAATTCGAGGTCGTTGCCCTCGACCGGGTTGTAGAGCACGACGAGCTTGTAGCGTTTCACCGGGTCCGCCTCCTGGCTGTCGGGGGCAATCGGGTTGGTCATCCCGCCGCCGAGCCGGTCGGCAGGCCGAGCTTGAGCTGGGTAATCGCCTGGTTGACGAAGCTGGAGTCGACGAAGCCGCCATAGCTGACCGTGGTGGGAGTTCCGGCCGCCTGCAGCACGTCCTGGATGGCCTGGTACTCGGCCCCGGTGATGGCCGGCGTGCTGCCGCGGTGCTGCTGGTCAAGCTGGTAGAGCTCGCCGATCTTGGCCGCGTCGGTGACGCCGACGGTGGGGAAGACGCGCGAGTCGATCTGCTTGGTCTGGCTCGGGTGCTGGCGGGTGTACTCCCAGCCCTCGACCGTGGCGGTAACGAACGCCTGGACCGTGTCGGGATGGGACTCGATCATGCTCTCCGAGGTGGTGAAGGCGAGCGGCGGCTCCATGGAGACCGGGGCGACGCCGCCGAACATCACGTGGACCGCGTCGGGCACCTCGGTGTTCGGATACATATTCACGAAGCCATCCAGGTGGCCTGACGCCAGGCCGTCCGCCTCGTCGTTCAGCGATCCGACGGACACCACCTTGATGTCGGAACCCGAGCCGGTGCCGGCGGTCAGTCCCTGCGCCTTGAACACTGCCAGCAGGTCGAGGTAGCTGCCCGCGGTCAGGCTGACCACGCCGATCGTCAGATGCGATCCCTTGAGCGCGCGAAGCTGGGCGAGCGTGCCGCTGGCGGGCAGGTGATGCTCGGCGGCGGCCTTCGCGCTGACCACCAGGTCATCGGTCGGCCCGACATCAGGCGTCAGCACCGCCCGGATCTGCGCGCCGTTCTGGACCGCGGCGGGAAGGCCGACCGGATCGGCCGCGATGAACTGGTAGCTGTCGCCTATCGTCGCCGCCACCATGGAAGCGGCCGAGGCGGTGGTGTTGACGAACTTCACGGTCAGCCCCTGCTTGGCGTAGAAGCCCTCGGCCTGCGCCGCCCACAGCGACGCCCAGTTAACCGAGCCCTCGTAGCCGGCCACGGTGACCGTGGTCAGGCTGAGCGGTTTAGACCCGGCCGCCGAAGCGGGCGCCGCGGATCCCGGCCCGCTGCCGCAGGCGGTCACGGTCAGCCCGGCGGCAATGCCGAACGCGATGACACCGGATATTCGCAGCCACGCCATCGAGGCCCTCCCGGAAGCGATGAGTCAAGGGTCCGCACCCTCGTTTCGACCGGACATTACGGTCGACTGTATACAGTTGTCAAGCCTTAAATATGGGGGGACCTGGCCGTTACCTGACCATTTGCCGTGGTTGAGCGGGTCTGGTCGAGGACAAAACGTTCTTAGACCATTGACACGGTATACAGTCGATCGTATCGTGATCGACAACTTCCCCACGTTGCCAAGCTGCGTTTGTGAGGCGGGTGAAATCGGGTGGGGCGGCAGGGGCACATGATGTCTCGCGGACCCGGCGGGCCGGCGACGGAAAGAAACAGGTGCTGAGTGAGCAGATCGTTGAACGCGCGACTCCGGAGCAGGGTCTTTGACGGCGGTGCGCCGCTGCTCCTGCCGGGTGCGTCGGATGCGATGGTGGCCCGGCTGCTTGAGGACGTCGGCGCGGAGGCCATCTACATCTCCGGAGCGGGTACCACCAATGCGCTGCTCGGTATGCCCGACCTCGGCCTGCTGACCGCGACCGAGCTCATCGCCCAGGTGTCAGCGATCCGTGACGTCGTCGAGCTCCCGCTCGTGGTCGACGCCGACACCGGATTCGGCAACGTGGTGAACGTGCGCCGGACGGTGCGCGCCCTGGAGCGGGCCGGCGCCAGCGCGATCCAGATCGAAGACCAGGTCATGCCCAAACGGTGCGGCCACTTTCCCGACAAGAGCGTGATCAGCGCGCGCGAGATGGTGGAGAAGATCTACGCCGCCGCCGACGCCCGCACCGACGACGATCTGCTGATCATCGCCAGGACCGATGCCCGGGCCGAGCTCGGCCTGTCTGAGGCGCTCGACCGCATGCACGCCTACCGCGAGGCCGGGGCCGACGTCCTGTTCGTCGAGGCGCCGGAGTCGGTCGAAGAAATGAAGAAGGCGGTGGCCGCCATACCGGGGCCGCACGTCGTGAACATGGTCGAGGGCGGCCTGACCCCGATCCTCCCGATGGCCGAGCTGGCTGAAATCGGCTTCGCCATCGTCCTCTACGCCAATTCGGTCATGCGGGCAGGAATGATGGGTATGCGCAGCGTAGCGCAGCATTTGGTCAAAACAGGCGATACTCTCGCGGTCGACGACCAGATCGCCGGATGGGAGTTCCGACAATCGCTTGTACGCAAGCAGTTCTTTGACGAGTTGGTAGACACGTACCAGTCGAGGGCGGCGCGCGGCGGGGCAGTCGCGGCCGCGACCGACACGGGGGCAGGTGCGCCGTGAACGATTCACTGCGGCTCAAATCGGCCGGGGTACCGGGTCAGGATCAGCCCGCCACCGGGCCGTCGGAGCACGAGGTGGCGATCAGTCTCGACGATGTCAGCCTGCGTTTCGGCGGGTCGTCGACGGCGGTCCTCGACCACATTGACCTGACGGTCATGAAGGGCGAGATCCTGGTGGTGATCGGCCCGTCGGGCTGTGGCAAGTCGACGATGCTGAACCTGGTCTCGGGCACGCTGCAGCCAACGTCGGGCTCGGTGACCTGCTTCGGCAGTCCTGTCAGCGGGCTCAACCACAATGTCGCCTACATGACCCAGAAGGACACGCTGCTGCCCTGGCGGACCGCCCTGGACAACGCCGCGATGCCCCTGGAGCTCAAGGGGATGGCCCGGGCCGAACGGCGGGCCCGAGCCCGGGAGATCCTCGACCTGGTCGGGGTCGGGCATGCCGCCGGCCAACGGCCGCACCAGCTATCGGGCGGCATGCGCAGCCGCGTATCGCTGGCCCGTGCCCTGCTCAGCGACGCCGCCATCTTCCTCATGGACGAGCCCTTCTCGGCCATCGACGCGCTGCAGCGGGTTCGGCTCCAGCAGATGCTGGTCGACCTGTGGGCGGCCACCAGCAAGACGATGATCTACGTGACCCACGACCTTGAGGAGGCCATCGCGCTCGGCCACCGGGTCATCGTGATGGGCCGGAACCCGGGCCGGATCGCAGTGGAGCGCACCGTTCCCGTCGCGCACCCGCGTAACGTCGCGCTGTTCCGGAACACCGACGAGGCTCACGATCGGTACTCGGAACTGTGGGAATCCCTGGAAAGGCAGTTCGACAGTTGAGCACCGAACTGCTAACGGGAGCGGACACTGCCAGCGCTGGCAGTCCGGTCCGGCGGTGGGTCCGCCGGCCAGGCCGGCGCTCGCTGTCGGTCGCGGTCGCGCGGCTGCTGACGGCGTTCGCGGTGCTCCTCATCTGGCAGTACTCGCCGCAGGGAGTCGTGCCGACCATCGCCGTGAGCCGGCCGCTTCCCATCATCCGCAGCTTCGGTCACCTGGTCAGGACCGGCGAGTTGTTCAGCGGGACCTGGGCCACCGCCGAGCAGGTGCTGTACTCGCTGGTGCTCGGGGCCCTCATCGGGGTCGTGCTCGCGATCCTGACCTGGGCGCCGATCGGCCGCTGGCTGCTCGGGCCGCTCATCAGCGCGAGCTACGCGATTCCGAAAGTGGGGCTGATCTCGTTCTACATCCTGCTCCTCGGTGTCGACACCAAGGCGCACGTGGTGTTCGTGACCGGTTTCGTGCTGTTCGCCTACTACTTCGCCGTCCGCGACGCGTTCGAAGATCTCGACCGTGACAAGCTGACGGCGCTGCGGCTCATGGGGGCGAGCAGGCTGGCCCTGTTCCGGGTCTACGTGCTCCCCTCGGCGGTGCCGTACTTGTTCACCGCGACCAGGATCGCCGTGCCGCTCGCGTTCGCCTCCGAGGTGTTCGCCGAACTCGAGATGCCGACCGCGACCGGTCTTGGAGTGTCGCTTGAGCAGGCGACCGACAGCCTGGATGCCTCCACCAGCATGGCGATCGCGCTGTTCATCGTGCTCATCGGCTATCTGCTCGACCTCTTGATCGGCGCGCGGCTGCGCCGCTATACCGAATCGATCGGGACGGGGCTGGTGCTATGAGCAAGTCCGCCCGCCGGGTCGCGTCGGTCGCGGCCCAGTGGATCTTCTCCGCCGCCGTCGTGTACGCCGTCTGGGAATGGCTGCTGGCGCCGAACCTGTCGCGCGTGTTCATGGCGCCGCCGAGCGCCGTGTGGGACCAGCTCACCAGCTGGGCCAGCAACGGCACGATGTTCAGCCTGTCCTACACCACGTTCTCCGAGGCCTTCGTCGGGTTCGTGATCGGCTCGGCCGCCGGGTTGCTGTTCGCGCTCGTCATCGGCCTGTCGCCGTACCTTACGAGCAAGGTTCTGGAGCCCGTCGTGGTCGCGATCTACGCGATGCCCAAGTTCGTGCTCGTCCCTATCCTCTACATCTGGCTCGGCTCTGACTTCCTGCCCCGAGTGCTGCTGGTGACCGCGGCCGTCTTCCCGCTGGTCGCCATCTACACGCTGACCGGTATCCGCACGGTCGACCCGGACCGGGTGACGATGATGCGGCTGATGGGCGCCAGCCGGGCTCAGATCGCGTCCAAGCTGCTGATTCCGCACACCATGCGCTACGTGGTGACCGGTCTGACCTTCTCTTTCCCGCACGCCGTGACGATGGCCATCGGCGCGGAAATCCTGTTCGGCACGACCACCGGGCTCGGCGGCACGCTCTACACCGACGCCCAACAGTTCAACGCGGCGGCGGTCATCGCCGCGCTGATCATCGCTACCGCGCTGGCCGCAGTCCTGACCGGCATCTGCCGGCTGATCGGAACGCTGGCACTGGCCTCGTTCGGAACGCCGGCCAGCCCGGCCCGGACCTGAACTGCATTCCTGGCAACCTATCTCAGTCATCCGGAAGGAATTCATATGCCTAACGTGACGCGCCGCGTCAGCAGACGCCGGGTCTACCAAGCGCTCCCGCTCCTCGTCGGGGCCGCACTGCTGGCCAGCGCCTGTTCGAGCGCCAGCCAGACCTCCGCGAGCTCGCCCGCCGCGGCCGGTGGCACCTCCAGTTCCGCCGCGCTGAGCATGTCCAGCGTCAAGTCGATCGTGGCGACCGGCGACCCGATGATCGAGCTGACCGGGCTGGGCAAGGGGTACTTCACCGACGAGGGACTGACCGTCTCGCCGACCCGCACCACCTCAGGCTCATCAGACGTGGCCCTGCTGGTCAGCGGCTCGGTGCAGTTCCTGCTGGGCGGATCGGCGGCGATCATCGCCAAGCAGGCGGGGGCTCCGGTCAAGGTGATCATGGCCGTGAACAAGGGCTCCGACGAGACCCTGGACATAAGCAAGAAGTTCGCCGCCGCGCACAACATCCCGACGACATCGACCACGGCGGCCCAGGTGAACGCCCAACTCGAGGCGCTCAAGGGTTCCCACATCACCATCGGCGTTACCAACACCACCGGTGACGGCTACAACTACCTCACCGCGGCGCTGCGGTCCCGCGGCATCACGATCGGGCCGGGTAAGGACGTCAACATCATCAGCACGGGCGGCGCCCCGCAGCTGGTGGCGGCCTATGAGACCGGCAAGCTCGACGCGTTCTCGATCACCCCGCCCTACACCGCCCGCGCGGACTCGGTCCAGGTCCCGCTGAGCCTGGTCACGCCCGACTCCCAGTCGGGGTTCTTCTACGTCCTCACCACCGACTCGATGATCGCGCAGCATCCCGACACGGTGCAGGCATTCGTCAACGCGATGGTGAAGAGCTGGCAGTTCGCCACCACCAGCCCGGCCCAGGCCGAGGCCGCGGCGGCGCCGCTCTACCTCAAGTACAACGGCACCTACACCCCGGGGCAAATCCAGACCGTCTTCACGGAGCTGAGCAAAGACTGGAGCAGCGTCGTCGTATCGCCGAGCGAGTTCGCGGGGACGGTGAACGTCGTGACGCTGGCCCAGCCAACGCAGAAGCTGACGGTGACCTACGCCGACACGGTCGATAACACCTTCGTGAACAAGGCCCTGGCATCCGCTGGCGTCTCGGCCAGCGCTTCCGCCAGCTCCTCGGGATCCTAGGAGGTGACGGTGGCGGACAGCCGCGGGACCGTCGGCATCGCCGGGGTCGGCGACATGGGCTCGGCCATCGCCGGGACCCTGCTGAGGGCCGGCTGGACGATCGTCGGCTACGACATCGACCCCGGCCGGCTTGACCGGGCGGCGGCCGCGGGTGTCCGCCCGGCCGGTTCACTGCGGGAGCTGGCAGAAGCAACCGCGGCCGGGTCGCCGGACGCGGCGCCGATCGTGGCGATCGTCGTGGACGGCGAGGAGCAGCTGGACCGCGCGGCGGTCGAGCTGACCGCCACCGCACCGACCGGGAGCACGCTGGTCGTGCACACCACCACCCGGCCCGCGCACATCGTCGCGCTGGCTGGGGCCGCC
>Ga0302325_10011300_pt1 | contig 19250 bp, 9 predicted proteins | sample Palsa_T0_2_FD_201948 | JGI IMG/M metagenome (GOLD analysis project Ga0302325, IMG submission 201948) | Peat permafrost microbial communities from Stordalen Mire near Abisko, Sweden - Palsa_T0_2 | ecosystem: Environmental > Terrestrial > Soil > Palsa > Peat permafrost | place: Sweden: Abisko...
TCAACACGAACACCGCCCTGACCTCGACCTTCACCTTGATCGATCCCAGAACCCCCAGCGCCTACGTCAGGTTCTATCGTGTCCTCCAAGTGCCGTGAGGATCAAGGGAACCGGCGGTGGATCAAATTGTCAGGCTTGCCCGCGCCAGTAGCTTCTGCCTGGCTCTGGCCTCGGGCTAAAGTAGCGCTCCATTTCATCCGATATGCACAGTGTAAGAGCAAAAATGCCCGGCAAAAGCACATTGAAACGTTACTCCTGAGAAAACCATTTCCAATGGCTGAGGCTGAGACACGCATGCATGCCGTCCCGAGAGCGAAGCCCGCAGCCGCACCCCGGTTGACCGGCGTTGATCCAACTCTTTTCGCCCGGCATAACGGAGCCTGTTACCGGACGCCCAGCGACCTCCAGGCCACTCCCGATTCCGAGCTGCGCTTTCTGGTCGTGGGAGGTTGCCTCGCTCAACCTTTCCCAGAGGTTGCGGCGGGGATGAACAAAGCTTTCAAAGGCGATTTTATCCTGCTGAACAATTTCGATTCGTTCACGGAAATGCCAGCGGCGCAGGCGGCGGAATATGATTTCCAGATTATTCACCTTCCCCTGAGAACAATCCTGGGCAACGCCTACTTCCACCTGCCGGATGATGCCGCCTGCCATGAGGAGTTCCTGCGGCAGACCCAAGACTGTCTCGCCCGCTATTTATCCAACGCCCTCAAGTTGAACACCGAGCACAAGTTGCCGGCGTTTGTTCTGGGATTCATGGTGCCGCAACAAAACCCGCTGGGACGGCTTCAGCCGCGCTACGACTTGCGCAACATCGTGTATTTTATTGAGCGGCTCAATATGTTCCTGGCAGCGGAGGTTGCGCGGCGCGAAAACGCCTTGTTCGTGGACGTGGATCAAGTATCCAGCAGCATCGGAAAGAAGTCCTGCCAGGACGACATGGTGTGGTCGTTCACCCATGGAACCACCCTGAGCGATGGCGATCATGACCACGACTTAAACCGGATTCAGCCCCCGATGGCGATGCAACATCATTATACCGCACGATGGATGGAGTTCTTCGAGGCGCTCCTCCATGAGGTCTTTGCCATGTATCGCACGCTCAAGCAACAAGACACCGTCAAACTGGTGGCGGTGGACCTGGATGACACTTTGTGGCGTGGCGTGGCGGCGGAGGGAAGCCTGGGAATCCTCGAAGGCTGGCCGATGGGCTTCATGGAAGCGCTCCTTTTTTTGAAGAAGCGCGGAATACTGCTGGCCATTATCAGCAAGAACGATGAAGAGTTCATCCGGTCCAACTGGTGTGACATCGTCCAAGGCCAGATTGCTCTGGCGGATTTCGCCGTCCACAAAATCAATTTCCGCAGCAAAGCCGAAAACCTGGCGGAAATCCTGCGGGAGGTTAATCTGCGGCCCCAGAATGCCGTCGTGATTGATGACAATCCTGTGGAACGCGCCGCGATCCAGGCAGGACTTCCAGGGGTGCGGGTGTTAGGCAGTCATCTATACTACTTGAAACGCATTCTGCTTTGGTCGTCGGAAACCCAGCAGCGCGTGATCACCCAGGAATCAAGCCGCAAGACGGAGATGGTTCATGCGCACTTGGAGCGCGAATCCGCGCGCAAGACGCTCTCCCATGAAGAGTTCCTCCAGACTCTTGGCCTTCGCGTGTCGCTTTCGATTCTCCACGACACAAATAACCTGCACATGAACCGGGCGCTCGAGCTTTTCAACAAAACCAACCAATTCAACACCACCGGCGCGCGCTACACGTTGGAGCAATGCCACCAGCATTTCGCCGCAGGCCGCCTGCTCTACGTTCTCCAGGCCGAGGACCGATTCACACAATACGGCCTTGTCGCCGCGGCATGGGTGCATCAAAACTGCATCCATCACATGGTGCTGAGTTGTCGCGCCCTTGGTTTGGGCATTGAAGATGCCTTCCTGGCCTGCATCTCTCATCAAATGGCACGGGAAAAGGCAACGATCATGCTCGGCCGTTTGCAGCCAACCGGGGCCAACATCGCCTGCCGCCAGCTTTACAGTCGAAATGGGTTTATTCAGGAGGAAGTCAATTCCGTGCTCTGGTCGCGGCCGCTGACGTCGCTGGTTGTTCTTCCACATCACATCTCCCTCGACCAGCCGGGCGCAGTAGTTCCAGATGCAACGGCCCCGCGTCGCCGGCTTTCAGCAAGACCCACTTCGTCCGGAAACATTAGACAGTGGACTGCTCGCGAACGGGAGCTTTGTCCAGAGGGGCCATCTTGAGCTTAAAACCGTAGGCTGGCGCAAAGGTTTGCGGGGAAGCGCCAAAAACCCGCTTGAATTCGCGGCAGAAGTGCGATTGGCTGGCAAATTTCAATTCAGCCGCGGCGGCTTTGTTCGAGTATCCTTGCGCGATCAGTTCTTTTGCCAACTGGCATTGCAAGTCGCGCAGCCAATGGCTCGGGGTGCAATCGAAATTGCGCCTGAAAATCCGCTGCAATTGCCGCTCGGAAATGGCGCAGAGCGAGGCCATTCTCGCAGAATTAAAGTCTGCTTCCCGCGCCAATTGCTCCCATTTTTGCTTCAGAACTCTTCCGTGCATAGAACTTCACTTTCAGCGCAGTCTGTACCTCCATTGCTTGCAGAAGAAACCGCCTGAGGATTTTAACCAACAGGCGGTTTCCTGTAATCGGCATCGAACCAGGCGTGTATTATGGGCTCGTAACCCGGTAAAAGAGCACACCAGTAGCAGGTATAGCAACGTTATACTGGGCGGCGCCCGTGACGGCGTTGGCGGTCACGTTGGCGATCGTGGTCCAAGTTACGAGGTCGCTCGAGCTCTGGACGGCGTAACTGGCCCCAGGCGTGCCCGTGAATGTGATCTCCAGGAGGCCATTGACCAATGTGGCTGTCAACTTCGGCCCAGCGGACGCGACAACCTGCAGAGTAAAGCTCTGTGAATTGGTGGAAAAGGAATCGCTGACTGAGATGGTCAGCGTTTCCACACCAAAAGCGCCTGCAACCGGTGTAATGGTGGCAACCTCATTGGTTCCGTTGAACGAGAAGGCGAAACCATTGGTGCTCACAAGGGCTGTGTTAGTGCTGGTGCCACTGAAGGTCAGGTTTGTTATGGGCGTCACCGGAGACGTCACATTAAGCGTGATCTGAACCGGCGTGTTTTCTCTCGTGGACTGGTTCGTGATTGCCCCCAAAGTCGGCGGAGTGGGTGGAATCACGGTGATAGCGAAGGTTGCAAAGACGTTAGTCACGCCGTCGCTGACGATAATAGTGATGGCGGAGACTCCGGCCTGGTTGGTAGCGGGAACAATCGTCGCGACTTCATTACTACCGTTGTATGAGAAATTCACCGCTGCAATCACATTGGGATTCGAGATGTTGGCGCTGTAGGCCAAATTGGTAATGGCTGTGGCAATATCGGTCACATCCAGCACCTCGGTCACAGGGGTGTTTGCCGGGGTGTTCGTATCCGCGATTGGCGCTATAGTCGGCGCATATTCCACGAATGTGACGGTCAGCGTCAAGCTGCCTGTCCCAATACCAAACTGATCTTGCGCGGCGATGGTAATGAGGCTCGTTCCAGACTTATACGCCACTGGCGTGATGGTGGCGGAGAAATTGCTGCCGGAGCCTGAGATGGCCACCGACGCGATCAAGTTTGTGTTCGATGCGACGCCGGTAATGTTGGTAGCGCTAAACGTCGCCGGGACGTAGGCCAAAGTGAACGGCACGAAGACCGGCCTATTCTCAGGTGTATTTGTGGCGGACACAATTGTCACCACGGGAGCAAGACCCGAAGTCACCATAACTTCGAGCGTATTGGTCGAAAACACAGTTCCATCGGTGGCGATGATGCTAAGGGTTATATCGTTTGTCGTCCCGTTGGGCGTGAATGTCACATCGTAGCTGCCGCCGCCGTTTGTGGTGATGTCCGCTGTTCCCGCGTTTGTGCTGGACAAGCTGACGGTGACAGTCAAATTACTGGTTCCTCCCAGATTGACGTCGCTGATCGTGAATGGGATCGTCAGCGGGATGTTGGCCGGAGTGTTCGTCAGCGCCACCGGCAACGTAATGACCGGCGGAATATCCGCATACAGCACCGTCAACAGGAACGAGTTGGTGGATGAATTATTATTGGTATCCGTCAGTATCAGCGTAATGGTTGCCGTGCCATTAATGTTAGTCACTGCGGACGGGTAGTTTATGGTTGGCGTGATCGTCAACGTTTCGTTGCTTGTCCCCTGGCCGGTGAGCACAAGATTCGTCACCAAGTTGGCTGGGGATTCGCCGGTGGCCGCCACAGAGACTGTTATGTTGCTGGCATAGGTGTATTCCGAGGCGATCGAGAACGGAACGGTGACCGACGAATTCTCGAGAATTGTCACTGGCGCCAGTGGAGTAATCATTGGCCCGATGGTTTCGAAGGCTAACGACCAGCCACCACTGATTTCTCCGACGTCGAACGTGTTGGGGTCATACGCATAGAGCGACCAGATACCGTTGGGGCTGGTGTTGCTGAAGACGCCCAGATCATGGAAGTAGATCGAATTCGGAGGCGAATTAGTCGGAGCGTTTGGCAATATAACATCGGGCCGGTTGTCGAGGTAGTTCAAATCGGACAACGCCGGTGCGTTGGTCCCGCTCTCCAGAGGCCCGCTCGGCGACATGGCCGTGCCGAGGATATCGTCAAATGTGAAGCGCAGATTTGAAACGGGTATGAACCCGCCCTCATCGCTCATGAGCATGACGCTTTGGTTATTTGTTCCAGGTCCGACCAACAAGATCGAGACGTCACTCGGGAAGTTGTGGGTGAAGCCGACCAGGGTCGCGGTGACCTTGAGAATTCCCGATCCCACGTTACTGACGCCGATCTGCGACGGATCAGCGCTAATGGTTATCGGACCAGTGTTGGCGAAGATGGGTATGGTGCTGGGCACCACGACCAACGTAAACGTTGAGTTTGTCGAAAGCGCGTTGCTGGCAATGGGTTGCGTGGCCGTAAGGGTGATCAAGTTGGTGCCAGTCAAGTCGCCCACGGGCGTAACGTAAAGGTTGGAAGGCCCGGTGCCATTGGCCAGGAATGACAGGCTGCTGTTAGGAACCGGGTTCGCGCCCCCCAGCGGGGTCGAACTCGCTGAGATAATGACTGAGTTGGTAGGGAAACCCGTGTCGTAATAGCCAAGAGGTATAATCACGGGTGTTCCCGCCGTGATAGTTACAGTGGCTCCGTTAGTCGGCAGGGTAATATCCGGTCCGATGTCAACCGGAGTAACAGTGACCAGAAGACTCGCGCTGGCGACTTGGCCGTAGGAGTTGGTCGCGTAGATGGTCACGAGGCTGGTTCCGGCTTCATTGAGGGCCGGGGTGAAGAAAGCCGTCCAGTTCGTGCTGTCAGGGATGCCGCTGAAGGTCACGTTGGCTGGCGGAATCAGCGCGGCATTGGTGGAAGTCACGCCAAAGGAATTGGTCGTGTAGTTGATGGCCGAAGCCGAGGAATCGTCATAAATAACGAACGAGGCCTTGGTGGGTCCTGGATACTGGACCGTAAGGTTTGTCGGACCAATGATTCCGATATTGGGCGTGGTAAAGATTTCCAAAGTCCAGCCGCTGGTTATGTACCCGACATCACCCGCCGAGTCATCCTGCACATACAGATACCAGTTTGTATTAGGATTGAGTCCGTTGAACACGTTCAGGTTCGTCGGATACGGCCCAAGCGGTGGCGCCGGGTTTGTGGCGTTGTACACCGGAGTATTGAAGGGTCCATTGGTCTCGAAGTTGTAAGGTTTGACCGGCTGACCGTCAGACGGCAAATAGGTTTCGCTGAACAACTGCGACGACGGCGGCGCAGGCCCGACCGCGTTCGATTGGCTAAAAGTCAGGGTCAGGCCTGATACATAGATATCTCCAACAGAGACTCCGTCTCCCGCGTTATTCATCAGGACTGTATTGCTGCCGTTAGGACCAACCAGCAATATTCCGACGTCGGACGGATACTGGTGGGCGAAGCCATTGATCTGCACAACGACTTGTGAGAGGGTGCCCACCAAGCCGCTGACGCTGATGATGCTCGGCGAGGGTATGGACGGTGAAACGTCCACAATGTTGATTGGGGCGGAGTTGCTGTAGTAATGCTGCTCACTAGGCACGACGTGTACCTGGAAGTTTGTGGTCACCTGCAAGCCATGGGCGTCGGTCGCGGTCAATTGAATCGTTGACTTGACCAAAACTGGTGTCGGCAACGTGTTGATTGCGACTGTCCAGACTGAGCCGGGCAGATTGGCGTCGGTTCCATTATACAGGCCTGAACCACCCGAACTGACCGCCCCGCTTAAAGTGACCCCATCGGGTGCGCTTTGATTGGTTGCGGTGACAATAATCACAGGCGGAGTGGCGTCCTGGCTGGTGACCGAGAAAATAAGGTTAGCCGAGTCTCCTCCGATGACCGAAATGAACCCTCCCGTTGGCGGAAAGTTGTTGGTGCCGAATTGCGGAGCGAACGTCTGCGGAGTTAGAGTCACTGTAAAGGTGCTCTCGATAAACGTGGAACCGATGCTATCGGCGTTTGTAACATATACATCAATCGTAGCCGTTCCCACCGCACCCGAAACCGGAGTTATGTTGAGGATGATATCCGCGGCATCATGAACGCTTGAGGCAAAGTTGGGAAAGTTCGTCAAGTTCAAGACGTTCGTGTTGGTGGTCAGGGCGGGACCTATCGCGGTTACGCCGGTGCTGAACGACAGGCCGCCGTTGGTGACGAGAAGCGGAGAGGCTGAATAGGCCGCAACGGTAATGTCCGACAGCGGATCACCAAATTGCGTGACAAAAAACTCACTGCGGCTGACACTATTCTCATTCGTGGTTATATTGGGGAGCCGGGTCAGAGTGGGCGGGAAATTAGCCTTGCTGATGACGAACGGGTAATTTGTGGAGCCGGTGGCCCCGTCAACATTGCTCACAGTAAAGGTAATGGTGCCCGATCCGTTCGAGAAAAGCGCCGGAGTGAAAGTCGCTATATAATCATAGGCAATACCAGCGGGCGCATTTGTCACATAGGGTACTGGGTATGGGGAGAACATCCCGGCCGGCGAAGAGGTGATGGTTACTTTGTCGCCTGCCCCTCCGCCCGTGCTGTCAAGCAGATGGAAGCTGATCATTCCGGTGTTGTCCTGGCCGACGCCGTTTTCTGTAATCGTCAAGGGCACCGACAAATCGCTCAGTTGGGTCGGGTCCAGAACGATTTCAGGGCCGGTGGCGATGGAAAGGCTCCAACCATTGGCAATACTGACGGTCTGGCCGAGGGTGTTGTCCACCACCCAGAGGATCCAAGGACCGTTGAGGTTGGCGCCGGTGAGGCCGCTGAAGACCGCCATGCGGTCATAATAAGGCGGCGCTGGAGCGTTGCTCGGCAGCGCATTGGTGTTGCCGTTGTAGCCGGCCGGATGGTAATTCGTTGAGGTGCCATTTGGGGCCAGCGGGCCACTGGCAGGCACCGAGCCGTCGGTATCGGCAAACGTCAGTGTCAGGTTGGTGGACCCGACGGTGCCGCCAGCGGCGGACAAGAGCAGGACTGACGTTCCATTAGGAGCCTCCAACAGGATCGAAACGTCACTGGGATCAGTGGCGGTCAAGGTGTTCAAGGTTACGGAGGCGGTGAACAAGGATCCAACAGTCAAGCCGCTGACTATATTGGTGGATCCATAATTGGTTCCATAAGGCGAAGGCACGGGATTGGTGGCACTATTGGCAATCGTGTTCGTATTGGCAAAGACAGTGGTCGTCGGAGATTCAACGAAGATGCTAAAAGCTGCCGCCGCCGTGTTGGTGCCGCCTGGGACAACCTGAGTGACGGTGACTGTAATCGTGCTGCCCTCTTGTGGCGTCGCTCCGGATGGGACAACAAGCTGGATGTATCCGCTATACGTGCCCGGCGAAGCGTTGGGGAAAGAGGCCGGGTTGATGACGATGTTGGCGGGGCTGTTGGGAACCTCGCTCGGGGCCGATGAGACAGCCGTGATGGTCAAGTTCGCGTTGGGTTCCAAATTGGTGACATAGAATGGAATGTTCGTGGACGTCGTTCCGGGGACTATATCTTCAGTGCCGGTGAAGAACGGCGCGATGGTCGGCAGTTGAATGACATGGACGACGGACAGGGCCACTATGTTCGTTGTCGTTTCACCATTGGTGTTGCCGGCGGTATAGACCAAAGCGCTCAGATTTGTGCCAAAAACATCGGACACGGCCGTGACCGTGTAGGTAACCACGCCGACAGACGACAAAAACGGGGCGAACGCGTCCGGGGTTAGGGGCGACGTGAAGCCCGTGATATTGGTGCCAGTAATGGTCGCGAGCGCCGGATCCGTGGAGATTAGATTTATGTTAGTGGAGTAGAGGTACGCATCAACATCTGAATTGGTAAAGCTAATTTGAGCAGATGTATTTTCAAGCATGACCAGGTTGTTGGTCGAAGCGCTCACCACAGGATACTGAGCAACATACACTACGATATTCGTGAAAATGCTCACGGCTGTGTTCAAGCTCGGATCGGACACCGTCACGGTGACAGTGTTGGTGGCATTCGTTCCTTGGACGGCGGAAGGATAGTTGAGCGCCGGAACAATCTGCAAGTTGGTAGGGCCCGAGGCCGTGCCAACGCCTTGCACTGTCAAAGTCAGGTTAGGGTTGCTGCTAGTGGCGGTAACAGTCAGGTTGGCTAGGGGAGTGGTAACGTCGGTAATGACCAAGGGGACGTTATTCGTGGTATTTTCATACACAAACTGTGGAGTGGAAATCGCTTGAATCGCCGGCCCGGTTGTGAGGAACAATATCCAGTCGGAGATGCTCCCGCTGTCCGGATAGGCGGTATCCATAATATAGAGACTCCACGTGCCGCTGGGCGTCTCGCCGTTGAATATATTCAGATCGGTGGAATATGGGGGGGCAGCCAGGGTAATGCCCGGCGGGTTGGAGAACACCAGACCAGTGGCATAATTGTCCGGCCTATAGGTGCCGTTGGTCAACGGAGTGCCCACAGGAATCAGCGGGCCGGCAGACTGGCTGAACTCCAAGTTGACGTCGCTGACCGGAGATTGGTCACCCGCGTTGGCCATCAACACCACATTTGACCCAGAAGGCGATACCAGGAGGACTTGAACATCGGAAGCGTCATTATGGGTAAACCCGATCAAGCTCACCTTGACGCCGCTGACCAGCCCTGCCACGTCGGGGGGGACGGTAATACTCCAAGGATAAGCACTCGCCAAGGAGTAGGCAGGATAACCGGGTCCCAACGTAATGGAGGCGGGACTGGTGCTGATGTAAGCCAGGTTCGGAGTGACCGCAATCGTGAATTGCACTTTGGACTGCTTGCCGACGCCGTCGGTCACCGACACCGTGACGGTATTCGTGCCGGTCCCCACGCCGGAAGGCGCAACGTCCAGGAAATAGTTATTTGTGCCGTCGTCTGCCGTCCCGTTGGTTATGATGGAGATGGAGGGAGCCGGACTTAGAGTACCCGAGGAACTGACCACAAAGGTGTTGGCATTGGTCGTCTGGGCGTCCCAAACCTCGAACGGGATGTCGGTGATCGCCACGCCAGCGGGTGTGCTGAACGTGGTTCCACTTGGGGTTGAAATAACGGGCGGCTGGCTGTTGGAAATCACGATGAAGGTTATAGTCGCCGTGGACATGACCCCGCTGGCATCCGAGGCGGTGATAAGGATGCTGTTTGTTCCAAACTTATAGGTTTTGGGCATAATCTGCAACACCGCCAGGTTTTCCACGCCATTATTCGTGACTTGAACGGGGCTGGCGATTGTGATCGAAGTTGCCGTAGAGGGACTCACGGGCGTCACACCCGTGGTGACGGTCAAAGAAGTGTCGCCGGATTCGGCGTCGCCCACCGGGATAACGATATTGGTGGAAATATTTTCCAGAGTATAATAGATATTAGTCGTCGGGCTGACTTTTGGCCCGGTTATAATGGACAACTGCCAACCGCCGTAAATATAGCCGCCTGCGGGCGCTCCGTTTTTGTCGAACGCATAGAGACTCCAAACTCCGTTTGGATCGCTGCCCGAGAAGGAGGTCACCAAATTGTTTCCGTACGAGGTATATTCCGTCCCAGAGTGCGGGGGAGCAGGGGCCGGCGCATCGGTCGTGTAGGATCCATAGTTGGTCGGGGAATAAACGTCGCTGGAGATGCTTGTGAACTCCGGCAAGGGGGCCGGCTCAGTGCCGCTTGGGAGCGAATTGGAGAAGACCAGATCGACGCTATTCATCGAAGTGCCGACTCCAGCACCTCCCATCAGATAAACTGGCTGTGGCTGACCCGTGGCGTTTGTAGGTCCGACCAGGATAAGATTCAGACTGCCGGCCTCTTTTTCGGTCACGTCGAAAACCGTGACGATTACATTTTCCACTTTGCCGACCAAGCCGGAGACCACGTTGGTGGATGGATAAGGCGAGCCTGGCGACAAGGCGGTAAGGGTGATGTTGGTGGGATTCGGGTAGAGCGGACCTCCCGCCGCGCCCACAACCAGCAGGAAACTGGTGCTCACGGTGTTGGTGCCGTCGCTAACATAGACCGTTATGGGAGCGTTGCCTCCCTTGCCAATTGGGAACAAGCTCAGAAAGCAGTCTGCCGTGCTCGGGAGGCCCAAGGGCGCAGGCCCGCTGGACGCATTGGTTGTGACCACTGCGTTATCCTGGTAAGAGAGAGTCGGCAGCACGGCCTGGTTGCCGGAAACGACAGAAATGCTGAGCGAATTGGCATTCAAATCCGGCGAGCTGATCGTGAAGGGGATGTTGAGGATCGGGTCCCCGGCAAAGGTCACCTGATTTTCTATAAACGAGATGCTTGGCGGCTGGGCCACAAACGTCACGGTCAGCGTAAAGTTGTTGGTGGCCGTGAAAGTGTTGGGTATCGTTCCTGTCTGACCGTTGATCTCCGTGACGGTTACGGTGAGGGTCGCCGTGCCGGCTTCGTTGGTATTGCCGGTTAGTTTTAGTATGTTCGTGGTATAGTTGGTGCCGCCAACGATGGCGGAACCGACGGTGTAATTGGTGCCGTTGATCGTCTCGGTAGTGCCGATGGGATAGAAGTTTGTGGCCGCCAGCACAGTGTCCGAGTAAGTGGGCGTGGGATTGGGGCTGAATGTGACTGTGGGCAAGCTGCTCTGGTGGCCTACTCTGTCAGCCGTGATAATCACCACATTGGTAGAGGCGGACTCAGGGATGGTAATCGCGGTCAGCGGAAATTGAATCACAGGGGCCGGGTAGAAATCAAGCGCCCAGCCGCCGGAGATGCCTAACGGTGAAGTTGAATTATTAGTGACCAATAGCGTCCATTCGTTCATGATTCCGGAATTGGTGGGAGAGACGCCACTCAGTGTCTTTGTCAATGAGTTTGTTCCGCCCTCGGCATTGAGCACGTAGTTAGTCAGGATGGTGCCCGTAGGCAAGCCCGTAGGCAAGACGTCATCCACCGCTACGTTGGTGAATCCATCGCTGTCTGCGAAGGTGATCTCCGCATAGGTAAGGGCGTCGGGCGAGCTGATCGGAAAGCCGGTCGAATCATGGATCAGTTGCACCAGCGTTTGTTGATCCGGCGCAAGTAACGCCACACTTAGACCGCCATCAACAACACTGTTCGTCAGGCCAAGAATTGACACAGTGACGCTTCCATTCGAACCGATGTTGATGAGGTTGGTAAGAGAAATCGTGAGGGAGCCGTGTGCGCCGGCCGCAAGATTCAGCGAGTTTGTGTTTACATAGACCAATGGCCCGGCGAGCGGCCCGTTGGTCAATGGGGCAACGACTACGGCAACTGCCGTGGTGGTGGAAAGACTGGGAACTACAAAGGGATCGGTGGCTATAAAGTTCAGGTAATTGGTGCCAACGGGGAAGCCGCCTGGGACGATGGAAAAGTAGAAGCTATTCGTTCTGCCTTCAGTAGCTGGGAATGGAAGCCCGGCAGTGCTGATGAAGACATTGGAGTTTACGCCTACATTGCCGATGCCATTGGTCGCCAGAACGCTGAACACCAAGCCGCTTCCGGGACCGCCCGCCGTAGATACCAGGCTGATCAGGTTGGTTGTCGTCGCCACCTCGTTGCCTGTGGTGACGGAAAACGGTGAGGTTGGCAACAAAATCGCCGGCGCAACCGAAGAGTTGACCACTGGGTTGACGGTCAGAGTGATTTGCGGAGTCGAAACTGTGGCGCCGGTGCTGTCGGTCAGATTGATGGTGAATTTGGCATTTCCGTAAAGGTTCGCATTAGGCTTGATGGTCAGGGTGGTTGGTCCGTTGGGATTGATGGGGGTAGTAAACGTGAAGTCCGCAGGGACGTTATTGGTGTCAATGAAATTCGAGTATGCGCCTTCCGCGTTCGTGTAGCCAGTGTTAATGGTGTCCACGTCAGCAAGGGTGATTGTCGGGGTCAACACTTCATTTGAGGATGAATCGCTGACGGTAAAGGTTATATTGGTTGACGAGTTTTCGTTCAACGTGACGGCGGTGTTGGTCGGCACGATCGCCGGCTTGGTGTAAATATTGAGGGACCAGGAAGCAATCGCGCCGGTTTCGGGCGTCGAATCATCCAGTACGTAGAGCGACCATGTGTTGGTATAATCCGAAGGTGGCAAGTTTGAAAACACGGTCAAACTCGACGCGTTAGCGGCGGGCGCCGGGGCTGGAAACGTCACGCCCGTGGCATTGTTGCCCGTTTTGTAGGTCCCATTAGTAATCGCCGTGGAGGTGGCCAGCGTCGCCGCCGGGCCAGCGTCGTCAAACGTCAGGGTCAAATTGGTCACGCTCACGCCGCCGCCATCGTTGCCCATCAGCGGAAGCGCGATGCCTTTGGGTGAAACCAACAAAAGAACGACGTCATTGGGATAGGTGTGGGTAAAGCCGTTGATCGTGACCGTCACCTTCTCGATGTTCCCCACGATGTTCGTGGGGACAGTGTTAGTAGTTGGGTAGCCGTTTTTGGCTTCACCACTATCTTCAGTGTCGTTGACGATGGTGATCGCAGTCGAATTGGTCAGGGAATATTGGCCAAAGGCCGGCATCCCCATCATAAACAACATCATGACCAAGGACAAGCCACTGAAAATCCACGCTGCACCTCGCTTTTGCATTGAGTTCTTGTTCATTTTCATCGTGTAATGTTGGTTCGGCATAATACTTTTGTGCGACTCCGGCGTAAGGGCAGTTGGTGCGCGGCGATCAATTTATCTGCTGGATTGTAGCACACTCCCATACTCATTATCCTCCCGTACACTCTTTGCACCAAAAACTCGCTTTTATCACCAGAGTCAATTACGAGTGATTCTGACCTCCGACGCTTTTTAAGCAAACCAAAGTTATTGTCTAAAAGCGACATTATTGTCTAAAAGCGACAAAAATTGCCTGAAAGCGATGTTTTTTGTCTATGTGCGACGCTTTTTGTCCAATCCCGCCGTTTTCGGCAACGAAAATAACCGCACCGACGGAGATGCTTTTTTGCATACCACAAAGGCTTGTGGTGATGAGCTGATGACACACCAAGAACAGTTTCTAACGAAGGTTGAAAATCGCGCCAGCGACCGTCCTCGCGGTCGTTGCTTTCCGCGAATTAAAAATGATGACGGCGGCATTGCGAGCGGGCATAATGTCGTTCGGCGTGGCGGTTGACGACAAATTCCATGCGCCTAAAAAAATTTATGAATTGGACTCCTCTCGATCTCACGGTCCGTGTTGGATGCAGCCTCGCCTACGAAACGCCCGTGCCAACGCCGGTGCTGTTCGTGCTCAAGCCGCGGCTGGAAAGCAAAGTGCTGGTGATGCAGGAAAATCTCTCGTTTGGCATCGGCCTGCCCTCGAACGAGTTTCAGGACAGCCACGGCAACATCACCTATCGCTCGACGTTCATGCCGGGCCGCAACGAAATTCGGCACGATGCCCTGGTGGCGGTTTCTTCGCAGCCCGACAGCCGGGAGGTGCCGGGCCAAATTCTGTCGGTGAGTCAACTTCCTTTTGAGTTGTTGCGCTACACGTTGCCGAGCCGTTATTGCGATTCGGACAAGTTGCTGAACTTTGCGTGGAATCAATTCGGGCAGACCACCCACGGCCTGCCACGCGTGCAGGCCATTTGCGATTGGGTTCATAACAATATCGAATACCGCTTCGGTTCCGGGCGGCCCGACCTCTCCGCCTCGGAAGTCATCGAACGCCGCCACGGTGTCTGCCGCGATTTCGCCCATGCCGCCATCGCGTTGTGCCGCGCCTTCAATCTGCCCGCCCGCTATGTAACCGGACACCTGCCCGACATCGGCTACGTGGACCCGGGCACGCCGATGGACTTTCACGCCTACTGCGAGGTTTATCTGGGGCAGGAGTGGCTGACCTTCGACCCGCGCTACAACGTTCCGCGCATTGGCCGCGTCAAATTGGCCCACGGCGCGGACGCCGTGGACGGCGCTTTTGCCACGATCTATGGCGAAGCCAGGTTGACGCATTTTGAAGTCTGGGCCTACCAAGTGGATGCGGCAGAGGTTTCGGTGGGCGATCCCATTGATTTATCCAAACGACTTGACGGGTACCAGACCGTGTACTCAAACCGCACTGCGATGCGACAAGTTCAACAACGCCGCGGATAACCGCGCCGTCACTCAACGCCAGTTGACGCCTCAGCGGCCCTTGCAGGACCTCCTGGATCGTGCTGAGATTCGCTTGATTGCCACCGCCTGATCCCGTTAGTATCGTTCGATGCGGAAATCGGCCTTTATCCTTCTTGGCGCCCTGACACTGGCGCCGGCGGGTTGTGCCACACGTACGCAAGCTGCCGATGCCCCGGCGCCACAAGCCTACACCCGCATTGCGAACCCGGATTCCAATACCGTCCAATTGCAAATCGCCCTGCGAAAGTTTGTTCCCTCGCGGAATCACGGCCCGGCGATCTGGCTCGCCGCCGTGATGCACGTGGGCGAACCGGATTATTACCACGCACTGCAACATTTTCTCGATACCCAAACGGTCGTCCTTTACGAAGGCATCAATCCTGAGTCCCACCCGCATCATGTTCATGATCCAACCGCGGCTTCTCTCCATGCGCCCGCGCCCGCGCCACCGCCGACGGGCACCAACGCCGGTTACTCGATGCAATCCACGCTCGCCCGTTCCCTGGGTTTGGTCTTTCAACTGGAAGCCATTGACTATGACCGCACGAATTTCCTGAACAGCGACCTTTCGATTCTTCAAATCCAGACCATCATGGCCGGCGGCCGGCCTCGCGCCGCGCCAGGTCAAGAAGGGGGGACCAACGCCCCTTTTGAGGTTCTTTTGCAAATCATGGATGGCAGTTCGCTTCTGGGCTCGCTCTTTAAAATGGGAATGCAGCTCATAGCCGCCAGTCCAGAAATGCAGGCCGTGGCGAAGCTGACCTTGATCGAAGCCGTTGGACGGCTCAAGGGCGATTTGTCTGACGTGCAAGGCTTGCCGCCGGATTGGAAGCAACTCATCAAAGTACTTATCGAAGCCCGCAACCAGAACCTCATGGCCGATCTTAAGGCCGAACTCAAGAAAGCCCCCGCCTCTGGCTCCATCGCGGTGTTTTATGGCGCCGGCCACATGGACGACCTTGAAAAGCGCGTCACGGGCGATCTTCATTATCTCCCCGCCGATGAAATCTGGCTCACCGCCTTTTCAGTGAATCTGCGCAAGAGCGGCATTTCTCCCGCTGAAGCCCTGATCATACGCAACCTCGTCAAATCGCAATTGGATCAGATGCAGAAAATGCAGAAGTTTTGAATGCGTTCTGAGACATTGCAGTGCAATCTGTCAGAATCAATCATTCTCGAGAGAATTTGTCAGGGGAATCATGGTCAGGGGAATGATAGGAACAGGCATCACTTTGCGAGCTCCTTTTTCCATTCCTCTGACAATGATTCCCCTGACGCCTCTCCGCTTTTTCGTTTTCCATTCCCATCAACGTTTAGATTGCGGTTCTGCCGCGCTGCGTCCTGGTCAATGCTTTCCAGTTTTGCCCCGGCGGCGGGTTTTTTGCAACGAGACCCGCTCGACCAGCTTGGAATAGAGATGATGCGGGCGGTCCTTGGCATCCAGCACAACCACAAAGGTTCCTTTGGGAGAGACGGCAATAAACTCCGGGTGCGGCACTTCGTAGCATTCGCCGCTGACCATCTGGATTTCGTACGGCTGGAACGGCACTGCCCGGTTGAACTCTCGTATCGGCTGAACGACCATACGAATTTTATGCCCCGGTTCGTCCCGATTGTCAAGGGCCAGAGACCGGCCCTGATCCTCGCGTAGCGAACCGACGACTTCGGATCGGGGAGCACACGCGCCCGCCTTAGGCGAGGATTTGGGACCATGGCGTGGCTTTGACATCCAGGGTATTTCGGGCATAATCTTGATGGCTTAACTCAAAGCGATGACTGAGGATTCGATTGACGCCTTGCGCTCCGAGCGCGACCGTTTGGCTGGCGCCCTGGCTGACCGCACCGCCCAATTGGAAGCGATTGGCAAGGAATTCGAGCAATTCACCCAGACCGTTTCCCATGATTTGCGGGCGCCTTTGCGCGCGTTGGAAGGATTCGCCCAGATGCTGTTGGAAGATTACGGCGACAAGTTGGACGCCGACGGCAAACGGTGCGTCGAAACCCTGGCCTCCGGCGCGCACAATGCTTCGGCGCTAGTGGACGATCTGCATGGGTTTGCGCGTTTGTGCCGAATGCCGTTCCATCGGGCCAATATTAATATGCGGCGGCTGGCCGCGCGAAAGGCCCGCGAGCTTAAGGCCGAGGGGGCGAAGGCCAAGTTTCGCGTGGCCGCCTTGCCCGAAGCCTGGGGGGACCCGGATTTGCTGGACGCGATCCTGGAACAATTGCTGCGCAACGCGGTCAAATTTTCCGCGCGCCAGGCCCGTCCGTCCATTGAGATGAGTGGGAGGAGCGAGAACGGAAGCACGATTTATGCGGTGCGGGACAATGGAGCGGGCTTTGACCCCAAATACGCGGGCCGGCTCTTTGGCGTCTTTCAGCGGCTGCACGACAACAAGGATTTCGAAGGCCGGGGCATCGGTTTGGCGACGGTGCAAAGGCTGGTGCATCGGCATGGCGGCAAGGTTTGGGCGGAAGGCAAGGTAAACGCCGGGGCCACTTTCTTCTTCTCGCTTCCAATCCGGCCACTTTGAACTTTCAACCCCGCGCCGCAACCCCGTAGAGTGCGTGGATGACAAGCGAAGAGACTCTGCAAGTTTTCCGCCAAACGGGCGCGCTGTTGGAAGGGCATTTCATTCTCCGCAGCGGATTGCACAGCCGCCAGTTTTTCCAATGCGCGCTGGCCTTGCAGGAAATGCCGGTCGTCGAACGCCTCGGCGGCGCTCTGGCGGCCAGGGTGCGCGGCTTGGGCGCGGCCACGGTCATCGCACCCGCCATGGGCGGCCTGGTCATCGGCCAGGAGGTGGCCCGCCAATTGGGTCTGCGGTTCATCTTCGTCGAAAAGGAGAACGGCAAACTGGTCCTGCGGCGCGGATTCAAAATCGCGCCCGATGAAAAGGTGCTGGTGGTTGAAGACGTCGTGACCAAAGGCGGGCGCGTGCAGGAAACCTTGGATATTGTCCGCGCCCATCGCGGCCGGGTGGCGGGCGTGGCGATCATCGTGGACCGTTCCAACGGCGCCCTGGATTTGGGCGTGCCCACCTTCAGCTTGCTCTCGATGCGAGTGGAGGCGTTCCCGCCGGACAACTTGCCGCCGGACCTGGCAGGCATCCCGGCCGAAAAACCCGGGAGCACCTAACATTCTATGGCGTACGATTCGTTCGGCCAATTTGTGCAGGCGTTGGACAAGGCGGGTGAACTCAAACGCATCCGCCAGCCCGTCGCGACCGAACTGGAGATCACCGAATGGGCCGACCGCGAGATGAAATCCCCCGGCGGCGGCAAGGCCCTCTTGTTCGAGCAACCCACCGTCAACGGCCAGATTTCGCCCTTTCCATTGGCCATCAACGCCTTTGGTTCCCATCGCCGCATGGCCCTGAGCTTGGGCGCTCAGTCCGTGGACGAGGTGGCGGCGGAATTGGCCTCGCTGCTCAAAGCCAAGCCGCCGACAAGTTTGTCCGAAGCGATCAAGCTCCTGGGCACAGCGCTCGATTTGCGGCACGCGAAACCAAAGATGATCTCCAAAGGCCCGTGCCAGGAGGTTGTCCACGCGCAACCTGAGTTGGCCTCCGGCGCAACGGGGCCTTGCCCGACGCTTCTGTCGCTGCCGATTCTCAAATGCTGGCCGCTGGATGCCGGGCGCTTCATCACGCTGCCCTGCGTCGTGACCAAAGACCCTGACAGCGGCGAACGCAACGTCGGCATGTACCGCATCCAGATTTTCGACGGCCAGACGACAGCCCTGCACTGGCAATTGCACAAAGTCGCCGCGCGCCACGGGCGCCGCTACTACGAAACAGGCCGGCGCATGCCCGTGAGCATCTTCCTCGGCGGCGACCCCGTGCTGGCGTTTTGCGCCACGGCCCCGCTGCCGGACGGGCTGGATGAATTCCTGCTGGCCGGCTATCTGCGCAAGAAATCCGTCGAACTGGTCAAATGCGTGAGCAACGAGTTGGAGGTCCCCGCCGATGCCGATTTTGTCATTGAAGGTTACGTGGATCCAACGGAACCGTTGCGCACCGAAGGCCCCTTCGGCGACCACACTGGATATTATTCCCTGGCCGATCTTTATCCGGCCTTCCATGTCACCGCCATCACGCACCGGCGGGAAGCGGTTTATCCGGCCACCATCGTCGGGATGCCGCCCATGGAGGATTTTTATATGGGCACGGCCAGCGTGCGGTTGTTCCTGCCGGTGTTGAAGATGAATTTCCCGGAATTGGCCGATTTGGCCCTGCCCGCCGAGGGCGTTTTCCACAATCTGGTCTTCGTCAGCATCAAGAAGAGCTATCCGATGCAGGCCTACAAAATCATGCACGGCCTTTGGGGCATGGGGCAGATGATGTTCACCAAATACATGGTGGTGGTGGATGACGACGTGGATGTCCACAACACCAGCGAGGTCTTGTTCCGCCTGTGCGCCACGACCGACCCGCAACGAGACAGCATCTTCACCCGCGGCCCGGCCGACGTGCTGGACCACGCCACGACCGAACTGGCCGTGGGGACCAAGCTCGGCATTGACGCCACCAGGAAACTCCCCGGCGAAGGATTCAAGCGCGAGTGGCCGCCCCTGATCAAGAT
>Ga0302325_10011301_pt1 | contig 19250 bp, 19 predicted proteins | sample Palsa_T0_2_FD_201948 | JGI IMG/M metagenome (GOLD analysis project Ga0302325, IMG submission 201948) | Peat permafrost microbial communities from Stordalen Mire near Abisko, Sweden - Palsa_T0_2 | ecosystem: Environmental > Terrestrial > Soil > Palsa > Peat permafrost | place: Sweden: Abisko...
TCCGTCGATGGACTTTGCCGGCGCAACGTACCGCGATGTCGAGAGCGTCGATCGCAGCACGACCGTGCGCGAAATCTGGCGCGGCATGTGAACTACGCCGTCCTCCTCGCGCTTTCGCTCTTTTTTGGATTTGCGTTCGAGGAATTCTTCGGCGGCGAGGAACCCGCCGTTCCGGGCGGTGTGCGAACCTTTCCTCTCCTCGCGTTAACCGGTGGAGCGCTCTATCTGATCGAGCCGCACTACGCGCTGGCGTTTATTGCCGGCTTGTTTGTGCTGGGCGCGTGGGTTTTCTTGTACATTCAGAATGTACTCGTGGGCAACCGCGAGCCGGCTGACGGACCCCTCATCGTTCCGTCCAGCGTGCTCATCGCGTACGTGCTTGGGCCGATCGCGCTCACGCAGGCGCTCTGGATTCCCGTCGCGCTCATCGTCGCGACGGTGATGTTGGTGGGTTCGCGCAAAGCGCTGCACGATTTGGTTGCGCGCGTTCCACAAGAAGAGGCGGTGACGGCGGCCCAGTTCTTGCTGCTAGTCGGCGTTGTGTTGCCGCTGCTTTATGGCGCGCCGCGTATTCCGTACACGCAGATCACGCCCTTTAGCGTCTGGCTCGCGGTGGTGGCGGTTTCGACGCTCTCGTATGCGAGTTATCTGCTGCAGCGCTTCGTACTTCCGGATAGCGGCGTAATCGTTGCCGCAGCGCTCGGCGGCCTTTATTCCTCCACGGCTACGACCGTCGTGCTGGCACGCACGGCGCACGACGAAGGCGTCACATCTGAGATCACCGCCGGAATCGTCGCCGCAACCGCGATGATGTTTCTCCGCATGGTGGTCATCGTCGCGATTTTTAATATCGCACTTGCGCGAGAGATCGTCATTCCGATGGTCGTCCTGGCCGCAATTTCGATTGCAATCGCGGTCATCTTCGCGCGTCGCGGCGCCGGCGCAAAAGCACCCAACGTTACGCCAAAAAACCCGCTCCGCCTCGGAACGGCGGCGATCTTCGCTGCCCTTTTGATTGCGGTATCGGTGCTCTCGAAATGGGTGCAGGCAAATGCGGGTGCGCACGGCGTGCTGGCATTGGCCGCGGTGGTCGGCTTTACCGACATCGACCCGTTCGTGCTGAGCCTTGCGCAGGGCGGCGTCGCGACCATCGGCGTTGCAACCGCGGCGATTGCCATCGTGATTGCCGCGTCGTCGAACAACTTACTGAAGGCCGCATACACGCTGGCCTTCACCCGTCGTCCGCAAAGCGTCGTTCCAGCGAGCGCCCTCACCGCGCTCTGCGTGTTTGGCCTGATCGCGGCGTGGATCATGGCGCGATGACGCCGTTCTTCGGCGATCTGCTCGAATCACTCGGTTTGCGCAAACGGCGACCGCCGGCGATTGGACTTCGGGCGCATCGTGAGGTGGTCGTGCCGGTGCAAATCGATGCGGCGTACGCTAGCGCACTCGACGCCTTCGTCCGCGTTGTCGGTGCGAACATCTACGTCGACGATCCGGCGTCGCACCTGATCGAAGCGGGCTTCGGCACGGTACAGCAAGAGCGCGTGCGCGCAACGTTCGAAAATGAAGGACCGGAGCAGACGCGCGTGTATATCGAGGCGCACTACCCGGCGGGCGTCGAGCGACCACTGCGCTCGGCCGTTGTCGACGCGCTAGCCGATGCGCTTAAAGCCGGTGTAGGGTACTAGCGCGCCCGGTATCTCGATCGATCCGTCCGCCTGCTGAAAGTTCTCCAAGATCGCGAGCAGCGTGCGGCCGATGGCAAGTGCTGAGCCGTTGAGTGTGTGGACGTGCTCGGGCTTGGCCTTGGCGTCGCGTCGCATCCGGATCGATGCCCGTCGCGCTTGAAAATCGGTGCAATTTGAACAGGAACTGATTTCGCGATAGTCGTTGGCGCTTGGCAGCCAAACCTCCAAGTCGTACGTCTTGGCACTGTTGAAGCCGACGTCGCCCGCGCACAAGAGCATCGTGCGATGCGGCAGTTCGAGTTCTTGCAGCAGCGCCTCGGCGTCCGCCGTCATTCGCTCGAGCGTCTCAAACGAATCCTCCGGGGCCGTCAGCGACACGAGCTCGACTTTTTCGAACTGGTGCTGCCGAATGAGCCCGCGCGTGTCTTTTCCCGCAGCGCCGGCTTCTTTGCGAAAACACGGCGTATGTGCGGTCAGCCTGAGCGGAAGCTGGGCCGCATCGAGTATCTCACCCGAATGCAGCGCGGTCAGCGGCACTTCGGCCGTCGGAATCATGAAGAGGTCCGCATCTTGATCTTGGAACATCGCGTCGGAAAATTTGGTCAGCTGTCCGGTGCTCCACATCGTCTCGCGCGTCACCAGCACGGGCGGTGCAATCTCCGCGTAGCCGCGCGACGTGGCGCGATCCAGGAAAAACTGCGCGAGCGCACGCTGCAGCCGCGCGCCTTGGCCCTTGAGCACACAAAAGCGGCTGCCCGAGAGTTTGGCCGCGCGCGCGAAATCGAGAATGTCGTGGGCCTCACCCAATTCGTAGTGCGGCTTCGGTGCGAAATCGAAGCGGCGCGGCGTGCCCCACGTGCGGACGAGGACATTGGCGCTCGAATCACTGCCGCTGGGAACCGAGTCGTCGAGCACGTTGGGCGTATTCTCGAGCAGCGTGCGCAGCGGCGACTGTGGGGCGTCGGGAGCCAATGCCTTGGCGTGCTCGTCGTGCACTGCAATCGACGCCGAGATCGCATCGAGTTGCGGGCGCATATCGCGAGCCGCCGCTGCCTTGTCGGGGGCTTTGGCAATCTGTGCGGAGAGGACGTTCTTTTCAGCTTTCAACCGCTCGGCTTCGGCCAACTCGGAGCGGTACTGTGCATCCAAACGCAGAACCTCGTCCACAAACGAGGCGTCGATCCCACGACGTTGCGCCGAACGGCGCACGCGATCGGGATCGCGTCGGACAAGAGCGATATCGAGCATGGAACAGCGCGGCTTCGTCTTTTTAGAAGAAAATCTTTCGTCGCCCGCGCAGGCGGTTGCGGCATTCCTGTCTCGCGTGGCGGTGGCGCCTCGCGCGCCCGAACGCGTCCGGCTCGAAGATGCGTGTGGTCGCATTCTGGCCGAGCAAATCGTGGCCGACGCGGATTATCCGAGCGTTCCGCGCTCTGCGATGGACGGATTTGCGATCGATACGGCGCGTGGGCCCGGCGTTTTTGTCATCGCGGGTGAGATCGCCATGGGCCGGCCGTGGGCGGTGCCGCTGCAAGCCGGTGAGGCGCTGCGCATTCCGACCGGCGGCGTCGTGCCCGAGGGCGCAGACGCGGTCGTTCCAATTGAAGAGGTGCGTCTGCTTGGGGCAAATGTAGCGATCGAAAGCGCGCTCGAGCCCGGAACCAATGTTAATCCCGCCGGCGGCGATATGCTGGCCGGGACGCCGATGCTCGCCCCCGGGACGCGCATCGGTGGGCCGCAGATGGGTGTCCTAGCGACCCTCGGTATCACCATGGTACCGGTCTATCCTCGCCCGCGAATCGCGGTGATTTCGAGCGGTGACGAACTCGTGCCCCCCGGCATGCATCCCGCACCGGGGCAAGTCCGTGATTCGAATCGCCACGCCGTTTATGGCGCGTTACAAGGCATGGGCGCGCAGCCGTTTCACGGAGCTACGGTGTCCGATGTGCCGGGAGCGCTCGAGCGCGCCTTGCGACGCGCGCTTTCGGAAGCGGACGCCGCGATCGTCACCGGGGGCTCGTCGGTCGGTGAAATGGATCGCACGCCGGCCGCGATCGGTGCGCTTGGCCCGCCCGGTATCATCGTCCACGGGCTGCGGGTCAAACCCGGCAAGCCTACCGTGTTCGCCGCGGTCGGATCCAAGCCGATCATCGGGTTACCCGGCAACCCAACGTCCGCTCTGGTGATTTTAGAGGCGGTGGTTGCGCCAATCATCGCCGCGCTGGCGGGTGCGCCGCTGCCGGTGGCTAGCTTTTCGGCGCGTCTCGGGGCGCGGGTGCACACCCGAAAGGGATGGACCTGGTTCGTACCCGTACGTGTCGTGCGGGGCGCCGAGGGTGACCCGAATGCTTGGACGGCGTGGCCGTTGCCGGTTCGTTCCTCGTTGGTGAGCCTAACGGCCCAAGCCGATGGATACATAGTCGCCCCTGAAGAAGCCGAAGACTTGGAGATGGGGTCGCCTGTGACCGTACAGCGATTCGTCTAGTTTCTTGGAGGTATGGAAAAACTGGTGATCCGCCCTGCGCCCGCGATCGATGCGATCGAGCCGATGACGCCGTTTGTCGGCCCGGAGCAGCTCATGCGCGAGACCGGGCATTCGTCGCTCGTTCGCTTAGGGGCCAATGAAAGCGCATTCGGTCCGTCGCCGCGCGCCGTCGCCGCGATGTCAGCGCAGCTCGAGCGCTTGTCCTGGTACGGCGACCCGGAATCATACGATGTGCGCGAAGCGCTTGCGCGTAAACACGGCTGCCGCGTGGACGAGGTCCTCGTCGGTGCGGGTATCGACGATTTGATGGGCCTCGTGGTTCGCGCTTTTGTCGCGCCCGGCGCCGCCGCATTGACCACGCTCGGTTCTTATCCAACCTTCAACTACCACGTCAACGGGTACGGCGGGCGTCTGGTGTACGCGCACTATCACACCGACGGACAGCTTGATTTAGACGAACTGGCCACGGTCGCCGCGCGCGAGCGCGCCGCGGTTATCTACCTTTCCAATCCCGACAATCCGAGCAGCACGTTCATCGGCCGGGACGAGATGCAGCGTTTCTTCGAGGCAATTCCGCGCGACGCGGTCTTTTTGCTCGACGAGGCCTACGCCGACTTCGTCGAGGAGTCAGCCCTGTTGCCTATGCACATCGAGGACCGGCTGATTCGCACACGCACCTTCTCGAAAGCCTACGGTCTCGCCGGCGCACGGATCGGCTATGCGATTGCCTCCGAGCGGGTGATCGGCATTCTCCAGAAGATTCGGCTGCACTACGGCGTGAATCGCAACGCGCAAATTGGAGCGCTGGCTTCGCTGGACGACGAGCCGTTCCGCCGCTACGTCGTTGACGCGGTGGCGAAAGCACGCGCGGATTATTACGCGCTTGCTCGCGAGCTCGGTTTGGGCGCGATCGAATCGGCGACAAATTTTGTGTGCATCGATCTGGGCGAGGCATCGCGCGCGACTGCAGTGATGAACGAGTTGCTGGTGCGCGGCGTGTGGATTCGAAAGCCGGGCTTGCCGCCGCTCGATCGCTACGTGCGCGTCAGCGCGGGAACGTCGCCGATGCGCGATGCGTTTGCCGCTGCCTTCCGCGATGTCGTGGCAGCATTTCCGAGCGTGCCCGCGTGAGATACGCGATCATCTCCGACGTCCATGGGAACATCGAGTCGCTCGAACGCGCGTTTTCGTTGATGGAGCCGGAGGATCAGGTGCTGTGCCTCGGCGACATCGTCGGCTACGGTCCCAACCCCAACGAATGCATCGCGTTGCTGCGCACCCGCCTGCAACATGCGGTGCTGGGCAATCATGACCTCGCTGCACTGGAAAATTTCGGCGTCGAGTATTTTAACGACGCGGCTCGTGCGGCCATCGCTTGGACGCAGAAAGTGCTCAACGAAGAGAGCCGCGCATGGCTCAACAGCCTTTCGTATGAAATTCGCTATCCGGACTTCTTGATGGTGCACGGTGCGCCGGTGAATTATTTTGAATACATCTTGGACAAACGCACCGCGTCCAAAGCGTTTGCGCTCACCGATGCACCGCTAGTCTTTATCGGGCACACGCACATTGCCGAGTACTGGGTTTCGCAGGCCGATGGAACCGTCGGGCATCGCCACATGCAGCACGGCGGCGAGCTGCGGCTCGAAGAGGGACGGCGGTACATCGTTGATGTCGGCAGCATCGGGCAGCCGCGCGATCTCAATCCGGAAGCGTCGTTTGTTTTCTACGACCCGCAAAGCCGCAAAGTCGAGTGGGTACGATATCCCTATCCTATCCGCGAGGTCCAAGATAAGATCCACGAGGCGCATCTCCCCGAGTACCTCGCGATGCGCTTGGAGTCGGGACGGTGAGCGTACCGGTCGACGACGGGTACTGTTTTGCGTGCGGGCCGGAGAATCCGATTGGTCTGCGCCTGCACTTTGATGCCGACAGTGAGGGCGTTCGTGCGGAAACCACGCTCGCGCCGGAATTCCAAGGCTGGAAGTCAGTCGCTCATGGCGGCATCGCCATGTCGCTCTTAGACGAGGCGATGGCCCACGCCGCAGGCGCGGCCGGACATCGCGGCGTCACCGCGAGCATGAGCGTGCGCTTTCGCAAGCCCGTGCCGATCGGAGCGCCCATCGCGATTACCGGACGCGTGTCTTGGCAACGCCGCAACGTGCTCGGTCTGGAAGCAAAGGTGAGCGATGCATCGGGCATGCTGCTCGCCGACGCCGAAGGAAGATTCGTCTCAATGGGCCCCGTCGATGCGGTCGACGATTACCGTGTGGGTCGTAGGCAGCAGACGGAGTAATGGCTAAGTCCAAACAGTCTCGCATCGCTGTTAAAGAGCAAGCCAAAAAACACAACGAGCCTGCGATAGACAACCGGCGCGCGCGCCACGAGTATCACATTCTCGACTCGCTCGAGGCGGGTCTTGCGCTTACCGGTACCGAGGTCAAAGCCATTCGCGCCGGCGGCGTGAGCTTGAACGAAGCCTACGCGCGCTTTCGCGACGGCGAGGCGTGGCTCATGAGCATGCACATCCCGCCCTACAAACAGGGAAGTTTTTCGAACGTCGATCCCAATCGGCCGCGTAAACTGCTGTTGCACAAAGAACAGATTGCCGATCTCCAGTCACGGGTGAAGGAGAAGGGATTGACCATCGTGCCGCTGCGTATGTATTTCACGCGCGGCAAGGTAAAAGTCCAGCTCGGCGTTGCGCGCGGCAAGAAGTTCTGGGACAAGCGCGAGGACGTCGCCAAGCGCGAAGTCGAGCGCGAACTCGCACGCCATGCGCGGCGCTAAGCCCGAGGCGTCGATCGAACAGAGCATCGAGCGCGACGGTGTGATCCGTTCGCGCGATCGGATCGCGCTTGCTTGCAGCGGCGGCGCCGACTCGGTCGCGCTCGTTCACGCGCTCGCGTCGCTGCGCAAGCCCATGCAGCTCGAGCTCACGCTCGCGCACGTCAACCACGGCACGCGCGAATCAGCATGGCAAGACGAATGCGTGGTTCTGCGCATCGGCGCAACGTTTGGGCTAGCCGTACGCGTCGCAGTGCTTGACGGCGATCGTCACGATGAAGCCGCGCTGCGTGAAGGGCGATACGAGGCGCTCGCGGAGATGGCGCGCGCGGCCGGCGCAAACGTGGTTGCCACTGCGCATCATCAAGAGGATCAAAGCGAAACGGTATTGCTCGCGCTGCTGCGTGGCGCGGGTCCAGACGGGCTTGCCGGGATGCGCGCGCGCCGTCCACTGGTTCCGGGCATTGACGTGGCTCGCCCCTTGCTGCGCATTGCTGCCGACGACTTACGCCGGCTTTGCCACATGCACGCGTTGCCGTATGCGGTCGATCCAACCAATGAAGATCGGGGACTGCGACGCAATGCATTGCGTGCCGCCCTGGAGGCACTCCGGCCGCTCTTCCCGGGATTGGACGGCGCGGTCGCTCGCACGGCTGACTTATTGGCGGAAGAGATGGCCGGTACGCAGCGCGCCGATCTGCGGCGCGAGGTGCGCGCAGCGCTCGCCGCGCAAGAAGGCCTGCGAGATGTCGATTTCGTGCACGTCGAAGCCGCGGTTCGCGCAATCGAACGTGGCGCGTCGGGCCGCTTTCATATGAAAAAAGGCGTCGAGATGCAGATCGAGCACGGGGTGATCGTGCGTACGGACGAGTTGTGATCAAGGCGATGCAGGCCTATGACGCCGCGATCGCGCGCACGCTCTTTTCCAGCGCAGAGATTGCCGCGGCAGTCGAGCGGTTGGCCAGCGATATCGTCGCCGATCACCGCCGCGTGCCGCTAACACTGGTGGGCGTGCTCAAAGGTGCGCTTTATGTCGCAGCCGATCTGGCTCGCGCCATCTCAGCTATCCCAGACGGCCCCAGCGAAATCGGTGTCGACTATATGTGCGTCTCCAGTTATGGAAATGCCAGCAGATCCTCAGGTGAGGTGCGGCTTCTCAAAGATCTGACCGATCCGGTGACCGACCGGCACGTGGTGATCGTCGAGGACATCGTCGACAACGGGCTCACGCTGGAGTACTTGCGCGCGTTACTGGGGGAGCGAAAGCCGGCGAGTCTGCGCGCCTGCGTCCTCTTCGACAAGCCGTATCACCGGCTGGTCGAGGTGCCGGTCGAATACGTGGGACTGCGGGCGCCCGACGCATTCGTCGTAGGTTACGGCCTCGACTACCAGGAATTGTTCCGGAACCTGCCGTTCCTGGCGCAGCTCCGGCCCGAGGTCTTTACCGACGGTTAAGCCTGTGTGAGAGCGGCGCCGTCTAAGGAAACGATCGCCCGGGAAACGTGGTTTAATCTATCGATGCACCCGGGTCCGAAAGCAAAATAAGTGAGCAAGCACCTCCGTTCCATCGTCCTCATCGTCGCCGCCGTGTTGATCGTCTTCTTCGTTGTGGAGAAGCTGATGCAGCCGGGAGAGGGCGTCCAGCGCCTCGACTACGGCGTGTTTTATCAGAAGCTCGAAGCGAACGAGGTTCGCTCGTTCCACGCGGTCGGGCTCGAAGCGTCCGGCGATCTCAGCAACGGGACCAAATATACGGTCACGCTGCCCAACACCGACAGCTCGTTCTCGCAACAGCTTTCGCGACACATCAAAGACGGCGAGTACGGCTTCGAACAGCCGACCAATAGCGGTCTGGTCTCGAGCTTGGTCAGTATCGCACCGTTACTGCTGATCGCGGCGTTGTTCTTCTTTATACTTCGCCAGGCGCAGAGCGGTGGAAGTCAGGCACTTTCGTTCGGGCGCTCGCGCGCGAAAATGATGAGCGAGAACCGCCCCAAAGTGACCTTTGCGGATGTCGCTGGCGTTGATGAGGCCAAGGAGGAGCTCGGCGAAATCGTCGACTTCCTGAAATACCCCAAGAAATATCAGGCTCTGGGCGCGCGCATTCCCAAAGGCGTGCTGCTGCTCGGGCCTCCGGGCTCCGGCAAAACACTACTTGCGCGTGCCATCGCGGGCGAGGCTGGAGTGCCGTTCTTCTCGATCTCGGGTTCGGACTTCGTCGAAATGTTCGTCGGTGTCGGTGCATCGCGCGTACGCGATCTCTTCGATCAAGCCAAGAAATCAGCGCCGTGCATCGTCTTCATCGATGAGATCGATGCGGTCGGACGTCAACGCGGTGCGGGTTTGGGCGGTGGACACGACGAGCGCGAGCAGACGTTGAACCAACTGCTCGTGGAAATGGACGGCTTCGATCAGAACACGGGCGTGATCTTGATCGCGGCGACCAATCGCCCCGACGTGCTCGATCCGGCGTTGCTGCGTCCGGGCCGCTTCGATCGTCAGATCGTCGTCGACCGTGCGGACTTCCGCGGCCGCGAGAAGATTCTCGAAGTGCATGCGCGCAACAAACCACTCTCAAAGGAAGTCTCGCTCGAGACGCTGGCCAAACGCACGCCCGGATTTTCCGGTGCGGATCTCGAGAACTTGCTCAATGAGGCCGCGCTGCTCGCGGCGCGCAAGAACAAGAACGTCATCGAGATGACCGATTGCGATGAGGCGATCGATCGCGTGATGGTCGGCCCGGAACGCAAGTCGACGGTGATGAGCGCGAAAGAAAAAGAGAATACCGCCTATCACGAGTCGGGTCATGCGATTCTGGGTGGCATGCTCGACAAAGCTGATCCCGTACACAAGGTGACGATCATCCCGCGCGGCATGGCGCTGGGCATTACCTGGTCGCTGCCGGAGGACGATCGTCATCAGATGACGCGGGAAGAACTTCTCGCGCAGATCACGATGGCGCTGGGTGGCCGCCTTTCGGAAGAGATCCAATTCGGCGACGTGACCACAGGTGCAAGCAACGACTTCCAAAAGGCCACCGAACTTGCGCGCCGGATGGTGACCCAGTACGGGATGAGCGAATTGGGTCCGATTCAATTCGGGCGCGGCAACCATCAGGTCTTCCTGGGACGTGATTTCGGCGAAGAGCGGAACTACTCCGAAGAGGTCGCGAGCAAGATCGACGGCGAGGTTCGCCGCATCATCGAGAGTTGCTATGAGCGCGGTCGCACGCTCCTCACGGAAAACTGGGATAAAGTCGAGCGTATGGTCAAATCGCTGCTCGAATACGAGACGGTCGACGCCGAAGAAGTGCGGGCGATTCTCGAAAACAAGCCCTACGATCGCAACGACAAGGGTGGAACCGTGGTTGCGGTCGACCCCGGGCCGGCCGAGCGCCCGTCCGAGGAAGCTGCACGCGAGAAACCTGCGCGTATCCCACCCACGATTCGACCGGAGCCGGCCTAATGCGCCGGCAGGCCTTGGCCGCAGCGGCGCTGGCAGTTATGCTTGCGCCGCTTGCCGCGTCTGCAGCCGGAGAGCCCTCGGCGGGAACGCTGCCCCGTGGCGGCAGCTACACGATATATCAAGACACAACGCTGGCCTCAGCGGCGATCGACCTATGGTTCCGCGCTCCGGGTGCCGGTTACGACGGCGAATCGCCAGGGATCGCGCGTCTGGCCGCGACCGCGGCGGCCGCGGTGACACTCGAGAGTGGGAAGTCGCTGGTAAGTTTGATTCGTGGAACCGGCGGCCGTGTAGCGATCAACGTCTATCCGGATCTGGTCGATATTAGCGCGAGCGTTCCGGCGACTGCGGCGCGCCGCGTCGTCGCGGCGATGAGCGCAGCCTACTTCGCGCCGGCGATCGATGACGATGCGCTCAAGATCGCGCGTACGGACGTTGCGGTGCTCTCGGCGCAAGAACACTATTCGCCCGACGATCTCTTGCACGACGCGCTCTTTGCACAACTCTTTGCATCGGGCCCGGCGCACTTTGCGCCGATCCCCGCCGATCTTGCCGACCTCAAAGGTATTACGCTCGAGCAAGTCCGCGCGTTTGCAAAGCGGGCCTTTCGTTCGGCAAATGCAACGTTTGCGCTCGCCGGCAACGTCGATGCAACCCTGCTCAGCGCGGTGACGTCGGGCTCACCGGGCGCGCCCGATTCGCCCATCGGTTCGATGCTAGCAACTGCTCCGGCCGGCCGTACGATCAACGCGGCCGTTTCGGGCGAGGGGCTTGCGTGGACCGGACCGCCGATCGCGGACGAGCGCGCAGCGACCGCACTGGATTTTGTCGCCGATTATCTCTTCCGTGACGAAACCGGGACGATCAGTAAGGCGCTGGATCCGACCGGAGATGCCTATGTGAACGGCCAGTTCATCACGCTTCACGATCCCGGGGTCATGCTGGTCACGATCGGCGGCAGCAAACCGGCCGATGTGGAGTCGCAAGTGCTTTCTGCGATCGCAAAGCTCACCGAACCGCTCGACGGAGCATCGTTCGCCGCGGCGCGCGAAGCGTTCTTATATCATCTCGCTTCCGACGCGCAATTGCCCTCGCAACAGGCCGATAATCTCGGCTGGTATTCGTCCGAAGGCAACGCCGCGTACGCACCCAGCGATGAGTCGAGCACCTACTGGAAGGCGGCGCGCTCGCTCGATCCGCAGTTCGTGGCGTCCGTCGTCAAAAAATATCTCGCCCATCCGGTGGTCGTGCGTTTGATCACGACAGCCTCGAAGGAACCGACCTCGTGAAACTCCGCATCGCAGCCATCGCCACGTTCGTGCTCCTAGTCGCCGCGCCACCGCTTGCACGCGCTGCAAGCGCTGCTCCCATCGTCACTCGTACCAGCGGTGTGACATTGATTACGCAGCAAGATTCGGCCGCGCCGTTATTGCACGTTGTCTACGTCGTTCGCGCCGGGCTCGACCGGCAATCGCTCGCACAGAACGGCCTTGCAGCGCTAACCGCGCAGACGATTGTCGGCACGCCGGTCAACGGCGTCGCGTTGAGCGACGCAATCGCCGCTGCAGGCGGCTCGATTTCGTTTACGGTCGATCCCGGCGACGTGCGCTTCGAGATCGAGTCGCTTCCCGAAGATGCGGACCGAGTGCTTTCACTTGCCCGCTCCGCGCTCGCAGCGCCGGCCTTCAACGCGGCGACCGTGCGCGCCGCGCGCAGCAAGCTCACCACGCGCATTGCGGAAAACGAGCAAGTCGCGCTGCAAGTCGGGCTGGATATGCTCAGTTCCACGTTGGCCGGTTCTGCCAATGCCGGACTGCCTGAATTCGGATTGCCCGCTGCGCTCGCACAACTCGGGCCGGATGATACCAAAGCGTTCTACACGACGTTCTATCGCCGCGGCGGATCGTATGTGAGCGCGGCCGGCCGTATCGATGCGCTTTCGGCCGGAACGCTTGCAGGCTTCGGACAGACGCTGGCAGACGGAACTACGGCGCCGGTCAGCGTGCAATTGCCCAAGCTCTCCGGCGCATCGCGCCAACTCGTTGCGCAGCGCGACATCTCTGCGCCGTGGCTCATTGCGCAGTACCCTGCGCCGCTTGTCGGCAGCAAAGATTTCGGGCCAATGCTCGTGCTCGCATCCTTCATGCAGCGCACGCTTGCCGACATGGCCGACGTGCCGGGCGTCGTTTCCGAGACCTATGCGTCACGTGCGGTCGGTGCGCTTTACCAGTACGAAAACGCGCGGCCCAACTTGGTGCTGTATGTTAACGGCGGGATCGGCAATCCGAATCGCTCGTTCTCAACGGCGCTCTCGATTGCGAGCATACTTGCCTCGACGAAGCTCCAAGGGTCGATCGACGATTTCAAGGCGATGGCCTCCGGCGACTTTATCAGCAGCACGAACTCTCTCGAAGCGCGGGCCTGGTTAGCCGTGGTCTACGACCAAAATGGTCAGCAGCCCGACTATCTCTCGCGTACGCTCGATGCGATCTCGCAGACGAACGCCGGCGACTTGCAGCGCGTCGCACGTGAGTACTTGAGCAATCCGACGATCGCTCTCGTGTTGCCGAGAGAAGATTCCTAAGCCATTCGCGTTGCGCTGGTTCACGATTATCTAAACCAGCGCGGAGGCGCGGAGCGCGTCTTCGCCCACATCGCGCGAGCGTGGCCGCAGGCACCGGTCTTTACCGCGCTCTATGACGAAGCGGCAGTCGGCGACTTGATCCCGCGCGAACGCGTGCATGCTTCGCTGCTTGCGCGGATTCCTGGAGCGAACCGGAACTTTCGCTATCTCGCGCCCCTCTATCCGCGCGCGTTTGAGTCCTTCGATCTGCGCGAGTACGACCTCGTTCTGAGCTCAACGAGCGCCTGGGCAAAGGGCGTGCGCGTACGCGATGATGCCGTCCACGTCTGCTTCATCCATACGGTCAGCCGCTTTCTCTTTGATTACGAACGGTACGTGGGAGGGTTCGGGCTTTCGCAGCTCGCTCGTCCGATGGTGCGGGGGTTGGTCCGCTGGGATCTGGAGGCCGCGAAAAGGCCGACGCGCTACGTGGCCAACAGCCGGACGGTGCAAGAGCGGGTCCGCACATTCTATGCGCGTGACGCAGACGTGCTGCATTCACCCGCCGACGTCGACCGCTTTACGATCGGTAGCGGCGGCGGCGATTATTTTTTCATCGCGTCGCGGCTCTTGCCGTATAAGCGCATCGATCTCGCGATTGACGCCGCGCAGCTTGCCGGCGTCAAATTGCTGGTAGCCGGCGACGGCCCGGCGATGGCGCAACTGCGCGAGCGCGCGCGATCGAGCACGACGACCCTGCTTGGTTTCGTGGATGACGCTGCCGTCAATCAGCTCTTGGGCAACGCCATCGCCGCGATCGTGCCGGGGGAAGAAGATTTAGGGCTCGTGCCGATCGAGGCGGCGGCCGCCGGGCGGCCGACGATCGCGTATCGAGCGGGCGGTGCTCGCGAAACCGTGATTGAGGGCGAGACCGGTGCGTTCTTCGACGAGGCAAGTGTGGAGTCGCTCGCCGCGGTGCTGCGCACGTTCGACCCGCGTGGCTACGATCCGCGGCGTCTACGCACCCACGCCGAAACGTTCTCTCCGCAACGATTCATCGAGCGTTTTCGAGCGATCGTCGAAGCAACGCGAGCGTAAGCCGCGCCGGCGCGCTGCGATCGATACGTGCGGCGCGCGCGAGCGAACGTTCGCGCATGGCGGCTCGCATGCTCGCGTCATCAGCTGTGGCCCGCAGGGCTAGCGCCCAGGCATTGACGTCGAACGGCGGCACGAGCGTCGCTGCGCCGTCGCATGCCTCGGGAAGCGCCGATGCGTCGCTAGCGATCACCGGCGCGCCGCAGGCCATCGCCTCAACCGCCATCAAACCGTAACCTTCGGCGCTCGACGGCACCGCGACGGCGAGCGCGCCGCTATAGAGCGCGCGCAGCTCCGTGTCGTCGGGATGGATGTTCGCACGAGGCGCGTTGCCGGCAATGAGCAGCGAGCAATCTCGTGCGGGGAACGCCCGCGCGAACGCGCGCACTAGGGTCGGGAGATTCTTGCGCTCCTCGGGGCCGGCGACAACGAGGAAATACGGCGTGTGCTGCGTCGGCGCGACCGGCTGCCACCACGGGTCGGGCACCGGATGAATGACACTGAACGAGTCGGCCGCCAGGTTGAAGATGCGAGCAAATTCTTGCGCCGTCCATGAGGAGTTTGCCGACCGGCGGTCGGCGCGCGTGAGCGCGCGGCGGATCGGCGCCTGCTCGCGGTACCGCCCCACCCAGTTTGCATGTGGATACGAAAAGGCGAAGGCGTCGTGAAAGAGGGCGACGCCGCGCGCGCCGCGGATGGCAAAGCGTAGCGCGTTCCACGGATACCACACGACGTCGTAGCTGCCTTTGATGTCGGTGCGCGCGTGATAGGGAAATTCACGCGTGAGCAACGCCGCATGGCCGGCTTTACGAACTAGCAGCGTAACTTCCAGATCCGCTTCGTTCCGCCAATCGGTGAGAACGCGCCTGACGTAGCGGCCCATGCCGCGTCGATCGTTGACCAGATTCCACGCGTCGACGGCAACACGCATTAGGGAAGGTCTACTTCGCCAGTTGGGGTGTAAAGATCAGCGCGAGGATGGTGTACGAGTTGAACAGGCCGTGGGTGACCATCGATGCAAACGCGTTGTTCGTGCGATAGTACACAAAGGCGAGGACCACGCCGCCGAGCGCAAGCGGAAGGGAAGCGATTGGATCACCGTGCGCGATGCCGAAGCAAAGTCCGCTAACGAGTGCCCCAGGCCAGAACCCTAGATACCGCCGCACCGCATTGAAAAGAAAGACGCGGAAGATCGTTTCTTCCATGAGCGGCGCGAGCACGCAGGCGAAGACGGCAAATGCAATCAAGAGCCGCGGATCGTGCAGCTGGCGCAGCATCGCAACGGCTTGCTGGTCTTGCGTCGTGTGGAGGAGCGATTGAATCAGTGAAGCCCCACCGTTGGCCACCAGCGCCATGACCAGTGAGCCGACGAACGCCACGAGGAGATCGCGTGCGCTTGGCGCTCGGTAGCCGAGTGCGCGCAGCGAGAGGCGCGAAGCCCAGGGCAGTGACACAAGGACGATGAGCGCAAGTACGCCTTCGGCGATGAGCGTGAGTCCGAGCGATTCGACGACCACAAGCGGATTGCCCAGCAGCTTTTGATCGATGCTCGACGACGACGACAGGACTACCTCATAGATGCCGAAGGCCAGCATCAAGACGACGACAGCCGACAAAAGCGCCGTCGGCCCGGCGCGGAAGCTACCGCTCGGCCAGGACGTCGGCCAGTCGACGAAACGCTTCGAGATCGAGTTGTTCACCACGTGACTCCGCAGGCAGGCCACTCGCTGAAATGGCGCGGGCGACGACATCGCGTTCGATGTGCAGCGCGAGCGCCAAACTGTTCGCGAGCGTCTTGCGCCGGTACGCGAACGCGCCGCGCACGACCTTCCGAAAAAGTTCGAGGTCGCGCGGATGCACCGCGGGCTCGGCGTGGCGCACCAGGCGGATGACCGTGGAGTCGACCTTGGGAGGCGGATAGAATGCGCGAGGTCCGAGCGTGAATGCTCGTTCGACGGTCATCGCATATTGCACCGCGATCGATAGACTGCCGTAGGCAGCGGTGCCGGGCCTTGCGCCGATGCGGTCCGCAACGTCTTTTTGAATCATCGCGACGATCGTTTCGGGTCCATTGTCCATCTCGATAAGTTGGAGCAACAGTGGGGTCGCGATGTTGTAGGGGAGGTTGCCGGCAGCGCGCCACGCGCCGCCGCGGGCGAATCCGGCGTAATCGTACGTCATCGCGTCGGCAAGGACCACGGTTGCGCGCGCGAGGTCCGCGCGATTACCGAGGATGCTCACGAGCTGCGGATCGATCTCGAGAGCGGTGACGTTCGCCCCCGCTTCTAACAGCGCGAGCGTGAGCGCACCGGTACCTGCGCCGATTTCGATCAGGCGCACGCCGGCCGGCGCATCCTCGCACGCAACCTGCGCGATCCGGCGCGAAGCGCCCGAGTCCATCAGGAAGTTCTGTCCGAACTTCTTCTTCGGGCGCGCGCCCCACTCGGAGAGTAAAACGCGCGGATTTACTTCAGACGGTATACCGTTACCGCCCGGCGCCCGAATTGCATCGCATCACGATACGAAGTGTAGCCGAGATCGATGCGATAGCCAACAATTGCGCCGCCGGTATCGCCGGCGATTGCGTAGCCATATCCGGGAATATACAGGCGTGTACCGAGCGGGATCACCCGCGGATCGACGGCCACGATGCCGTGACCGGCCGGGCGACCGGTGGCGGTAATGCCGCTGCAGCCGCTGCAATACGGCGTGTATGCAGTTGCGACCATCTGCATGGAGTCGGCCGCGCCGACGTCGATGACGCGCGCACGCGGCTTGCGCACAATGCGCGAACCGATGGCGCGGGCCTTCACATCCCCGTCATTGCGTTGAGTAAACGCAACGAGGACGTCAACCATGCCGGGCTGACCTTTGGTCACGACTTTCGCCGCTCCCGGTTTCAGCGAGACGTTGACGCGGCGAATCGTCGGCATCGCAATAATGCGATGTTCGACACGTTGCCACGTCAAGAAGTGGTCGATGCGGACGGTGCCGTCGGTAGGAACCGAGTCCGTAAGCGCAGGCGTAACGCTGTCATATTTCCCAAGCCGAATGTTTCGCGATTGCAGCAGCGCTGCAATGTTGGGCGCACTCGTGATAACCGTATCGCGATGTTTGCCGGCAACAATCGTCACCGATACCGCAGGGCGGTACTCGATCGTCATACGGTCGGAGAGCGGCGTATCAACCGACGGAGAAATGTAGTCGCTTGCACCGATCGCGATGCCATGTTCGCGCAAGAATGCACCAACGGTCGTCGCGTTGGTCGGTTGCTCGGTCGTCGAGCCTTGCGCGGTGAGAATAACCACGTGCGCGACGCTGTTTGCGAGCGCCGCATTCCCGGCGTACGCCGGCGAAGGGTAAGTGGCGAATCCGGCCCATACGAGGCCGGCGGTTAAGACGCTGACGGCCAGCACATGGCTACGCCGCAGGGGGCCGCGTCCTATCAAGACCGAGGTCCTTTCTGTCCCAGCCCCGGCATCGGCACACCGCGCACCCGCAGTGGCGAACGAATACCCGCAAGCTGAACCAACAGTAGGTAGAAAAATCGGCGATAGCGCCCCAAACAGATTGGGGAGATGGTCCCTGGTAGTTAGAGAAACGCCGTTGGTGGCGGATCAAGGCTCGGAAAGGGGGGAGCCGGCAATGATGATCCGCAGTGGCCGCCTGTTGGACGGGCGACCAGTGACCCCGGCACTATAGCACAGCCGTCCCGAACCGGGAATATGCCTTATGTCGGAAATAGGCAGGAGCGACCTCTTTTTAGAGCGGACCCCACGGCCATCGGCGAAGGTAGCGCCATGACCCATCTGCGCCTCGGCTTTTTTACCGAGATCTACCGGCCGGTGGTCAACGGTGTCGTAACGTCGGTCGACACGTTGGCTCAAGGCTTGCGTTCGCGCGGACACGAGGTCTATTGTTTTGCACCGAGCATGCCGGGCGGAACGCAAAGCGACGGCGCGGTGTTCCGGCTGCCGTCGCTACCGCTGCCGACCGCGGCGCCATATCGCCTCACCCTGCCGCTGGTCGGGCGGCGCAACGTCAACAACATCATCAAGCGACTCGGATTGATCCACGTGCACTCGCTTTTCGTAACCGGCTGGGCGGGGCTGCGGTACGCGCGCCGTTACAGCATGCCGATCGTGTACACGTATCACACGCAGCTCGAAGCCTACGCGCACTACGTGCCGTTCGAGCCGCATGCGACGCGTTTTGCGGCGGGCCAGCTGACGCGGACATTCTGCAATTTGGTGGATGCGGTCGTCGTGCCGACCCCCGCCGTCGCGCGGCATCTTCGCGAGCTGGGCGTCGAGGCGCGGATCGACGTTGTTCCTTCCGGTATCGACGTCGAGCGGTTCGGCGCTGGGGTTCGCGACGATCGTTTGCGCCGGCGTTTAGGTGTTCCGGCGGACGGTCGCCTGATCTTGTTTGTCTCGCGCTTAGCGCGCGAAAAGAACGTCGACGTGCTCGTGCGCGCCGTTGCCGACGCGAACGATCCGTCGCTGGTGCTCGTGATCGCGGGCGACGGACCACAGCGCGACGAGCTCGAGCGTCTAGCGATTGACCTGCGCATTGCCGATCGCGTCGTATTTCTCGGGGTCGTCGCGAGCGAAGAGCTTCCGGATCTTTACGCCAGCGCGGATGCGTTCGTCTTTCCGAGCACGACCGAAACGCAGGGATTGGTTCAAGCCGAGGCATTGGCCGCCGGAGCGCTCGTCATCGCGGCGGATACTCAACCCAATCGCGAGGTGCTGGGCGATGCCGCGCGCATCGTCGCGCCGGATCGCGTTGCCTTCGCTCACGCGCTACGTGAGGTTCCCGCGGCGCCGGATGCCGCCGCATCCCGTCGCGCGAAATCGGCGGCGAGCCGCTTCTCGGCAGTCCGCCAGGTCGACGCCATGATCGAGCTCTACGAAAGCTTGCTGGAGCCGCGCCCTGTTGACGAGACGAACATACGTTCGGTATCATAGAGGCATGGTGCAGGTACAGCTAGGGTTCGCCGCCGACCGGCTCGGGGAGGGAGTCGCCTACGCTCGACTGACGACGTGGGCGGGAGAGCGGCTTGTGCGGGTCGCCTTCCGCGTCGCGCGCCTCGAGGGTCTGGGAGGTCGCGAGATTGGATATGCGGCGTTGACTGCGGTCGCCGCGATGCTGCGGGAACGCG
>Ga0302325_10011302_pt1 | contig 19247 bp, 16 predicted proteins | sample Palsa_T0_2_FD_201948 | JGI IMG/M metagenome (GOLD analysis project Ga0302325, IMG submission 201948) | Peat permafrost microbial communities from Stordalen Mire near Abisko, Sweden - Palsa_T0_2 | ecosystem: Environmental > Terrestrial > Soil > Palsa > Peat permafrost | place: Sweden: Abisko...
TCACCCCGCCGACGTCGAGAATGTCGGCGCCCTCGGCCACCATCCGCTCGGCCCGCCCGCACAGCGCGTCGAGGTCGAACGTGGCGCCCCTGTCGTAGAACGAGTCGGGCGTGCGGTTGAGGATGCCCATCACCAGGGCACGGTGGGAGAGGTCGTAGTACAGGCCACCCAGCTCGAGCACGAGCGGGCCGCCCCCGGCGGCGCCGAGTGCGGCGCCGACGCCGGTCGCCGGGGCCGGCATCAGAACAATCGGGCGGCCAGCGCCTTGCGGTAGCGGTTCGTACGGGGATCGTCCGGCCCGAGCGTCTCGAGGACATCGACGAATTCCCGCCGGGCCGCCTCGTCGTCTCGAACCCGGTCCAGCAGGGAGTCGAGCAAGCCCGACACATCCGACCCCAGGTCCACGTCGTTGTCCAGCAGCCGGGCCTCGGCGGCCAGGGCTCGCACGTCGGGCGTTTCGGGCACACGGGCCAGCAGCTCGAGCGCTCCCTCGGCGTCCCGCCGGTCGAGCAGCACGCGGGCCAGCCCGGTGACGGCGCCCACGTGATCGGGTTCGAGCTCGAGCGCCCGGCGAAGGGACGCCTCGTCGCCCGACGCGACGAGCTCGTCGGCCTCACTCGGAGGCGGCGAGAGCCGGTCGATGAACAGCTGCACCTGCGCTTCGGGAACGGCGCCGACGAACCCGTCGACCACCGCGCCGTCACGGAGGGCGAAGACCGCAGGGATGGACTGGACCTTGAAGCTGGCCGAGATCTGCGGGTTCTCGTCCACGTTGACCTTGGCCAGCTCGACCGTCCCGTCGGTGGCGGCCACCGCGCGCTCCAGCATCGGACCGAGGGTCGTGCAGGGCCCGCACCACGGGGCCCACAGATCGACGACGACGGGGACGGTAACCGACCGTTCCAGGACGTCCTGCTCGAAGGTGGCATCGGTGATATCGGTGGCGGCGGTCACCTGACCGACGATACCGGAGGATCCTCTCGGCCCAGGCCGGAGATAGCGTGCACGCCATGGCCGCTTCCCCCACGCCGGGTCACGACACCGTCGAGGGCATCGACGAGGAACGGGTCGGGAACTGGCTCGCCGACACCATCGCCGAGGTGGAGCCCCCGTTTCGTTTCGAGCTCATCGCCGGCGGGCGCTCCAACCTGACGTTCCGGGTGACCGACGCCGCCGGACGGGCCCTCGCCCTACGTCGACCGCCTCTCAGCCACGTCCTGCCCACGGCGCACGACATGGCCCGTGAGTACCGCGTCATCAGTGCCCTGGGACCGACGGTGGTACCGGTACCCGTCACCTACGGCCTGTGCCAGGACGAGACGGTGAACGGCCGACCCTTCTACGTCATGGAGTTCGTCGAGGGCCACATCGTGCGCGACGCCGAGACGGCCGAACGCGATCTCGACGGCGCCGCCCGACGCCGGGCCGGTGAGTCCATCGCCGACACCCTGGCTGCGCTCCACGGGGTGGACGTCGACGCCGTGGGGTTGGGCGACTTCGCCAAGCGCGAGGGCTACATCGAACGCCAGCTCCGGCGCTGGTACGAGCAGTTCCGGAACTCGGCCGTGGAGGGGGTGGACACGACCTCCATCATCGCCGCCATCCACGACCGGCTGGCCGCCGACATCCCGGCTCAGGTGGGGACGGCCATCGTCCACGGCGACTACCGGCTCGACAACACCGTCCTCGGTCCCGACGGTGCCGTCCGGGCCGTTCTCGACTGGGAGATCTGCACCCTGGGCGACGCCCTGGCCGACTTGGGGTTGCTGATGGTCTATTGGACCGAAGCGGGCGACGAGGCCGCCCTGCTCGGCGTCACCCCGACCACGGTGCCCGGCTTCCCCGGTCGGACCGAGATGTGCGACCGCTACCGGGCGGCGTCGGGGCGCGACCTCGGACGGCTCGATTTCTACGTGGCCTTCGGCTACTGGAAACTGGCCTGCATCCTCCAGGGCGTCTACGCCCGCTACGTGGGCGGGGCCACCGCCGGGGATCGCAGCAGCGTCGAGGGTTTCGCCACCAGCATCGTGCGGTTGGCCGAGATGGCCGAGCGGACCCTGGACTCGGCGTGACCGGGGCCGAGCGATCATGACGCTGTACGAACGCCACATGGACCGGGTCCTCGACCGGCCCGTGCTCGTCGTGGCCCTGGAGGGCTGGGTGGACGCCGGCCTCGGCGCCGACGGCGCCATCTCGGCGTTGCTCTCGGCCGGACCCACCGAGCTGGTGGCCACCTTCGACGGCGAATCACTCATCGACCAACGGGCCCGGCGGCCCGTGGTGCACATCGCCCGGGGGGTGAACGAAGGGCTCACGTGGCCCGTGATCCAGATGCGTCTGGGCCAGGACCTCATCGGCACCGAGGTCTGTTACCTCGTGGGACCGGAGCCGGACTTCCGCTGGCCCACGTTCGTGAAGTCCGTGGTGAGCCTCTGTCGCGACCTACGGGTCCGGATGGTGGTCGGGCTGGGGGCGTTCCCCGCTCCGGCGCCGCACACACGCCCCGTCCGCCTGGCCGCCACCGCACCACCGTCGTCGGCCGACCTGGTGGCCGAGATCGGCATCGTCCAAGGGGAGATCGACGTGCCCTCGGGTGTCTGGGGGGCGCTCGAGCTGGCTCTGGGCGAGGCGGACATCGCCGTCGTCGGCCTGTGGGCCCGTGTCCCGCACTACGTGTCGGGGATGTCGTTCCCGTCGGCCAGTGCCGCTCTCCTCGACGGCCTGGCCTCGGTGGCCGGGCTGTCGCTCGACGCCTCGTCCCTGCACACGGCGGCCGACGCCTCGCTGCGCCAGGTCGACGATCTGATCTCCAAGAGCACCGAACACACGGCCATGGTCCGACAGCTCGAGCACAGTGTCGACACCTCGGAAGGCAATCCTCTCGACGTCGGACAGCTCCCGACGGGCGACGAACTGGCGGCCGAGCTCGAGCGCTACCTCCGTGACGAGCGCGGTGACGGCGGCGAAGGCGGCCCGCCCGAGGACCTCTGACACGAAAGGGCCGGCCCGGACACCGTCGATTATGGTGCCGCGATGCTCATCGACGGAGGACTCAGCTTCGATCCCATTGACGCCATCACCTCGGGGAAGCGGGCCGAAGACGACGGATTCGACGGGCTCTGGAGCGCCGAGACGGCCCACGACCCGTTCTTCCCGCTGCTCCTGGCGGCCGAGCACACCGAGCGCATCCAGTTGGGCACCGGCATCGCCGTCGCCTTCGCCCGGAACCCGATGACCACCGCCATCATGGCCAACGACCTCCATACCTTCTCGCAGGGCCGGTTCATGCTCGGCCTGGGATCGCAGATCAAGCCCCACATCACCAAGCGGTACTCGATGCCGTGGTCGCACCCCGCCGCCCGTATGCGGGAATTCATCGAGGCCCTCCGGGCCATCTGGTCGGCGTGGCACGACGGCACCAAGCTGGCTTTTCGCGGTGACTTCTACACCCACACCCTCATGACGCCGTTCTTCAACGCCGGACCGAGCGACTTCGGTACGCCGCCGGTCTTTCTGGCCGGGGTGGGCGAACTCATGACCGAGGTGGCCGGCGAGGTGGCCGACGGCCTTCTCGCCCACGGCTTCACCACCGAGCGCTACATGCGCGAGATCACCCTGCCCGCCCTCGACCGGGGCCTGGCCAAAGCGGGGCGGTCCCGCCAGGGTTTCCAGATCTCGTACCCGGCCATGATCGTCACCGGGGCGAACGAGGCCGAAAGGGAGGCGGCCGTCCAGGCCGTGAAGGCCCAGCTCGCCTTCTACGGGTCCACCCCCGCCTACCGGCCCGTGCTCGCCCTGCACGGCTGGGGCGACCTGCACACGGACCTGAACCGGCTGTCCAAGAAGGGGGAATGGGTGCAGATGGCGGGCCTCATCACCGACGACATCGTCGACGCCTTCGCCGTCACCGGCACCCCGGCGGAGATCCCCGCCCTGATTCTCGACCGCTACGGCGACATGGTCACCCGGGTCAGCTTCTACGCCCCCTACCGCATGGACCACGAGCGCGTGCGGGAGATGCTGGCCGGTTTCCGCCGGTCCTAGGGGTACCCACCGCCCCCCTCGTCGTCACGAGATGACGATGTTGACCAGGCGAGGGGGACGGGCCACGATCCGCGACGGCTCTCGACCCTGCAGGTCCTCCACCACGCGGTCCGAGGCCAGAGCGAGGGCGACGGCCTCGGGCTCCGAGACATCGGGGTTAACGTCGATCCTGTCCCGGAGCTTGCCGTTGACCTGGACGACCATGGTCACCCGCTCGGCCCGGGCCAGGTCGGGGTCATAGGACGGCCACGACTGGGCGTGGAGCCGGGCCCCCGCACCGTGACGTCGCTCCCAGGCCTCGGCCGTCATGTGCGGGGTCATCGGCGCCAGGACGAGGAGCAGGGCGTCAGCGGCGGCGTCGAAGGTGGCTCGGTGGACCCCCGACTCCCCCCGTCGGTAGCGCTGGAGTTCGTTGGTGAACTCCATGCAGGCGGCCACCGACGTGTTGAACGACCAGCGCTCCATGTCGTCGCTCACCTTGGCGATCAGCCGGTGGACCGACCGGGTCACCTCCACGTCGGCGGGGGTGGCGTCACCGGGGCGCCAGGCGTCGTCCTCGGGTACCTCGACGGTCACCCGCCAGACCCGGTCGAGGAAACGGGCACAGCCGTCGATGATCTCGTCGGTCTGCCCGCTCCAGTCCATGTCGTCACCGGGCGGGCCGGCGAAGAGATGGAACAGGCGCAAGGCGTCGGCGCCGACGGACTCGAAGTACTTGGTCGGCGCGATCAGGTTCCCCTTGGACTTCGACATCTTCTTGTGATCCAACCGGATCATCCCCTGGGTGAACAACCGGGTGAAGGGCTCACGGGCGATGCCGGGGGCCAGGCCCATGTCGATCAGGGCCCGCGTGTAGAAGCGGGCGTAGAGGAGATGGAGGATGGCGTGCTCGATGCCGCCGATGTACTGGTCGACGGGCATGAAGTGAGCGGCGATGGCGGGATCGAAGGGCCGGTCCTCGGACCAGGGGTCACAGAACCGCAGGAAGTACCAGGACGAATCGACGAACGTGTCCATCGTGTCTGTCTCGCGCTCGGCCGGACCGCCGCAGATCGGACAGGCGGCGTGACGGAACGTGGGGTGCCGGGTGAGAGGAGACTCCCCGGTGGGCAGGAATTCGACGTCGTCAGGGGCGAGAACGGGCAGCTGGTCCTCGGGGACGCCCACCGCCCCGTGCTCGGGGCAGTAGACGATGGGGATAGGGCATCCCCAGAAGCGCTGGCGTGAGACCAACCAGTCGCGCAGCCGATAGTTGACGGTTCGTCGTCCGATCCCCCGCGCCTCGAGCCATTCGATGGCCCGCTCCTTGGCGCCGGCCACGTCGAGACCGTCGAGGAAGCCGGAGTTCTCCTTGATGCCCTCGCCACCCCAGGCGCCCCCGGTGAACCCCTCGGGGGGGCGGGTGGTGCGCACGACGGGGAGGCCGTGGGCCAGTGCGAAATCCCAGTCCCGCTCGTCCTCGGCCGGGACGGCCATGATGGCGCCGGTGCCGTAACGCATGAGCACGTAGTCGGCCACGTAGACGGGTATCTCCTGACCGGTGAAGGGGTTGACGACGTATCCCCCGGTGAAGGCGCCGCGCTTGGCCAGGGTCCGGCCTTCGACCTCCGACGACGTGCGCTCGTACTCGGTGACGCCGACGGCGCCGGCCCTGACCTCCTCCACGGCGGCGCGCTGGGCCTCTGTCGTGATCGCGTCCACCAGGGGGTGCTCGGGGGCCACCACGGCGTAGGTCATGCCGAAGCTGGTGTCGGGCCGGGTGGTGAACACCCGGAGGGTGACGGCGTCGGACGCCGGCCCGACCACCGGCAACTCGAATTCCACCCCTTCGGAACGACCGACCCAGTTCCGTTGCATCGTCTTCACCCGCTCGGGCCAGTCCAGGGTGTCGAGGGCGGCCAGGAGCTCGTCGGCGTAGGCCGTGATCCGGAAGAACCACTGCTCGAGGTCGCGTTGGATGACCACGTCCCCCGATCGCTCGCAGGTGCCATCGGCCAGGACCTGCTCGTTGGCCAGGACCGTCTGACATCCCGGGCACCAGTTCACCGGCGCCGTGGCCCGGTAGGCCAGACCGGCCTCGAGGAGCCGGAGGAAGATCACCTGGTTCCAGCGCATGTACGAGGGATCGTGGCTGCGGATCTCACGCCGCCAGTCGTAGACGGCGCCCAGGGATACGACGCTGGACTTCAGTTCGGCGATGCGTTCCTCGGTGAAGGTCCGGGGATGGGTCCCGGTCCGGATGGCGGCGTTCTCGGCCGGCAGGCCGAACGAGTCGAAGCCGAACGGGGACAACACGGCGTATCCCTGCATCGTCCGGTGGCGGACCAGGAGATCGCCGAAGGTGTAGTTGCGGATATGCCCCTGATGAGCCGGCCCGCTCGGGTACGGGTACATGCACAGGACATACTGAGACGGACGGGGGTCATCGGCATCGACCTGGTACGACCCTTCGTCGGCCCAGAGCCGCTGCCACTTCTGCTCTATCTCCTGCACCTCATAGGCCCGCGCCATTCCCGGGGATTCTATGGAGCCTGGGCGTCCGCCCCTGACTTCCGTGCCGGCAGGCCCGAGCCCCGTCAGGCCACGTGCCCAGGCATCGTCCCGGAGAGAGGCAAGAGGGCCGGACGCGATGGGGCTGATATGGTTTCTGGTTGCCCGGGGGCGTAGCTCAGCTGGTAGAGCGCTTGACTGGCAGTCAAGAGGTTCGTGGGTTCGAGTCCCATCGCCTCCACCGGAAACCGCAGGTCAAAGGCCTAATCCGCCGCTCAGGCCGAGAGTGTTACAGGGCCCTGGCAATCTTTTGGCAATCCGATCTTGAAGGTAGGGTCGGAGGCCGGAGGTTGCTGAGATGCAGGGCCACATCCAACAGCGGGGCGACTCGTGGCGTGTCATTGCCTACCTGGGTCGCGACGAATCGACGGGCAAGAAGCGCTATGCGCAGCGAACTGTGCGCGGGACGAAGAGCGACGCCCAGTCGGCGTTGGCTCGGCTCGTCACCGAGGTCAACGATGGCCGGTTCGCATCCGCCGGATCACTCACGATCGCCGACCTCTTGGATCGCTTCCTCGAATTGAAGGCACACCAGGTCGATGCCACCACCCTCACCGGATACCGCCGGGTGGCGGATTACTACATCGTTCCGCGCATCGGCACATTGAAGGTCGGAAAGGTTCGGCCCCTCCATCTAGATCGCTTCTATACGAGCCTGATGGACTCGGGAGGCAAGAACGGGAAATCGCTCTCGCCGCGCACGGTACGCCTCTGTCATGTTCTGCTGCGTCAGGCTCTGGCCCAGGCCAAGCGCTGGGGACTTCTGGCTTCGAACCCGGCGGAGGACGCCTCACCGCCGAGAGACACACGGCGCGAAATCACTCCCCCCACGTCCGAGCAGGTCAACCGCCTACTCCGGGGAGCCATCGAGGTAGACCCGGACTTCGGGGTCTACCTACGGGTGCTGGCCGTGACGGGTTGTCGCCGGGGCGAGGCCCTCGCCCTGCGCTGGCGCGATTTCCAGATCGGTGAAGCCGGGCCAGGGGAGGTCGTGATCGCCCATTCGATCGCCCACGTGGGTAGCGGCGTCGTGGAGAAGGACACGAAGACCCACCAGGGCCGCCGGCTCATGATCGACGCCGGCACGGTCGAGGTTTTGCGCCGGCACCGCCGAGCTTGGGAGGGCTACGCCGAGCTAGCAGGAACCAAGATCACGAAAGACTCCTATCTCTTCTCCTCCGCCCTTGATGCCTCCACTCCCTGGCGCCCGGATGTCGCCACGAACCGCTTCATACGGTTGTGCAGGGAGCTCGGGATCACCGGTGTCCGCCTCCACGACCTCAGGCACTATGTCGCCACCAGCCTCGGAGCGGCGGGCACACCGATCGCCACGATCTCATCCCGTCTCGGACATCGTGACCGAGCCACGACCCTCAACGTGTACTCCCACAGCCTCCCTGCTCTCGACCATCAGGCGGCCGAGGTGATCGGCGCCCTAATCGATGATCCGGCCGCCGCCGACGTTTGACGGAGTGAGCGCAACCTCCTCGAGCATTCTCTCGAGGGCGGCGAGCGGTACGACTAGGCGTCGTCCGAGCCGTAACGCTGGAAGCTGTCCTTGCGCCACCATCTCGTAGCCAAGCCACTTCGAGATTCCGAGCAGTTGACTGGCCTCTTCGACGCTGACGGCCAGACGTTCCGGTCGATCACGCTCCTTCGCCTCGTCCGGGCTCTTCTCTGTGGTTTGTTTGGCTGCGCCATTCCGTCCTCGAGGGGACACTCCGTCCATCACACCGCCTCACTCAAAGCTTCCTGTCGCTCCTCGTAAAGGGAGCGGCGAGGCAGGCGCTCCTCCTCAGCGATGGATTCGGCCAGCCAAGCGTCGCCGGCCGTCGTGTAGCCCATGCCCACGAAGGTCCATTCACTGACGATCCCGTCGATATCCTCGGTCCCGGACCTTTCGATCTGAGCCGTCCCGGCCTGCTTCTGCGCCACCGTCCACTCCTGGCGGTTGGCCCGCAGGGCGGCGAATGTCGTGGAAAAGCGCCTGGACTTCGTGATGAAGTGCCCCCGGTAGCCGGCCGTGTGGGCCCAGGCCCGCAGGCGCAGCTCCTCTCCGGGCGGTTCGCCGCCCAGGCGCCACGCACTCTCCACCAGGCTCCGCAGGTGTTCCGGGAGCTCGAGGGCGTCGGGGACGCCGGCCCGCAGGCGGTGATCTAGCACGCCGTCGTCGTCGGTCGACTTGGTCGAGTACTTGGCGATGTAGGCGGCGGCCCGACGGCGTCCGGCGTTTTCGTCGTTGACCACCGTCGCATCGAGTTCTTTACCCCAGCGGACACGGCCGGCGGTGGTGTCTTTGGGGCCCGGGGCCGACACCCGACGGGCCGCCACTTCCAGGGCGGCGGCCAGCAGCTCGGCGCTGAACGGCTCCGGCGGGGGCAACAGCGCGTCGCCGGCGGCGTCAAGTCGGACCAGGGCGTGGAGGTGGACGCTTCCCCGGCGCTGGAACTCGACGACCTTGACGTAGCTGAGCCGTACTTCCTTGGCCACCGACCGGACGCTCAGCCCGGCCAGGTTCCCGAGAGCCCGCAGGGCGTAGATGGTGGTGCGGCGCCAGAGCTCGGAGACGCCGGCGTTGAAGAGGACGGCGCCGTCGTAGTCGTAGCAGGCGGGGCACAGCGCCTGGCCGAGGGCGGGATCACCGTCGGCGTGGCGCCGGCCGCAGCGCAGGGCCCGGCCGTGGGGGCACCGGGGCCCGGACCGGTGACAGTTCCCGTCCCGACCTCGTCTGTGGACCACCCCGAAGGCCGGGGCGGTGAGGGTGAGAAGCACCGCCGGGTGGGTGGCCACCTCCTCGGGCATGCCCTTGCCCCCTCTGAGCCCGGCGGCCACTAGGGCGAAGGCGTCGCCCCGGTAGATGGAGGCGCACGGCGGGCACAGCGTCTGACGCCGGGTCCCGCACGCCTTCAGCAGCACCCGGTCCGGTTGGCTCGAGGAGTCGAAGAGCACCTGACAGCTCCCGTCGGCCTGGGTCTGGACGACCGAGCCCTTGAGGCGCACCGGGCGTCGGCAGAACCGGGCCCCGACCACCTGGGCTTCGAAGGCCTCGTAGCCGCCGGGGGCGGCCAGCCGGGCCATGGCCTCGGGCAACCGCGGGTCGGTGAGGAGATCAGTGGCCGGGGTCATAACGTCGTCCCCGGCGCTGGCGGTACTGCGTCCCACGGGTATGGCTCCATGGCCGCACCATGACGGCCCACCGTCATCTGAGACGTCACCTGAACATCACATGAAGCCTCATCCCAGAAAAGATCCCCTGTGACCTGGGCCTCCGTAGGCGACCTTTTTGCCGTCCGACACCGGGTCCGCGAATCCGACGACCTCACATGCCCCATCGACCTCAGAGGAACCGGGCGGAGGACGCTGAAACGCTCCCGGCCTGCATCCGTGACCCTCGAGCCAGCGACGCTGACGACGCGCCTGGGGCCCGACGCTCGATGGCGCCGACCGTCGCTGTCGGGCCCGGTGAGGACAGCGGACGAATGTGGCTCCATGGCCGCCACGGTGACGATCGGACCTCGATCGAGACCTCGATTGAGATCTCAACAGAGAAAAGATGCCCTTTGACCAGGGGTTCTCTTTCGTCACGTTTCGGCGGTCGCCTCTGTGTTCGTAGGGATCGTTCGCCCCAGATGACACTTCGGACCCGTCCGAGCCCTGAACGGGGCAAAGCCATGCCTCCGGTGACGGAGAATCAGGCGTAGCCACGAGCCCTGACGCCGTCGGCCGCTACGCAGCCTCTGTTGTCGACTGCCGGTTGACGAGATTGGAGCGTGTGACCGATTCGGTGGTGCCTGATGGCGTGAGCACAAGGTCGAAGGTCACGGATCAGTCGGGCGAGCTGACCGCCGGCACCCACGACGAGACCAGAGGCCAGATCCCCGGCGGTGCCCGGGCTGCAGTGTGCGAGCTCGCTCCGATGCCTGAGGGTGATGGCCAAGGCACGGATGAGACAGACGAATCGCTGGGTCTCAGCTCAGACGTTCACAGCAGAAACAACCCTGGGCCCGGAAACGGAAAATGGTCTTTTGCCATACCGATCATGGTGTTAGCGGGCACGCCGGCGGGGCCACCTTCGGCGCCCCGCCGGCAAGCCGCACACCAGTTCAGAGGAATCGCAGGGCAGCAGGGTCCGAGGGATTCAGGACTGGTCTTGGTGTGTGAGAAGTCCCTCTACGAAGATCGAGTCCCGTCGGCGGGCGGTATCCGAATATAGTGCTGCGATTAGACTCAAGGACGCATGAAGTTAACTATTGAGGGATTTCGAACTGTCGATACCATCCGAGCCATCAAATCAACGATGAAACGGTTGGAGAAACCCCTGGCACCGTCGGAGTTGAGGGGTGGGTGGACGGACCCGACACGCGAAATGATGTGGAGTTCGTATGCGAAAGTTCTCGATGACTTAGAGCGCGGGAATATCTTCGAAGATAGTTACAAGTGCTGGATACGGGGCCTCGATAACCCCGAGGCCTACAATGTTCGGAGCGGTTGGGCCGAAGGCGACACCAGTGTCCACGTTTTATTTCGGGCACAGTCTGAACTGAACCGGCTCTACGAGCTGCGCGGTTCCAAAGTGAAGCCGCAGAGCCTTGATGTCGAGCTACGAGAGGCGACAGATGCACTGATTTCCTCCTTGGAAAGCGGTGAACTTTTGAATCATCAGCTGGTTTCCCGATTTCTCGAACTTGCCCGAAGAGACGGAGCGAATGAGGGTCCTATCGCGGAAGCCGCTACGGGCATCGAGGATCTCCTTCAGAGGGATGACTTACAACGAAACATAGACCGAGGACAGTCAAAAGCGCTTCATCCTCTTGGACTCAGGAGAACTGAACCGGAGGCATCGGAACAACTCATGTCGCATTTCAAACCGAAACGATGATGCGTATTCTGGGGAAACGCTGATCGGAAATGAACGGAGAGCTTGGCATTTGATGCCCAACTCAGCCTGTCGGTATCACCTTTATGGGTGGTAGATCACACCATAAATCCTGCCGGCCGCAGCGCAGGGGGGTGACGCCATGGGGGCAACGGGGTCGCGAGCAGTGAGACGTCCCGTGTGGGATGCCCAATCAGTTTCGGTAAAGTTCGACGAAATCGGCCAATAAGGCATTCAGGTGGTTCCTGATCTGCTGCAGTGTTTGCCGATCGGACTCGCCGTGTGTTGGTGCATCGCTCTGTTCGTAAACAGAACGTCGCATTCCCGATCTCCTCTTCGATGGTTTCCAGTTTCAACTTCGTCAGTGAGTCTTGCCGCTCGACTCAGGTTGGTACGAGTCCAAAGCCGAAGGGACATCGTTGCGATTATCGAGAGGGTCCCGTGACGCGAGGAGCCCGTGTCAGAAGGTCGTCATATTACGCCCGCTTCGGCTCAGGAACTCCTAGCTCAGGCAATCCATTTGGCAACCTACGTCACGGAGCTGAAGCCGATTCCAGGTGACTCCACCAGACCTAGTGCCAACAGGACCCGCCTCGACACCGCCTCACTCAACTCAGGCCGGCGATGAACTCTCGTCTACGAATCAAGAGATCAATCAAGTTGAGCGCATGTGAATGGCGCCGTTGGTCATTGTTGGTGATGGTCGGCTCGCCTCCAGCGCCACCGGTGGATGGGGTACATGCACAGGCCGAAGAAGGTGCCACCCGCCGCCCAGATGATCGCATGTGCCTCAAGATCGTGAAGCGAGAACACCGCGAAGACGACGAACATGAAGGCCCCCCAAACAAGCCCCTGGAGGGCCGAACCCGGCAAAGGATGACGGTCAGCGAATCTGCTCAGCCGGCGGAGCACTGCGGGTTGACGTTGAGCGGAGGCGCTGTTCTTCCACCGGATTTGGTTGCGTTCCATGTAGCGGTCGAATGCCTTCATATTGTTCGTCCAGACACTGCTCCATCATGCCCGGATCCTTCGCGTAGCGCTATGCGGACCACGACGATTCGATTTCACCTCGAAACTCGTCCCCCACCGAACGGGAAACACCGGTCGGGGGCAGTATCGAGCTTTCATGATCGGTAGTTCACAAATCGTCTGTGAGCAGCTCTTCTTGCCCAATCACCTTCTCGATTTAGGATCGTCCAAGTCGCCCTAGCCCGTCCGAAAAGGTGAGATGACCCAAGCTAAGGGCTGGCCGCTCCGATTGCCGGGAAGAACAGCACTGCGACACTGTCAGCAGAGGGTCCCAGCTCCTCGCCGGGTCCTTTATCACCTAGAATCATCTCCACGCGGGCACCGCCGAACCGCAGGGTGATCCGACGGCACCAGAACCCTTCAGGCTGCTTCCAAGGCTCGTAGTCAAGTTCGACATCACTGATTGGCGTGCCAACGAAGGCAGCCCATCGGCTCTGTTGAGTCACGTCCCACACAGCGACATTGGTGTCCTCTGATATGGCCGTGCCCAGGAGCGGAACCTCCCTGAGCCCGATTCCCTGCTGGAGTGGTCCAGGCGGATCCCAGGCAACCGAGAACACTCGGCTGCAGTCAGTGAGGAGTTCTACTCCATAGTCGACCGAGTCGAATGACTGCCACTGCCACGTTGGCTTTTCCCACTCCCTGGCCTCGGTGATGGCCCTCGGGCCATCGTGGATTGGCCGTTCGAAACGTGCATAGTCAAGGTTGATGTAACGGACCGCCTCCAACTCAAGCCCACATAAGCGCCGAGCATGCTCCCGGCGTTCACCGAGTTCGAGTGTCGATGCAACCCACGACCAGGTTCGAGAGGGGGGCGACGGGGTCATCAGGACAAGTCTGCCTCCTCACTCCAACTGGCCACGCCAGAACCGATTCAAACCAATGCAACCCGACGACGACAGTACTTGACCTGGCATAACTCGAGTCCGCCATACCCAACAAACCAGCCGGAGGTCACTACGAATCACGAGTCCAATACGAGGCGCTCGGCACTACCTCGAGGAGAACGATCCCTGCTGCCACGGGGGCAGCTAGTTGTCGACAGGCAAATGTGTCTTGGGCATGATTGACGTATGGATCCCGACGGCGAGCTTGATCGTGCCCTCAGGGCTGCGCAGGGCGGAGATGCCGAATCCATGCATATCTTCGCCGAACTCTTGAAGGAAGACGGCGATCTCGACGCAGCCGAGGCGTGGTACCGGCGGGCAGCCGAGGCAGGGAATGCGAAGTCGATGAACAACCTGGGCCGCCTTCTATACGAGAAGGGCGATCCCGACGAAGCCGAGACATTTCTGCGGCAGGCGGCCGAGGCGGGCCTTGGCCCTGCCATGCTCGGACTGGCCTATGCCATCGGCAAGAAGGGCGATTTCGATCAAGCCGGCGAATGGCTGCGGCGTTCAGCGGAGACGGGCTTTGCTTCGGGCATGGGCGCCTTCGCAACCTTGTGTAAAGACAAAGGAGACCGCGACGGGGCCCAGATCTGGTATCGCCGAGCCGCTGAGGCGGGACACACCAGGTCCATGTTCGAGCTCGCCCGCCTCCTCGCAGATGGTGGTGACACCGCTGGTGCCGAGACGTGGTACCGCCGAGCGGCCGAGGAGGGGCACTCGACCTCGATGTTCAATCTCGGGCATTTGCTGAATGGCAAGGGTGACATCGCTGGCGCCGAGATCTGGTACCGCCGATCGGCTGAGTCGGGTCACACAGGCTCGATGTTCAACCTCGCCTACTTGCTGATGGAGAAGGGCGATCTCGATGGTGCCGAGGAGTGGTTCCGTCGCGGTGCCGACGCCGGAGATGCCAAGGCCATGGGGAATCTCGGACTCGTGCTCAAGAACAAAGGTGACCTCGAGGGCGGCGAGACATGGATGCGGCGCGCCATAGAAGGGGGCAACGCTCTGTCCCTGTTCAACCTGGGCAAGCTTCTCGAAGACATCGGCAAAGCCGACGAGGCCGAGCCGTGGTACCGACAAGCGGCAGAGGCCGGCGACTCCCAGGCCATGTACAACCTCGGCTTCCTTTACGCCCGGAAGGAGAACGTCGAGGGGGCACGGGAGTGGTACAAGCGAGCGGCACAGGCTGGCGATTCACGCGCTATGGGTGGCCTGGGATCCCTGCTAAAGAGATCCGGAGACCGTGAGGGGGCCGAGCTGTGGTTGCGACGGGGAGCCGAAGCGGGCGACTGCACTGCCATGGACAACCTGGGGTTCCTGCTCAAGAACAGGGGGGACCTCAAGGGAGCCGAGCAGTGGTATCAACGGGCGGCCGCCAGTGGGAGCACCTTTGCTGTGGACGGCCTCGCCGAACTGCGGAGGAAGATCGACCACTCCGATCGCCAGTTGGACTGGCTGATTTTCGACACGTTCGGGTGGGAGCTTGTCCAAAATGGCGACGGCATCAGAAAGTGGGAATGCGGCGATGCCTCGCTTCTCGAGCGGTTCGCCGACTTTCCCCCCGATCTTCCGTCGTGGAACGTGGACGACATACGGGAAGCGATTATGGCGACGGTTGAACTGATGGGGTCTCCGACATTCGACATCGAAGACGTCCCTGAGCACCTCCGGGGTCACCTTCCGACCGAGCCGCCGGAACAGGTGAGCTTTCTAGACATCGAACTCTTCGAAGTCCGCCCAGCAAAGTGCGTGCTCATCGAGACGAGGCATCGGGCCCAGGGCCACGTCCACTACTCCACGACGGTCTCTGTGCTCTTCGCTGAATGCTTCTGGAGTCTAGGGCTCGAGGTGCACGACGACGACCCGCTCGTCGGAGAGCGAGAAGGAGCGGTGGCATGTCACATCCTGGATGGAGCCACGACACTCGAGACTCCGGTGATCGACCTCAGTCCCTACGACCGCAAGTGGGACGGCATAGTGCCGCTCGAACACGACCCACTCGCTCGCATGAGGGAGCTCGTAGCTCGGTTGCGAGATTCGATCACTCTGAATAGGGAGGTTCTGGGCTTCAAGCCTTTCCGATCCAGGTAGGACGTTGCAGCGAGCGGATGTCCCTGCCCTCGCTTCCTGCTTGGATGATTCTGTCCTACTTTTTGTCCGACAAATCGTGCAGTCTGGCGCCTTCTACTGTCGTTGCTCGTCGGCATCACCGCAGGTCACACCGTGGGCGACCGTCTGTCGTCGTCTCATCAGACGTCCGAGATCGAGTTAAAAGTGCCAAAGAGACTGGGGGTGAGCTGATGGTGACGAAGTGGCTGCGCCGGCCACACAAGCGTCACGCTCGAGCCACAGTCCGGTCAACCAGTAACCGTGAACGTCGCTGTCGCCGTACCCGAACCACTCTGCTCGACGGGCTCCTTGACACTGCCGACAACGTGGTGGCGCCCGACTGTCCCCTGGAAGGTGAGGTGACTTTGTTGGCTCGACGAAGCCCTGCCCGTGCCATGCACACTCTGAGATCCAAACTTTCCGCTGATGTCAAATGTAAAGGACGAGAGGTTCGCTGTCGACAAATCGCCGACGGATACGGTCAACTGGAAATGTGTGCTCTGAAACGTTCCTGTCCACCGAGCGAGAACTAGATGCGACGGGATGGAGATCCCGCTTGCCGGATTCTGATTGGTATTGGGCACCGGCGTGACTGATGTCCCAGAGACAGGGATTCCAGCGATCGTCCCCGAGAAAGGCTGTGGTGGTGACTGAAGTGACGATGTCGTTGCAACCCGATGCCACGTGATCGTGGCCGAGCCTGAACCCGAGGGAAAACCAGCCGGGGACGATGAGCACCCGGCGATGGAGAAGGCGATGATCGAACCGACACCGAGGCCGACGACAACCATCTTCACTGCGGGCCACTGTCGCAATCGCCTACTCCTCGCGTTCTTCGGGCGGCTGATCAACTCGGAGACTGAGCCCGGCGGTTCAGTCGCCGCCGGACAGGCAGGCCGACGGTCTTGGGCGTTGGGCAGCTGCCAACCCCGTCAAGTATGGCGTACGGTCCTCCTTGAGACGAAGGACCCCGAATCCGAAGGTCGTCATATGGCGCCACGGCACTCCAAAAGCCACTCCAATCCGCCAAACGGGAGCCAACTCGAGCCAACGCCTGTCGGCGCCGACGAGGGCACAACCTAACCTGACGAATCTCGACTCGACCGCACCCAACGAACCATTGATCAGCCTCTACGAATCACAAGATGGACGAGGGAAGGAACGGACCGTCGCGGCTCTGTACTCGCTCAGCTCTCCCCCTGAATAGAAATTTGGATCGGTGCATTTGCCTAAGCCATCGGGAAACGCCTCCGGTGCCGGCAAAGACTGGTCTTGCGAATGGCGGCATAAGACTTCATCGCGACGAGCCGGCTCAGCGGTGTCCGACTGACGACTGAGGCACTTCGAACTCAGGCTGAAAGGCGAAGCGCTTCGGGACGATCGGAGGTCCGCTATGAGATTCCGGTGGCGGATGGAGTACACACCGGGGGCAGACTACGAGTGGCCGATGTCTGCAGCGCTGTTGCGGCAGTGGCGACCGCAGTCCCGAATTGTTCAAGCGTCTGTGTCTCTGGAATCTGTGACGCGGCGCTCTGATCGATGCGAGTGATGGTCTGATCAGAGGGGTCGTAGTCGAACACTCCTCGTACTCCTCCGACGATGCAATAGGTCGAATCTATTGGATCGTCTGCCCAAAAGAAGAGATAGGTGGATCCGACGCTGAGATGTGCCGCATCGAACTCTTGAGGCGAGATAGCCATACTTGAACGCGCTTCGTAAAGGAATGACCGTTGGACCTTCAATGGATAATTGTTCGTCGCAGGTGACTGCGGTAAGACGGTAGCGAGCACGATGAAAGAGGCGTCGGAGACCAGGGATTGGAGTGTGTCGTAGCTCGGTGCATAGGGGTTCGGATATTGCACAATGGTCGTTCCAGGGTTTACACCGGGTGATCGCGCAACCGGTGTCTGCGACGGACTGAGGGGGGTTGAACGGGTCACTGTCGTAGATGGCGTCGCAACTGTCGAGTGAGTAGCGACATGTCGCTGGGTGGTGGGAGAGGTCGACACTGACCAGGCGGCGCTCGCCACCGTGAGAGCCAACAGCCCAACTAATGGAATCCAGGAACTCCACGGACGGACAGCCACCCTGCCAGCGTACGCCTGTTAGAAGTCAAAGCGTCCGTGAATTCGATCACCGGGTCCGGGTACAAGGATGGCTAGTCGGACAACATCTTGGGGAGCGATTACCCCCGTTATGAGAGTCGATCTTGGGATCCAGACAGACCACAAAGAGACCACATGCCAATCGGAACTTGCGGTGATTGACGGCAAAAGACGGACCTTGAATGTGTCTCCTGACGTCCGTGATCGCGAAATTTCACTCGTCCAGCTCGCCGAGCTCCGGAGCTTCCCAAGCTGAGCACCAAATCCTGCTCGAGGGGTTTCGGGTCGTCGCGAGCATCGACATAGCAACAAATATGCGTGGGTTCGGACACCCACGACTTTCGGACACGACGACCTGGCAAACGGCAGCGAGTCTGCGGGGTGGACTCCCGTCACCACCGGTCGGATCAGGCATTCCTCAACTGCCGGTAACAGACGATGAGCAGACAGATGGAGTAGGCACTTTGGTGGCAAGGCTATTCGGGTTCGGAATTAGAGCGATGAACCGCGCGAGCGAGAGCGAGGTTGGGATTTGCGACGGGCTTGTTGAGACTCGCGTGACAGCTTGCGTCGACGCGTTGTAGTGAAAGAGGCCCCGGTCGCCCCCGACTGTGCACTCGGGCTCCGCTTGGCCCGTCAAATCGATGGCTAGAAACACAACATATTGTTGACCGACCACGACTGGTGTGTCTCCCGGACTCCCTTCCGGTATTGCTGGCACCGGTAGGGTATCGGGTTGCATTCCCGCGAGGATTGTGTCCACCTCAAACGGGGTAGCGGTTCCCAGGTTCGGGTCTTGGTACAACGGTTTTGCGGTGCCAATGAACACGAACGCTGAGTCGTCGACAAGCGAGGGGACTGTGTCGTAGCTCGGGTGGTATGTGTTCGGATCGATGATGGTCGTCGGAACCGCCGGATTGACGACGACTGGAGGCGCCGTCGTCGACGTCGATGCAGTCGGCGATGCGAAGGTGACGACGGTGGGTGAACGGGATGAGATAACCACCGCAGGTAGCCGTCTCGGGGAAGTCGATATAGACCAGACTGCGGTCCCCACGGTGAGAGCCGTCAGCATCGCTATTGGGACCCAGGACCTCCATGGACTGACATCCACTCTCCCAGGCTACGCCTGTCACACACGCGGGCGACACTGGCTGCCGATTGCCCGTTTCGGGGTCCCGACAGCCTCGGTAGTCGAGGCATTGGGGGAGCACACTAGGACGGAGCTTCCCAAGTTGAGGGTACCGAACCGTTCCCTCTGCCTTACCCCTTAGCTTAGTAGGCGGCTACTACGACCTTCTTGGCTCACCATGCTTCAGAGTTACGAGCCTGTAAGGATCAATATGTCAACCGAAGAGCTAGTCGAGGTCTTCCGATCAAGCGCCGTCCGCACGAACTCCTATGGAAATACACTCGGTGGGTGGCCACTCGGTGGGTGGTTCGTCCGAGTACCATGCGTACTCCAGTCCGGCCAACGCACCGCCTTCTAGCCAGACAAGGATGAGCCCCGTGGGATCACCGTTCTCATTCGATACCTGCCCTTCCATTGGCAGCAGTCGCTCCGTAGTCGTGGCTCGATCCGCGCCCGCCTCGACTTCGATGTCAATGCTCGGCAGGCCGTCGATCCAATGACGAGTAACC
>Ga0302325_10011304_pt1 | contig 19246 bp, 13 predicted proteins | sample Palsa_T0_2_FD_201948 | JGI IMG/M metagenome (GOLD analysis project Ga0302325, IMG submission 201948) | Peat permafrost microbial communities from Stordalen Mire near Abisko, Sweden - Palsa_T0_2 | ecosystem: Environmental > Terrestrial > Soil > Palsa > Peat permafrost | place: Sweden: Abisko...
AAACAATTTTTTTTGCCACCCTTCCTTAATGAAGGGGGGTACTCGTTTACTCTGGACATGCTTCTCTTTTGCTTCTTATTCTCCTTAGCCTTGTGCAGCTTGAGTATTTTGGAGATAGCAGACCACAATGCGAGAAGAAACTGCATGGATAACGGTACAGCTGCAAACTCAATGGAAGACATCAACCGCGCAAGGCAAGACTATGCGAACGAAGGAGATGAGCATAACACGATTGAAGCATAATGTTGAAGCAGAGCTTGAATATTTCATGGGCAAGATTCATGGCAGAGCAAGAAGGAAGTGCAACGCGAGAAGTAAGGTTATGCGCGAGAAACCTGTTCATTCTAGAGCTCTCTCTAACAATGCATGTCTTCATTTCTTGTCATGAATCCGTTTACAAACCATGCAGATCCAACCTATCTACGCAACATACACATAAGTACCGCCCTCACGCTCCATGTAATCCTTATCGATCAATTCTGCGCTCGTTAGCAACGTATCCTTGGAGGAAGATGAGGGAAGGACTTACTATCGATATTCTGCTTGATCTCACCAAGCTCAATCGCACCTCTCTTCTTCGTTTGCTCAATCACTTCGGCAATGAGATTTGCGTGCGTCATCGTCTTTCGACTCTTCATGATGCGCACAATCGCTGCTTGTGTCTCGTACTGCCTGTCCTGATGCACACGCTCATGCGTCTCTTGATTCTCTTCCTTCGTTTCCTTCAGCTGAATCTGGTTAATCTTGATCCTGTACTTGGGATCTTGAAATGCAAGGTTCACGGTGAAGGTATCGTCGTGGTTGACTTCCCTGCCTTTGGGATGTTTTGTGAGGACGCGTAACTTGGCACAAGCGAGAGATTGCAGTGTTCGCTCGAGTTCGGCGTCGACGAGGCCGGTGGACTCTTGGATATCTTTGTACGAGAGGTGTTCGCCGTCCGCGATATCATTGAACAGTACCAGGACAATAGCTTGGAAGGCTGACACGAGCAGTTCTTTTGGTCCTTTCTTGAATTGAGCTTTGACTACGCTGTGGGCGAGGGCGTGTTTCCAGGTTAGGCGTCGGCCGGTATGCTTGTGTTTGTAGTGTCGATCGTATTTCTCCAGGTGTCTTGCAACCTCTGGGGGTAGTTTGACAGTGACATCGGGATAAGTCGGCCATGCCGCAGCAGAAAGGACGCTGACTTGAAGATCCATGGTTGTTTTGCTAGTATTGCTGAGCGATTGCTTGTACGCAATCATCTCGTCCCGGGCAATTTCTTGGTCCTTGAACATTTGCTCCAAGTTATGAGTAAAGGCAAAGCCACACTCGATTTTCAACTTGGCGAGCATATTTCGTTCCGCATCCTGACTCGCACTGCGGGCCATCAAGAGTCGCCGCGCGAGATCCTTCTTGTAGAATGCCTCGAACACATCCTTACCTTCGATGAACCGGAAAAGCTCCAAGCCTTGTTCCAATTGTCGATCAAGCTCAGCATCTTCGTCGCCAGTACTTGCATGACCCTGCTTCTTAGCAGCATCCCGATCCTTGGCATCAGACGCCAAAGAACGGGGAACAGCTTTCAGGCCTCCTCGAAGCAGCAAGTCCATATACTTTGCAATCATCTCTCCAACCTTGGAATTACTGGTACCATACGCCAATGTGTTCTTCTTGTCGTTGATGAAGTTACCAAATGCTTCCCGAAGGCTGTAAGAGAACGCCTCGTCTTTCTCGAATGCGTCCCGGATGATCTTATCTAAAGATTTCTTGAGCTCTAGAAGTCGGACAACCATTTCATCCACCTTCTCCTTATCACTGACGATGGCTGCTCCTGCCACCTTGACATACGTCTCAAACGGTTCCTTGAGCTTCAGCTGCATCTTCGAGAGACCGAGTAGATTATACAGTGCCTTCATTGATTCCAGTGCATTATCTTCAATCAACGTGGCAAGTCCCTTAGGGTCGAGCAGTAATTGAGACTTCTCTTCAATGAGGATACGATGAGCCGAATCGAGTAGATTTCTTTTCGTTGTGCTATCAAAATTGTACGTGTCAGCACGGAGGGCTTCTCGGGCCAGTAGGTTGTGTACGGCAGAGATGTAGTTCTTCAAAACGGAAGTACTTCGTTCCTGGGCAAAGGTTGTGAAATAAGTGGCGCTTTGTTGCAGAAACTGCGGTTCAAAAGATTTTCCGTAGACGCCGAAGATGTGGAGCATTAATATCGAGTCTTTGAGAAGGTTTGGATCAAAGAGATCTTCCTGACCAGCTCGATCATATAAGACAAGATCGCACATCCCCTGTACCACTTTGGCGCCCAAGTTCTGCCGACCACTTCCTTTACTCTTCGTGAATATTGTATGTCGGTATTGTTGTATCCCAAGGTCTTCGAGTTGAGGGAGGTCTTTCACATTTAGAAGATAGGATCGATCAAGATAGCTGAAGATCGATCGTAGGAGTGTCTAGAGAGTTCGAGTTAGCTTTGCGTTGACAAGAAAGTTATTGAGTTATACCGATTGCTCGTTCCACACCACCCAAAACCGTTGCACTGCCCGCAATGCATCAATATTACTCGTCCCTGTCTGCCTTTCGACCTCTGGCAGGAGCTGTTTCTCGAGATAACCTTTACATCGATCTTTGAGATGCATGAACAATTTCTCCGCTTGCCCCCTCCTACATGTTGCCTCAACGCCACGACATAGAACCTCCAAAGGCGTACTTGGCGGACATTTATTAAATATCGAGGTAAGAGCAGCATCAAGTTCCGACCACGTCCGGTCATAGTATTCATCCACGCTCTTCGTCGAAGTAGTTCTCAGGTTTTTGATCACCAATCTCTTCGCTCCAGCATGTGGCTGGAAATTCGATGGCGGACGTGTCAAATCAATGACTTTCGGCCGAGACCCTATTCCCAAAGTCTTGCTCATATTTGTGGACCTGTCAAGATTTTCTCTGGAATGCGAACTCTTCAATCGTTTAGAGGTGTTCAGAGACGCGTTAGGAGCTGAGAGGGGTTGCCGCGTCTCTTTCGAGCTCACAGCAGGTATCTGATTTTCGTTGAGCTTTCGTTTGAGAGGCTGTCGGGATTGGGTAGTAATATTATCATCAGACAGGGCTCCTGGGGACGGCATCGACCTTTAGTCGGCCTTCAACCACATGAAGGCGTCTTAGCAGATCAGTGGGGTAAGGTCCAAAGTCTCCTGTGTGGAAGGTGCTGATGAAAGAATACAAGGCAGATTTTGAATGTTTCGAAGTTTCCTGGCTCGCAATTTCCACAATTATCCTTCAAAACCGTGGAAGCTGTGCTTGATGGTATCGGACAACATGACGCGAACATGGGAAAGAGGTCATTGGCAATGGTGATAACGCGCTTATCGCCGACGATCAGGGCTGGACATCAACACGTGATCCAACTGCACTGAGATTGATTGACAAGAGCAAGTCATTTCATTATACTTCCAGAAATTTTCAAGTTTCACTCAATTATACTGTCTATTTTGGTATCTCATTCCGGTCATTCTTCGTCAAGGTTGTTGTCATCCAGTAGCCCAGGTTGAATCCGCCCAGAGGTCATCCTTGGTCTATCTACTGTACAATATATCCTAGCATGATCACATCCCAGTCATGCGAAGACAGTAAACACCTTCGCTTGCTTCTTTTCATGCGTCTGTTCCTCGAACTGAGAGATATTAGCCTCTGGAATGGGGCTCAATGATGGGGGCCACTCACATCAAGAAACCCTGTCATAGTCATTAACAACATGAAAGAACTTGAAAGATCGTCAATACTCTGCTGAGATGTCCCAGAGGCATTCCCAAGGCCGGCAGACTTTTTGAGAACAGCAAGGATCGAGAGCCTGTTTTCGGAAAGGAATTTTCGACCTTGCTCAAGCGTCTGCTGATTTTGGGAGCCTCGACTTAAAACAGCTGCACATATCACTCTCATTACAGCGACCAGTAATTGATAATGCTTATTCACAGCATCAGGTCCCACGATATCTGAGAAGGTCAGTGTGTGAACATAGCGCTTTGGGTACATCGGAACTCACCGACGCCAAGGTCTGGATCAGTGGTAAACAAGCCAGACATTTTGACCGAATGAAATAAGCCCGAGTTAAGAACAGTCACAGCTCCGAGGCGAATTTGCGATACCTGTAAAAGAAGTGCAAGCTTCGCGTGGCAATAGGAGAGCTGCATACCGATATCTGTTTTAGTTAGTTAAAGACCATGGGGATACAGGTATGATTAGTATACCTTCGACAGAAGTTTCTTGCAAATCATTCGAAATATGCTGAATACTGTCGACAAGTATACCAACGAAGTTAAGTCGCGCGAGAGACTCAATCATGTACTTAGAGTTTTCCTGTCTTCCCAATTTGACCAATGCACCGAGAACAAGCAATGCCGTGATTCTACATGTAGGCTCCCCTGCGTGGGCATCGTCGCAGACAACTTCAATAAATCGCTCCCCCGCAGCCTTGATGGTTTGGATGTTATGTCTTCGATGAACACCTGATATGCCAGTGACATCCGACATTCCCGCTAAGTAGCGATAGCTGATGTCGTAGTACATTGCTTTGAGTTCAACTTTTGCGCCAAGTGTGATGATCGCTCTAAGAGATACTTGGAACAGATGAAACAATCTGTCGCTGACCAAGTCCCCGATATCACCTTGCCTGAACGAGTCGGACCCAAAGTCTAAGCTGAATATCAGGGCCTTCGCAAGCCTTGCTAGTTCCATGGCTTCCAAACCCGCATCAAGACCACTCTCAGTTCTTGGCATGATGGTCTGTAGACATCTCAAAACGAAGGAAGTCCTTGCCGTGCTGTCGAAATCACCACTTTCAATCATCAAAAGCGTCAGCTGGACCCACGACTGGAGCACCTTCACCCGACATGTGTTCAAAACCTTGATCTGATTGTCCTGAGCCATCAACTGGAGTAGTCCTTGAGCCTCATTGTCCACAATAGCTTTGTCTTGCTCATTTTCAAGTCGCTTTGAATGTACGAGCTCTGCTCTTCGTAAAAGAAGGAGTTCCTCGGCTTTCGTAAGATCGTAGACAGATGACAGGTCATCGTACTCTTCCAGACAAGCATGAATATCGACATCTTTGAACCAAGTAAGTTGAGGAGGCTTTGGTGGGGGAGCGAATTCGTTCTCCATAAAATCAAACATATCAAAAATCGTAAAGTGCTCGAATTTCTCTCCATCACCAGTAGTAGTTGATCCTAGCAGCGTTTCAAACATACGTTCTTTCAGTGATGGAGAGTGACTTCGTGCGACCTGACGCAGCTGAGCCGAGAGATATTGCAGCACAAGCGATCTCCGACCCAGGAAATCGGAGAGACAAGTTGCCGACGGTGACCAAGTGAAGGCGGGATCGGCGACGTTCAGACCCTCCCATAAAATTTCAGGTTCCACAATCGTTTCTTTGACAAATAACAGAGAAAATGCATCATGAGCCTGCATCTCGGTCATAGTCAGGAGGGACGAAATCGGGGAGGACCAAAGTTGTTTCAACACCTGAAGAGCCTTGTAATTTAGAGTGACTAGCCACAGTGAATTGTCTAGGCCATCTTGAGACATAGGCATATTTAGCACCATGTTCAAGACCGCGTGAAAGAGAGACACGCTGCGGGCGAAGGAGCCGTCTGCGGCAGTACTCAGGGAATTCTTATCACAACGAAATCCAAGAAGAAGATGAGCTATGGTAGGTTGACCAGGTGCAGCTCGGAGACAAGCATTGAGGAAATCCAAGATCTGGACTTTGATGATGTATGTGGGTAATGAGTCGCCTCCTAGATTGATGTCAAGAGGAGACTCTAACTCACTGCGGAGAAATTTCGATATTGTCTCAGCATCATCATCAAGGGCAGCGAGTGCCTTGTTTTTGTCCGTACCTCGACCAGGACCAGAGCTTGGAGATGGTGAGAGTTTTGGGGACGTAGAAAGTTTTTCCAGAAGCTTCAAGGATGACAGCACTAGTTCAGAATGCCCGGAACCGCAATACCGGCCAAGATCAGAGAATATGACAAGATGGTTCATCACACCATCTTCAAATGATCCGAATGCAGCATTTGAAATGGAAGTCCTTCTGTAGTTCGGGATGGACTTAATTAGAGGCCGCATGATATCCAAATACGTAGGTTGAAGCTCTAGGATTGAATTGATGACATGGATACCACGTAAGAGACATAGGATCAAGGGCGAGTCTGGCTCAGCCCGCGCCACGTCCGCAGGATCCTGGTGGACCGTAGCAAACAGGGCAGTCATAACTTTGTCATTAAACATCCACTCCATTACCCTTGAGAAGGGATGAAGAAGGACATAGCTCTGGAGGCTAGATGCTCTGATGGCCGCATCAACGACGATATTTGATTGACTTGCAAAGATCACCAGATCTTCGTTGAAAGTATCCAGACAGGTGGCGATGAAGTCCAAACAACTCAGTTGCAGCAATCTTTGTTGAATAGGCTCGTCATCCTCTGAGGCTCGGGGTCCGAAGATCTGACCAAGAACAAAGTCGATATATGGATCTATACCTGGTTGTCGGGTCGATATCCCCAAATTTTCGGGGAATGCCAAGTCATCGGAAAGGCCGGTATCATCGTGGTAGGGCGCCACAAGGGCATGAAGTAGTTTTACGAAAGCGTTCGGTTCTTCAAATCCAGACGTCAGTCCCTTGAGTATTCCTCCCATCGAAGTAGCAGTGGTAGTCATTGACGACGACGAAGAAGCCTTTGGCATGGCAGATCCTGCTGAGTAACCACCAGAAATCCACACATCAAGAGCCGTCCACAAGTATTCACCGGCTTCTTTGGTCTTTTGGGTCAGGAGGGATCGCAGAGTTGTGAACGCACATGCACGGAGACGAGATGGAATGGCGCTGCTGGCAAGCTGGAAAAGAAGCTCGGTGATGTGGAACGATTGATGCTGAACCAAGAATGTCCTGGCTTCTGTGCTCTCGGAACAGAGTCGTGTGATCAGACGGAGATAACATTCCAACATTATTGGCACCTCGGGTTCAAGCTCAAAAGGATCCGCTTGGGGCTTGCCAGGGCGATATGTTTGTCCCTGAGTTAAAGCTGGAACATCGCGAATTCTTGATGAGTAGTATGTCAACTCTTTGAAAATTTGGGTCCATGTCAATGAAGTTGTCCTCCTAATTTTGCCCGATGGCTGTGCTCCTTCGTCCAATAAAAAGTGATGGGCAGCGGTGGCACATTCGTCGTCTGCAGATATTGCTTGTAGCATTTCGCAAAATGCGCTGACGAGTGGTGTTGATGCCCGTCTGGAGGTCCAGTGCACGAAGCCTATCAGCGCACCATCGGGAGCGTCCCAGAACCCTTCTAAGGCGGCCTTCGGTCGACCATCGTAAGCATATGATATGATCACGACAAACTTCTCCAGATCAGGATCGTGCTCGTGACTTGGGCTAACTTGCCGCTGTTCATCCTCGTCTTGTCGAAGTTTTCTTAGCGCGTCAGGAAGGTTTGTGATAAAGCTCTCCACGAAAGTTTCCAATAGTTCCATCAGAACTTCTTGGAAGACATCAGAGAATGGGACTGAGTCTGAAATTAAGAATGGAGCTTTTCGCTGGAGATACTGTCGTAGACCGTGGCGAGCAGGATCATACCAATCGGTGGGCTTTACGTCCGCAGAGAGAGATAAAATGAAATCGAACGCGCCATCCTTCAAAGCTGTCTCAAATTGTTGGGCACGCTGGGCACTTTCTGCAAGATTTATTAGCATTGGTTTTCGTTTGCAACGGCGAATTTACTGACCAGATTGGATTTGGCCTTCTGGTACGGCAGTGTCGTGATTTTCGCCATACCACCCACTGTATTCAGCGAGCCACCAAGCCCGAAATGCAGCATGAACGAAGGGTAAAGTCCAAGGTTTCTCATCGTCCTGGCGGAATACTTTCTCGTTCAATGCCCTTGCATCATTGAGGTTTCCATCAACGCCACCAAAGCGTGATATAAAGGCAGCGAGTGGTGGAAAATAATGTACTGACAAGCGTGATTAGCACAGATCATCTTACAACACTGCAATTAGCCCTACGAGAATTTCTACAATCGAGGAGCAGGTTGGAAAGTTTGCAACAAGTTAGAGATCATTGCACTCACCTAAGAGGTTGTCATATTTGTCGGCCTTCCGTATAATTTCCAGGACCTGGTCAAAATCTGCAACGAGGGAATGGCTTTCCTTTATCAGATATAACAGGATAACAGCTAGTGACTCGTGCTGTTTCACCAGACTGTTTCGTTGGTACTCTACTATGACCAAAAGCTCCGCTTGCTGTAATTGGCCAAGTACGGATGCACCACTCAGCTTCTCTGCCAGCCGTTGAAGCCATGCTTTGATATCGCTCATACTTGAAAGACATCTTTGTGTGTATCTCAAATGTGTTTCCCCAGCTTCTGCAATACTGTTGACAATCCCTTGCAGACCCGCCCGAAGCTGATCATCCTGATTGACGTCCGCTGACAGTTGTAATACTAGAGAAATGCAATCTAATACACGTTTTCGCCGCTGATGGAATCGAAGGATTGAGTTTGTAAGCGCGGGCCGTCCAGAAGTATCAGTTTCAGCTTGTGCCTCTAAGAATATGCCGGCAGCGTCGAGTTCGTCGATGTCCAATTCATCCGCGAGCTGTAAAGCGCCTTGCTGGAACTCTTCATTGATAGTGTATTCGTCGCCTGAAATATCTAGCTTCCCTATGTCCAAGTTAGTTTGTACACGAGTATCGATTTAAGCTTCGTACCACTTGCTAAGCTCTTCCGGCTGTGCTCGTTGCGAGGCCTCTTATCCAGCAGGTTCTTGAAGTCCCCAAGATGAGCCTCGAGTTCCACGCCTAGCCGTTCAAGGCTGGATAACTTATTCTCAGAAAGGGCAACAAGATCGGCATATAGATCTTCCAAGCTTTCCAAGCTATGAAGCTCCGCCATTGTTGACTCGTTGCGCCGGCGCGTACCGCTGGAGGACGTTCACGAGTGTACCGGCATAGAAAAGCAGCGGGTCCTCGAGGCCGCACATGTACCCTTGAAGAAATCTCTCTCCCACCCAGTACTGTCAAGATGTGGTGTGGGCCGTATGTTGCGAGTCTACCTACTTGGAGCTCACAAGGCGCGATGTTCACGGTTGATTTCGCGTCTTCCCCAGGCTTTTTTTTGTGGGTCCGCGAGGCTGCCTCCTCGCACATGCAACCTGACCTACTACATTAACTTTCAACACCGCCAACCATAGAACAAGGCTCCTTTAAATCGATCGCATTGTCCAATACGTAACTGCAGCTTTGGGGGTCCTTTCAAGAGCATTTACAGCTCCGCTCTTGGTTTACCATTCCAACAACTGGTGGAGCTTTGCCCGACCAGTCGTTGCTAGCCCAGCTATGGTCACCAGTTCTCCTTGCGGATTGTCTTCAGGATGGGCAAGTCGAGTGGAGAGGCGGCAGAGATCCGCCTTGATGAGGTTTTAGGTACATGATTTTTCTTCTATCTCTAGAAAGGCACTGATAAATAACAGAGGCGCTCGAGAGCAAGACCCAAAACACTCGCAGTCAAGCCGCAAGAGGTGAGCAATGACTGTGCCAATGAACAAGATGACGGAAACCTGACGCGTATTAGATTTACTAACCATCTTCGATCGAATGCGGAGGGAATCCAGTGTGTAAAACTCTCCGAAGCCTCCGAAATTCGTTCCTCTACTAATTGTGCCTTTAGGAACAAGTTGAGCGACAAAGCGTACCACAAAATTTTCGAAACCCTTTTCAAAGCTGTCCTCACCGAGAAGTCACTCTTCCTTACCGCTGCGAAGACTGGCTCGGAAAAAACTCAGACCGGCGCGGCCACGAGACTCACAGCGTGTGCTGATGCCTTAAGAGTGGTTGTTGAAGCTGGCGTCACGAAGCTGAAAATAAAGACTGTGGAGGCAATTGCGGAGCATATAATCCAGACACTCCCGACCACAGACTCTGGGTATTGCAAACCGCTCGTACAGCACTATCTCCAAGCTTTCGGTACACTCTTCAAGCACCAGGCGAACGTGGAACGCATAAAAAGAAGCACATGGCTCGATATTGTGGACTTTTTCGTCCAAGGAATCAATCAGTTTCTAGCCGACAACGAGGGAAGGCCATCTAGTCTGACAAACAGCTTTTCAGCGCCAAAATCCATCATGAGTAGCGGGCAAACCCAGAGCCAGCACTCTCTGACGAGGAGCAATGTCGAAGAATCCTTTCACATCTTACTACTTTTCATTTCTGCGTCTAATGCACCCCTGGCAGAGGGGTATCTCGTGGTAGTCGACACTACAATGCGATTTTTGCAATTGCAAGGCTTTCATGCAAGCCAATTGCACCAGCGCGCCTTCTCTATTCTCAATGTCTGCTTGCAATTTACTCGCATAAATCACGTATACTACACTCAGACTGTTGCTCGAGATGTTATTCCCGCCATTTCGCGGCTCTGGCAAGGTAAGGCGGTGGCAAAAGATGAGATGTTGAATTCTGTCCGAGACGAGATGTTGATCTTCTTATTTAATGTCCATCTTCATTTAGAACGTGGCATCATGGACGATGAGACTTCCGAGCTTTTATTTAAAATAGAGGACTTGTTAGATATCTTGCGGGCGGATTACGCCAGACGTTCTGACCGAGATCAATTGGAATTGGAAGACTTGGAAATGGCAGACTTCGGTGCAAAGCTGCGCAATGATACACCGTTTCAACTCCGCATTTTCAAACTCAGGCCGCACAATCATAGAGCTGAGAGGAATTGGGCTCACCTTCAGGTCATTGGAATGCTGGACAGACTGGTGAACCTTGGCAATACCCCGAGGGGGTTTTCAACAGCAGATGAGCAAGAGCAGGAGGTTGATAACCGGCCTCGCAAGCGGCAGCGCATAGCCCAGCCTGCGGATCATCTCCTAGATCCTTTAAGATCTGATGATGCGAGCATGAGAATGGCTGCTTTGCAAGCATTGCCCTTTGTGCTTGAGAATCGCCAATTACATTCTCCCTTATTGATGGAGCTGTTGGCTCTTTTGCAGACCTGTGCAGGTGACAAGCGTGGTAATATTGCATCTTGGGCACTGCTAGCTATTGCAAGGTAGGAAAAATGGCTGCTCCTATGCTTATCACTAACGCTCTTTCTCTTAGTTGTGCTTCCCAAGAAGTTGCTACCGATATGAGTTCCCTGGACTGGACACTTCTTTGGCGGGCCGGAACCAGGTCACTGACATTCTCCACGACCTCGCGGGCTGCGGCACTTCAGCTTCATGCGATTGTCGCCAACAAACTTATTCCGTACCATGATATTGGTGAAGATATAGAAACCATAGTTACCTCCGCCGATGCTAGTGGTCCAGCCGTTCTCAGTGACTCTGGTCTTTTCCTGATGACCCATCTCCTGCATGCCAGGATAACTGAGGTACCAGGTGCAAGTCTTGCTGCCTCTCAGCATGTCATTCGATGGCTTTTCGCGCGATGGGATCCAGGTATGAGCTTGCTTTCTAGAACTGTTTAATCAGCAAGCTAATCTAAGTAAAGTGGACAAATTTTTTGCTGCGCATTATGCCCTCCATGCACAGCCACATCACATCATGACGCTGCTCCGAACCTGCCTGGGCCTGCATAGGGTGAACTTGCCCGCAAGCACGATTAGTTCCTGCGGCCCAATTGCTCAAGGATGGCAACACCACTTGAATACTCAAGATGTCCTTCGATATATCTTATTACTGGACGCTTCACTTGCCAAGAATATGGATGGCTCATGTCTATCATGTCCGAAAGACGATGTGTCTGGCATTCAAATTCACCTACTCAACACCGCTCATTTCCAATCATCGAGGAAGCTCATTCTAGATCTCCTCCACCCAAAAAGCAAAGATATCTTGGAGAGTTGGAAGAGTTACCTAATTGAACGATCCTCTATATCCACAGACATGTTTCGAAGTATTTTCAACAGTTGCGTCTTGATGGCGCTCGCGATGAGGCACTGCGTGAACCTGAACTCAACTCAATCGTCATCCATTGAAAGCAATGTGTTGGACTTATGTACAGAGCTCATGTCATTTCTTCGAGCTGGAGACAATGAGACTCTGTACGAAACATTGTACCAAACGCTTCACCCGTTTGCACCGCCGTGCGGAACCACCGAATTCGATCAGCTGTCCGTAAAAGAGCCTCACATGCTAAAAATCTTCGTCATAATTGCAAGAGTGCTCATCGATCGTGGGGCCAGAAGTGATGAGGCTTACGCACCTAACGACGACCTCATGGATCTTGACGATTTTCCGAAGATGCACAGTCAGCATCGCTTGGAGTCTCAAATGGCTACCATGCCAAGAAAAGATCTCTCCCTTGAGATGTGGTTGGGCTCTTTCAACCTTGTTGTTGGTGGCAGAATACTTTTGGTTGTGGCTGCCAACGATAATCCCGATATCACCGGTTATTTGCCATCTCAATTCATTGATCACTTTCTTTCTCAGACGGATGAGGAAATTATTGCAAGCCGTCGATTGCTCCAAGAGATACTCACTTCTGAGCTGGTTATTGATGATACCGATACAAAGAATATTCTCGAACGCCTGGCCGAGATCCTCTCCTCGAATGCATTTGATCGTTGTGAAGTCACCCTGGGAATGTGTCTAGATGGACTGGCCGGCTTAGAGCCTTTCTGGTCATCGTCATCCAATGACAGCGGGGGTGCTTACGCTGCTTCACAGATGTACATCTGGTTCATTACCGTAGTGCTGGAGAACGGTCTTGCGTCACCAGAAGTTCTGAAAGGCATGAGTAGACTGTTGCTAATTCTGATGCGAACAAGTCCTGCGTATGGAAAAGACGCCTTTGGCCTGCCATCGCCGCGCTCCAGCCTCTTCAACATACTAGAGAAAGGCGATGCTTCTGTCAAATTCTCCGTTGGGAGCCAACTCTTCAGGGTCTTCAAGCTATTCATATTGAAAGATCATGACGATGTCTTTGTGGATATTCTGAATAAGCTACCCCGTGATCCGGACTGGCTCGAAGGGATATACGTTCGACTTTTCGTGTTCGAAAAACTTGCATCTAACTGGCCTACGTTGTTGCGTCGGTGCAGTTATCATATCTTCGAGACAGCCGGAAAGATATCAGAATGCGTTGAACATGCAACCAGAAGTGTAAAAAACATATCCCTCGCTCTTAAAGTTGATGGTCCCCGCCAGGTTTTTGCTTTGTTTGCACCACAGATGCTTTTTACGTGGCTGGCGCCAAATGAGAAAGACCCTGCGAAAAAGCCTGAGGACATTAGCAAAATTCCCTTCCGCATATTTGGGTTCTCCAGCCTCCAGGAACTTGCTGAAGATGCACAAGAGGAAGTCACAGCTCTGGTGGTAATGCGAAGCCAAGACGAGATTCTTGAAAAGTTGGCAAGCATACTGGAAATTGAGGAAAGCATTCTTCTGCAGAATTCATTCACAAAAGTCATTGCATACTGTGTCGCCTACGATATTTGTCCCCCCAAGAATGTCACAAAATATGTCAAGGGAGAGACTCGAGTAAGAAAGAAGCTCGGGCAGGAAGTGTTTGCGCACTTGCTTCATCTTCACTTCGCTGACATCATAGCTCTTTTCTTCAACCTTGTGAATCAGGAGAACAAGGTAGAGAAATCCTTCGAGAAAGTGGATACCCTTAAAGATGCTGCCCGGATTTTGAAAGAGATGAAGGGTTTCAGCTCTTCCAACGTCGAATTGCCCCCGAATCAACAGCCAACGTTCAGACCGAAGTACTTAAATACCCAAATCGAATACGTATGCTCACGAACGGGACAAGAGGTTGGGTCGCTCTACACTGCCGCTTTGGTTACTTCAATCGCAAGAAAGCTTCTTAACACTGTGCACCCAGCTCTCGGCTCATTGCATGCATGTTCAGTCTTGCGGAAGCTCCGAATCCTCATCTCACTAGCTGGAAAGAGCGCAGCTCAAGGCTATCCATTGGAAATGCTGTTGCGGTCTGTACGCCCATTCATTAGCGACCCTGAATGCACCGACGATGCCATTGGCATAATTCAATACCTGATGAGTGAAGGCTCAATGTCTCTACTAAACACTCCCTCCTTTGTTGCAGACCTTGCTCTGTCTCTCCTCGGATCGCTGAGAGCTTTACTGTATTCAACCAAGGCAAGCACTACGCAGGAGAGTCAATACAAGAGTACGATGTCGAAAGCCGAAGCCTTTCATGAGTGGATTGGCCGTTATCTTGTGAAATACAATTCACCAGCGCTGGACAGTGAATTGCAGTCACATTTCCAGACATTAGTACAATCTGCACTTCAAACGACCGTGCTTGGTGATGTGAAATACGGTACCGCCGAAAGCCATCTGTTACACCAGCTGCTCAGAGATGAACAGATGGATGGGGGTTTGTTGAGTAAACCATCCCGCGAGCTCGCGCTTTCCATGCTGTGCTCAAACTTTCAAAGTCCGGCCTCCTTCCGTAACGATATTTTCGGCACAGACGAACTATCTATTGCAAACGCCTCCGTTGTCTGGAAGTCATGCAAAGGCTTGGAAAACAAGCAGTATTTGTCTTGGGCTGCACGTGTCCTTGGCAGAGCTTTTGCCGCATCCGGACGTATCCACGAGGAGTTGCTACAGGAGTCAAATTTATCAAAGCTCGAGCAACTTGCAGCTGCAACTGCACCGGACGAATCGGGAGATTCGCGGGGCGGAATACTTAGTCTCCTGCGCGAGTTGACACAAGGCCATGATGTTCAGGTGCTTGGGTTGGCTGAGAGCGCTCTTCGAGTGATCTCGTCTACTTCTGATGATACTCTTGACAGTCTCTTTCAAAAACATCTCTCCGAATCTCTCGTCGTTGCTTCCAACTGGATGCCATACCAGATTCCTCCATCAGAACTAGAATCTACGCCACAAGACTTGTCGCTAGATGAACAGCTTCTTCCGGAAGCCATAATACGAGACCAATGGATCCGTGAGCTTTCGACCGCACTGGCCCTAGCTGTGCCAAAGGATCACCTTTTACGGTCTTTGGTGCCGATCCTGCGACAAGTCCCTGGCTTCGCCGAGCAAGCGTTCCCGTTCATCCTTCACCTGGTTCTTTCTGTATCTAATCAAGGACACCATGCTAGCAAACGGGAGATTTCCAATGCATTCAGTGGCTGGTTTGAAAACAGCGCAACCACCGAGAAGAATAAGCTGAAGATGCTTCTGAATGCCGTTTTGTTTCTCCGAACGCAGCCGCTGCCAGGAGAGAAGTCTTCGGCAGATCGATTACGATGGCTGGATCTCGACTATATGAAAGCTGCCACAGCTGCCGCAGAATGTGGAATGTTTAAGACAGCTCTCCTCTTTGCGGAGGAGATATCTAGTCAGCCGGCGAGATCATCTCGCCGTTCATTGTCGATTAACTCCGAGCAATCGGATGTCCCAACAGCACTTTTGCTCACTATCTTCGAGAGTATTGACGATCCAGATATGTACTACGGAGTAAAGCAGAATGCAAGTTTGGACACCATCCTGGCACGACTAGAATATGAGAAAGACGGCCAGAAAAGCCTGGCATTTCGTGGCGCTCAATATGACAGCCATATCAGGCGGCAGAACCCCGAATCAACGCAGGATGTTCAGTCATTAGTCAAAGCACTCGACGTTCTGAGCTTAAGCGGACTCTCTCATTCGCTTTTGCAAGGTCAAAAAACTATCGGCATGACGCCAGCCTCTCTTGAGTCCATGTTCCGAACAGCGCGAAAGCTTGAGCAATGGGATATACCGGTGCCTAGTACTAGCAACAGCAACTCGATTACCGTCTACAAAGCGTTCCAAGCAGTTAATAATAGCTTAGAATATTCTACAATTTTGCAAGCCATAAACGAAGGCCTGGAAAGCACCATGAGTACATTAGTACAACACGACCTCGGCGCAAGCGCCCTCCACGATAGCTTGCAAACCTTGGCAACCTTGACTGAGATGGACGAGGTACTGAGCTCGCGCGGTTCTCAACAGTTTGAGGAGGTTTTCACCAGGTTTCAAGATCGCTCAGGCTGGATGAAAATTGGACGGTATGTAGCATTTCGCGCCCGCTGAACAGAGCTGACGGGAAGCATAGATTCGACGATGTTAGCCAGCTTTTATCATGTAGAACAACCACTCTGAGCACTCTGAGCCAACAGCCACGCCTCCAGAAATTGATAGATGTTATGGCACTCGATACCCGACTTGTGGAAGTGCAAAGTGCATTGCTCGCTTCCACCATCAACCGTGCTCACAATGCACTTCAAGAGTCACTTTCTCTTGCCACCTCTATGATTGGCCTGATTGTGCCATGCCGTGAAGTTGGGTTGAATACAGAAGTCTCAATTCAGCTCGAAACTGCAAATGCATTATGGGACCAAGGAGAGATGGCATCATCTATCGGCATGTTGCAATCTCTAGATGATATTCTTTTGCTAAAGAACCAAACAATTCCCGTTGGAAGATCCCACTTGTTATCTAAAATCGGTCACCAAGTCTCTGTCGCGAGACTTGAGAAGGCCGACCGAATCATTGAAAGATATCTCAAACCGTCGCTTAAGGAGTTAAGAGGAAAGATGAGCGGAAGTGAAGCAGGGGAAGTGTTCCACCAATTTGCGGTTTTTTGCGACCAGCAACTTCAAGACCCGGACAGCCTGGAAGACCTCGAGCGGCTTAAGAAGCTGAGTAAGGACAAGGCGGAAGAGGTCAAAACTTACAAGAAGCTCATGAAGGAGGCTCTATCGCCTGACGAGAAGAAGAGATACCTCAACCATCTCACCAAACACCAGACGTGGCTGCAGCTGGATGAAGAAGAACTTCAACGTCATAATTCGAGCAGGGATGAATTCTTGCGACAATGTTTGGAAAACTACCTGCTCGCTCTAGCCGCTTCTGATGACCATGATGGCAACGCTCTACGATTCTCTGCTCTATGGCTCGAGCACTCCGAAGAGTCACTCGCGAATGAGGCAGTGTCAAGCCATCTCAAGAAAGTTCCGAGTCGAAAATTTGCACCACTCATGAATCAGCTCGCCTCTCGCCTTCAAGATACGACCATCAGCTTCCAACAGCTGCTTTTCAGTCTCATCTTGCGGATATGTACAGAACATCCATATCATGGCATGTACCAGATTTACGCTGGAGCGAACACCAAAAATAGTCCAACGGATGAATCTGCCGTCTCGAGAAAAAGTGCAACTGCCAAGATTGCAATTCAATTATCAAATAACAAACCGATCATCGCGCCAATCTGGCAAGCTATCCAAGCAACGAACAAGTGCTATTGCGCCCTCGCTGGGGAGAGAGACGAGCAAAAATACAAGACTGGAAGAAAGATATCTCTCAGAGAATCAAGCTCTTTAGGTCGCCTTCAAGCCTCTTTCACCAAATATCAAGTTCCTCCACCAACTATGCAAATCGAGCTTTCCTCGAGCCTAGACTATTCCAAAGTTCCTTATATGGTCCGACTAGAACCACACATGTCGATCGCATCCGGTGTCAGCTTGCCCAAGATCATTACAGCTCTTGGTAGTAATGGAGCGAAATACAAGCAGCTGGTAAGATATCTGCTCAAAAGCCACGGCAAGTTCAATACTGATGTATTCTAGGTGAAAGGAGGCGCCGATGACCTTCGACAGGACGCAATCATGGAACAAGTCTTTGACCAAGTCAGTGAGCTTTTGAAAACCAATCGGTCAACCCGCCAGCGAAATCTAAGCATCAGGACCTACCGGGTCCTGCCATTGACCAGCACCGCTGGGGTCATCGAGTTTGTCCAGAATACAATGCCTTTGCACGATTATTTAATGCCAGCGCACGAAAGATACTATCCGAAGGACTTGAAGGGGAGTCAATGTCGAAGAGATATCAGCGAAGTACAAAAACAGTCAATCGAAACCCGAGTCAAGAAATACCGCAGTGTCACTGATCGATTCCATCCGGTCATGCGCTACTTCTTTACTGAGAAGTTCAATGACCCGGATGAGTGGTTTGTAAAACGGCTGGCCTACACACGAAGCACAGCAGCGATTTCCATACTTGGACATGTGATTGGCCTCGGCGATAGACATGGACATAATATTCTCCTCGATACTAAAAGCGGGGAAGTTGTGCATATCGACCTTGGGGTGGCATTTGAGATGGGTCGTGTCTTGCCTGTTCCTGAGCTAGTTCCTTTCCGCCTGACTCGTGATATTGTTGATGGCATGGGAATTACGAAGACCGAGGGAGTTTTTCGACGCTGCTGCGAATTCACGCTCGAAGCTTTACGGAAGGAGGTGTACAGCATCATGACCATTCTAGATGTGCTACGGTATGATCCTCTCTACAGCTGGCAGATTTCTCCTGCGCGTTTGGCAAAGATACAAGAAGTACAGAGTGCTGCACCGGCAGCAATGGATGTTGGCAACGCGAAGGAAAGACCTAAAGAGGCACTGAACAAATCGGGCGAGGCAGATCGAGCTTTGACCGTTGTCAACAAGAAGCTGTCAAAGACATTGAGCGTCACTGCAACGGTGAACGATTTGATCAATCAGGCAAGTGACGAGAGAAACTTGGCTGTATTATATTCTGGTAAGTTCTTCAAAGCCCTCTTAGGGCACTATTTGACATCGATAGGTTGGGCGGCGTATGCGTAGTAGAGTTGAGACGTGGACATATCTTGGAGTTGCAAGGCGCTCAGAAAACTTATTAAGGATCCTGTCCTGTACAACATACGCAACCGGCTGTTCTTTGTAGGATTTTCCCACCGCAATGCGGACGCTCTCATATTGAGTTATATGTAATTATTAAGATACATAGGAAACGGCCTCGGGGGCTCGCTGGGTCCGGAACCCGAATACGACGTATTTCCGAAGGAAATACTTGTATCGAATCCCTGAAATTCCCAAGCGAACCACCACCACCACCATCACCCACACTAAGTAGGCATCCCGAGATCTGATTATTGAGCGTTGGGCGCGAGCTGAGCTTACTCTGTGCCGAGGCGGATTGTGCGGGGCCCCACCCCCACATTTCTCCTCGTGGCAGTTCGTGGAGGCAACCAAACCAACTTCCCCTCGATGTGGGGATTTCTCAGGGCGCGGCGAGTTTTCTTCCTGATCACGCATACGGGTCATCTCTCTCACCGATCACTCCTTTTCTTTACCTGTATATTTGCACCTCTATGCTTTGGCCAGAGCTGGTAGCGCCTGCATCTGGCGGGGTATTAGTAGGGTTCAACGGTCAAGCAATTCGCCGTCCTCACTGCGAAGAA
>Ga0302325_10011307_pt1 | contig 19238 bp, 17 predicted proteins | sample Palsa_T0_2_FD_201948 | JGI IMG/M metagenome (GOLD analysis project Ga0302325, IMG submission 201948) | Peat permafrost microbial communities from Stordalen Mire near Abisko, Sweden - Palsa_T0_2 | ecosystem: Environmental > Terrestrial > Soil > Palsa > Peat permafrost | place: Sweden: Abisko...
TTCAAAATCATCGATCGAGATGGGCCGCACCGATCCGTAGCGCTGTTCCGTGAGCAGCGTGCCGGTACCGATGAAGCTAAAAAGTTCTTCGTAGACGCCGGCGGGCGACGTCATGTTGACTGACCCGACTCCGTCTTTCAGCGCGCGGTCGGCTGCGCGCAGCAAGGCACGACGGCTGCGAATCCGCTGACGTCGCATCACGCGTCCGATCCTATGCATTTCGAGGAAAGACAGCTTGCCACCTGTCGGAGCCGTGATCCCACCGTAACGGTCGAGCAGGACCAGTTTGAAGACTCCGAGCCGGCTCGCAAGCTGCTGGGCGAAAACGGTCAATTCGACCGGATCGCGCGTGGCGACGGCGCCGATCATCATGCGGTCACCGCGCAGACCGCGCCAGATTTCCGCGACGGCCGAATCTGGCGGATACGGTCGCGAGCGCAGGCCTCGCGCCGGATTGAAAACCGGCACCGCCTCGGGCGGCGCGTGGCGTCTCATCATGCGGACCAGTTTTCCGGCGGCGAACTCCGGCAGGATTACGATGCAGCGGCTTTGGTTACGCCGGAGATCGCGAATCGTACGTACGATCGGCACCAGATCGCGCGCTGTCGATCCGGCGGGAGGGATCAACGCGAACAGCAGACTCTTACCGTAAAACTCCTCGAGATAAAAAGATTTCTCGGTAAACCGCGGACGGGCGATTGTCGTCCCCGCGTTCAAGGCGAGCGCCGTCATCGTTCGAAACCACGTGGGTCGAAACCGCGCTGAGGAAATCCGCCTCGCATCTCAGGCGATGCGGCAGACGGCCGGCGCAACGGCTCGCGGTCGAATCGCGCTGTCATGATTATCGTCGATTACGGGCGCAGTCGCAGCGTCGGATCAACATCAATTCGATAGCGCGGCGGTTCAGAGCTTCGTCGGGATGGCGGATGCGACAGCCGTAAGTGGCGGGCGGGCGGGAATGGAAAACTGGGGACGTTGGGAGTCGACGATTTCCTGCAGCGTCGATTGCGAAAAAACATTGAGCAGCACGCGCTGTCCCTCTTCCCATACGCGATACATCCGGCAGGCGGGCTGAAGCGCGCATACGCTGGAGCCGTCCACGCAGATGTTCAGCGTAATCGGACCCTCGACGGCTTCGATAATATCCTTGAATGAAATGGCGCTTGCCGATCGCGCGAGCTGATAGCCGCCGCCGGGGCCACGATGCGACCGTACCAAGCCGCCGCGCATTAGATCGCGGATGACTTTCTCAAGAAAGTACCGCGGAATCTGCTCCTGCTCGGCTATTTCGAGTCCACGCGCGACGCCTTCGGGCCGATCGGCCAGGTGGATCATCGCGCGCAGTGCGTACTCGATCCTTCGCGGGATCTGCATCAGACTCATTAGGTTTCTCCCGCGCCTGGCGCGCCCCGACGTCCATCGAGCAGCCGTTCAACATACTTGGCCAGCATGTCACTTTCGACATTTATCATTGAGCCCGCCGGGCGAGCTCCCAGCGTCGTCATCCGCAGCGTATGCGGAATGATTGCGCAACTGAAACGCGATCCGTCGATCGCGAAAACGGTCAGGCTGATTCCATCGAGCGCGACCGATCCCTTCTCGACCAGATAACGCGCCTGCCCAGGCGCAATCTCAAACGTGAACAGCCGCGAATCGCCTTCGGGCGTGATTGACACGACGCGGCCGACGCCGTCGACGTGGCCCGCAACGAGATGGCCGCCGATGAGCTTGTCGAGCGTGAGGCATCGTTCGAGATTGACGGGATCGCCGGGCTTGAGTTCGCCGAGTGTGGTGCGCCTGAGCGTCTCAGCCGAAACATCCATCGCGATCGTGCCGAAACCGCCGGCGTTACCAATCGTCACCACGGTGAGGCATGCGCCGTTGACTGCAATCGAATCGCCAATTCCTATTCGATCGATCGGCAGAGCAGTTCGCAAAGTCAGCGTCGCACCGTCTTCCAACTGACGGATCGACTCGACCGCGCCCAAGTCCTCAATTATTCCGGTAAACAATTTGCCTCAGATGGTCGCCCTAAAAACCCAGAAAAATCTTATCTTTTTCTCGCTACGTACCGCAACCTTGCTGGTTTGCGGAGAGAGGGGGTCGGGCGGATAATTCAACGATAATCCGTCAAGGATTCCGCGGTTTTTGGCCAGAGTGCTTCACCTGAAACTCCGGGACCTACAAATTTCGCATAAATTTCGCAGTCCAAAGGCCAGGTTTACACACGCGATGGGAGCTATTCGGGAACTTGCCGAGAAAATGTGGAACGGCGACGCGACGGTGCGCGAGCACAGTCCGTTCGCCCTGACGGGAGATTTCGAGGAACTCGGCGACGGCGTCGCGATGTTCCGCTGGCTCGCGAATTTCACCGCCATCACCACCGATGACGGCCTGGTGCTGATCGATACGGGTACACCCGCCGAAGGCAACGGCGATGCCGTCGCGATGCTACGGCGGGTCTCGACCGCGCGAATCAACACCGCGATATACACGCACGGCCATGTCGATCACGCGGGCGGGATGACAGCGTTTATGGCCGAGGCTCAACGCAACCGCGTGTCGCGTCCGCGTATCGTCGGCCATCGCTCCGTGGCGGAGCGCTTCGATCGTTATCGCCGCACCGCGCCGTATAATTCAATCATCAACAGCCGTCAGTTCGGCAGACCGATCAAATGGCCGACTGAGTATGCCTATCCCGATACTTACTTCGATCATCAGTTCAATGCCGTGTCGGGCAGTCTCAAGTTCGACTGCCATCATGCACGCGGCGAAACTGACGATCATTGCTGGGTCTATGTGCCAGCGCGAAAGCTCCTACTAACGGGCGATTTCATAATCTGGGCGGTCCCCAACGCGGGCAATCCGGCGAAGGTTCAGCGCTACGCGCGCGAATGGGCTGAGGCGCTCCGCGCGATGGCAAAGTCGGGAGCCGAACTTTTGATTCCCGGACATGGTATGCCGGTGATGGGAGCGGTGAGAATTCGCCAGATGCTAAACGAGACGGCTGAGTATCTACAGACCATCTATGATCAGACGCTCACTCTGCTCAACGCCGGCGCCACTCTCGATACCGCCTTGCACGAGGTCAAACCTCCCGCTCATCTTGCCGGCCGACCATACCTGCAAGCCATCTACGACGAACCCGATTACATGGTGCGAAATATCTGGCGCCTCGAAGGCGGGTGGTACGACGGCGTACCCGCCCATCTGAAACCCGCTCCCGAGGCGGCGCTGGCGCATGACGTGGCCGAGATGGCTGGTGGAGTCACGCCCCTAGTGGTTCGCGCAATGGGAAAATTCAACGCCGGTGATCTGGCTCTAGCGGCGCAACTGGCCGACTGGGCCTACGCAGTCGCGCCCGATGATCCCGCCGTAAACCAGGCGCGGATGCAAATCTATGCGGCACGCGCCGAGCATTCAGGCGCGCTGATGACCCGGGCAATCTTCCGTGACGCTGCCCGCGAATCGGCGGAGAAGCTCGGCCTCGCGCCGCCCGCCGAAGGAAAACTCCCCGACGCTGTTTAGCGGGCAGGCGATCGCCAGAGCGGAGGCATCGTGAGCTTGCCGAGAATCGCCTGACTCCGCGCACCGGTGACTGAAGGCAGATTGCCGGGCCGTCCGCGCAGCATCTTATAACCCAAAATCGCGACGGCGATCGACTCGAGGGCGTCACCGTCAACGCCCGCGTCAGCCGCCATCATCAGTTCAAGCTCGGGCAACTCGTTGGCAAGCATCTTCATCAGAGTGGGGTTATGAGCGCCGCCGCCCGTCGCGATCAGTTGGTCGCCGCGGTCAAAGCCGGGAATGAAACGATGGCACGCGTCGGCGATCGATCTGGCCGTTAACGCGGTCACCGTGGCGATAAGATCATTGCCGACAACTTTGAGCTTGCGCGCCCGCAGTTCGATCTTCTCGAGCGCTTCCACTCCAAAATTTTCCCGGCCAGTCGACTTGGGTGGCCGCCGTTTGAAATACGGATCGTTCATCAGTTCCCCGAGCAGGCGTTCGTCAATCTTTCCAGCGGCCGCCAGCTTGCCGTCGCGATCCATGCGCATGCGGCCGCCAGACATCCGCCCGGCCAACTCGTCGATCATCATCACGCCCGGCCCGGTATCGAACGCCATCGGCCGGATACGATCGAGCTTGCGCGCTCGTGGGATATGCGTTGCGTTGGCGATTCCGCCGATATTCTGAATCACGCGCGTCCGTCGCGGATCGGCGAAGAGCCACAGATGAGCCAGCGGCGCGAGCGGCGCGCCCTGTCCACCAACCGCCAGATCCATGGGCCGGAAATCCGCGACCACCGGGACGCCCGTCATAGCAGCAATTACCGCCGACTCGCCCACCTGCATCGTCGATACACTCGTGCCACGCTTCGCCGCGCGGCTGGGCGGTGAGTGCGCAAGGGTGTGGCCATGCGATCCGATGAAAGATATTCGCCGCGGCTCGATCCGCGCCTCGCGCATCACGGAAATTGCGGCGCGTCCAAGCAGCGCGCCCAGCTCGAAATTCAACGCGGAGACCTCACCGGCCGCGACACCAGCGGCCGTCGAAGCGGCGAGCAGCCTGCTCCTGAATCGATCGACATATGACGTGCTCGCATGCGCGATCAGTTTGATCGGCGGCTGGCGACGTTCATCGATCTCGACGATTGCTGCGCTGATGCCGTCGTGAGATGTCCCCGACATCAGGCCGATGGCCAGATGTGGGCCGCGCTCGAGCTTAAGTTCGACCCTCGTCGTCATTCTCGTCGTCATCCTCCTCCCCACCTCTCCGCCGCTGGTTCCCCCGGCCGGGACCCAAAATATGAAGCGACGCTAAAAGCATCCGCAATCCCGACGGAAATTCAACGTCGCCCTTTTGCTCGGGCGGCGCCGGATCGATCACCACTTTGCGGCCCTGATGCCATTGCACAAGCAGCATCCGATGGCCCGTCTGACGCCCGTTGGCATCGATGGCGAAATCGCCAAATGTTGTGGTCGTGCGCAAGTCCGAGAACGCAGCGCGCAAACTGGGTTGATCGATCGTGAGTGACTTACTTGACGTATTTGTCGCCGTATCCGCCGCTTCGACGGCCGCCACCGTAGCGAGCCCAGCGCCGTAGACACGCGCCGCCGGATATTCGCACATTGAGTCCGGATCGAACGCGCGCATCCGGCGTGCGAATTCGGCCGGATCGGGACCGAGAGCCGGACGGCTCGCGACATCCGCTTCCCATTGGCTGGCGCCCACGATGCCATCGGCGTCAGTTCCCATCTCGCGGCCAAACTGATGAAGACCGGCGGCGACGCATGCGAGCGCGGGGATGTAGAGTTGCGATCGGATCGCGAGCCTCATCACCGCAATATCGTGGTCGATACCGCCGGCACTCACGAGCGCGTTGATTCGGTTGCGGCGCAGCGCCTTCATCAGCATCTCCGGCGGATCGTCCGGATCGATCGTGCCGCGATATTTGAGTTTCAGGCGCACGCCGTGCCAGCGGGCGGCGCGTTCACCCGCGGCGTCTTCGAGACCGTCGGCGACCGCACGGGCAAATCTCGTCGGTGCCGAAATGATCGCCAAGCGTTTACGCAGCATTTTGAGCGACGCGAGCAGCCGAGCGAAAGTGCGCAGATAATCTCCCGCCGAAGCCGCCACGCTCACAAGCATCCTGCCCCTGCCGCCGGGAAGATCGTCGGTTGCACCGCCGTGGTTCACCAGGACCATCTTGGCCTCTTCAGCAATCGGTGCGGCAACGCGGAGCATCGCGCCCGAGAAAGGACCGAAGAGCAAGTCGACGCGGTCGGTGAAACATAGTGACCGATAGATTTCCGCGCAGCGAGCGAACTCGCCCTTATCGTCGATAGCTCGAACGCTCAGATCATGTCGACCGCTGCCAACTTTAAGACCGCCCGCCGCGTTCGTAACGGAGACGAAGAGCCGCAAGCCGCTTTCGATCTCGCGCCCCATTTCCGTGGGGCCGGCGGTTAGCGGCAGGCTCAGGCCGATGGTAAGCGTCGAACTCCCTCGCTACGGCCGTCGTCGCCGATCGACTCTGCAATTCCGTCGCTAATTACCACGTGGCCGGCACCGTTGCGAGTCTCGAAGAGATAGCGTTTGCGGCCATTCGCTTCGCTGCCGTTCCAGACCGTCGTTTCAATTGTGACGCCCGGATGTACCGGCCGGGAAAATCTCACGCTCATCCGCTTCAGGCGGTCGGGATCTCCACCGCAAGGCCCGTCGACAATCACGCGTGCGACAAACGCCATCGTACACAATCCGTGAATGATTACTCCCGGCAGGCCGACCATCCGCGCAACGCCCTCATCGAGATGAATCGGATTGCGGTCACCGGACGCGGCGGCATAGCGAACCGCCTGATCCGGATCGATTCGCTGAATCGAGTTAACGATCGGTTCGCCCCGCGATCTCTCGCCGTCCTGCGTGCGTGACGATTTGGCTTCGCGCGAGCGTGGTCCGCGAATGAAAATCGTGTTGATCGCCCGCTGGACAAGCTCGCCCGCCGCGTTATGAAGAGTCAGCCGGATCGCCATCGCTTCGCCAGTCGCGCGGGTCTCTATAGACGCTATGCGGGAGTGCGAAACCATCTCGTCGCCGGGACGAATCGGCCGAAAAAATTCCACGTCCTGTTCACTGTGGACCAGGCGCATCACATCGACGCCGGCCTCCGGATCGCCAGTGGCGGCGAGCAGCGAATGGAACATCGCCGTGGCGCCAAAGATTGGCGGGGCGACCACCGCGCGTGGATTGCCATGATCAAAATAGCACGGGTTGTCGTCGTTACAGGCCCGCGCATAATTCTCGATCGCGTCGAGCGTGACGGTCGTCCTGATAGGCGGATATTCCTTGCCGACACAGGCCCGGTTGAGCGCCATTCAAATCTTCTCCTCGGATCCTCTACGCGGCTGGCGGCGCGGAACGGCCGACCGGCATCTTAGCCAATTTCGATTCCGCCAATGATCACAGTCTTCAAATTTAGTTGGTGGTCGACCACTATCAAGTCCGCACGAGCGCCGGGGGCTATCCGGCCTCGATCGACCAATCCGAGCAACGTCGCCGGATTCGTCGCGGCCATCCGGGCCGCATCGCCGATCGCGACGCCAGCTTTCTCCACCATGACGCGGAAGCCGTCGAGCATCGTGATCGTGCTGCCTGCAAGGGTGCCGTCAGTTAGCCACGCCGCGCCGCCGGCCAGCCGCATCGAGGGATCTATCTCGATCGCCCGCCGATCGGTTGTGAGGATGATTTGATCGGCGCCCCGCGCCCGCACCGAAATCGCGAGCATCGCGGGATGCACGTGGATGGAGTCGGGAATGAGCGCGGCGAACGCCGACGAATGCTCAAGCGCCGCAGCCGCGATACCCGGGTCGCGATGGCCCATCGGCCGCATCGCGTTGAACAGATGGGTGAACATCCGGGCGCCGGCACTGACCGCCGCACGCGCCTGCTCAAGCGACGCCTCGCTGTGGCCGAGCGATACGATCACGCCGCGCGCGGTGAGCTTCGCGATCGCATCGAGAGCACCGGGAAGTTCGGGCGCGACCGTCGTCAGCCGTGTCGATTGCAGCGCGAGGATCCGTTCGAGCGCCTCACCTTGCGGGATAAGTGTTTCGGCGCAATGTGCTCCCCGCCTGGACGCGGCGATGAAAGGGCCCTCGACGTGTCCGCCGACGATCGTCGCTTCTGCTGACAGAGTGTCGGCCATCTGACTTTCGCGGGCCCGGGCAATTTCTCGGTCGGCACGTTCGATCCGATCGAGCCCCGACGTGATGACCGTCGGCAAAAACGCGACGGTGCCCTCGGACGCAAGTTGTTTCGCGAGCCGGCGAATTTCCTCAGCGGTCGCCGCGGGAACGTCGATCGAGAAAGTTATCCCTGAAGTACCGGTCCAGTCTGCGCCGTTCACCTGCAAATCTATAAAGCCAGGAATGATGATGTCGGACGCGGCCCGCGATTGGACTTCCAAATTCGAGATGCGATCGGAGTATTCGACCCGGCCGGGGCGGATTGAGCCGTCGGGCCACGCGACCTGGCCGAATAACCGATTCATGGTTCTTCGAATCAGCGGGCTCAATTGGCGCGGAATTTCTCGGCCAGCAGGCGTGAGAAGCGCGGCAGATAGAGCAGATCGAAGGTGTCTTCCTTGCCCGGAAACATCGTGACCGCCGCCCGCTTCAGTGCGCGCACGTGATCCCATGACTCTTCGAGCGTCAGCGAGTCATCCTGGGCGAGCGTTGCGAAAGTCAGGTTGACCAGGAAGCGCAAGCGCCCGATCAACTTGTTCTCTTCCTGAATTTTCGCTGCCCGATCGTCCTGAGCCATGCCGCCTCTTCTCCCGGCTGTGGATGCGCGCCAGTCCGGGCATAATATATCATCGTTCCGCGACAGGGTTCATCAAGCGGCCAATCCCTGCTAACGGCAGGCCGTTTCGGTGGCACAATGTCTGGATTTTCCGGCACGGTGGTGGTGTGACGCAGCGACGACGGCTCCGCAGCAGTTTCATTTACCTGGCCAACGCGGTCGGCGACCTGCGTGGCAACTGGGGCGTCCTCGCGCTCGTGCTCGCGCCGCTCGTGCTGGTGGCCGCGCTGTGCCTGATGCCCGATGCGATCAATCTGCAATACCAGCTCGTGAGCCACTTCGGCACAGGCGTTCACAGCGTGGCGTATATGCCGGTGCAGGAGCCGTACCCGCTTCCGTCGCCGACGGCAGATCGGCCGCCGATCGGCTTCTGGACAGTGACGGCGCTGCACGTCGTCTCGGTGCTGATAACGCTGTTCGTCAACCTGGTCGTGATGTGCACGCTCGAGCGAATCCAAGCCGGCCCGCGCAAGGGCAGCCAGACTGACGAGGCGGTTGCGATCTATCGCCGCGCGTTCGTGCTCACGCCTTCATTTTTCTGGGTCGTGCTGTTGCAGGTGATTGCTATCGCCGTCGGAACCATGCTGCTGGTCATTCCCATCGTGCTGGTCTTTCTCTGGTTGATGCTGATGCACTACTCGCTGGTTTTCGATCTTCGTCTGCTGGTCGCGCCGGCGGGATTAGTTGTCATCTGGGTATATTTTTCGCAGTACGCACTGGTCTTCGATCGGATGACTGGATGGCACGCGCTGCTTCACAGCCGCGATCTGGTCCGGGGTCGGTATTTCAAGGTCGCGATGCGCATCGTGGTCTTTCTCGCCGTCTGGTCGGGTTACAACTCGTGGGCGGGCGCGGCTTTCGTTCTAACCAGCTTAATCATTGGACCGGTCGCCGCAATGACCGACTCGGTTTCGAGCATCATTTTTATACTGGATTTCCTGACGGTCGCGGTGGCATTCGCGACGAGCGCCTATTTTACCGCGGCCGGTGTGCGCTTTTATCAGGACCTCAACGCTCCGGCCAGCGAGGATATTTCGATCGCGCGCGGAATGGCACCGCTGCCGACCGCACCGCTAACCCAGGCCGGCGCCTAGGCGCCGGGGCGCCATCTGGTGCGGGCCAGCCGGGTGAGCCAACGGACCGCGACTTGCAGCGCGGGGACGCTCGGATGCGATATCGCTTTCACTTCGGCCAGCGTCCTTTCCGCGACCGCGAATTCGCGCGGCCGCAATTCTTTGAGATGCTCGACGACGCCCGCGCATCCGTCGTTACCGGACAGGGCGAGTTCACACAGCTCCAGCCGCGTGGCGCCCAGTTCGAGCTCGATATCGCGGGCCGCCCGTCGCGCCCACTGATCACCATCGATCGCGCCGAGTGCCTTCTCCACCGCCGCAAAATCGAACGCCGCACTCATGCCGAAATAGGCCTGCGCAACCGCCATGGGCGGCAGGTTTCGCTCGAAAGACAATGCCAGCACGGCCAGCAGATGGTCGGCGATAGCGAGCCGCGCGAGATCATGGGCGACCGCCTCATGCTGAACCGTCGTGCGGAGATCCCGATAGATTTGTTCGTAACGCTCGCGCTCGGATCCGGCCAGAGCGCTTTCGAACTCGGTGCTCAAAAGTTCATACTGCGGACGGATGCGATCGACAATCGGTCCGATCGGCCCGCTGTCACCGCGCGCCAGCATCCATCCTGAAACGCGCCGCACGGCTTCAGAGAGCGCATTGAACGCGCTCAACTCGCTGTTGGCATCAAGGCTCGCCGTGGCCGCACGCAAACGATCGCTGCGCATGCGCAGGTCAAGCACGCCAGCCGAGATTATCCACGCGCGCACAGCCTCTTCGGCTTCGGCGCCATGATCACGGTCAAGGCTGAAGACAAAGATCGATCCGCCCAGGTCGATCAGTTCGTTCACGATCCTGGTCGTTATAATCTGGTGACGCAGGCGATGGACCGGCAGATCTGCCGCCATACGCGCCGCGATGTCCGGCGAAAAATACGGCTTGAGAAACGCGTCAACCAGGTACGGATCATCAATAAAAGCCGCGTCCTCGAGCCGCGCTTTGAGCTCAATTTTCGTGTAGGCCGTCAGCGGCGCCAGCTCAGGCCGGGTGAGGCCCGGATGAGTGACCCATCGCTGGCGTAGATCATCGGCGGGCGGCAGCACCGCGTTCTGGATCCGAACGATCCCGCGCAGTTCGATCGCGGAAAGATGTTCGCGAAAGGCGTCGGCTTGCGCGATGCTGCGCCGCTGCTCGAGACTCAATGACAGCGCCTGATCACGGTTGTCACGCAGGACGCTATCGGCAATCTGGTTCGCGCAGTCGGCGATCACTCGGTTGCGCTGGCCGGGAGCAAGACCGCCCCGGATTACTGCCGGCTCAAGCAGAATCTTGAGATTGACTTCATGGTCGGAGCAATCGACCCCCGCTGAATTGTCGATAGCATCGGTATTGATCCGGCCACCCTTGAGCGCATAGGCAATTCGCGCATTCTGGGTCAGGCCGAGATTGCCACCCTCGACGACGATCCGCGTGCGCAGCTCGTCCGCGGTAACGCGGCAACTGTCGTTGGCGTGGTCGCCGACCTGGGCGTCGGTCTCCGAGGCGGCGCGGACGTAGGTGCCGATTCCGCCGTTGTACAACATGTCGACGGGCGCCCGCAGAATCGCGCGAATCAGGCTCTCGCTGTCGAGCGCATCCTGATCGCATCCTAGCGCGGAGCGCGCTTGCGGACTGAGCTCGATACGCTTTTGTCCGCGCCGGAAAACGCCACCACCGCTGCTGATAAGGCGCGCGTCGTAGTCCGACCACTGCGAGGCGGGCAACTCGAACAGGCGGCGGCGCTCGTTGAAGCTCGCCGCCGGGTCCGGATCAGGATCGATGAATATATGGCGATGGTCGAATGCCGCGATCAGCTTCAGGTTGCGCGATTGCAGCATGCCATTGCCGAAGACGTCGCCCGACATGTCGCCGACTCCGACCACCGTGATTGGAACGCCTCGCTCAGGGTCGCGTCCCATCTCGCGCAGATGGCGTTTGGCCGACTCCCATGCGCCCCGCGCCGTGATGCCCAGCGCCTTATGGTCGTAGCCGTGCTCGCCGCCCGATGCGAACGCGTCGCCGAGCCAGTATTGGCGCTCGAGCGCCAGCGCATTGGCTATATCGGAGAAGGCGGCCGTGCCTTTGTCCGCCGCGACGACCAGGTATGGATCGTTGCCGTCGAGCACCTTCAGACCCGGCGGATGCGACACCTTGTCGTCGATCAGGTTATCGGTGAGATCGAGCATTCCGCGAATCAATGACTTGTAGGCGGCGACCACGTCGTTACGGGCCGGCGTTTTCCCGCCTGACTTGACGATAAAGCCGCCTTTGGATCCGATCGGAACGATGATCGCGTTCTTGACCGTTTGAGTTTTCATCAGGTCGAGAATCTCGACGCGATAATCGTCGGGCCGGTCGCTGTAGCGAATGCCACCACGGGCGATTTTACCCGCGCGCAGATGGCATCCGGCCATCCGCGGACTCACGACGTGAATCTCGTACAACGGCGCCACGTCGGGCAGGTTAAGAATCTTCGCACTCTCAAACTTCACCGCGATGTACGGATCGGGCGCGGGCGGCGGGACGAAGAAATTAGTGCGCACGGCGGCGTCGGCCAGCGAGAGCAGGGCGCGCGCGGCGCGATCATCGGCAATCGCGTCGACGCCGGCGAGCTGATCGAGATATTTCGCCCGCATTCGATCGGCCTCGTCGGCCGGCCCGTTGCGATCCGGATCCAGGCGCGCCTTGAAGAACTCGATTAGCGCGCCGGCAAGTCCGGGGTTCGACACCATCACGCGGATAAGAGCCGGACGGGCCGGCGCCAGGCCCATCTGGAAGGCCGCGGCGACCAGCGTTCGGAGCATCGCGACGTCGCGCCATACAAGACGCGCACTGATAGTCAGGGCGTTAAGTGGATCATCTTCCGCTATGCCGGCCGAGACGGCCCTTAGCGCGTCGGCAATCGCGTCCGCCGTGAATCGATCCATACCGGGCTTGAGATCGGCATTATTGACTCGAAATATCTGCACGAAGACGGGCTGGTTAGTACCGTTGCGATCGCACGCTATCTCGTGAGCATCTTCTGAAATAACGCGCAGACCAAAATTCTGCAGGCGCGGCATCACGTCGGATAGCAGCGGCGCCGCGCCGATCTCATACATGCGGATTTGCGCCGGTGAAGCCTCGTGGTCGGGCGGATCCACCGTGACTTCGACACCGTCGCCGCGGCTGAGCAGGGCGTCGATATGGGCAATATCGGCCGCTGCCTGATCGATCGAATTGGCCGCCTGATAGTCGGCGTCGAATGCACGGGCCCATCGCCGTGCAAGTTCATTCCCACGCGTCGCACCGTATTTTCCGACGAGCTTGTCCTGCAGCCGATCGTTCCAGCCGCGGGCGATTCGGGCCACTTCCTGTTCGAGTTCCGGCAAGATCGCGGCCGCGGGAGGCGGCGCCGAGAAGCAGAAATGCATCCGGGCCGTACGCGCCTCGCCCATTGCCAGGTAGTAGTAGACCAGCGGACCGCCGAAGCGCTTTCCAAGCAACTCCTGAATCCTCGCGCGAACCTCTGGCGAGAACTGCTCGCGTTTCAGAACCACCAGGGCAATCGCATGGCCGCGCTCGGGGTCCGACTGGATGCTCAGGCGGACCGACGATTGCTCGTTGAACTCGAGGATCAGCCTTACCTGGTGACGCAGCTCGGCGGTGGTCGCGCGAAAAAGTTCTTCCTTGGGGAAACTGTTGAAGGCAGCGACCAGCTCTTTGTAGTCGTGCGAACCAGGAATCGCTCCTTCGGCCGCAATAATCTCGGCCAGCTTCGCGCGCAGGACAGGCACGTGCTCGGCCTCTTCAACGTAGGCTTTCGAGGTGAAGAGCCCGAGAAAGCGATCGAAGAGCAGCGTGTTACCCGGACCGGCACGCCGGATCGTGATGTCGTCCATCGCGACGCGGCGGTGGACGCGGGAATGGCCGTGGCTCTTGCCAATAATAAGCGGTGAGTTCTCGAGCAGGAGCCTGCGCCACGTGGGATCCAAATCGTCCACCGGGTGCGCCTTGGTGAAGCGCGAATGGATGCCGCCGTCGCGCAGGATTCCCACATCGGACGACGGGTCGGCGGCGAATTCCATCGCTCCGTCGGTTGATTTAGCGGTTCGATAGCGGCGCGCGCCGAGAAATACAAAGCCGCCTTGCACCAGCCATCGTAGGAAGTCACGGATTTCGACGAACTCGCGCGATGGTGCCGTTTGCTCGCAAATCTCCATCGCCCGCGCGGTCATGGCCGCGAAGTCGGCGGTGGCACGCCAGACCTCATCGAGCACCTGGTGCAGGTCGCGCTCGATTTCGGCGGGCCCCGGAACGCCGGCGGCGAGCACTAATTCGGCATGGATAAACGATTCGCGGACCTCGTCGCGGCGATGTTGTTCGATCGAAACGATTCGCCCTTGCGGGTCGCGAGCGACGCTCATGACCGGATGGAGCATCACAACCACGGAGACGTCGAGTTCGTAGAAGTATTCGCGGATGCTGTCCACGATAAATGGACAGTCAAGCATGCAGGTCTCGATAATGATTTCGTCCGCACCGTCGCGCGTCGCGGCACGAATTTCGATCTTGATCGGCTCGGTCCGTTCGGCGAAAAACTCGAAGCCGCCCACAGCCAGCTCATTCCGTTGAACATCGGTCAGATGCGACGGCTGGTGGCTGAACAGGCGATCAGTGAAAATGCGGAGCAGTTGTTCCCGATCGGCTGACGGTGAAGGTTCGGCGGCGCGGCTAGCGCGATCGGCTTGATCAGGTTGATGATGAGATCCCACGGTTCTCCCCGCGCTTCAGGAGTTTCCCGGCAGCGCTGTCCCATCCACCATTATATCGCGCTAGCATACGCGTGACACCCGGCGACCCGCGTCGAATTGCGCAATCGCGGCGCCTGGCGATCGCACGGCAGGTGAGTTTACTCGAAATCAATTCGATGACCCTTGGTTCATGGGGGGTTGGGCGAAGCGAGGGCCGCGCAACGATGGTCGCGAAGGCGGCGCCCGGTGACCTGCTCGAGGTCACGACGGTAGCCGAGCGGCACGACTATTCGATCGCGCAAATCGATCGGGTTGTCCGGGCCGGACCGGCGCGACGCGTTCCGCCCTGCCCGTACGCGGACCGATGCGGTGGATGCGACTGGCAACAGATTAGCTATGCGGCCCAGCTCGAAATCAAGGCAGGTCTGATCGCAGCCGGACTCGGCCGGGCGCTCAGGGCCGACATTTCGCCCGACGGCCTGCTCGAACCGGCAGAGGCGGAGTTCGGCTACCGCTCTCGCGTGCGCTTCCAGGCGGAACCGCGCGGTGGGATTGGTTTTCATGAGCCGTCCGGAAACCGGCTTGTCGAAGTGGACCGCTGTCTCGTGGCGGCGGATACGATAGCGGTTCCGAAGACCCTTGCGATGGCCTTGGCGGGGCATTGCAGCGGGATCGAGGTGATCGACGACGGCGCGGGCGGACAAGTGCTCGTGATCGATTTCGCGAAGAAGCCGACGCCGGGCGACGTCACGACGGTGAACCGTTGTATTGCAAACGATCCGGCGATACGGGGCGCTGTTCTGGTCGGGGGCGGCCAGCGGCAGAAAGTTGGCGATCCGGCGATTGCGATCGAACTCGAACCCGGTCTGACGATCAATTTCGACGGCGATCTGTTCAGCCAGGTCAACCGCTCGCTTAACCGGCGCATGATCGAATACGTAATGGGACTTGCCGATCCGGGCCCAACGACCACGATTCTCGATCTGTTCTGCGGAGCGGGCAACTTCAGTTTGCCGGCAGCGCGTCGCGGCGCGCAGGTCACAGGCGTCGATTCGGTCAACGAAGCGATCGAGGCGGCGCGGCGCAGCGCCCGCATTCTCGGCTTCGGCGACAGGGCGCAGTTCATTGCGATGAAGGCGGCCGACACGGCGCGCTTTCTCGGGCGCGCGAATTATCATGCCGACACCGTCATTCTTGATCCGCCGCGGGCGGGCGCCAATCTGCTGGTCGCATCGCTGATTCGGTTGCGGCCGGCGCGTATCGTTTACGTCTCCTGCAACGTCGCAACGCTGGCTCGCGATCTCTCCGCGATAGCCGGCGGCGGCTACGGACTCGGCGCTCTCCGCGCTTTCGATCTTTTTCCGAACACGCATCATGTCGAGGTGATCGCGGAGATGCTATTGACTTAGGGTGTAAGCCGTTCCAAGCTAGACGGGCCGGTTGGTCCCCGCGTTTCCCCGGCTGAACCTCCGACTAAAGCGATGCCGAAGCAGGAAAAGGAAAAGCAGCCGCGACCGAAGATCACGATTATTCCGGGCCGCGGTGTTGCCCAGACGATCAATTATCTGCTCGAGGATCGCGACGATCTCGAATGGATTATCGCGGTCGGGCGAACCAAGAGCGGCGAGCTTTTCTTCTATGATACGGGTGGCGATATCGTCGAGGATCTTGGGACGCTCGAATATCTCAAGGCGCGAATAGTTCGCGCTCATTTCGGCGACGAATACGAATAGCCGTCCGCGCTATGAGGCCGCCGCCAATCCGGCGCACGGCCCACTGATCGCGAAGCGGTCAGTCGTTCGCGTAATCGTTAGGAATTCCCTTAACAATCTTGCTCGCTGCCGTCAGGTGCTTGATGGCGCTCGGGTAGTCGCCTTTGAAATAAGCGCGCTCTCCCTCGATATATTCCTGCTGCACCCCGCCATAGCCGGTCGAACTTTGTTGAGCGTGCCAAACTTCCTGGCTGACGACCGACAATAGTGCCTGGGCCTGAGCTTTTGTCGCCTCGGACGCAGCAGGAGTGCTCTGCGGAAACGCCGGCATCGTGACGAGCATCCCAAGCATCAGCGCGAGACCCGCCGCAACCACCACCTTTAGGTTCCTCATCCGCATCTCCTGTCCGGGACCCGCCGTCGATTCAAAAGAATCCCAACGAATAAAAGAATGACGACGGGCCGCGTTTATCGTCACTTGGCGAAACGTCAAGTTGCTTAGCAAACCGCCGAGGGCGCGTGCAAGATTGTTCCGGATGAGGCTCTGCAAACTATTCGTCGTAATGTTCGGGAAGCGGCCCTTCGGGAGGTTGAGCATAGATTATACCGTTAGCAATTTCGAGCGGGATTCTCGTCAGGAACTTCCCGCATGATGTGCCCGGCCCTTCCACGCACTCGCCGGATTCCGGCACATAACAGGCGTTATGCGTCTGGCACATGACAAAACGCCCGTCCGCCGTGAAGAACTGGTTGTCCACCCAATCAAGCGCAAGTGGAATATGACAGCATCGATTAACATAGGCATGCAGCCGGCCGTGATGATTGATCACGAAGCACTCCTCATCGGAGCCGTCGATAGGCATGATGAATTTGAGCGATTTGCCGGCGGGAATCTCGTTGACGCGCCCGACGATATAGCGCGTTGCGTCGCGGCGGCGTCGAATTTTCACGTTTTTCACGAGCCTGGAATGCTGCTTGCCGCAGTTTGTCAGAGGTCCCGCGATCTGTAAACGCGCCGATCCGTACCGGAGGAATAGCTCTATGTCCGATCTTGCCGACTACTCACGCCGTTATGATTTCGCGCGGATCACGCGGGCAGATGGGGTGCTCGAAGTCGCCCTGCATACGGCGGGCGGCCGTTTTATCTATAGCGCCGAAGTTCAGCGGCAACTCGCGCCGCTCCTTTTCGACATCGGTCAGGACAACGGCAACCGGATCATTATTCTGACGGGCACCGACAATACCTTCTGCTCCGACTTCGATTTGGCGAGTTTCGAGCGGATTGGCGCCGTCGGTACCGCGCGCGGATGGGATATCGTCCTGCAACGCGAGCGCCGCGCACTGACCGCCCTGATGGATATTCCGGTGCCGATAATCGCGGCGGTAAACGGCCCCGCAACGGTGCATTCGCAGTTGGCCGTCCTGAGCGATATCGTGCTCGCGTCGGAGACTGCCTATTTTCAGGACACTTCGCACTTTTCGGTCGGCGTCGTTCCGGGCGATGGCGAACACGTTACCTGGCTCGCGCTGCTGGGCCCTAATCGCGGCCGCTATTTCCTGCTTACCGAGCAAAAGCTGTCGGCACGCGATGCGCTCGCGCTGGGAGTCGTGAACGAAGTAATCGCGCCCGAACATCTGATGCCGCGCGCACGCGAGCTGGCCGCCCGGATGGTCAAGCTGCCGCCGCTGACATTGCGCTATGCGCGAACTGTACTGACGCAGCGGATTCGGCGCGATCTCGACGACGGTCTCGCGTATGGGCTGGCGTTGGCCGGACTATCGGCGATCGGACTTGGCGAACCCGGCTCGAGCTGATTCCGCAGAATATGACTTTTCGCCGCCCGGCCAGATCCGAGAGACCGAGTCGGCGCAATCGTCCGCGCCCAGTTCAGCTCGGCGGCAGCAGGATACTCTGCCCGATATCCGAAATCAGGAAGGCCAGCAGCTTGGCCGGCTTGGTAGCGCTCGCGTTGCGGGAGATTTTATGAAGCGCGAGCGGCGTCTCCGACCACATCTCGCCCTTCTTGTAAGTCTTCGCTTTACCCGGCGCGACCTCGCTGACGATCGAGCCTTCGAGCACGTAGGCGAAGGTCGAACCCGGATGGCGATGGGGCAACGACGCGGCGCCGGGCGCATAGGAGACACTGACAATCGTCACCTCTTTGCCCTTGATATCGGGCAGCTCCTGACGCATCAGGACCGTGACGATCACGCCCTCGTTCGGCTTCATCGTGGCGCCCGACGGCGTATCGCCAGCCTCGGCAACCGTCAGGCCGGCCGCCAGCAGCGAAGCGAAAGTTACCGATCCACCTACTGTCTTAATCATTTCGCGCCTCGTAACCATCGTTCGGAATTCTCCTTTCCCATCAGCGAGCCGCTAGCCTCTTTCGGCCACGCTGATTCAGCCTACGTCCCGATCCAGCAAGTCCCAGTAATAAATGCCAACGGCCGTCACGGCCACCGGTCCGATTAAATTGAGCAGCCCCTGGACTCCCAATGCGAAGCACCAGCCTGAGTTGACCGCCACCATAGCAGCAAACGCATAAACGCCGTAGGTTCTCATCTGCCAGTAGCCGGCGAGACCGATAATATTAAGCGCGATCGAAATCGCGGCCACCGCAATTGCCGACGTCCCGTATTCGCGCGCTATCGTATTGCGCGACGCCGGCAGGGCAAGGCCGGCAATCATAAGCACAATTCCGACGAGAATCCAGACACAAACAATTGTGATTACGATTGGGCGACGCGCAGCCGACGTTCCGATTACTTCAGCCATCTATCGGATTATATGCGGATTATATGCGGATTATATGCGGATTATATGCGGATTATATGCGGATTATACAAAAGATATGCCGCAGTCCGAATCACGATCACGACGCGCGGGGAATTCCGGCCAGCGCGCCCGGATTGTCGAGCGCCGACAGGTCGCCGGGTTCACGTCCGAGATGAACCGCACGAATGACGCGGCGCATTATCTTGGCGTTGCGCGTTTTCGGCAACTCGGCAACGAAGTGCACCTGATAGGGGCGCAGTGGCTTGCCCATCGCACGCGCCACCTGATCGGCGACCGCCCGCGCTAACTCCTCGGATGGCTGCACGTCGGGCATGAGTACGGCGAACAAAACCGGCACCTCACCCTTGGTCGCATCGGGCACACCGACCGCGGCGACCTCGCGAATCTCCGGCCGCTCGGCGGCGGCGGCTTCGATCTCCGAGGGGCCTACCCGCTTGCCCGCAATCTTCAGGGTGTCATCGGAACGTCCATAGAGAAGCCAGTGGCCGTCGCGATCGACCGACGCCCAATCGCCGTGGACCCATAT
>Ga0302325_10011309_pt1 | contig 19235 bp, 18 predicted proteins | sample Palsa_T0_2_FD_201948 | JGI IMG/M metagenome (GOLD analysis project Ga0302325, IMG submission 201948) | Peat permafrost microbial communities from Stordalen Mire near Abisko, Sweden - Palsa_T0_2 | ecosystem: Environmental > Terrestrial > Soil > Palsa > Peat permafrost | place: Sweden: Abisko...
CCGCCAGAAGGAATTTCAAAGCGCTCTGCACGAATCTTTTCCCGTTGATCGACGCCGCCGCAGCACTGACAGCGACGGTGATAAACGTAACTATCCGAACACGTCTCGAAGGGGAAGGCCGCGACGCCTCGCCTGAGGCCTGTTCTCACCCCGGACGAGGGGCGCGTGCTAAGGCGTCAGGTTTCTCAGGGCGGTCTTTGTTACGACGCCACCAATCTGCGAACAAAATTCCCTGGTTGACGCGGACGGCTTGATAGCGCGGCAGTCATTCGCCGACGGCGTGCCAAGGTCAACCGACTCTGCGGTCTTGCCGAGGTCAGAGTCGAATTTCGGGTAGAAGAAACTGCTCTTGCGATCGGCCCACACGATGGCCTGAAGGTTCGCCCCGTCTCTTAGTTCTTCCGATTTCAGAGATCTACTGACACAAACCGGGCACGGAGCCTCTCTTAAGATCAACCGGCGACGTCGCTGCTTCGACCTCGGCGAGAGTCGGCTCTTCGGCGGCCGGCGCCAGATAGGCCTGCATTTCAGGCGAAACAAATTGCCGCTCCTCCTCGTCAGCTTCCGGTTGCGCACTGCTCGACCCGGAGGACGGGAGGCTGCTGCGCATCGCGGTCGCGGGATTTAACGCGATATTGACCCGCATGGTCTTGCCGAGGCCTTCCAGTTCACGGTCGACCGAATCAAGACGGGCGTCGGCCACGAGGGTATCAACTGCGGTGCGCACGCTGGCCTGGACGCGTCGCAACTTCGCCAGAGTGCGCGCCAGCGCCCGCAAGACGGCCGGCAGTTCTTTCGGACCGACGACGACGAGCGCGACCACGCCGACCAGAATCATCTTACTGAGATCGAAATCGAACATGGCGGGATAATTCGAGCTTGGGACAGAGAACGGGCACGCGCGCAGTCACGAAGCAAAGACCGCCTGAAGACCGCCAAACACGCCGATGGCGACGACCACCGTACAGACGACGATCATGATCCAGAGATAAACGCCTTTGATGCGCGCCGCCTCAGGCAGCGTGTTGATCGCCAAGGCGATAAGGAGGCCGATGACCAGCGGCAACAGGAATGCGTTGAGCACTTGGGCCGCGATGTTGAGCCAGACGAGGTCGCGCACGAGGCCAACCGCGGTAGCCGAGCCAACGACGCAGAGAGCATAAACGCCGTAGAACCATTTCGCCGCGAACGGGTGATACTCCAGCGAGTGCTTGTAGCCCGCGATTTCTCCAGCGCCCCAGGCGAGGGCCAGAGAGCAAACGATCGCGGCTACCAACGACGCGCCGAGTACGCCCGCACTGAACACTACCCGGCCAATATTCTCGCCGAGCACCGGCGACAAAGCGTTGCTGATTTCGCCGACACTGCTAAGACCGACTGAGGAAGCCCCGTTCTTGCTCAGAGTTGCGGCCGCGGCGATTACAACCGCGCCGGTCAAACATTGCGTCAGCACCGCGCCGAACGCGGTGTCTAGCCGCGCCGGCTTTAGGTCGTCGAGTTGAAGCTTTTTGTCCGCGATCGCGGACTGTTGGTAAAATATCATCCACGGATTGAATACCGCTCCGATGATTGCCGCGGTCATGTAGAGAAAGGCTCGATCGTGGATCGGCAAATCGACGATGTCTTTCACCAGCGCGGCGAGGCTGGGATGCGAAGCCCAGGCCACAACGAAGAAGGCGAGTTCGAACAATCCGACGAAAATCGCGGTCCGCTCGACGCGTCGATAGGACCCCGTGCCGACGATCGCGAGCAGGGTGGCGACCGCAAGCGGTAAAGTCAGCCCGCGCGAAACACCGTAGAGTTCCCCTATTCCAGCCACTCCGGTAAATTCCGTCACCAGGGAACCGATCACGGCGGCCGCGAGGCCCAGAAGCGAAAGCCGCGCCCATCCCGCCCCGAACCGGGTGCGGATCAACTCGCCGTAGCCGCGCCCGGTGAAGATTCCGAGCCGCACGGTCAGTTCCTGGACCATGTAGAGCATCGGTATGAGCAAAAGCAGCAACGGCAAGAACCGGTAACCCCAGGTCGCTCCCGCTTGCGCGCCGGTCACGACGTTGCCGGCGTCTGTGTCGGCGAGCATCACCAACAGCCCCGGCCCCCAGACCGCGATCTTACCGAGCACCGAGTTCGTCTTGCGAACCGAGGGCGCCGCGCCGTTCATCGCCACTTCCTCGCTCGTGATGTCGCTCTCGGAGCCCCGACTCGGTCTTCTGGTTTGAGCGTAAAAAGCCGATAGGAGCCGGGCGTCGGCCCGGCTCCCTTGTCGACGTTCGTCAGGTCTTCTTCGGCGCCGGCAGCTGGGCCTTCCAGGTCTTCAGCAGCTCATCATAATCGACCGTGACGCCTTGCGGCTTCTCGTTCGCGAGCTTGCGCTGGGGAGCGGTGTTGCCGTCTTTCTCCGCCCGGGCATACCAATACTCGGGATCCTTCGGCTCGTTCATCTTGGGCCCGCGGTCACCCTGAACGCCTGACTTCTCCAAGCGCTCCATGATCGAGTCCTCGTCGCGCGCCAAGCCATCCATGGCTTCCTGCGGAGTCTCCTCCCCGGAAATGGCCTTGGAGACATTCTGCCACCACACCTGCGCCATTCGCGGATAATCGGGGACGTTGACGCCGGTCGGAGTCCAAAGCTTTCGAGCCGGGCTTCGATAGAACTCGACGAGTCCGCCGACCTTGGGCGCTAGCTCGGTCATCGCCTCCGCCCAAATATCGCTCTCGCGGATCAGGTGCAGCGACACCAACGACTTCTTCAGCGTCACCGTCTTGGACGTACAGAACTGTGCGTAGATCCACCCCGCCTTGACCTTTTCGCGCGGCGCGAATTTCAGCAGAGTCCAAAGGCCGACGTCCTGGTAGCCGAGTTTCATGCCCTCCTTCCAGTAGGCGCCGTGGGGGCTCGGAGCCATGCGCCATTTCGGCGTGCCGTCGGGGTTCATGACCGGCAGAGTCGGCACTGTGGAGGCATGAGTGAACGCGCTGTACCAGAAGACTTGCTGCGCGATATGCCCCTGGCCCGGCACTGCGCCGGCCTCGAGAAAGTCCATGCCTGACGCTTCCGGCGGGGCATATTTCTTCAGCCATTCGACAAACTTCGTTAACGCATAGACCGCCGCCGGGCCGTTGGCGTCACCGCCGCGGCTGAGCGAAGCGCCAACCGGACGGCCGTCCTCGAGTCGGATGCCCCATTCGTCTACAGGTTTGCCGTTGGGCAGGCCCTTGTCGCCGTTGCCCGCCATCGACAGCCAGGCGTCGGTGAAGCGCCAGCCCAGCGATGGATCTTTCTTGCCATAGTCCATATGGCCATAGACTTTCTCGCCGTCGATTTCCTTCACGGTATTGGTGAAGTAGTCCGCGATATCTTCATAGGCCGACCAATTGACCGGGACGCCAAGGTCGTAGCCGTATTTGGCCTTGAAACCGGACTTGATGTCCGGACGTTGGAACCAGTCGTGTCGGAACCAATAGAGGTTGGCGAACTGCTGGTCCGGCAATCCATAGATCTTGCCATCGACATAAGTGGCGAAATCGATACCGATGAAGTCCTTGAGATCAAGAGTCGGGCTGGTGATGTCCTTGGCGTCGCCGTTCATGAAGTCGGTCAGCGACCCGTCGATGATGTCGTTGAAGCGGGGATGGGTTCCGATGTGGTCGGAGTCATTCATCCAGAAATCATAGATAGGCTTGCCCGAGGCGATTTCGACTGCGATCTTAGAGACCAGCAGGCCTTCGTTCATCAACTCATGGTTGACCTTGATGCCTGTGATGTCAGCAAAGGCCTTGGTCAGCACCTTCGATTCGTAGTCGTGAACGCTCAGAATTTCCGATACGGTGCTGACTTCCATGCCGCTGAACGGCTGAGACGCCTTGATGAACCACTCCATTTCCGCCATCTGCTCATCCTTGCTGAGCGTGGAGGGCTGGAATTCGTTGTCGACCCACTTCTTGGCGGCGTCGAGTTGTTGCGCATAGCTCGGCGTCGGCGAAACAATCGCCGCGCTGCTGACCGCAACCGCCGCGGTCGTCGCCGCGGCTCCCTTGAGTACGTCGCGTCGTTTGATATCCATTTGTGCTTCCTCCCAATTACCGGCGCCACTGGATTGCGCGCCGGACATTCCATGAGCTACGCGAAGGTGAACATCGCGATCCCATAGAGAACTGCTGCGCCAAGCGGATACCAGAGAGAGCCGCCGCCAAAGCGCATCCAAAAGATGAAAATGTAGGCTGAACCGATCATCGTGACGAAGAACCGATCGCCACGAGTCGTCGGAAACCGCAGTATTCCAACGCGCGGCGTCTCGGGCCGGTAGATCGCGAGCAGGGTCAGCACGATCAGCATGAACGCGACCAACCCGAAGAACAGTGCGGTCTGCCAGGTCCAAGCCATCCAGTCCAGCATCGTGACCTCCGTCATACGCGGCCAAGGGCGAAGCCCTTGGCGATGTGGTTGCGCACGAACCAGATCACGAAGGCGCCGGGAATCATCGTCAGCACGCCCGCCGCCGCGAGCAACGACCAGTCCATGCCCGAGACCGAGTAGGCTCGGGTCATAACGGCGGCGAAGGGCAACGCGTGCGTAGAAGTCAGCGTTGTCGCGAGCAATTGTTCGACCCATGAGAACATGAAGCAGAAGAAGGCGGTGACGCCGATGCCGTTCGCGATAAGCGGAAGAAAGATACGAATGAAGAAACCCGGGAAGCTATAGCCGTCGATCGCCGCCGTCTCATCGATTTCGCGCGGCACGCCCCCGACGAACCCCTCGAGAATCCACACCGCCAGCGGAACGTTAAACAGGCAGTGCGCGAGCACGACGGCCCAAATAGAGTCGAACAGCCCGACCGCATAGTAGAGCTGGAAGAACGGCATGGCGAACACCGCCGCTGGCGCCATCAGGTTGGTCAGCAGCCAAAAGAACAGGTGCTTGTCGCCGATGAAATAATAGCGATTGAACGCATAGGCCGCCGGCAACGCCACAGCGACAGAGATCACTGTGTTGATCGCGACATACGATAGCGACACGCCGAAGGCGTGCACCCAAGTGGGGTCATTGAAAATCGCGACGTATTTCTCAAACGTCAGATTGCGCGGAAACAGCGTGAGCCCGGACATGATGTCGGTATTGGTCTGCAGGCTCATTTTGATGAGCCAGTAGATCGGCAGCATCAAAACCACGAGATAGAAGACGAAGAGGATTTTCGGCACGGTTCCGTTGCGCATCAAACGTCCCCCCGCCGCTCGAGTTGAGTCATGATGGTGAAGAATATCCAGCACACGGTGAGGGTGATCAGGTAGTAGACCAGCGACATCGCAGCCGCGTTGCCAAGATCCACCTGGCCAAGCGCGATCTTGTCCAGATCGATCGAGAGAAACGTCGTCGCGCTGCCCGGGCCGCCGCCAGTGACGACGAAGGGCTCGGTGTAGATCATGAACGTTTGCATGAAGCGCAGAAGCACCGCGATGACCAGCACCTTCTGCAGCTTGGGCAATTCGATATTGAAGAAGACCGCCCACCGGCTCGCGCCATCGATGCGCGCGGCTTGATAGTAGGCGTCTGGAATGGCGCGCAGACCTGCGTAGCTCAGGAGGATCACGAGCGGCGTCCAGTGCCAGACGTCGATCACCACAATCGTCATCCACGCGGAAATCGGTTCCTGCGTCACATTGTAGTGCAGACCCAATCCGACGAGCGCAGCTCCGAACAGTCCGATATCTTCGCGCGTGAAAATCTGCCAGATGGTGCCGACGACGTTCCACGGAATCAGCATCGGCAGCGCGATTACGACGAGCGAAATCCCGACCGCCCAGCCCTTCCGCGGCGCGCACAGCGCCAGAGCGATGCCGAGCGGAACCTCGATCAAGAGACAAGCGAGCGAGAAGGCGAGCGTGCGAAACAAAGCGTCGTTGAAGCGCGCTCCGATCGTTGTCGTCGGGTTCAGGAGATCGCGAAACCACTGGTCGCCATTCCAGAAGAAACTGTTGGCGCCCATGGTGTCCTGGACCGAATAGTTGACCACCGTCATCACCGGAATGATCGACGAAAACAGCACGACGCCGAGCACGGGCAGCACGAAGAACCATGCGCGGTTGTTGACGGGCTTGTCGATCATGGAGCTGTTCCCTGCACGCGAATGTCTGCGACATAGACGTGGGTATTGGCGGGATCGATCGAGATATTCACGACGTCCCCGACGCCCTCCATCTCGCGCGGGATGCCGACGACCAACGGATGGTTTCCGAGCGTGACATGGGCAAGCCGCTTGCGGCCGAGATCGACGACGCGCCGCACTTGAGCCGGCAAGCCTGGGCCGGAGGTTGCGGACACGAATTCCGGGCGCACGCCGACCTGGACCGACTGATCCGAAGACAGGTCGCGATAAATCGCGCCCAGTCGGACCTCAAAGCCGGCGACATCGGCGCGGTCGCCCTTGACCGCCGCCGGCATGAAATTCATGCCCGGCGAGCCAATGAAATAGCCGACGAATGTATGTTCTGGGCGATAGAAGAGGTCAGCGGGCGCGCCGATCTGCACCGCGCGGCCATCGTTCATCACTACGACCTTGTCTGCGAACGTCAGCGCCTCGGTTTGATCGTGCGTGACATAGATCATCAACAGGTCAAGAGCGCGATGCACGCTCTTCAGTTTCGACCGCAACTCCCATTTCAGCGCCGGATCAATCACGGTCAGCGGTTCGTCGAACAGCACCGCCGATACGTCGGATCGCACGAGCCCGCGACCCAGAGAGATTTTCTGCTTCGCGTCCGCGGTGAGGCCTCGCGCGCGGCGATTGAGGTCCGCGCTCAGATCAAGCATCTTGGCGATTTCCGCGACACGGCGGTCGATGACGGGCTTCGCGAGCCTGCGGTTCTTCAACGGAAATGCAAGATTCTCGGCGACCGTCATCGTGTCGTAGATCACGGGAAACTGGAAGACTTGCGCAATGTTCCGCTGCTCGGTCGGCAGATGCGTGACGTCCTTGTCGCCGAAGAGCAACCGGCCCTCGGACGGGATGACGAGACCGGAGATAATGTTGAGCAAAGTCGTCTTGCCGCAACCAGAGGGCCCAAGCAGCGCATAGGCGAAGCCCTGTTCCCAGACGTGCTGGAAGGGCTTGAGCTGATAATCAGACTCCGAACGCGGCTTGCCGCCGTAGGCGTGCGCGATGCGATCGAGCGTAATGCTGGTCATGCCTCGGCCCCTTGAACGACGTTCGCCTGGACGCGCTGACCGCTCGTGTCGAAAATGAAGACTCTGGTGGGATCAATGTTGACAGTGACGGTTTGGCCGGGCGCCCAATCGTGAACGCCCGAGACGAGACAAACCCAAGTTCCGATGCCAACGTCGACATGAATGAAACTCTCGGAACCGCTGATCTCGGTGACCAGGACGGCGCCGGAGAAATTCAGCTCGCCGGTCGCAGCCGGCCCAATCGACGCGGCGTCGGCGCGAAACGCCAAACAATAGGTTCCGTCAGGCAGATGGGAGAGTGCATTGACCCGACCCAGCGATCGATCTTGCTGGACCGCTATCGTCTCGTTGTGTTTGGCGATCGGGAGCTCATTAAGCGGCGGATCGGAAAACACCCGTGCTGCGTCGATGTGGGCGGGTTCGCGATACACTTTCGCAGTCGGGCCGAATTGGGTGACGCGACCTTGACTCAAGGTGACCGTCGATCCGGCGAGCAGCAGCGCTTCTGAGGGCTCGGTCGTCGCATAAATTAAGATCGCGCCGGTGTGCGAAAAGATGCGCGGCAGTTCCTCGCGCAATTCCTCGCGCAATTTATAGTCGAGGTTGGCGAGCGGCTCGTCGAGCAAGACGAGCTCGGCGCGCTTGACGAGCGCCCTGGCGATGGCGGTGCGCTGTTGCTGGCCCCCCGAAAGCTGTCCGGGCATCCGTTGCAAGAGATTTTCAAGCCGCAACACGCGCGCCGCTTCGCGAACGCGCGTATCGATCTGCGATTTCGCAACGCCCGCCACGCGCAGGGGCGAAGCGATGTTTTCGTAGACGGTAAGCGAGGGATAGTTGATGAATTGCTGATAGACCATCGCCACGGAACGCTTGCGCACCGGCGTTCCGGTGACGTCCTGGCCGTAATGCAACAGGCGGCCCGTGGTCGGCTGGTCCAGGCCAGCCATGAGGCGCATGATCGTCGTCTTGCCCGCGAGCGTCGGCCCGAGCAGAACGTTCAGGCTGGCTGGTTGGAACGTCAGACACACGTCATCAATCACGCGAACGCCGCCGACATCGAACCCGATGTGATCGAGAACAAATGTCACCCGGTCCAGCCTCCGACAGAGGCGCGCGCGGCGGGACGCGCGGCCTTCAAGAACGCATCGATCTCCTCGATCTCGACCTTGGAAAGCCGCAGCCCCAGTTTTGATCGGCGCCAGACGACGTCCTCGGCCGACATCGCCCATTCCCTTTCCGCGAGATAATTGAGTTCGCTCTCAGTTAGTCCAGCGCCGAAGCTTCGCCCGAGATCCGCAGCCGAGCGCGCGTCCCTCAAAATATCGGGAACAAGGGTTCCGTAAGCGCGCGCGAGCCGGCTGATGACGTTCGGGTCGAGAGCGTGGTAGCGCGCCTGCAATTGATTGACGAGCGCCTCAAAGCCCTGAACCGGAAAGTCGCCGCCAGGCAGGGGCGCTATGCCGGTCCAATTGTCTGGCCTCGGCGGCTTCGGCAAATGCGGCGACAACATCGCGATCGCCGCTTCGGCGAGTTTGCGATAAGTCGTGAGCTTGCCCCCGAAGACATTCAGCATCGCCGGCGCATCGTCTTGCGTGTCAATTTTGAGCACATAGTCGCGCGTCGCGGCCTGCGCGGCGGAGGCTCCATCGTCGAACAGCGGGCGGACGCCGGAATAGCTCCAGATGACCTGGTTCGCAGTGACTGGCACGCGGAAGTAGTCGCTCGCGGCCTTGCAGAGATACTCAATCTCCTGCTCCGTGGCCGCCACGGCGCCGGGATCGCCGGAATAGTCGAGATCGGTTGTGCCAATTAGGGTAAAGTCGCGCTCATAGGGTATCGCAAAGAGAACGCGGCCGTCGTTGATTTGAAAGATGTAACAGCGGTCGTGGGAGAATAGCCGCTCGGTAACGATATGGCTGCCTTTGACCAGTCGTACCGACGCGTGAGCATTGACGCCAACGATCGCGCCAATGACGTCGCCAACCCAAGGACCGGCGGCATTGACGAGCGCTCGGGCACTGATCTCATAGGGCTGCGCCGTCAACTCGTCGCGCAACGTTAAGCGCCAAACGCCGTCTTCCCTTCTAGCCGTAACGCAGGACGTCCGAGGCGCGATCGTCGCTCCGCGATCGGCGGCGTCGCGCGCATTCAGCACGACCAGTCGCGAATCTTCGACCCAACAGTCGGAATATTCGAAGCCGACTCTGTATTGGGGCTTAAGCGGCGCACCCGCCGGATCTTGTGCGAGACGCAGCGTCCGCGTCGGCGGCAGCAATTCGCGCGCGCCCAAATGGTCATAGAGAAACAGGCCGAGCCGCAACCACCAAGCCGGCCTCAGGCCTTTGTGGTGTGGCAAAACGAACCGCAGCGGCCAGATGATATGCGGAGCGATGCGCCATAGCGTCTCGCGCTCGAGCAACGCTTCGCGCACAAGCCGGAACTGATAGTATTCGAGGTAGCGCAATCCGCCGTGAATCAGCTTGCTCGCGGCGCTGGATGTCGCGCCCGCAAGATCGCCCTTCTCGCACAGGAATACCGACCAACCACGACCAACGGCGTCGCGAGCAATCCCGCACCCGTTAATGCCGCCGCCGATGATTGCGACGTCATAGGACGAACGCGGCTCGCCTGACGCGACAACGCGCAATGCCCCGCTCCCCCCAATTCCAAGCATAATGGCGGTTCGCCATCGCCGCGAAAACGAAACTATAACGAACATTATGAAGGTTGCAACCGAAAACAACGAATTTTCCTTATCAGCTATTCAATCGGCCTGAACGCCTCCGCCGATTTCCCCCTCGGCGAAGTCCCCGGCTTCGATGACCTCGACGCCGCAGCGGCGGCACATTTCGGCGACGTCCTCGGATGGCAGGCGGTCGGTCACGAAGATATCGATTTCCGATAGTTGCGCGATCTTGACCGGCGCCGAGCGCGAGAATTTGCTGCTGTCGGCAACGAGGACGATTTTGCGGGCGTGCTCGATGATGGCCCGGGAAATCTGGACCTCATGGACATCGAAATCCAGCAATGTGCCGTCAGGATCGATCGCAGAGGTGCCAATGATAGCCAGGTCGACGCGGAATTGTTCGATCTGCTCGACCGTGACCGCGCCGACGATACCGCCGTCGCCCTTTCGAATCGATCCTCCGGTAATGATTACCTGCACGGACTGATTGCGATATAACTCGTTGGCTACGTGAAGGTTGTTGGTGATTACGAGCAGTCCGGAGCGGTTGGAAAGGGCCTTGGCGACCTCTTCCGTCGTTGTGCCGATATTGATCAGGAGCGAGGCGTTGTCGGGGACTAGGCGCGCCGCCGCCTCGCCAATCAGGCGCTTGGATTGTTGCGCTACGTGCTGGCGCGCTTCATAGGCGAGATTGGCGACGCCCGAGGCGATCATCGCGCCGCCGTGCACGCGCACCAGCGCCTTGGCGTCGCTCAATTCGTTCAAGTCGCGTCTGATCGTTTGCAGGGTGACGCCAAAATGGGTGGCCAACTCCTCGACACCGACGCGGCCCGATTGGCGCAGCATTGCGACGATTTCCGATTGGCGATAGCCTGAAGCCCTGGGTGTTGTTTCCGCCATGAATTGAAAGTCCCCTCCCGAGGGCCCCCGCCCGCGATCCCAAAAGCCGTCGTTCGGCGCGGACGTCGTGCGCTATCTGGGATCGTTTTTTTGCTTGCGAATAGCTAGCAGCGCGGTTAGCTTTTCACAACGAAAAATTCGAACCAGAAAACCGCACATGCTAAACGGAGGGGACGTGAGGGGGTTGGCCGCTGCCTTATCACCCTGCGACGCGCCGTTTGCCGCGGCCCAGGAGACGGACAAGGCTAGCTATTTGGCGCAGTCCGCTGGCGTTCGTTCCGTTTCGGAAAGGTCGTGATGGAGTTCGCGCTCGACCCGTCGGCGATCTTCGCAAGTCTGCTGATTCCGGCGCAGATTCTTTTCGTCAACCTGCTGCTGAGCGCGGACAACGCCCTGGTGATCGCCATGGCGTGTCGCGGCCTGCCCGCCGAGGACGTGCAGCGCGCCACGCTCTTGGGCATCGTCGGCGCCATCGTCTTGCGCCTCGCCATGGGCTCGGTGGCGATCTTTCTTTTGCGCGCTCCCCTGGTGCAAATGGCCGCGGGCGTCATTCTGTTGTGGATCGCGGTGCGCCTCACTTTGGTCGATGGCTCCGATTTGTCCGAGGAAGGAGGAGAGACGCCGTTTTCGGGAACTCGCGCGCTTTTCGGCGCGGTCCAGGCGATCATCATCGCCGACGTCACGATGAGCCTCGACAATGTCGTAGCCATCGCCGCGATCGCTCAGGGCAGTATCGTTTATATCGCGATCGGCCTTGCGCTCAGCATTCCGATGTTGATCTGGGGAAGCAATCTCATCCGCGAATTGCTCGACGAGAGCGGGCTGCTTGTCCTTGCCTCGGGCGCGTTCCTTGGTTGGGTCGCGGGCGGGGTGGCGGTCGCCGACCCCCTCGTGTTAGCGCCAATCTCAGACTATGCGCCGGCCCTGTCCTACGCCATTCCTGCGGCCTGCGCGATTTTCGTCCTCTGGCAGAACCTCATTCTCGATCCGCGCCGCGCGCGCTTACGAGGAAGTCATGCGGAATGAGCCCGGCGATTTCGGTCCCGAACCGGTGACTCCGGCCACGGTCCAGTCCTGGCTCGATCGCCTGAGCCGCAAGCGCGCGCCCGCGGCGGAACGCGCCGAGCCCGTGTCGCCGATCGAGAGATCCCCAACGCGCCCCGCGCCCGCCCCTCTGGTCTCCACTGAAGCTCAGCCACGCGCGCGGCGCGTCCTGCCGATGGCCAGCATTTTCGCCACCGGCGTGCTCGCGGTCGCCGTTTGGGCGGCGAGCGGCTTCTACCGGGTCCAACCCGATCAAGTCGGCCTCGTGCTGCGGTTTGGCGAACTTGTCGAAACGACCGGACCGGGGCTCAATTATCATTGGCCCTATCCGATCGAGTTCGTTTTGTTGCCCCGCGTCACCGCGATCAACCAGGTTAAGATCGGCAACGGCACCGTAATGCAAATGCTTACCGGCGATGAGAATATCGTCGAGGCCACGGCGTCGATTTCCTGGCGCGTCAAGGATCCCTCGAAGTTCCTGTTCAACGTCTACGATCCGGAGGGCGCGGTAAAGCTCGCTGGCGAAAGCGCGGTCAGGCAGATCATCGGTCTCAACCCTATTCAGTCCGGTCTCTCGGATCAAAGACAGAAAATCGCGGACGACGCGCAGAGCCTGTTGCAGCGCATCCTGGACTCTTACGACGCCGGAATTCAGATCACGCAAGTGCAGTTGCAGCGCGTCGATCCACCGCTCGCGGTCATTGATGCGTTCAACGACGTGCAGCGTGCGCGCGCCGATCAACAGCGGGCGCGCAACGAGGCCGAAGCCTATCGCAACGACGTTCTGCCGCGCGCCCGCGCCGAGGCCGATCGCATAACGCAGGAGGCGCAGGTCTATCGCGAGCAGGCGCTCAACAAGGCGCGCAGCGACGCCGAACGGTTCAACGCGCTCGAAGCCAGTTTCGCCGGCGATCCCGAACTGACCGCGCGGCGGCTTTATCTCGATGCAATGGAGGATGTGCTGAAGTCCGCGGGCAAGATCTACATAGACCCCGCCGCGGGGTCCGGGTCGACGATCGTCCCCTATCTGCCCCTTCCCGCGCCCCCGCCGGTCCTCCCGCAGTTGGGCGCACAGCCAGCCTCGAAGGCGACGCCATGACTATACGCGCTCTAATCCTCACGCTCATCGCGCTCGCCGCCCTCGGCTGGATTGTGTCGCAGGCGTTTCATGTTGTGTCGCAGGACCGCATCGCGCTCGTCGTTCGCTTCGGCAAGCCAATCGCAATTGTGGACAAGCCGGGTCTCTACCTCAAGGCGCCGTTGATCGACACAGTCGTCTCCTACGACAAGCACCTATTGTCGCTGCAGCCGCCGCTCGATCAAGTCATCCTGGGCGACCAAAAGCGCATAGAAGTCACTACGATTTCGCGGTTTCGCATTTCTGACGCGTTGCGCTTCTACCAAAGCGTCGGAACGGAAGATCAAGCGCGTGTCAACCTGGCGCAGATCGTGTCCAGCGCGGTTCGCAAAGAACTCGGCAAAGCGTCGCTGCCGTCGCTGCTCACGGCGGAGCGCGATCGCATCAGCGATGAAATCCGAACCGAGGTCGCACAGGAAGGTCAAGAACTCGGCGTCGAAGTCACCGATGTGCGCATCTTGCGCGCCGAATTACCGGCCGAGACCAGTCAGGCGATCTACGACCGCATGACCTCGGAGCGCGTTCGAGAGGCCAAGGAGCTCCGGGCGCAGGGCTTCGAAGTCGCGCAGCAGATCCGCTCCAAGGCAGACCGAGAAAAGGAAATCCTGCTCTCCGATGCGCTTCGCGAAAGTCAGACAGTCCGCGGCGTCGCCGACGCGGAATCCAATCAGATCTCCGTGTCGGCCTTTAGTCGAGATCCCGACTTCTACGATCTGTATCGCACGCTGCAGGTCTATCGCGCCGCTCTCACCCAAGGCGGCCCGACGCTCGTGCTTTCGCCGTCCAGCGAATTGCTGAAGTATTTCGCTCAGGCGCCGAAGGTGCGCAAGCCAGCCGCCTCCGCGCCCCTCGCCGCGGAGCCGAAGCCATGAACGCCCCAGTTCCCCTCCGCCAAGTCTTGAAAGTGGCGGTTGTCGGCGTCGCGCTGCACTTTTCGGCCGTAGCGCTCGCCAAGACGACTGGCGTCGGCGACGATCCCGCGTTGCAGACCGGCCCCTGCTACGAGGCGCTGGTTGACAAGAACGCAGCGACTCCAACAACGGCGCCGAACCGGGAACTCGGCTCCGCTTGCGAAGCCGAACACGGCGACGTCGAGAAGGCCTGGGCGCGCGTCATCCGGTTGTGGGGTTCGGACTCCACGGATGTTCCCGATTACGACAGCTATCGTCGCGCCGACGCTCCGGCCAGCGGAGCCGCGCTCAAATGGCTCGCGGTGGTTGGCATATTGCTAAGCTACGCGGTCCTGGGCACGCCGATGCGATCCGCCGCGCGGCTGTTGGGCGCCTATCCGGGCCCCGCCAAGGGCGCGATCGTTGATCTCGTGGTCTCTCTGGTCTTGCGCGGGCTGATCGGAGCCGGGTTCATCGCATTGTTCGGCCTGCCATATCTTGCCGCGCTCGGCGCCGCGGCGCTGATCGCGTGGGTGGTGATCCGGCTCGGCCGCGCCGCCGATCCACCGCAGCGCGAGTTCTCCGCGGGCTCGCTCAGCGCACGCGTAGCCGAGGCGATCAACGATCCCGCGGGCGCCACGGCCGGGCTCGCCGCCTTAGCGCTTTTTGTGCAACACAGCGTCTTGATGTTCGCCTTCGGCCTGGCGTTGGCGCTTGTCGTTTCGGCTGGCCCTGTCATCGTGGCGCGGCGGACGCTGCGAGCGACGCGACTTCGCGCCGCCCTCGCCGCCGCCGCGCTCGCCGCCGCCCTTGGCGAGGCCATGGTCATCGCGCCTCCCGTCTCGGGTTGGGTTGGCGGATTGACCGGCGCGAATCTCATTGCTCCGGTCATATTCGCAGGATTGACGTTAGCCGCAGGGCTCGCGCTGGCGAAGCCGTCAGAGCCCGCGAAGGCGATTGTCTAGAGGGGAAGCTCGAGGTGGCGGCAGTCGAGATTCACATCCAGGGGCTGTTCGCAACGCCGGTCGCCGCGATCATGCTGCCGGGATTCGAAGAGCGTAACGCAGCGCTCACGGAGATCGTTCTGCGCCGTCGCGAGGCTTACCCTACCTTGGATGCGTCCAACAATGGCGGCTGGCACTCGACGCGCGATTTCGCTGAATGGGGCGGACCGCATGGCCGCGACCTGATCGCCAGGGCGAGTTCCGCCGTGACGCAATTGACCCGTGACCGCGAAGGTAAGCCCGTCAAGCCGAATTGGATCGTCGAGGCCTGGGCCAACGTCAATCAAGCCCACTCCTCAAACGCCTGTCATTACCATCCCGGCGCCTTCTGGTCGGCTTCCTACTACGTGGCTGATGGGGGGTGCCTGGACAACCCGGAATTGGGCGGCGAATTCGAAATGATGGACCCGCGTGGCGCTGCGCCGATGATGCACGCGCCAATGCTCAAGTTCGCCGGAGAGGGGGGCCTTTCCGCAGGCAGCGCCGAGACCATCAGACCGCGTCCCGGTTTGTTGTTCATCTTCCCCTCGTTCGTGCTCCACGCAGTGCGCCCCTATCGCGGCAATTCGCTGCGCATTTCGATCGCCATCAATTTCGGCGTCGATGCGGCCCATCCGTTCGAATTGGCCTGAGCGCGACATGGGCGGCCACATCCTCGTCATCGATCAGGGAACCACCTCCACTCGAGCCATCGTATTCGATGAGCGCGGGCGGCCGCTCACGTCCGCGCAGATGGAGTTTCCGCAAATCTATCCGCATCCAGGTTGGATCGAACACCATCCCGAGGACCTGTGGAATACGACGCTGTCGACGGCGCGCGAGGCCGTGGCGAGGGCTGGCGGACCACAGTCGATCGCCGGGATTGGAATCGCCAACCAGCGCGAGACGACTATCATTTGGGAACGCAAGACCGGCGAGCCGATCTACAACGCCATCGTCTGGCAAGATCGGCGCACGGCCGATCGCTGCGCCGAACTCGCGCGGCGCGGACATTCCGCCCTGGTCAGCAAGCGCGCCGGTCTCGTGCTCGACCCTTATTTCTCGGCCAGCAAGATCGCCTGGATCCTCGACCACGTGCCCGGTGCGCGGCGCCGCGCGGCGCGGGACGAACTTGCGTTCGGCACCGTCGATACGTTTCTGCTCTGGCGCCTGACCGGTGGCGCCGTGCACGCGACCGATGCGACGAACGCCTCGCGGACGTCACTTCTCGACATCCACACGGGGCGCTGGGACGAGACGCTGATCGAACTCTTCGACGCGCCGCGCTCGGTGTTGCCCGAGGTGCGAGACACCGCAGGCCCTTTCGGCAAGACCCTTGTCGAGCATTTGGGCGCCGCGCTGCCGGTTTACGCGATGGCCGGCGATCAGCAATCGGCGCTGGTCGGACAGGTCTGCCTCAGCCCTGGCATGGCCAAGGCGACCTACGGCACTGGCGGCTTCATCTTGCTCAACACCGGCGCGACGCCGATCCGCTCGCAACACGGCCTGTTGACGACGATCGCTTATCAATTGGACGGCGCGCGCGATTACGCGCTCGAGGGCTCGATTTTCTCGGCCGGGGCGACGGTGCAATGGTTGCGCGACGGCCTGGGGATTATTGCGAATGCTGCGGAGGCTGGTGCGCTCGCTGCCGGTTCCGATCCCGAACAGGAAGTCTATTTGGTCCCCGCGTTCACCGGATTGGGGGCGCCCTATTGGCGCGCGGACGCGCGCTGTTCCGTGATGGGATTGACGCGCGGCGCGACCCGCAAGGAAATAGCGCGGGCGGCTTTGGAGAGCGTCGGCTTTCAGACCGACGATCTTCTTGCCGTGATGACCAAGGATTTCGCGGCCAGTGGCGCGGCCGAGTCCGAGTCGATCATACGGGTCGATGGCGGCATGGTTGCGAGCGATTGGACGATGCAATTCATTGCCGACATTGTGGGAGCGCCGGTCGACCGCCCGACACAGAAGGAGACGACGGCGCTCGGCGCCGCGTTCCTCGCCGGCTGGCGCGCTGGACTCTATCCCGCGCCCGGAGAACTCACCGACCATTGGGGTCTCGACCGCCGCTTCGCGCCGATGATGAGTTCTCAGACGCGGGAGCGGCGCCGCGCCGGTTGGCGCTCAGCGGTCGAGGCGACGTTGTATCGCCGCGAGCCGCCGCAGTGAAAATCATCTTCCGGTGCGACCTTGCGTTGCGCGATACACTGCCGCGTCCGATGCCCGCATTGCAAGCGCTGCCGGATTGGCTACGCGAAATGCCTGGCGCGGCGTTTTCCGAATTGCACGGGCGCGAAGTGCGCACCGTCAAACAATGCCCGCCATTCGTCGACGCCATGCGCCATGGCTTCGTGATGCCTCTTCCGTGCGACGTCACCTACGCCGACGGCAAATTCTCCTGGGACTGGAAGTTGCCGTCGCTGGCGGGGGAGACGCAGCCGCGGTCGCCACTGAGCTTTCACGTACCTGCGCAAGTCACCGGTACACCGCTTGCGACCGCCAATGGGCGCACTCTCATCAAGTTCAACAGTTTTTGGACCATCGAGCTCGAAGCTGGCTATTCACTGTTCGCCACTCATCCTGTCAACCGCGAGGATCTGCCGTTTCGCACGCTGACCGGCATTGTCGATTCCGACCGCTTCAACGCAGTCGGAATCCTGTTTCCGGCTGCTTGGATTGACGACAGATTCGCGGGCGTCCTGCCGGCGGGAACGCCGGTTGCGCAATGTTTCCCAATCTCCCGCGAGGCAATATCGCTGGTGTTCGAGGAATTAACGCCGGAGGGGATCGAGGCGCATGACGAGATCGCCAACGCCCTGCATGGCGCGCCCGGGGTATACCGCAAGGTCTACCGAGACAAGCGCCCGAGTTCTGACAAGTGAGCGCGTAATGCGGCGAGGTCCAGCCACAATTCGCCCTTCGACGCCGTCGTCAGCGCTTGGGCGACACGCCCGAACGACGATGGCATCAAGGCGATGGCGCGTCCGTAGGCTTGCTTGGCCGACGCTAAATCGCCCTGTTCCTGCAAGACCACGCCGAGATTGACCTCTGCTTCAGCGAGATTGGGACGCAACGCCAAAGCACGCCGATAGGCCTCTGCCGCGCGATCGGGACGGCGGCTGTCCTGGTACGCCAACCCTAGTTTAAACAACGCCTCCGCCGAAGCAGGATTGAGTTGCAGCGCTTTATGATATGCCGCCGCCGCCTCCGCGCGGAGCCCAAGGGACTGCAAGGCCGAACCATACCGGATGCAGAGCTTGGCGGTGGGTTGCGCCCTTATCGCCAAGGCGAACGCCTGGGCGGCAAGCTCCCACTGCCTGTTTCGTTCCAGGGCGCCGCCGACCTCCGCCCACGCGGAGGAAGGATCGGGGAACCGCCGCGAGAGATCGTCGACGACGACCGGCGCTAGGCGCGGATCGACTGCGATCGACGCGATGGCCGAGCCAAACGCCGCCTCCGGCCGCGTCGGCTCGAGTTCGGCGGCGCGTTGGAATTTTTCCCGTGCTTCTCGCCAATTTCCAAGTGCTCGAGCCGCATGTGCCGCCAACATCAATGTCGCGAAATGGTTAGGCCGGGAGGCGAGGCTGGTTAGCGCCCAACGCTCGGCATCCGCCGGCTCCGATCGCCGTAAAGCGACGGTTGCCATCAACTGGTGAACGACGGCGTCCTGTGGCCAACGGACCAGCAACGCCTCGGCTATGTCCGCAGCCTTCGCGTCTGCGCCGTCGGCGAGCGCCTTCAAAGCCTCCGCGAGCCCGCGCACGCGATCATTTATCCCAGGCACACGGCGCTCCGACACATCGGACTCGAACACCATGGAGCATGTTCCATGTTCCATGTTCCGGCAACCCAATTTTGGTGGTTGCTTCGCTCCGACTTGAATGCTCACAGCCCTTCAAAGCGTCTTTTTTGCGGAGACCCGTCGCCGAGGACCGACTTGAGCCCGATTATCGCCGCCATGTGGGACGACGTCGTGAAGAACCCAGCTCCGTGGCCGGCCGGGCTTTTCCCGCTCGTGTGAACCGTTCGGCGGATTCATGCGTTCCGGTGCGGACCGCGCTCCACTCAGCAGGATCGCCGGCGGAAATTCGCTGGGCTAGCGAAAGACTCGCAAGAGCTCGACAAAGAGCCGACCCCGTGCCGTCAGCGTCTTCCCGGCGAGAACTATCAAGCCCCGCGGAGCTGGGCAGAGCAGCCGGGATGGAGACGTCGGCGGCATTGTAAAGGTTGATGTGACTTTCCCAATAGAAGCGCGCCGTAGAAACCGCCGCCAGGCAAGAGACTAGAGCAGTCTGATTTTGGCTTGAATCGGGGTGGGGATTCCCGAATCGCCATTGTTGTGATTCAAACTGCTGGCTGGGTGGAGGTCAGCAGGAGATGCCGAAGCCTTTTTCTCAAGATTTGCGCA